>MCHG01000023.1_pt1 | contig 160251 bp, 179 predicted proteins | sample 787351 | NCBI WGS metagenome assembly MCHG01 (sample SAMN05430296, study PRJNA330682) | permafrost metagenome | biome: Cold desert; feature: permafrost; material: soil; isolation source: enrichment culture inoculated with soil incubated with H2/CO2 at 20 degrees... ... | reverse complement strand
CTTTCAAATGTATGAAATCTCTTTTTATTGTTTTGTATTTCATATACCAAGTTATTTATTTCATAGTATTTTTCAATATCATTTGCCGCCCACTCTTCGTATAATTTTTTATCAGCCATGCCTCTCAGGACTTGTGCAATTTTCAGACGAAATTCCTTGTCAGAATCTCCATATCTATTTAATAAGAAATAGTTATTCAGGTTACGAGCAAATATCCTGTACATTAAAATCCTCCTTGAATCTCTCAACATTCTTGAGGAATTCATCTTTAATAATTAGTCCAATATCTTCTCTTTCAGAAACACTTTTTATCAATTTACATATAAGATTAATATAGCTATTTTCCATTAGAATGGATATATCCTCAATATCCTTTTCAGAATATCTGCCAATTTTAGTAACAATAATATCTTCTTTTGATAACACAAGTATATCAAGGTATTTAAACTCTTCAAGCTTCTTAGCTCTATCTTCGAAGCCTCTTGCAATGGTTGTTGTATACATGTCTAGATAATCCATGTTTCCAAGCATACGAAAAAGCCTTCCAGTATTAGCAGGATAATTCATGTCTAAAATATCAATATCTGTTGTAGAACGATCAATATATCCCCCTAGAACGCATCCCGAACCTCCCAGCAGAAAAATTTTGGGACATCTAAGGTGTTTTAGCTGAGCAAAATCCTCCATATCATGAAGCAGCTCCAATAACACAGCTCGATTTTTATTATCCATCCCACACCTCCACTTTTGTATTTGGTATAATATAATTCCCATCCATCCTTGTCACAAAATCTTTTTAAATCTGACCAGCTCGGCATATAAACTCCTTTTTCAATTCATCATCAGATTTACAAACTAAAGTTTTTAAGACTAATGGGAAATGATCTTTTCTATTTGGAGCAGAGTGCCAATAGTCAAGTTCCTCATAATAGTCTAAACAATATTCTTTTAAATCACTTACAAGTAAGTTTAGTGCTTCATCAAAGGTTGCAGCGTTAACGGCAATATCAATATCTTCCAACGAAAGCGTGTAACTATTATCATCTTCTTTAAACTCTACAAATTTAAACTTAATGTCTTTTAATAATTCCACTACCATAGGAATACTAATACCCATAAAATAATCTCTTGATCTCTTAACTACTATAGGTTTTTTTCTTACAACATTATCTATAAAGTTTCCCCAATCTTTTCTAACATCAGCAGAATTAACAGCTAACATTTTATACACCTTCTTTCACCTCTCCATTGTATCGTATTCGTACGAGTTGTACAATGTGTACGTTTATATTGTATTCATATTTGATTAAGTTATACCTCAATATGTTGACGAATAATAATAAAGTTGTAAAATTCACAATAGAGTTCTATAATTTGTCTCTGCAAAGTTAGGCAGCGATGGCTTATCTCTTAAACGATTTTGTGGCATATAAGCCATCGGCTGCCTTACTAATTCTAATACTTTATTATTTTGAAGTAAGATTTGGAAAGTAGGAATTCTTGCTTTATTTCACATTTTTATTTATGGAATTTGCTGTTTAGTATACCAAAATCAATCTTTAACGTAATAGTGATTTTACAACTTTATTATCAATCAACATATTGTACATTAATAACTGAATAATACGATATTTAAAAAGTAAACCTTTTTACATGATATGGTAAATAAGTTTCTGATAAATATGCTATAATCTGCATATGGATTTGTCAGAATAGTATCATATTGTGAAATTAATATTATTTGTGCTGGCTGTTTAATTGAATAAAAGCAAAAATTTTGAGTTAAGGTAAGGAAAGTTGATATGAATAAAATATATATCATAGGAACTGTTGCTAGTGGGAAAACAATTTTTGCAAAAAAACTTTCAGAGAAATTAGATATTCCATGGTATGAACTGGATGGTATCGTTCATTATAACACTGAAACTGGGCGATATAAACGAACACCTGAACAACAATTTGAAATTGTTCGTGATATTGATAAAAGTGAAAAATGCATTATTGAAGGGACTTATCGAAAATCATGCCATTGTCTACTTGACATGGCAGATATAATAATATTCCTTGATACTCATCTTTGGATAAGAAAATTTCGTATTCTTATAAGATTTGTCAAGCAGAAGCTTGGAATTGAGAAATGCCATTATAAATCAGATTTAAAAATGTTGAAGCTAATGTACAAATGGACGAATGAGTTTGAGGCAGATCGAACGAGCTTTGATACTATGCTACAGCAGTATCATGTTAAGTTATTGATATTATCAAATAATACTGATTTAAGTTTTATCAATAAACATTCTTATTGACTGCTGTTGATTCACATTCTTTATAAAACGCGACGCAATTATTGAAAATGAAAATATCAACATTGTACCTTGAAGATTTAATAATACGGTATTCGAAAAATTATATATTAGATAAAAATAGCAGATTATATGAAAATCATGGTATCATTTTAATATAGTTTAGTTTCTTAGTTATAATATATTGTTAAGTAAGGAGATTATATATATACTTCGGGAAAACAAAGAGGAGATAACGAAAAAATGGGTACTTTCATATTTTTGACGGCGGTTGTTGTTGAAATCGCATTTGCAGTTTTCTGTATTTTTACAAAATCAAATCACAAAGAAGTAAGAAGCATTACCAGAATTGCAGCGTTTATAGGCTTTGTGTTGTTCGCCGTTCTGCCGATAATTGACTGGAGCTTTCGTTATTATGCTTTGGGTACTTTGCTGCTACTGTTAGCAGTAATCGGAGCAGTCTACTTAATTCACAAAAATGAAGAAAAAAGAGTGTACAAAGCAGTGCGTGTTGTTTTGAAAGCAATAGGAATGACGGTACTTATCTTTGCGTTAACCCTGCCGGCAATCATATTTCCCCAGAACAAAGCGGTGGTGGAGGCGACAGGCGAATATCAGGTTTCAACCGTAACCTACACATACACGGATACAAGTCGTATTGAAAGCTATACCGATGCGGGCGAAAACAGAAAGTTGAACGTGGAATTGTGGTATCCTGAAAAGGTAGAGGAAACATATCCGCTGATCGTTTTTTCACATGGTGCATTTGGAATTTAATGTCTACATCAGCGGTGTCGGGCATTTAGCCCTAACTGATTTGGCGCTTACAAGCCTGTTTCTGACGCGCGTATTAGACGGGAACAAATCAACGACAGACACCGAATACTGCCTTAAGATGATAAACAAAGTCTGCCTTGAGTTTTTCGACAGCTATCTAAAGGGAGCGGGCGAGTTTACGTCAGGTGGGACGTATTAGGTTATGAGAATAACGAGTAGTTTCAGTTACCATGCAATCTTATTAAGCTACATATCAGTTATAAATTACGAAGATAAGGAGATGAGTGTATGGGAAATATTGTATATAGAAAATTAGCAGTAGAAGAGTGTGCGTGCATAGAAGGGATGAATCCATCTCAATATATTGGAAAAGCGTGGAGAGCGGTAGACGGGAAACGACAATTGGTTGAAATAAATTACCAAGATTCAGATTGGCCAAATGGATATGAACACCATTACAAGAATTTAAAAGGAACTATCTTAAGTGGGGGTAGTGCAACTGGTGCTTTTGATAGCAATAATAGACTATTAGGCTTTGTAGCTATCAATCGTGAGTTTTTTGGTGAAAAATATAATTACGTTTTATTAGACCAACTATTTATCACATTGGAGCATAGAAGTGAAGGAATAGGCAAAAAGCTATTCGAGTTTTCTGCAGACATAGCAAGAGAGTGGAATGCAGATAAAATTTATATATGTGCTGGGTCGGCTGAAGAAACAATTGCTTTTTATTTTGCAATAGGCTGTAAAGAGGCAATGGAAATAAATAAAGAGCTATATGAAGGTGACCCGAGAGATTTTCATTTAGAGTTTTCACTATGGGGGTCTGTCAATGTATCTCAATGAATGTAAGTCAAATTATGAACTAGAAGAATATCTGTCTTTTATATCAAGGGTGTATAAAACAGATTTAAACTATAAGGATAATATTAAACATATAGCTAGGTCAATCTTGTATAAAAAAAGCATTTTTAATCAAAATGCTATTGTTTTACCGTATGTTGCGAGAGAATCAGATGGTAAGATAAAAGCGGTTGTCACCTATATAGTAGCAAAAAATATGCCTGATGTTCTACAATTATCTTTTTTTGAAGCATTGCCAAATGAAGGCGATGCGGTTGATTTAATAATAGATAGAGCTATTGTTATATGCAAGCAGCGGGGAATAAAATCATATATGGTAGGTTTGAATGGTCATGTCAACTATGGGCTTGGCATACTAGTTAACGATTTTGATAAGCCAAGCACCTTTGGAGGTGCGTACAACCCACCTTACTATGCAAAATATCTCTACAAATATAATATGGATGAGTATTTACTGACATCTTTCATAAAAGATATGTCGACTTTTAGTCTAGAAAGAGAAAAACCTATACTAGAAAAAATAAAGAAGAAATATACTTTTCGCAAAGCGAACTTTAAGAATTTTAAAAGTGAAATGAAAATATATACTGAACTTAATAATGCGTGCTTTAAAGATCATCTTTTTTACTATCCGCGTACAAATGAAGAAGACTATGAGTTATTTAAAGATTTAAAATACTTTATTAAAGAAGAAAATCTCCTGATTGCTGAGCTTGATGGAGAGCCCATTGGTTTCATGCTATGGTATCCTGATTTCAACCAGCTTATACCACCGCAAGGTTCAGCAGGAATAGGTACAGTAATCAAAAATAAACTATTCGGTAACAAAATTGATACATTTAAAATGGTTGAGATAGGTATTTTGCCTCAATACCAGAGTAAAGGTGTCATATTAGGTTTATTTGAGATGTGTAGTGACTATACAAAAGGAAGATATAAAAGTTGCAAATCCAGCTGGATACTGGATGAGAATCTTAAATCTAAAAGCTTTGGTATTCGCTGGGCTGAATCTGTAGGTTCTCAATATAAAGTTTTTGTTAAGGATGTATAATATGGAAAAAGTCCAACGATTTAAAAGAGTAAAAGATATTCCCCTAAAGTGGGACGAGTATATCGGTGATAATTTTTGCCTTTCACGCTACTTTTTGTTTATACTTGAAAATGCAAATCCTTGCCAGCAATCCTACTATATATTTGATGATGAAAATATCCAGGGGGTTCTGATTACCTATAGGCACAAACTTAATATGTTCACTTATAGTTTTCTACGATTTGATATTAATACCACCATTATAGGAGTGCCCTGTTCGGTTTCAAGGCCAGGATTTAATTTTATAAAAGGTAATTTGGCATGGGCGCTGCAAAATGTTGGAGGAATTGATGGAGCTACTCTAGTATTGAATTCTGATACAAATATTGGCAGTAGTTTGTTTACTACAGGTAATACACTGCCAACTTGTGTTCTTATAAATAAATGGACCGACTTTGAAGAATATATTAACGCAATGAGAAGCCACTATAGATATCGTATAAATAAAGCATTGGGTGTGAAATCTCTTATAAATTTCCATGCTATTGAATGCCAGGAATTTGGTGAAGAACTATATAACCTATATTTGCAAGTTTATGAGAAATCAGAATATAAATTAGAAAAACTTTCTATTTCTTTTTTTCAAGAACTACCGGCTAAAATAATTGTTCTTGAGGTGGACGACAAGCCTATCGGTTTTGTGCAATACTTGTTTAATCAAGATACGATGGTTTTTATGTTTGGTGGGCTTGAATATAGCCTTAATGATAAATTTCAGACTTATTACAATATGCTACTATATCTAATCTCTGTTATGATTAGCAGTAAATGTAAGCAATTAGACATGGGACAAACTGCCGAGGACACAAAACTAAAGTTAGGGGCAGAGCAGCAGCTTAAGTACATGCATTTGAATCATTCAAATGTTATTTTCAACAATTTTGTGCGAAAAATTTCAAGCACACTATTTTATCAACCACTTAAAAGCAAATTCAATGTTTTTAAATAAAGGGGTATCTGTATGAGTAAATCTTATATTTGGGACTTTTGGGCAGGGAAATATGACAAGCTATGGGTGCAAAAATACTCTCTTACTCCAACTAGAGATCGTATTCTAAAAGAAATGCGCAAAAGGGTAAATAGAACAAACTCTTTCCGTATGCTTGATATGGGCTGCGGCATAGGACAGCTTATTTGTGATATGAAAAAGGCGTTTTTGGACAGTAATATTGAATATACCGGAGTTGATATTTCTCCCAAGATGATAGAGATTGCCAAGATAAATGACAGTAATACTTATTATTTCAATGCGTCAGTTGATGATTTTGCTATAGGTGATAATAAATATGATATGATTGTCTGTTCTCACTCTTTTCCTTATTATCCAGATCAAAATCGTGCTCTATTGAAGCTTGCATCTATGCTAAATATGGATGGGACATTGTTCCTTGCGCAGGCTTCGGCCAATACTTTTTATGATAAGATTGCCATGTCCTTTGTAAAACTTACAACTGGCAAGGCGAAGTACCCATCTATTGAAAAGATGCTGCTGATGACCAGAGCGTTATTCATCTCAAATGATGTTATTAAAATCAAAGAGCGGTCTTATATGCCAACGATATGTTTATTTGTGCTAATTAAAAGAGGTGTTGTTTAATGAAAGTGCTACTGGTGCGCCCTAAGCCTGATAAGGAAACCATTGGATTGCAAAATGTAATGATTTGCGAGCCGCTAGAATTGGAATACCTTGCTACCTATGCACAAGAGCTTGGACATGAAGTGAACATTGTTGATATGATATTGGAAAAGAAGCCACTAGCTTATTATATTTCTAAGTTCCAACCAGACATTGTAGGGATAACAGCTTATATTGTTCATATAAATGTTGTTAAAAGTTATGCCAAGCAAATAAAGGATATAAAGCCCAATTGCAAAGTTGTGATTGGCGGTGTTCATGCAGAAGTTGTACCAAGTGACTTTAAGGATGAAAATATAGATTATATAATATGTGCCAATGGAATAGACACATTTTCAGAAATACTACACAACTTATCCAATAATATTGAACAATCTATTGATGGTGTTTGGATAGAAGGGACGACAGCTAAGACTATTAAGCACACACACTTTAATTACCTTCGCCCAAACCGCAAGCTTGTTGAAAGGTATCGCAATAGATATTATTACATGTTTCATAATCCGTGTGCATTAATGAAAACATCCTTCGGGTGCCCATATCAATGTAAGTTTTGCTTTTGCAGGCAGATTACAGATGGTAAGTATTTTGTTCGTGAGTTGAGCGACATTATAGAAGAAATAAAGGAAATAACTGAAACCGAGATATATATAGTGGACGATGACTTCCTAGTAAGCAGAGAACGTATCATGCAGTTTTGTGGGCTTTTGAAAGAGAATAAGCTAGACAAAAAGTTTTTAATCTATGGAAGGGCTGATTTTGTTGCCGCAAATGAAGATATTATCAAAGAATTTGCGTCCTGTGGATTAAGAGCAGTTATTGTAGGGTTGGAGTCAAGTAATGAAGATGAATTGCTTGCATACAACAAGCAAAGTAATGTCCATATAAACGAAGCTGCAATCAAAATATTGAAAAAATATAACGTTGAGTGTTATGGAACATTGATACTGGGCGTAGATTGGGATAGTAACGACTTTAAAAGGCTATATAAATGGATTAAACATATAGATATTAAGTTTATAAACTTGCAGCCCATTACACCGCTACCAGGCACGGCGTTATATGATGAATATAAAGAGTTGCTAATTATTTCCCGGGATGAGGCAGAAAAATGGGACCTTGCTCACTTAACCATAAAGCCATCTAAAATGTCTATTAGAAGATACTACTGGAACATTGTGAAACTATACTATAAAATCACCATGAGTCCGAAAAACATATTAATAATGATTCGCCAATACGGCATAAGTGAAAATATCAAGCTTTTTATTGGTGCTTCAAAGATAACAGCTCAATACTTAGTCAAAATGATTAAGGCAAAATAGTTATGATGGAAGGATGTTTGTAATGAAAATTCTACTTGTAAGACCTAATTCTTATAGCGCAATAGCAAACATTAATATAATTGATTTGGAGCCGTTGGATTTGGAATATTTGCATACAGTTGCAAAGCAAGAAGGCTTCGATACAACTATCTTTGATGGCATACACGATAAACGCTCCCTTGAAAGCGTGTTGAAGGGATATGAGCCAGATATTGTATGTATAGGTGGATATATAACTCAAGAAGCGCTTATGCTACAATATGCGGAAATTGTGAAGAGATATCATTCCGCAATTAAGGTTATAGTAGGAGGTGTTCACGCTGAAGTGAACTATGATAGGTTCTTTTCCAAGAATGTTGATTATGTGATCAGATCCAGCTCACTTGAACCTTTCAGAAAATTAATAGGATTCATCCAGGATGGTAGCGACACAAATAACAAAGATATGAGTGGAATTTGTTATAGAAATGGAGATGTATGGAAAGTAGAATCGCCTGTTTTTATTAGCCCTAATGAACTGCCTATTCCGGATAGGACTCATTTTAATGAAAACAAGCATTTGTACAGATATTTAAATTTCAGTCCCTGTGCTATTGTTAAAACAGCTTTTGGTTGCCCATATCAATGTAATTTCTGTTTCTGCAGGATGATTAATGGTGGAAAATATGTAGCAAGGGATATCGAGTTGGTTATAGATGAGATTCAAGATATTGAGTGTGACAATATACACATCGTTGACGATACATTTCTTTTAGATAAAGAAAGAGTAATTAAATTTATTGCTTTAATAAAAGAAAGGAATATAAACAAAAATTTTGTTTTCTACAGCAGAGCAGATTTTGTTGTAGGCAATGAAGACATCATAAGTCAACTTGCAGAAATCAATGTGAAAGGAATCATTGTTGGATTAGAAGCCATTAATGATTCCATGCTATTATCTTATGGTAAACATTCTACAAATGATATAAATGAGCGCTGTGTAAGGATATTAGAAAAATACAATATTGATTGTCTTGCTTTATTTATTATCGATATAAATGCCACAAAGGAAGACTTTAAGACTTTGCATAGCTGGATTAAACATGTCGGTTTGAAATACGCATCAGTTTCCATATTTACACCTATACCTGGAACCGATGACTATAACAACTATAAGGATAGACTCATAACGCAAGATATAACTAATTGGGACTTTATACATCTAGTTTTGGAACCTACGAATATGACGAGGAAAGCATTCTATTTTGAGTATTATAAATTATTTATTAGATTATTACTGATAGGTAAAAGAGCTGGCATATACGATTTTGTTGATTTTAAATATTTTAAACGAGTTTCAAGAGAGTATTTTAGCAAGGTATTAAAAGAGAAATAAAAAAAGGATGTGTCTATTTGAATATTTTGCTTGTCAGAACGCCAAGAGTAAAACAGTCCATAACATTAGGTGAAGCAATGTTTTGTGAGCCAATAGGGCTTGAAATGGTATATGCAGTGTTAAAAGACAAACATCATGTTGAAATAATTGATTTAATGATAAAAGGTGAAAACTATAAAGAAAAACTAGCACAATTTCAACCCGATATAGTAGGGATCACTTCACTTTGTATCGATGTAAAAAACGTAATAGGTATTGCAGAAGAGACAAAAGTATTTAATAGTAAAATAAAAGTATTCGTAGGTGGTACTCAGAGCTATCTGCAACCAGAATCATTTTTTAACATAAACATTGACTATGTTTTTAAGTACACCACTAGAGAAAATTTAAATTATGTTGTAGATAATATAAATAATTTAAACTTAGACTTATGTGATGGAGTGCATATTAAATTAAAGGGATACAGAACCACAAATATTTTTGGTAGGAATGAATATATAATTCCCGATAGGGCGTCTACAGAAAAACACAGGGCACATTATAGCTATCTTGGATACAAACCTTGTGCAATCATGCAGACATCCTTTGGATGCAGCAAACAATGCAATTTTTGTTTAAGGTGGAGAATAGAAGGCGCTGTAGAGCAAAATTTGGAGTTAGTCCATATAGCAGATGAAATTGAAAATATAAAAGAAAATAATATAATGATTTTTGACAATGATTTTTTATATGATCAGGAAAGAATAAATGAACTTTGTGATTTACTTGAAGAGAGAAAAATAAATAAAACATTTATATGTTATTCAAGCGTAAACAGCATTTTAAAAAACAAAGATGCAATTAAGAATTTTAAGAGATTGGGGCTGTCAGCTGTATTAGTGGGATATGAAAGTTTTAGAGAAGAAGATATGAAAAATTACAAAAAAGAAAGTACAATAGAAGATAATATTATTGCAAGCAGGTTATTGAAAGAAATGAATATAGATTGCTGGGCATCATTTATACTACACCCTGATTGGGATAAAAAAGACTTTAGTACGTTAAAAAGATATATAAAGAAATTAAAGCCAGAGATAAGCACTTTTAGTCCACTTACTCCATTTATAGGGCTTCCGTATTATGAAGAATATAAAAATAGATTAATACACAATGCAGACGAATATGAAAAATGGAGTTTTGGTCAAGTCATAATACACCCATCTAAACTTACGCTACGCCAATATTATATTGAGATGTTCAAACTAATTTTATATACGAATATTGTGCTAAACAGCTCAAAATATATGTTAAAGTGTTTTGGAATTGCAACTTATTTTAGATTAGCAAAGGGCGCTTTTAAAATAATGCCAAACTATATAAAGCTAATTCTACAGTCCAATGAGCTTGAGAGGAAAACAAATGATGAAAAAGACTAAAATACTTTTTATACAACCAACACCTTACGATATCAGAGGCAAATTAATTAAAAAGAAAAAATTATATTTTGTAGGACTAGCCATGCCTTTACTTGTGGCACTAACACCAGACAAATATCATTGCGAGATCATTCTCGAAACTATAGAAGAAGTTCCATTCGATACGGATGCCGATATTATTGGAATCAGCAGTATGGGGCATGCAGTCATGCGCTCTATTGACATAGCAAAAGAATTTAAGCGCCGAGGCAAGACTGTTATTATGGGTGGATACATGGTTAGCTTAATGGCAGATGAAGCAAAAAAGTATTGTGATTCTGTTGTTATTGGAGATGCTGAAGAGGTCTGGTCCACAGTTTTATCGGATTTTGAAGCTGGCGAATTGAAGCCGTTTTACAAAGAAGAGTTGGTTAAACTGAGCTATCCCTTGCCAAGATACGATTTGATTGTAAATAAAAATATCGGAGACTTTTTACCGGTTCAAGCTGGCAGAGGGTGTCCACATTCATGTAGTTTTTGCTCAGTCTCGTGCTTATACAGGTCAAGATATTACAGACGTGATATTCAAGAAGTTATCAGGGATATCAACCATGTAAAATCCTTAGGTTTTAACAAAATTTTATTGCTTGATGATAATATATTGTCAGACAGAGAATATTTTAAGGAAATCTGTGCATACCTAAAGCAAATAAATATGAAATGGCTGTCTCAGTGTGAGATTACCATAGGCTATGATAATGAACTTCTTGCAATTCTTGCAGGGAGTGGATGTATGGCGCTCAGCTTCGGATTAGAAAGCATCTCGAAAGAAAGCCTAGATTCTATGGATAAAAAGTGGGCTCAACCAGAAGATTATAGTCGCTTAATTTCAAACATACGGTCTTATGGCATTGATGTTTCTACGGAAATGGTTGTTGGAGCCGATGGTGATACACTAAAATCTATCGCTGACACAGCTAAGTTTATTACCGATAATAAAATCGTTGTGCCGCGTTTTTATATATTAACGCCCATACCCGGTACTGATTTTCATAAAGAGATGGTTTTGAAAAATCGTATATATAATACAGATATGTATTCCTACAACAGTGCTGAAGCGGTGCATATCCCCAAAAATATGACACCTGAGCAGTTGACGGATGCATACTGGGATTTATACAAAAAGGTGTTCTCAATCAAGAGCATTTTTAATCGGACAATATTACAACCAGCATTTTTAAAATCTCCTGGGAAATACATCTTTTACTTTTTTGTTAATCTTTATTACAGGGAGCAAATATACAAAAGTATAGTGCCAAATATAATTTAGCAATGAAAATCAACAACTTGCAGAAATGTGACTCGTACGAAAGTTGGAAATAGAAATTTAAAATATTTGATTGAAGGGCTGGTGTTATTTATGGATAATTTTAAAAAGTTTTTATCTAAATATTCTGAAAGATACTCAGATAAAAACTTATTCGATAAAATTAAGAAGTTCGCACAACAAGCAGGGATTAATGTAATTTATGCTGTTTTACTTCTTTATTATGCTTTGCAAAAAACTGGAATCCCTGCATGGGCAAAAGCTACAATAATTGGCTCTTTAGGATATTTTATTGTACCAGTGGATATCATACCTGACCCAACACCAATAGTAGGACATGCAGATGATTTAGGTGTTCTTGTATCAGCATTGGTTGTCGTTGCAATGTTTATTGATAATGAAGTGAAGTCCAAAGCAAGAAATAAGCTGAAAAGCTGGTTTGGAGATTATGATAAATCTTCTTTAGAAGAGATAGATAATAAGATAAATAGAAAAAAATAATATAAGGGATTTTCAGGTTTTTTATATATAGCACATAACGTGCAATTCGCAGATTTCCTTACTTTTGCTTGTTGCACGATTTTATATCAAGGAGAGGAATTATTAAGATGTCAAAGGGCAAAAAAACTTTGAAAATAATCAAAACAATATGGATAACAGTAGTATTTTGTTTACTATCTATCTTCTTATTTCATTTCAAGCCCATGGGGTTGATAGTATTCTTTTAAGAAGCGATGAGCAAATAGTAATATCAAATCTATCGGACAGAATAGAATTTGTACCGCAAAGCGGAATGAAAGCATCTGCACTTATCTTTTATCATGGTGGAATGGTTGAACCTAAAGCGTATGTGCCTATGGCAAGAAACCTGGCTGAAAATGGCCATAAAGTGGTGATATTAAAGCTCCCGTCTCGGACCGCAGCATCACAGGGGCAAAAGAGAGATTTGTTTTTAAAAACAATTGCATTAGTTAGTGAGGGTAAAGATAATCTGAGATGGATTTTAGCAGGTCATTCCAAAGGTGGAGCATTGGCGGCTGAGTTTGTATGGAATAATGACGGTGTTTTTGACAAACTTCCAAAGGATACCTCTCTTGTAAAGATTGAGGGTGGCAATCACTCGCAATTTGGATACTACGGCTTTCAAATTGGTGATAACAGAGCAATCATAAGCAGGGATGAGCAGAATAAGTTGCTTGTAGAGTCACTATTGCAAGTGTTAAACAAAGTTAATAAAAGATAGGTTGAATTATAATAGACTTAAAGAACCTTATATGGAGTAATTTAGTTCTACTTTATATATTTAAGCAAAATCATATTAAGAAGAACTAAATCATTCATGGTTCTGATCAGGCACATTCTACAAGTTTTCAGGTCGTAATTTTCTTATTTTACGATAGAAATAGGAGTTGCAATTGAGCTACCTTCAAGTTATATAAAAATTAATATTAATATTCAATTAAGCCTGATTAAAAAGATTATGGCTATTGAAGAGGAGTAAAGAAATGTTTAAAAAAGCCAGTATAATAATTCTATTATCTATTTTATTATTACTTACAGCATGTTCAACAAAAAATACCTTAGATAAAGTTGGAACAATAGATATTGCTGCTATATCATCAAGCATTGGGGCAGTTGGGGAAAATACCAATAACTTTGATACACAAAGTTTTAAATTTACTATTACTCTAACAAATAATGACACAACAGATATTAATATAGTCTCAGTTAAACCAATATTATCAGAAAAATTTCTAGAAAGAGTTTCAAATAAAGATACATTAATAGAGGTAAATAGAACTGTTTCCCAAGGTGGTAATTTAGAAGTAAATGGAGAAATCATATTTGATGCAAAAGGACTAACCAAAGATCAAATATTCAATTTGCAACCATTTGTTAAGGAGATTAAAATTACGGATGAAAGAATAATAAATAAGTCGTTTTAGATTTTTAATTGACTAATCTATTTCCATACATTATTGTACATCAGTAAAATTAGAAGAAGTAAATTGCGAATTTAGATAAAATTTTAAAAAACCAATAACAACTACAGATTATTCATAAATTCATCTCGCTTTTGTAAAACGTCGGAATGGTAGGATATAATGCAATTAGATGCATTTAGCATTGCACTTTAGAGAAACGTACTGTAGTCAATTAGTAATAAGAAATATTAAATTATCTAATAGGAGGTATTATGGATAAGATTGTTTTAAGCCAAGAAAAAGAGACATTACTAATACCACTGTTTGGAAAAGCAAAGGAAAATGAAAAAAAAGCACCTATACTTATTGATAAAAAGGCAGTTGAAATTGTTAACCAAATAGATTATAATTTTAAACTATTAAAAATTCCTGAAAAGACAAACATAATGATGTGTTTAAGAGCTAAACTTATTGATAATTTTGTTAAGGTTTATCTTGAAAAGAGTAATGAAAGCGTTGTTTTACATTTATGATGTGGGCTTGATAGTAGATATAATAGAATTGAAAATAACAATACTGACTGGTATGATCTAGATTTTAAAGAAGTAATTGATATTCGCAGGCATTTTTATAAAGAAACAGAACAATATCACTTAGTTTCTTCTTCTGTCACTGAAGATAAATGGTTGGAAGAAATACCAATGGGAAAAAAGCAATATATTGTTATTGCTGAAGGGCTATTTATGTATCTTAAAGAAAATGATATTAAAACACTAATAAAGAACATTATTGATAGGATTGGAAGTTTTACTTTAATTTTTGATGCCTTTAGTGTTTATACTGCAAAAAAAGTAAAAAACCACCCATCAATAAGGAAAACAGGTGCAATAATTCAGTGGGGTATTGATAATGCAGAAGAACTTACAAAATGGGGAATGGGGATTCAATTAATTGAAGAACAATACTTTACATCAAATGAAGAAATTAATAAGTTAGGCACTGGTACAAGGGTTATATTTAAAATAGCAAATTTATTTCCAATAGCTAAAAAAGCACAGAGGTTATTGATTTATAGAGTTGGTTAAAGTAAATTCGTATAACCAGAATTTATCTAATTGCTTCTTTAGGTATTTAAAGAGAAACTGCTTCATTTAAAGTGAGATAAAACTCACTTTTTTTGTTTTTTTGATTAGTCAGTTTCATTGACAGTGCTTATCAGGTTGTTATTTCTTTTTATTAGTATGCATATTGAATTAGCCTTGCTTAATAAGAATTAATATATGAGTTTGGAGGGGTTTTTATGAAAACTGTTTTCAATGTTGAAGATGTATTTGTAGAACAAGACCCAGAATTAAGGAAGCTCGCATTTGAAGAACTATTTATAAAAATCATCGAAGAATGTGAAGCGAAAAGCGACAGTTTAGAATACTAGCTATAGTAACCATAGTAAGTATTGAGTAAGACTGCCTACTTTGCTATTATATTTATAAGTAAAGTAGGTAGTTATATCATCTCTTGGGAGGATATAACTATATGCAAAAAGTAGCAATATATTGTCGTTTGTCTGATGAAGATAAAAATAAGACTAGTTTTGTTGATGACAGTGAAAGTATACAGAATCAGAAGATTCTTCTAACTAAATATGCTGTAGATAAGGAATGGGCCATTTATCAAATATACTCTGACGATGACTATTCGGGACTTGACAAGGACAGGCCTGCATTCAACCAGATGTTACAGGATGCAGAAGCTAATAAATTCAATATAGTTCTTTGCAAACATCAGTCAAGGTTTACCCGTGATATGGAATTGGTTGAAAAATACCTCCATAATAAGTTTTATGAATGGGGTATTAGATTCATTAGCTTAACAGATAATGCGGATACATTTGAAAAAGGTAATAAAAAAAGTCGACAAATAAATGGTCTTGTAAATGAATGGTATAGTGAGGATATAAGTGAATCAATAAAAGCAACCTTTAGATTAAAGCAGGAAAATGGTAAGTTTATAGGCAGCTTTGCATCATATGGTTTTGAAAAAGATCCTGGTGATAAAAACAAACTCATAGTTGACGAAGAAGCTGCAAAGGTTGTAAAGATGATATTCTCGTTGTATTTGGAAGGCTATGGAACTCAGCATATAGCATATATGATAAACGAATCAGGGATATTGAATCCTACAAAATATAAACAGAGCAAGGGATATAAATATGTGAATTCTTCTCAGACTGATGGCCATGGATTATGGAACAAGACTACCGTAAAGCGCATACTAAAAAATCAGATGTATATTGGTAATATGGAACAAGCAAAAAGAAAAAAGATAAATTATAAATCAAAGAAAATTGTTTCAATGCCACAAAATGATTGGATAGTAGTACAAAACACTCATGAACCCATAATTGATAAAGAAAAATTCATGCAAGTTCAAGAACGATTATCTAATAGAGTAAGAAGCACAGGAACTGGCAAGGCGCATATGTTCGCAACAAAAGTAATATGTTCTGATTGTAAAAGCAGTATGAATAAAGTCAGTAACAAGAACTACTCATATTTGAGATGTAAACTGTATATAGTTGATCCGAACAAAAAGCTTTGTTCCAGCCATTCAATAAGACTTGAACAATTGACTGAGATTGTAGCTGGTCGGATGAAGAGATATATTGAGAGTTATAGTAATGATGCTTCAATGGCACAAAGATTAAGTGTTAAAAGTGACCGTGAAAAAAAGGTTGAAGAAATTAAAACTGAGTTAAAAAAGATCGTAAAATCAATTGATGAAAACGCAATCGTTTTAAAAAACCTTTACCTTGACAAAGTCAAGGGACTTATCTCAGAGGACCAGTTTGTTATTTTTAATAACAACTTTATTAGTGAAAAAGAAGTAATGGCGAAAAGACAAAAAAAGTTAGAAGAAAATATTTTGAGACTTGAAGAAAAAACTGATAACAAACAAAGATGTATCGATATGATTAAGAAGTATAAGAATTTCACTGAACTTTCATATGAAATGGTAAATGATCTAATTGACTACATAGAAATTGGCGAAAAAAACAAAGAAACTAGAGAACAAAATATCATAATTCATTGGTTTTTTTAATAATTTTGTGTATAGAATACCACTACATGTGGTGCTGTTCCATCCATTAATGCAACATTTATTGCTGGTATAACTAAGCCGTCTAACGAATTATTATCAGAGGAACAGTGATGGAGTTCAACATCATAGCCAAGTTCCATGAACTCTTTGGCGATTTTTCGCATAAAACTTGACTTTCCTACACCTGGGCCACCTTTTAAAATAAAAATTCTATTAGCATCCTCAGGTATTATATAATTGTAGAATGAGTGAAAACCGTTTCCGGTGTTACCACCTGGAAAAACCTCTTTAGCATTACCTTTTTTAGACATAAAATTTCCTCCTAACACTATTAAGAATAATTAATACAATATATCCATAAATTTGCGATATTGTGCTTGTATACTATTAGTAGTTCAGCAACCCTCTAAGCACTAATTTAATGACTTTTTTATTAGCTTAATCAAGATAGAAAAATATGTGTTAAAATTATAATAGTGAAAAGTAATTTTAACAGGAGGCGGATAGATGAAAAAACTTATTATTATCAGCCCAGGTAAAGTAACTTCGATTAATTTAGCTATTCAGCTTGAGAAGATTTTTGGACAATATACAGAGATTGAGTCATATTGTCTAGAGGACGATTTAGCATTTGACAGGGCAAATGCGCTAGTTGTCTTATCATCTCCCCAATCCATAGATAAAAGAATTCAAAATTTAATGAATGATGGTTTGAATTATATCTTAGCAAGAAGAGTAATAAATCACAGATACATTTCAGGATTATTAAGTCTTCCAAAAGCTACAGAAGTATTGTTGGTTAATGATAGAGAAGAGTCTACTTTTCAGGCAATAACTCAATTACAAGCCCTTGGGGTTAATAACATAAAATATTACCCTTATTATCCTGGTATAGCGACTTATCCTGGGCTTGATATTGCTATTACCATTGGAGAGCCTCATTTAGTACCGTATGAAATAAAGAAAGTTATTGATATCGGAACACGTCAAATCGATATCACTACAGTTACAGATATTGCAAAAAGGCTTGGACTTATGGATGTTTTAGGTAACAGACTTTCTTCTCAATACATACATGAGATAATTGGATTGTTGAACAGAATTAATGATAGTGCAAAAGATATGAAAATCGTAAGCGATAGATTGGAGACGGTAGCAAACTGTTTAACAAAGGCAATTGTGTATATTGACAAAGATGGAAATATAATAACAGGCAACCGTGAAATCTACAATATTTTAGAATGCTCATACGAAGATCTTATTGGGAAAAATATAAAAGACGTACTTCCAGAGATCGCAACAAATGAAACCAATAATGATAAGGTTGATGTTGTTGTAATACGTGGAAAAGAATTGTTCGTAACCTCAAGGCCTGTAAAAGGGAGAGACAGTGAGGATGGCATTATTTATACCTTTGAAAAAAGTGAAGATATTGAAAAAAATGAGCATGAATTGCGTAGAAGAACAACGAAGATAATGATATCAAATTACTATACCTTTGATGATATCATTTATAAATGTAGCGGTATGAGTAAATTAATAGAAAAAGTAAAAGGCTTTGCCTATACTGATTCTACAATTTTGATACAAGGGGAAAGCGGTACTGGGAAGGAATTGTTGGCCCAGGCAGTTCACTGTGCTTCTAAAAGAAGCGGTGGACAATTTGTACCTGTGAACTTTGCTTCAATGCCAATGAATTTGATTGAGAGCGAACTTTTCGGATATGAGGAGGGTTCATTTACAGGAGCAAAAAAAGGAGGCAAAAGGGGGCTTTTAGAAGAAGCTCACGGTGGCACGATTTTCCTTGATGAGATAGGAGATGCTTCATTAGAATTCCAATGCAGATTATTGAGGGTGATACAGGAGCGGCAAGTTAGGAGAGTAGGAGGTCTTAAGGAGATTCCTATAGATGTGAGATTGATTGCCGCAACAAATCGTAACCTATCAGAAGAAGTGAAAAAGGGCAACTTTAGGGCGGATCTATACTATAGACTGAATGTGCTCCCCGTCAGAACCCTTAGCTTAAGAGAGAGAAGACCGGATATTCCAGTTTTGTCAGATTACTTGTTGAGTAGGCATAGCGGTGGTAAATTCAACAATATTAATGATGTTTTAGATAAAGATGCTGTTAAGGTATTACTTGATTATGATTGGCCAGGAAACATTAGACAACTAGAAAATGCTATGGAATATATAATAAGTATTGGTGGAAAGGGTAAAAAATTAGATATAACACAACTTCCCGAGTATATCATGGAAGAACTGGATGAGCCAGACAAGCTAGAATCTGCCATATTAAGAGATGTTCTTGGAGTAAATATGGTGTGGATTCTTCAGAAAATAATGAATTCTAATGGACTGGGAAGGCGCTATATTGCAGAGCTTGCAAAAGAAGAAGGCTTATCTCTGACAGAAGGGCAGATAAGAAATCTTCTAAACAGTGCAGAATCCCTAGGCTTTGTGGAAGCAAATACCGGAAGAAAAGGTACTGTCATAACTGACAAAGGGTATTGTATGCTTTCTTCAATAAAGGGTAATGGGATAAAAAGAGAATAAACGGGAGGAAATTATACCCTAACATGTAAAGTGATTTTTCTAAACTACCAATATAGAAGATATCTTTATATTGGCATGATATTTGCAATAGCTATTAGTGTTATAGAAGACTATTGAGTGGGCGATGCAAATGCTTTTAAAGATTAATTTATAGAGGTGATTTATAATGATTTTAGGAATAGTGGGTGGAATGGGACCTGCAGCAACCTGTGACTTGTTTAGAAAGATTACAGAACTGACACATGCAACAAAAGACCAAGAGCATATCCACATAGTAATCGACAGTAACACGCAAATTCCTGACAGATCAAAATATATTTGTGGTTTAGGAGAAGACCCCAAAGTTGAAATGATAAGATCGATTACCAGATTAGAAATGATGGGTGCAAATTATATTGTAATACCATGTAATACTGCACATTATTTTTATGATGAAATTTCACCGTACACTAAGGTGCCAATATTGCACATGATAAACGAAACGGCAGTGTTTTTAAAAAAGACATATCCAAAAATACAGGACTTTATGCTGCTGGCAGCCGAAGGTACATATAAGGCGGAAGTTTACAAAAGCGCATTTAGAAAGTATGACCTCAATATTGTAGAACCGGATCAGAGTGATAAGAAAACTATAATGGACTGGATATATAAAGTTAAGGCTGGAAACTTTTGTATAGACCCTGTAGAATTCAATTCTCTTATCAATAGATATATTGTAAGCAATAGCGTTCCAATAATTTTGGGATGCACTGAGTTACCTCTTTTAGTTGAAAAAATAAGCGTGTTGAAAGAATATATAGATCCTACCTCGATACTGGCACAATGTTGTGTTGAGATAGCAGAAGGCAGAAAAGAGTTACTTGAAAAATATGGAGTAGTATGTGGGGATAAACTATGAAGCAAATTATTGAATTGACTACATTTATAAAAGATAAGGATCTTTTTTATGCAGTTAGAAGAATGAGGTGAATTGAAAATGTCAAAACAAAAAAGAATTGATGATTATGGAATAAACATTGGAGAACTACCAAAGGGGAAGCTTAATAAAATTACAGACGTGCAAGGGGTTAGAGTTGGACATTGTACGATTGATACAGATGAAAGTAAAACAGGGGTAACTGTGATACTTCCAATGGAAGATAATATATATATGAATAAGCTGATTGCAGCTTCTTATGTATTGAATGGATATGGAAAAACGCTAGGACTTGTGCAGATTGATGAGCTAGGAAGCCTGGAATCTGTCATAGCTTTAACGAACACATTAAATGTAGGATTAGTGCATGATTCAGTTGTAGATTATATGATAAAAGAGTGTAAAAAAGAAAAAGTGGAAATACAGTCCATCAATCCTATCGTTTGTGAGTGTAATGACAGCTATTTGAATAACATACAGTTGAGAGCTGTAAAAAAGAAACATGTATATAAGGCTATAGCAGAGGCGAAGGAAGATTTTGATGAAGGAGATATAGGCGCGGGTAAGGGGATGAGCTGTCATCAACTTAAAGGGGGCATAGGGTCTGCTTCACGTATAGTCATTTTTGATGGACAAACCTTTACCGTTGGCATACTTGTTCTTTCTAATCACGGTATATTGAAGGATTTATCAATTAATGGGAAAAATGTCGGCAATGAAGTTTCAAAAGAGTTGAATATGAAAGCACAAATGGATAAAGGCTCTATCATATCGATTATAGCTACAGATATACCGCTAAGCAGCAGGCAATTAAGAAGAATATGCAAGAGAGCTGGAGTGGGGCTAGCAAGACTAGGATCGTTTATTGGCCACGGAAGTGGAGAAATAATGATTGCTTTTTCTACTGCAAACGTAATGAAGAGTGGGCAGGATGAAGATATAATTAATATCAAAGTTTTGAATGAGGATAAGATTGATATTGTCTTTAGGGCGGTAGCTGAGTGTGAAGAAGAGGCAGTTTTGAATTCCATGATTACTTCTGAAAAGATTATAGGAGTAACAGGCCGAGCACGAGAAACTTTGAAGGATTACATCAAATTGTAAAGTTGAATTCCAATGCAGTTTTCATATAAAGGAGTATAAAAATTGGATATTAACGTGGATAAAAATTACATTGAACATGAATATGATAAGAAAACACTATTATCGAATTTAGTAAATATAAAAACATTATCAGATGAATTCGAGATAGACATGAAATACGCTTCAAAAGATAATTTTACTGGTAAACAAATATATTCTCTTCCATTGTGCATATTGCAGATAGGTACGGCAACTAAGCTTATTGCAGTCAATAGCGAATTAATGCAAAAGGGCTTTAGAATTAAGATATGGGATGCGTATAGGCCCTGGTCAGCACAAAAACTGATGTGGGCTATAATGCCAGTTGATGATTTTGTAGCGGATCCCAATAAAGGGGGTTCGATACACAATTGCGGGTTTGCTGTAGATGTTACACTTGTGGATCTTCAGGGAAGAGAGCTTGAGATGCCTACAAAATTTGATGACTTTTCTGAGAAGGCTTCTAGAATAAGTATTACCATGACCGAAGCAGCAGCCAAAAACTTGTCTTTATTAACTAATGCTATGGTAAAACATGGATTCGAAATAATAAATTCTGAGTGGTGGCATTACTACGACAAGGATCTAAAAGAGCGAATACCTTTGGATATCACTTTTGAAGAAATAAATGGCACTAAAGCTTAATATTGCTGGAGTGCTTGTGGACTAGAAAAAATAAAAATATAAGGATGGTTGAAGATTATGAAAGTATTTATAAGTGCCGATATGGAAGGTATCACTTCTACTATAAAATGGGAAGAGTGTGAATCAAAAGAAAAGTTTTATACGGATTTTACAGAGCAAATGACAAACGAGGTTGTGGCGGCATGTGAAGGTGCTATTGCTGCAGGCGCAGATGAAATAGTAATTAAAGATGCACATGATGGAGCGACAAATATAGATATAACAAAGTTGCCTGAATGCGCTAAACTGATAAAAGGTTGGTCCGGGCATCCATATTCCATGGTTGAAGGCATTGATAATACATTTGATGCTGTCATGTTTGTAGGTTATCATAGTGCAGCGGGAAAAGAGGGCAACCCATTATCACATACCATGTGCTTAAAACCTTTATATATAAAAATAAATGGAGAATACGCAAGTGAATTTACATTATACAGTTATACTGCAGCATATGAGGGCGTACCATCAGTATTTTTGTCTGGAGATAAAATGCTATGCGAAGACGGAGTGGCAATCCATCCTGGATTGTTTACTGTAGCAGTAAAAGAGGGAGTAGGTTCATCAGCAATATGTATTTCTACAAAAAAATCATTAAGGCTAATAAGGGAAAATTCAGAAAAGTCACTAAAACAAGATTTAGAAAAAGCTAAGATAAATTTGCCTGAAAGCTTCAGTGTGGAAATTTGTTTTAAAGAGCATACATATGCAAATAAGATGTCTTTTTATCCAGGTATGAAGAAGTTAAATAGCAACACATTATTATTTGAGACAAGTGACTATTTTGAAGTTTTGAGAATGGTAGGGTTTGTTTTGTAAAGATAATAATTATAATATTTTTTGCATTAAGTGGAGTTAGACTCCACTTTTTTCTGCTTTTAATGGGATAAAGGGTAAAGCAAATGGGAAAAATTAATGCCCATATATTTAAATAATTCTTCTGAATATCAGTACTTTGAGTGTTTTTGGACATGGCATGAAATTTGCAATTATAATATTTATTAAGATTTATATACATATATAGAAAATATTATGAAAAGGGGAGAGATGTTAATGAAAAAGTCTAAGTATGCACTGATGTCTTTAGCACTTGTACTAGTCTTAGTCACTGGTCTAATAACGGGATGCGGAAATAGTGCTACCACTGGTGGAGAGAGTACTACTGGGGATTCAAAAGCTTCGAAAATGTTTACAGTTTCCAATACTGTTGATCCAGGAACAGCAGACGCTCAAAAGATAACAGATACATATGTTATCCCGCTAAACGTATTTGATTGTCTAGTTGATGCGGAAACAGTAGAACCAGGCAAGTCTAAGCTTGTTCCAAGACTTGCAGAGAGTTGGGATGTAACAGAGGATGGCCTTACATATACCTTTCATATAAGAAAAGGCGTCAAGTTTCATAATGGAGAAGAGTTGAAGGCTGATGATGTATTATTTACTTTTGATAGAATGCTGGATCCAGCAACGAAGGCATTAAACACGAACTTTCTTGATATGATAGCAGGATCTAAGGATAGATTGGATGGAAAGGCAAGCAGTGTAAGCGGTATTAAAGTACTTGATGACTACACAATACAGATTACATTGTTTGAAGCTTTTGCACCATTTATAGCAAATCTAGCAGCTCCTCCATGCTCAATATATAATAGAAAATCAACAACTGAAGCTGGAGATCAGTTTGGGATAGATCCCAAGAAAACAATTGGTACAGGTCCATTTAAGTTTGATACATGGAATATAAATGATAAGTTAGTTATGACAGCAAATGCTGATTATTTTAGAGGCGCTCCGAAGCTTGACGGAGTTACTATTAAAATTGTTCCTGACGCGGAAACAAACAGGATCATGTTTGAAGCAGGCGAATTAGATATATTTGATTGCTACGGTGCAAGATCCCAGGTTCCATTTTTTAGATCTAGCGAAAAGTGGAAAAATCAAATAGTAATAGGACCAATAGTGGGGACCTATTATTACAGTATTAACCAGAGTATTAAGCCTTTTGACGATGTAAGAATTAGAAAAGCATTGCAACTGTCCATAGATCGAAAAACAATACTTAGTAAACTTTATTATGATGAAGGACAATTGGTTCATGGTGTTATGCCTCCAGGGCTTTTAGGATACAATCCTCAATTACCAGAAATTCCGTATGATGTTGCAAAGGCAAAGGAATTAATAGCTGAAGCTGGATATCCAAATGGTTTTGATATGGAAATTGCTATGGTAACCGATAGCCCTGCAACGCTTAAATTGCACGAAGCAGTACAATCAATGTGGGCAGAGGCAGGAATTCGTGCCAAAATTACCCAGATGGATTCTGCAAGCTTCTTTGGTATCAGAGCAGAAGGCAAGCTGCCGTTATATACTACCTATTGGTCAGCAGATTATAATGATCCAGACAATTTTTTATACACTTTCTTTGCACAAAAAAATACTTATGCAAGATCATTTTGTTATAAAAATCTAGATGTTAATGATAAATTGCTAAAAGCAAGAACAATGGTTGATCAAGATGCGAGAATTAAGTTATATCAAGAGCTTGAAAAGACTATTGTACAAGATGATGCTACTTGGATTCCTCTTTTTGCCCTTAATCAAATATTTGTTGTTCAACCTAAGGTAAAAAATTTCCAAGTTTCATGGAATGGTTGGAGTGACATGTCTTATTATAATATAGATATAGTAGAGTAAGATCTTTTCTTTTAAAGTGTATAAATAACTACTGCTTTGCAGTAGTTATTTATACATTAAAAGAATGAACATTTGAGGAGGTATTAGATGGGAAAGTATATTATAAAAAGGCTACTAGTCTCTTTACCTGTAATAATTGGAATCGCTTTAATTACATTTGTTATGCTTAATGTTGTTCCAGGGGATCCCATTGCGCTTATGATGAAGGAGCATATCAACCCAGATGTAGTGGCGAGAGTGAGGGCACAGATGCATCTTGATGACCCAGCTTATATAAGGTTTTTTAGATTTTTATGGAATGCGCTTCATGGAGATTTTGGTATTTCATATAAATTGAACCGCTCCGTCTCTAAACTATTACTTAATGCTTTTCCTAATACGCTGATTCTATCTGGAGCAGCGGCATTGGTATCATGGATAATTGGCATTCCAGCGGGAGTATTGTCTGCTGTAAAGCAACATTCTTATGCGGACAACTTTTTTATGGGTTTTTCCCTACTTGGAGTTTCAATACCCGTATTCTGGGCAGGACTTTTATTTCAATATATATTCTCTTTAAAGCTTGGAATTCTTCCTGTATCAGGATTTAGCAGTCCTAAGCATATAATTTTGCCTGCCATTGTCCTTGGGTGGAGTTCAGCAGGAACTATTGCGAGGCTTACAAGGTCAAGTCTGCTAGAAGTCATGAGAAATGATTATATAAGAACTGCAAGAGCGAAAGGCCGCACAGAGCTAATGGTTATTATTAAGCATGCATTAAAGAATTCTATGCTTCCAGTTGTGACTGTAATGGCTCTTCAAGTAGCAAGTCTTTTATCCGGAGCCGTAATAACAGAAAGCGTATTTGGAATACCTGGAATTGGAAGAATTTCTGTTAATGCTATTCAAAGCAGAGATATGCCGCTATTGCAAGGAGCAGTTATGTTCACTACGCTCATTGTCATTGTAGGTAATCTTGCTGCAGATATTTTATATTCATTTATAGACCCAAGGATAAAATACGACTAATGGAGGTCTTGTATAATGAGTGCTATTGATAATATTACAAAAACTGAATATGTGGAAGATGCCGAGGAGTATATAAGAGATACTTTTTGGCAGGAATTATTTAAATCTTTAAAAAAAGATAAAATGGCTTTAATGGGAGGAGTAGTAATAATTTTATTTATTTTAATGGCTTTATTTGCGCCGCTTATTGCTCCTTATGATCCATATAAAGTTAATCTTAATCTTCAGTTCCAAAATCCAAGCAGTACGTATTGGATTGGAACAGATATGTATGGAAGAGATGTATTATCTAGAATAATTTATGGTTCTAGAATTTCGCTGCTTATTGCATTTGTTCCAACTACAATTTCTATGTTTATTGGAATAATACTAGGAATCATATCAGGTTACTATGGTGGTAAAACGGATTTTATAATAATGACAATATCTGATATAGTATTATCTTTCCCTTCTTTACTGCTTGCTATGGTTGTCATGTACACCTTAGGTGCAAGTCTTTTGAATATTTTTATTGCATTGAGTATTGTGGGGTGGGCTGGAATTGGTAGAGTAGTTAGGTCCCAAACACTTTCTTTAAAAAATAAGGAGTTTGTTGAAGCTGCAAAAGCTGTTGGAGTGAAGGATCATATTATTATGATTCGTCATATATTGCCAAACTGTATACCACAGCTAATTGTCCTATTTACTTTAAATATACCAGGCTCCATTCTCTCTGAAGCCAGTTTGAGCTTTCTTGGAGTAGGTGCACAACCACCGGCATCAAGTTGGGGATTAATGGTATCTAATGGAAAAGAATATTTGTTCAATGCACCATGGGTTACGATTTCTCCTGGTATTGCAATATTGATTGTTGTTTTAGCATTTAACTTTTTAGGGGATGGCCTCCGAGATGCACTAGATCCATATTTGAAACAATAGAGGAGGAATTGAGCAGTGAATCATAACTCGATATTGGAAATTAAAAACTTAAAAACTTATTTTTATACAGACAAAGGAATTATACCTGCGGTAGATAATGTAAGCATAAATGTAGATAAAGGTAAAATTGTAGGTATAGTAGGAGAGTCAGGATGCGGCAAAAGTATTACTTCTCTATCAATATTACAACTAGTTGCGCCTCCAGGAAAGATTGCAGATGGAGAAATTGTATTTAATGGAAAGAACCTACTGCATTGTTCTCAGTCAGAGATTCGCTCTATACGGGGAAATGAAATATCTATGATCTTCCAGGAACCAATGACTTCCTTAAATCCTGTATATACAGTAGGTAAGCAGGTAGTGGAAACATTATTAATACATAATAAAAAGATTAATAGGCAGGAAGCGAAAGATAAAGTTATTGAAATGTTTAATTTAGTGGGAATTCCAGAACCAGAAAAGAGATATAATGTGTACCCACATCAATTGTCAGGTGGCTTGCGACAGAGAATAATGATTGCTATGGCACTTGTTTGTCGCTCCAAATTACTTATAGCAGATGAACCAACGACAGCCTTGGATGTCACAATTGAAGCGCAAATATTAAATTTGATGAAAAGGCTGCAAAAAGAAATAGATACCTCGATAATACTGATAACTCATAACCTGGGTGTGGTAGCAGAAATGTGTGATTTTGTATATGTAATGTATGCTGGAAAGATAATGGAGCAAGCAAATGTATACGAATTATTTGATAATCCTCTTCATCCATATACAGAAGGATTGTTAAAGTCGATTCCTAGAGTGAATGCTCAAAATGGAGAATCAGGGAGATTATTCAGCATTAAAGGGATGGTTCCTAATATGCTTTATCTGCCAAAGGGTTGCAGGTTTAGTCCAAGATGTGAATTTGCTATGGACATATGCAAAGAGCAGGAACCTGAGCTAGTAGATTTAGGCAAAGGTCATCTTGTACGATGCTTAAAGTATAAAAAGTAAAGGCGGTGATAATGTGGACAAAGTAATTATGGATGTAAAAAAATTAAAAAAGTATTTTTCTGTTGATAAGGGTATCTTCGGAAAAAAATCTGGCTATGTTCATGCCGTTGATGATATGAGCTTTCAAATATATGAGAAAGAAACACTGGCGCTTGTTGGTGAATCTGGATGTGGTAAAAGTACACTTGGAAGACTACTTATCCGCCTTTTAGATCCTACGGAAGGTGATGTTTACTTTGAAGAAAAGAATATCTTTCAACTGAAAACCAATGAAATGCGTAAATTAAGGAAAGAGATGCAGATAATATTTCAAGATCCATTCGCATCACTCAATCCTAGAATGAAGGTTTCTGATATAATCGGAGAACCTTTAGTAACACATAATGCTGCAATAGGTAAAGAAAAGGATGAGCGAGTGTATGAATTAATGGAGCTTGTGGGTCTTAGGAAGACTTATGCCTCAAGGTATCCACACATGTTCAGCGGGGGACAGAGACAGAGAATCGGAATAGCAAGAGCCCTTGCGTTGAATCCTAAGTTTATTGTTTGTGATGAACCAGTTTCAGCTCTTGATGTATCAATACAGTCACAAATAATTAATCTCTTGCAGGACTTACAGGAACAAAAAAGTTTAACCTATCTTTTTATTTCTCATGATCTTAATGTGGTTAGATATTTATCTGATCGTGTATGTGTAATGTTTTTGGGTAAAATGATGGAGCTAGGTTCTACAAATGAAGTATATAATCATCCTTTTCATCCATACACAAAATTTTTAATTGCAGCTGCACCGATGCCAAATCCTCATGAAAGAAATAAAGAGAAACTTATACTGGAAGGAGATATTCCAAGTCCGATGAATCCACCTTCGGGCTGCAGATTCCATACTAGATGCCCATATGTAAAGGATGTATGCAAAGTCGAGGAGCCTGAAGTTAGGAAGATTAGTGGCAGATCAGTAGCTTGTCATTTTCCACTTGAAGGATAAAAAAGTGAATCTTATTGACAATTATATGAAAACTTTATAATGATTTTTCAAAAAAAGACCTTTAACACATTTTTTAATGTGTTAAAGGTTTTTTTTGTGTAAGGAGAGGATGAAAAATTACATAAGTCTCTTAATGTGGTAGCTATGGTATAATCGATCCATTTTGTAATAGAATAAGCAAAGACTAGTATTATGGAGGTTGAATATGAATTCAAATTGGTATAACAAAAGTGCAAATAGTGTAGCATCTGAAATCGGTGTTGATGTATCAAGGGGACTTTCTAGTGAAGAAGTAGAGGAGAAGCTTGAAGAACATGGGTATAATGAACTTAAGGAAAAAGAAAAAGAATCACTGCTTTCCAAGATTATAACACAACTTAAAGATTTTTTAGTAATTATATTGATTGTTGCAAGCGTTGTGTCAGCATTAGTTGGCGAGGTCACTGACTCAATAGTTATTATTGCAATTGTAATAATTAATGCAGTTTTGGGAGTCTTACAGGAAGGTAAAGCCGAAAAAGCGCTTGATGCATTACGAAAAATGTCTTCTCCTAATGCAAAGGTTTTTAGAAATAGTCATATGGAGATTATTCCTGCTAAGATGCTTGTACCAGGGGATGTTATTCTGCTAGAAGCAGGAGATATTATTCCTGCGGATATAAGGCTAATAGAGAGTGCAAATTTAAAAATAGAAGAAGCTTCGTTAACTGGAGAATCTGTCCCCGTAGAAAAGAAGGCTGAGAGATCATTTGATACTGAGATTGGAATTGGGGATAGGTTAAATATGGCTTATATGAGTACCATAGTATCTTATGGTAGAGGTAGAGGGATTGTTGTGGAGACAGGAAATGGTACGGAAATAGGAAAGATTGCTGATGCAATTCAGACAATAAAAGAAGAAGCTACACCTCTACAGAGAAAGCTTGACGAAATGAGCAAATGGTTAGGGATTATATGCTTAGGTGTATGTGGTATTGTGTTTGTCGTTGGCTTACTAAGAGGCGGAGACGTTTTAGAAATGTTTATGGTATCTGTTAGTCTTGCAGTTGCAGCAATACCTGAGGGATTGCCTGCCGTAGTTACCATAGTTTTGGCTCTTGGTATGAAAAGAATGATTGATAGAAATGCAATAGTAAGAAAATTATTAGCTGTTGAAACCCTTGGGTGTATAGATGTAATATGTTCTGACAAAACAGGAACCCTTACACAAAATGAAATGACAGTAGTTGGTCTTTATGCTGCAGATAAAAAGGCTAAAGTTACTGGTCAAGGTTATAATCCAAAAGGAGATTTTAAACTTAACGACGATGAAAGGATAAACCCTAATGAAGATTCTGATTTTAAGATGCTTCTTTCTGTGGGAGTGCTTTGTAATGATTCAATTCTAGAAAAAAAAGATAAGGAAGAAAATCTCTGGGGAATCATAGGTGATCCCACAGAGGCAGCATTGATTGTTGTTGGAGCAAAAGCAAACATGGAAAAAGCTGATATGAATTCTAAATATCCTAGAATAGATGAGATTCCATTTGACTCAGATAGAAAGATGATGACAACTTTCCATGAAAATTTTATAGTAGGTAAAGTTGTATCCTTTACAAAGGGAGCACCTGATATTATTCTTGGTAAATGCACAAAGGCGTATATTAATGGTAAAATTGTTGATTTAAGTGATGATAGTAGAAATACAATCCTTAAGGTTAATAGTGGATTTGCCAGCTCTGCACTAAGAGTTTTGTCATTTGCATATCGGGAATACGATAAATTACCTGAAGCTATTAATTCTGAAAAAGTTGAAGGAAATATGATATTCATAGGACTTATGGGTATGATTGATCCAGCAAGAGTAGAAGCTGCTGAAGCAATTAAGGTATGTAAGCAGGCAGGAATAAAGCCTGTTATGATAACTGGTGATTACAAGGATACTGCGATTGCGATAGCTAAACAGCTGGGGCTTATGTCAGAAAAAGATGGTGTATTAACTGGCTCTGAGCTTGATCATATAGATGACGAAGAATTAAAGCAAAAAGTTGAAACAACAAGTGTTTATGCTAGAGTATCTCCCGACCATAAAGTAAGAATTATTGATGCTTTAAAGAAGAATGGACATATAGCTTCTATGACAGGCGATGGAGTTAATGACGCCATGGCGTTGAAGAGAGCAGATATTGGTGTTTCCATGGGAATAACAGGAACTGATGTAGCTAAGGGCACAGCAGATATCGTTTTAACTGATGACAACTTTGCAAGCATAGTATCAGCGGTAGAAGAAGGAAGAATTATTTATAGTAATATTAGAAAGTTCGTTGCATTCCTTCTTTCGTGTAATGTTGGAGAGATATTAATTGTATTTATTAGTATTTTAGTAGGATTACCTGTTCCACTTTTGCCAATACAACTTTTATGGGTAAATCTAGCAACCGATAGTTTACCTGCTCTTGCCCTTGGAACAGAAAAAGGCGATAAGGATATTATGAGCCTTAAGCCAAGAAGTCCAAAAGAACCAATATTAAATAAACGAACTTTAATAACAATAGTGATTCAGAGCATTGCTATGACAGCAGTTGTTTTGGCAGTATATATATTTGCTCTCAAATCAAATAATAAGAGTATAGAAACAGCTAGAACATATGCATTTGCTACGTTGATATGTGCGCAGCTTTTTCAAGCGTACTCAAGTAGGTCTCAAAGAAATACAATATTTAAGCTTGGAATATTTACAAATAAATCTCTAGGGTGGGCTACGTTGATATCATTTGTTATGTTGTTAGGTGTTATATATTTACCAGTACTTCAGCCAATATTTAAAACAGTTGTTTTGAATGCAAATGAGTGGATGATGATTATATTCATGTCTATAATACCTTTGATTATAGGGGAGACATATAAGATAATAGCAAGAAAATTTGCAACTTAGCAAAAATATAAAGTAATAAACATTCTTTGTGATGTTGAAAAACGTCCTTAGAATGTTTTTTTTGCTTTATATTTTTCTTATAATAATGTAGAATTAGCAATAGATTGATTGGATGTGATAAAATTGTTTCCTATTACACATATATATTTTAGTAATAAAATATTAGGTAGGCTAGATAACATGATGGCTCTGGGAGCGGTATTTCCGGATATCACAATATCAGGTGTATTAAGCTATGACAAAACTCATAAAGAGGGAATTGGTCTGTATAATCACTTTAAATTCTTTCACCAAGAATATATGGATTTTGCTAATGCCATGATAACTCATACTGTTGATCCCAAGGGATTAGACTATTATGGTGATGAACAGTATTTAGAAGGATATAAGGGCTATTGTTTTCAAAAAGGCAAAGTGATTGAAAATGAAACCATTGAAATATGTAATATTCCCAATGAATATAGTCTTTGGAAGGCACATAACATTATTGAAATGGCAGTTGAGTTAATAATCCATGAGAGGAATAAAGAATATGGTGAGTTATTAAGTAATTCCTTTAAAGATAAGGAATTATTACAATGCATTTGTAGTGCTTCAGAAGATTATTATAAGTTGAATAAAGGAGTTTTGTACAAGTGCATTGAGAAATTTAGTTCCTTTGTGGAGCTTAATGATTTAAATAGTTTAACTTTGGCAAGAAAGTATGATATGCAAATGAAAGCAAAGCATGGTATATCAATCCAAATAGAGAAATGTTCAAGATTGATTGATAAATGTTGTGACATAGTTAATGAAGATTTAGATATTTTTTTTGACTATGCAGTTAATCAAGTCTTATTAATGACGAAAGGTGATGAACGAGGTATATGAGTAACGAAGTATTTGTTATAGGACATAAGAATCCGGATACAGATTCTATATGTTCAGCTATAGCATATGCATTTTTAAAAGGTCAAGTTTCTGACAATATATATTTACCGAAAAGGGCAGGAGATCTAAATGCAGAAACAAAGTTTGTACTTGAATATTTTAATGTTTCGCCTCCTGAGTATATAGCTGATGTAAAAACACAAATTAAAGATGTTGAGATAAGACCTATTGAGGCATCAAACCCTGAAATATCTTTAAAAAAGGCATGGGAAATCATGAAATTTTTAGGGATTGCAACTTTACCAGTTTCAAATGATGGACAAACATTGAGTGGGATAATTACAGTTGGAGATATTGCACAGTCCTATATGGATTTATATGATAGCATGGTCTTATCAACAGCAAGAACTTCCTATAAAAATATACTTGAAGTACTTAATGGGATAATGATAACTGAAGAAGTTGATGAATATATACAAACAGGCAATGTGCTTATTGGAGCCATGAATCCTGATGTTATGGAAAATTATATATCAAAAGGAGATATTGTGATACTTGGCAACAGATATGAGTCACAACTTTGTGCTATTGAGATGGGCGCACAGTGTTTGATAGTTACAGGAGGTCTACCAGTGTCATCCTCAATAAGGAAGTTAGCTGAATTGAACAAATGCACAATTATAAGCACCAATTATGATACTTATACAGCAGCAAGAGCTATTAATCAAAGCATACCTATAAGATACTTCATGAAAGCTGAGGCGCTAACTATTTTTTCGCTTGAAGACACAATCGAAGAGATAAGAGATATTATGGTTAGTAAGCGCTTTAGAAACTTTCCTGTAGTTGATGAAAACAATGCTTTTATAGGATTAATATCTAGGGCATCGCTAATTAATATGAGAAGAAAAAATATAATACTAGTTGATCACAATGAACGGTTGCAGTCGGTTGATGGGCTTGAAGAAGCATTAGTTCTTGAGATTATAGATCATCATAGAATTGGAGATATACAAACTGTAAGTCCAGCATACTTTAGAAATCAGCCACTGGGAAGCACTGCAACGATAGTTGCATCTATATATAAGGAAAGTGGTATAGTAATCCCGGAAAATATTGCAGGGATATTGTGCGCAGCAATAATATCTGATACTTTAATGTTTAAATCACCTACATGTACTAGCTATGATATAGAGATATCGAAAAGCCTTGCAGCTATTGCAAAAGTTAATATTGAAGAATTTTCTGCAAAGATGTTCAGAGCAGGGGCAAGTTTGCATACCAAGACGAATGAACAAATATTTTTTCAAGATTTTAAACAGTTTAACGCTGGAAAACTAACTTTAGGTGTTGGGCAGGTAAATTCTATAGATAGTGAAATCTTAGAAAAGGTAAAAGAAAGAATGATTCCTTTTATGAATAAGGTTTATAAAGAAAGACCCTATGATATGATTTTGTTTATGTTGACTAATATTATGGAAGAAAGTACAGAGCTTCTTTTTATTGGTAATAATAAAGAAATAATTAATATTGCTTTTAATATTGAAGTAAAAGGGAATTGCGTTAAACTACCAGGCGTAGTCTCTAGAAAGAAACAAATTATACCACCACTATTAAATGCAATAAATAAATAAATTTCACCAAATATGCATTTTGTAAGGAGACAAAATAATGAGTATACTAATGGTTCTATTTATGTGTACTGCAGGGTTTATAGCATCAGCAGTTGATTCAATGGCTGGAGGAGGAGGTCTTATTAGTTTACCTGCGGTATTGGCAGCGGGTGTGCCACCGCATTTTGCACTTGGTACTAATAAATTTGCAAGTTCTTTTTCTTCATTTACTAGTACAACAGTCTTTGTAAAATCTGGCAAAGTGCATATACCAATTATGAAATACTTGATTCCCTGTACACTATTAGGAGCTATAATAGGTGTTCGAACAGTTCTAAGTATCAATCAGAAGTATCTTGAGATTATGATGTTGTCATTGATTTTCTCAGTTGCAATATACACGGTTATGAAGAAGGACTTTGGGCATGAAGATAAGTTTGAAGGTTTAACAAGGAAGAATATTATATATGGCTGTATATTTGCATTTTCTTTAGGCTTTTACGATGGTTTTTTTGGACCTGGGGCAGGTTCTTTTTTGATATTTCTTTTTATATCCGTTTATGGATTTGATTTTACTATAGCATCTGGAAACAGTAAAGTGCTTAACTTTATAAGTAACATTACGTCACTTGTAATGTTCGCAATGAACGGCAAAATCATGTATAGGATCGGAATACCAATGGCATTGTTCATGATCTTAGGGGCCCAAGTTGGATCAAGAATAGCTATAAAAAATGGGGCAAAAGTAATTAAACCTATATTTGTTGCTATAGCATTTGCTCTAACAATTAAAATGCTATATAATTCATTTTTTTAATAGCAAAAGGAAGAGCGATATTATTTTTGCTCTTCCTTTTGTTTTGCCTCTTCTATTGACTTTTCCAATTCATCAATTAATTTTATAAACATTTCACATTTTGCATTTACTATGTTTTTAGACTTAGAGTTAATGGCATTCTTTAAATCTTTCAACGCAAATTCGAACTTGTTCATAATAGTATTAACTTCTTTTGGAAGTTTAGGTTTTGATGTGCCCCAAGTATCTTCTAAGTACTTATAGGTAGTAGCCGCACCATCAAAGTTTTCTTTTTCTGATAAAAGTTTTACTTTTTTTACTGCAAATCTATATTTATCAAGTTCAGGGGGGACATCTGTTTTATACAGACTATAAAAATCAGATAAATATTTGCTTAACTCAATAGACGATAGTAATGCACTATAGTCATCATTTTTAGATATTATTTGAGTTAAGTTATTTAAAGCCATTTCAAATCCAGATATCATTTGAGGTTGAGCATAAGCTATAACTGCTTTAGGTTCATAATTATTCCATAATGAATGAAGTTCAAGCACATCCTTTTTTAAGGATTCGAACTTTTTTATATTTTCTTGATCTCGCTTTATCTTTGCTTCTTCTTCTTTCTTTTTTTGCTCTTGTTGAGGAGTTAAATTTTGTTCTTGGGTTTTATTCTGCCCTTGTTGTCCTTGTTGCCCTTGGCCCTGGCTTTGCTCTTGATTTTGCTGATCTTGGCCTGACTGGGAAGATCCTTTATCATTTTGTTGTCCACTTTGATTTTCTTTTTCTTCTGTTATTAAAGGCTTACTATTTTCTTCATGAATGGATTCAAGCTGTTTCTGCATTTTTTCAATACTTTCTTTTAATTCCTCTAATTCCTTAGGTGGCTTATCTTCATCTTGTTGCGTAGCTTCTTTCTGAGGTGTTGGTTTTTTTTGTTGAGAACATGCACACAAAAAAACTAAAGAGACTGAAAGTATAAAAACAAGAATCATACGATATTTTTTCATTATTATCACCTCAATATTAGTATTGCAAAATATTAATTTATTAGTCGTAATCCGATTAAGTAGCAATTTTGGAAGTTTAAGATATATCTTTATAGTATTTATGGTTGAATTTTGGTAAGATATATAGATAGAAGAAAAAAGAGTAGGAGAAATTATATGCACAAAAAATTCATTGTATTATTTATAGGCCTATTTATTGTTTTACTTCCCATATTATTGCTTTTTACAGATGTACAATTTGTGGCTTTTGATAGAGATTTCTATGCTAGTGAATTTAGAAGATATAATATAGCAGAGAATCTTAATATTAATTTTGATGATTTAATGTCGGTGAATGAGAACACCATTAATTTTATAGAGGGCAAAAGAGATGATTTAGACTTTCAAGTCATGATAGCAGGTGCTGAACAAGAATTTTTCAGTAAAAGAGATAAATTACATATGGTAGACGTAAAAAACCTGTTTGATCAAGGTACAATTATTCGAAATTTAGGTTTAATCTATGTAATTTTCTTTATTATTATTGCTTTCTATAAAGATAAAGGATTTGGAAGAAATTTAGCTAAATATTGTTTAATATCTTCCTTGATATCTATTGGGGTTATAGGTTTTTTAGCCATATTAATGAGCCTTGATTTTTATAAATACTTTACAATATTTCATAAAATATTTTTTACGAATGATTTATGGTTGATGGATCCAATGGTGGACAGATTGGTAAATATTTATCCTGAGGCATTTTTCACTGATATAGCCTTTAGGATTTCAAGCTTATTTGCGGTGGAACTTGCTTTGATTATTTTAATATCAAGTATAATATTAAAAAAGCCCAGGAGCTGATGAGATGCTACGAATAGCTGGATTAGATGAAAAATGTCCATGGTTAAAATAGATTTGGAGGTAGTGTATGAAAAGAATAATATTTTTATTAGCTTTTTCTTTGTTGATATTAGGTGGATGTTCATCCAAGTCACAACCTATTGTAGTCAATGAAAAAGAGGTTAATGTGTATTTTGGTATTAAAGGTAATGAATCTGTTGATTTTGAAAAAAGGATAATAGAATTTGAAAACGATAAAGATAAATATATTAAAACTGTTCAACAAATTATTGATGGACCTAAGGATATAAACAAATTTGAAGTTAATATTAACAAAAATACGAATGTTTTGGCTTGTGATATTGAAAAAGGAAGTCTGACAATTAATTTGTCAAAGGACTTTGATATATTTGAGAATAATGTGCAAAAAACAGTATCTGTAGCTTCAATCGTTAATACTTTGCTTCAATTTACAGAAATCGAAAAAGTTAGAATTACAATAGATGGCAATGAATTAGTATCGCCTGATGGTAAGCCCTATGGATATATGAATGAAATATTCAAAGATTTGTCAGGTCTACAACCCAAAGAGATTAACTTATATTTTGCTGACTCCCAAGCTATGTTTGTAATTCCTGAAAAAAGAATTATAGATGTGAGTAAGAGTATTACTGACGAAGACCTGTTAAAATTTGTGATTGAAGAGCTTATTAAGGGGCCCACCACTGAAGGTCTTTATAAGACTATTCCTGGTGAAGTGAAAATAAATAATATTATAGTTGAAAATGATTTGGTGAGAATAGATTTTAGTATTGAGATGCAAACAAAGCACTGGAGGGGTGCAGCTGGTGAACAAATGACTGTTGCATCAATAGTTAATACACTAACAGAATTTCCAAATATTAAAAAGGTGCTACCAACAGTTGATGGAGAGCCAATGAATATAGAGCATATGTATATAGAAGAACCATTAACTAGGATGGAAGAAGTTATTAAAAGGTAGTGCAAACAAGAACTGGAGGTTTGATTTTGGAGAGTTTTTACGATAAAAAGCTTACGATAAAAGGAGCCAATATTATATACTTTATTTCAATGATTTTATTGATAGCAATTGGCTCTATTGTTCAGAGATGGGATTTCAACTATGGTATTCTAATCACAGAATTTATTTTAATTGCATTACCAGCTTTGTTATACGCTATAATTAAAAAAACCAATATAAAAAACGATTTTCGTTTTAATAAGCTTAGTTTTTCTCAAATTACGCTTATATTTACAATATTCATATCGGGCTATTTTGTAGCAGTTTTTTTAAACTTAGTTGGTAATATTTTACTAAGTTTATTTGGAGAATTGGTGCCTCCTCAAATACCTGCTGCGACAAACTCAATTGAGTACCTTGTTTTGTTACTTATTATTGCGGGCTCTGCAGGGTTATGTGAAGAAATTTTATTTAGAGGCTTGTTACTTAGAGCCTATGAAGATTTAGGACAATGGAAAAGTATAATGGTTACTTCTATACTTTTCGGAATGTTACATTTAAACATGCAAAATTTTATAGGACCAGCTTTTTTAGGATTGTTGCTTGGTTATGTTGTATATAAAACAAACTCAATATTTGCAGGTATGCTGGGACATTTTATTAATAATGCCATATCTGTAACTTTACAATATGTGATCATGCGTCTTCCTTTTTATAATGGCACAAACTACGAAGTAGCTGCAGGCAGTATGACCCAGTCATTGATAGCGGCTTCAGTGATGTTTGGTATATTGGCTTTAATAATGGGATCCTTAATGATTTTATGTATGAAAGCATTAGACGAGCCATTATCGGAGTCAAATGTAAAGGTCAATGATTTTATACAAACCCGGACAATGGGAACAATATTAAAGAATATAAAAGAATCATGGCCTATTTACATAACAACTTTGATATTTTTAATAATGTCAACTATGCAAATTTATTCGATGATGAAAGGTTAGGTGTGTTATATGTTTGATTCGCTAATAATTGGAGGCGGTCCTGCTGGATTATCTGCCTGCCTAAACCTGCAGATTAGGAACAAATCCTTCAAATTCTTTTCTGGAATAGAAAAAACAACAGGTTTAATGAAAGCACCGCAGATAGACAATTATCTTGGATTACAGGGTATAAGTGGTACTCAGCTACTTGATAGTTTCAAAAGTCATGTAAGTGAAATGGGTATAGAAATATTCAAAGATAAGGTAACAAATATTATAGACATGGGTGATTATTTTGCTGTCAATTCAAATAATGAATTTTATGAAGCAAAAACAATAATAATTGGAACTGGTCACGCAAAGGCAAACTATTTTCCCGGAGAGAAAGAATACCTCGGAAAAGGAGTTGGCTATTGCGCAACTTGTGATGGACCTTTATATAAAAATAGACCCATCGCTATAATTTCTGAGAATGAGGAAGGCGAGGAAGAATCCATATTTCTATCTCAGATTTGTTCTGAGGTTTTTTATATACCTTTGTATAAAAGTGAAATGAAGCTTGATTCCAAAATAAAATTAATAAAAGATAAGCCTATGGAGATTGTGGGCGATGGAAATAAGGTAGTATCTTTAAAATTAAAAGATCAGGAGATAAAAACAGATGCAGTCTTTATTATCAGAAATGTAATACCTGTAAGCCAATTGCTAGAAGGGTTAGAGCTTGAAGATGGCTCAATAAAAGTTAACAGACATATGGAAACCAGCATAAATGGGGTTTTTGCTTGTGGAGATTGTACTGGTAAGCCCTATCAGGTTTCAAAAGCGGTAGGTGAGGGAAGTATAGCTGCATTAAGCGCAGTTAAGTTTCTTGACAAATTAGCCAGAAAATAGTACTGTATTAGTATACATATACGGGGTATGACTATATATTTTTTTAAAAAATGTGCAAACTAATACGGGGGTGAATTCATGGTAAGTAAAGAGATGATTATTGATGACATTTTGAATATGAATCCTAAATTTGAAAAGGTATTGATGGACGCTGGAATAAAGTGCTTTGGCTGAGGCGGTGCTATTTATATGACATTAGGGCAGGCTGCTCTAAAATATAGGCTAAATCCTGATGACCTTTTAGAAAAACTTAACAGCAATTTAAATTAGAATTATAGGGATTGACCGCGGTCAATCCCTATAACATTTGACAGCCATAGTTAATTAATATAAAATTATTATTGATAAATTAGACAAACGGAGGTAACAATGATACATAAGTATGAATTAAATGGTATTAAAATAGTTATGGATGTAAATAGCGGATCAGTACATGCAGTTGATGAAATAATGTGGGATATCCTTGATTTATATAAAAAATATAGTTTTGATGAAATAAAAGATCAGTTAGATGCAAAATATGATCAACAAGAGGTTCATGAGGCATATGAGGAAATAGAGAAATTAGTGAAAAATAATTTGCTTTTTACACCTGATATGTATGAAGAAAAGGTACTTAATGAAAAGCATGATTATAATACAAAGGCGTTATGTTTAAATATAGCCCATGATTGTAATATGAGATGTGGTTATTGCTTCGCGTCTACTGGTGATTACCATGGTGGTAGAAAACTGATGCCATTAGATATAGCCAAGAAAGCCATAGACTTTTTATTAGAAACTTCAGGGAATCGAAAAAATTTAGAATTAGACTTTTTTGGTGGAGAGCCTTTATTAAACTTTGATGTAATAAAGAAGACTGTTGAGTACGGCCGAGACAAGGAGAAAGAATTTAACAAAAAAATAGGTTTTACAATGACTACCAATGCCATTTTGTTAAATGAAGAAATGGAAGATTTCATCAATGAAAATATGAATAATGTTGTTTTGAGTATTGATGGTAGAAAAGATATAAATGATAGTATGCGAAAGAACGTTGATGGGACAGGCACCTTTGATCAGATTATTAATAATATTGATCGGTTTATTAAAAAAAGACAAGGGAAAAGTTATTATGTGAGAGGTACTTTTACTTCCAAAAATTTGGACTTTTCCAATGATGTGCTTTTTTTAGCAGATAAAGGTTTTAAAGAAGTTTCTATAGAGCCTGTTGTTACTGAATCAAATAGGACATATGCATTAAAAGAAGAGCATTTATCAAAAATATATGAAGAATATGAGAAGCTAGCAAACAAAATTATTGAGTATAGGAATGAAGGAAGAGGCTTTAACTTTTATCATTATATGATTGATTTAGATGGGGGCCCATGTGTGTATAAAAGGGTTACTGCCTGTGGAGCAGGAGTAGAATATTATGCAATTACGCCGGAAGGCGATATTTATCCATGTCATCAGTTTGTAGGAAATGATAAGTTTTTGCTTGGTAATTTGAGTTCAGGAACAATAAATAAAGTGATTCAAGAAGATTTTTCGAAGAATACAGTTTATCATAAACAGAATTGTAAAGATTGTTGGGCAAAATTTTACTGCAGTGGTGGATGCAGAGCAAATGCAGTTGCTTTTAATGGTGATTTAAGTATTCCCTACGCTATGGAATGCAATTTACAAAAAAAACGTGTAGAATGTGCTATAATGATTAAAGTTCATGAGGCGATTAAGGCATCTTCAAGAAAATAAGCAGTCAGTATGCTAGTCTATTTCGCATCTTTGACTTGTTATTTTCTTTCAGACACCTAATAATAATTACAATAATTTGAAGGAGGAATAAGTAATGGAAAAATTTATACCTGTTAATATGTCTAATCGACATATACATGTAAGCCAAGAACACGTGGAATTACTATTTGGGGAAGGACATAAGCTTACTTTGATGAAAGATCTTTCACAACCTGGACAATTTGCTTGTGATGAGAAGGTTGACATCATAGGGCCAAAGTCAACCATAAAGGGAGTAAGAATATTAGGGCCTGTTAGACCACAGACACAATTAGAGGTTTCAATATTTGATGCTAGAACACTAGGAATAGATCCTGTTGTAAGACCTTCAGGAAATATAGTCAATACGCCTGGTTGTACAATAGTTGGACCAAAGGGACAAGTTGTTATTGGAGAAGGGGTTATAGTAGCTGCTAGGCATATTCATTTGCATACTACTGATGGAGAAAAGTTTGGGTTAAAGGATAAAGACATTGTTAAAGTTAGAGTAGGCAATGAAAGAGCTACAGTATTTGAAAAAGTAGTTGTTAGGGTACATGATACTTTTGCCCTAGATATGCACATAGATATTGAAGAAGGCAATGCAGCAGGGATAAAAAATGGCGACACAGGAGAAATAATTAGGGAGGAAGTATAAGTGAATAAATTAGTACTTGCTTCATACATTGACCATACACTATTAAAAGCAGATGCACTTGAAATTGATGTAATAAAACTATGCAGAGAGGCCCTAGAATACAAGTTTGCTTCTGTTTGTATAAATCCGGCATTTGTAAAGCTATCTTATTTATTTTTAAAAGATACAGATGTGAAAGTATGTACTGTTATTGGATTTCCATTGGGAGCTACGATTTCAGAGGTAAAGGCATTTGAAGCTGAGGCATCAATAAATAATGGTGCATCAGAAATAGATATGGTAATAAATATTGGAGCATTAAAATCAGGCAAATATGATTTTGTTGAAAACGATATCAGAATTGTAGCTGATAAATGCAAAGGAAAAGCATTACTAAAAGTAATAATAGAGACTTGTCTTCTAACTGATGAAGAGAAAATAAAAGCTTGTGAAATCTCGAAATCTGCAGGGGCTGATTTTGTAAAAACTTCGACAGGTTTTTCAACCAGTGGTGCCACAGTAGAAGATATACAATTGATGAGGAAATATGTAGGAGAAGAAATGGGTGTAAAAGCATCAGGTGGAGTTAGAGATTATGAGACAACCATGAAAATGATAGAAGCAGGGGCAAACAGGATTGGCGCAAGCGCCTCTATAAAGATTGTGAATGAATTAGATTAAGAAGGCATTAATGCCTTCTTAATCTCTATTATAGTTAATACCTTTTCTGGGTTACTTTCATTTGAATCGGAAAAACAAACTTCACAGTTTAAGGATGATAGCAATGCTGTCATCCAAATTTTTTTAATATCATAAAATATATTCCATTGCCTTTTATATCTGTCACAATCATCTTTAGTATATGATTTATAGAAATGCCATATTAATCTGCCGTCTTCTACTTCCAAATAATCATAATCAACCACATTAATATAAATTTGCGTCATAAAGTCAATTATATTACTATTATCTAATTTGAATCTTTTCAATATTTTTTTTCCCCATTTTTTAGCATTTTCCTCGAAAATCATTTTGGCATTTAAAACAGCACTATCTCCAAAAACATCAAATATATCAATGAGATGTTGAGTCAATGAAGTATTAATATAATTAAACTTATTGATTCTTGAAGACAGATCATCTTCCTGTATTTTTTTTATAAATACTTTGGGACTTGTTAAAATATTAAAAATAATATTTTTATATTGTGCTTTGTATCCCGACTTTAAATATTTTTCCAAGTCTTTTAATATTTCGGTCTTAACACTTACTAGATCTTTTTGAGATAGTAACAAGGACGAATCACCTCAATTGTAAAAAGTTTCTAACAATATTATCTTATTTTTTTATATTATTTATTCTTACAATTTGCAATAGTAACAAATAAATCCATAGAAGACCTTCACTCATACAAACATATTTTCATACTATGAATTAGGTAGTTTGAGTGGAGGGGTTTTGATGCCTAAAATCACCAATAAAAATAGAATGAGTTTATTGAAAAGTCTAGAAAGTTATAGAGATAGCAGGATTATTTCGTATATATCATATACCCCTATGGATGATTATGTTCTGGTACCTTTATACAAGCAACTTTGCAAAATCGGTAAGACAGAAAGGATAGATTTATTTTTAAACAGCTACGGAGGAGTGGTTGATATATCATTGATGGTAAACTAGAACTTGTATTGTTTACTTGAATCAGCACCTAGTATCAAGGTAACATAGTCGATACTTCTATCTTCATTCAGTATAACTTCTTTAACAAGAGTACGAATAAGTTTTTTCTGATCTTCTGGACTTGCAAGTTGCATCAACTTTTGAAACTTATCAAAGATATTTATAACACTATCTAAAGCAACAGGTTCATTACTATACATTTGGATGCCAGCTTCAAGGTCTGATTTTCTTGCATTTAATATGCTAATCTCATTACTTAGTTTTTTTATTCTTTCGGCAAATATCTGTTTATCATCAACTTCTCCAGCTTCAAACATTTCAAAGTAATCATTCTTAGCTTTTTGGAGTTTATTAGCTTGTATATTTGATCGATTTAATTCGTCTTGTAGGGGTTTTATATCTTTCATAGACTCTTTATATGACTGTTCTATAGATTTCTTAACAGAAGCCTTATTATTGGCTAATCCTATTATTTTATCGATTAATTCCTTTTCTAGATAATCAGCTCTTACACCCTTAAAGGTACAATCATCTTTTTTTGTAGCTCTTGAACACTTATAATACCTATAACGATATTCTACATCTCCGGTTGATATAACCTTTCTTGATACTGCATAGCTAGCTTCTAAAATGGCATTGCACAAAGGGCATCTCGCAATGCCTGATATAAGAAATGTTCCTTTTTCATGATTTCTTTCAGAGAGAGTAGATCTTGATTTTCTTCTAGTCTGTACTTTATCAAATATTTCTTTAGATATTAATGGCTCGTGGTTGCCGGGTAATACATATTCGTCAACTGTTCTTGTATTGTGCCTAACCATGCCTATGTATGTTGGGTTCTCCAATATTGTGCCAACAGCAAAGTGCGTAAATCTTACATCACGTTTAGTTTTATAGCCGTTTTGATTAAGATATATGGCAATAGTATTAAGGCCATAATCTTCATTGCCATATAACTCAAATGCTTTTTTTACTGCTGCTGCTTCATGTTCATTTATAATAAGCTTTTTATCCTTCCAATCATAACCGTAAATGTGGCCACCAGACTTATTTCCTTGCCTTATTCTTTCCTTTAATCCCATCTTTACATTTTCAATAATAGTGTTTCTTTCAAATTCAGCTATTGATCCAAGTATCTGTAGTGTCATTTTGCCCACAGGGGTGCTTGTATCAAACTTTTCAGAATAGGATATAAAGCTAACTCCATCTTTGTCAAAATTATCAACAAGTATTAATAAGTCTTTAAGGCTTCTTGATAGCCTTGATATTTTCCATACTAGAACGGAATTAAATAAACCTTTTTTACTTTCCTCAACCAATTCGTTTAACCCAGGTCTGTTAGTTGTATCTTTGCCGGATATTCCTAGATCTTTATATATTTTGTATATTTGTATTCCAAATAAGTTGCAGTATTGAGTAAGGGTTTCTATTTGTCCTGATACGCTCATGCCTTCTGTGGCTTGTTCTTCTGTACTGACTCTTATATAAAGCGCTGCTATTTGGTGCATTTCATTATTACTTGAAAACATAATATCCTCCTAAACAAAGATTCTTATTTAAATATTTATTAATTGTTTTAATGCAGCTTGGGGTAGTTTTATACTGCAAGATATTTGCTCTAATGTCATTTCGTATAGTTCAATTTCATTAATTTTAATACTGCTCAATTTGAAAGCAAAATAGTTAGCCTGACGTTCTATTTTCCCATTATTGACTATATATGTATTAGTCGCATCTATGTGCAAAAGTACATGCCCAAGTTCATGTCTTAAAAAGAATAATTCATGACTCAGAATAAGATCATCTTTAATATAAATAGTGTTAAATTCTGCTATAAAAATGCAAGATTTGCACATTAAAAGAGGATTAGATTTATCCACTTTGATGATATTAATGTCCATTGAATAGAGTATTTCATAGGGGTTATTGGTTTCGTAATATTCTAGTATACCAACGACTATTTTATCAATCCATTCCATTAGATTCACCTTCTTTATTGCTTTGTATATTTGTATCCGACAAGTCTAATTTGTTCTAATAAGGCATTGGCAAATGCCAATATCTTTTCATCATCAATCTTATCTGCATCAAATCCGTCAGTAGAAAAAACTCTATAATGCTTTTTTATATATTCTCTCGCTTCTTCAGGGTTAATGAATTCCGATGGGATTTCATTAATGTATTTTTGTGAGTCTGTATTATTTTCTCTATATTTTGTTGCATTATGAGTATTTGAATTTTTTTTAAAACTCCCAGAAGTTTCGTGAAACATTGTTTGTATATCAAATTCTGTAAAATCAAAAAAGTTATGAGTATCAATGTTTTCTAATATTGTATCTATAAGTTGTTTGTATCTTTCATACGATAAGAAGAGAGACCCTGATAAGAAACTTTCTAATCCATCTATTTCCATCTTAGTAATCTTAGACATTTCTTCAATGTTAATTTTTCTATTATTCATTACTTCTTTAATAGCACAAATCAATTTATCTGAGCCTTCTATTATATAGAATAAAGGTGTTTCTAATGCATCAGCTATCTTTTCTAAAGTAGCAGTAGATGAATTGGTATTTTCATTTTCAATATCGCTTAAAGTAGAATTTGAAATTTCAGCTTTTAAAGCTAAGCCTCTTAATGATATTTTCTTATCCATTCTATTTTTTCTAATATTTGATCCTATTCCCATAAAATATCCTCCTTATGTGTATGTGTTCGTCATACCATACATTTATTATACAACATTGTTCGGAAAAGTAAACACGAAATAGTGAGAAAATAAAAGAAAACGTTCGATAAAACAAGCTAATATCTTCTAATGTTCGATAAAAGACTACAGCAAATTTGCGCAGTGTTCGACAAACAAGTACAATACAAATCAAGAGGGAGGTGAAATGATGGCGAACAAAATAAAAGAGCTTGCAAAAGCTAAAAAAATAAAGATGGTTGAATTATGTGAAAAGGCTGGGATATCAAGGACGCAGTTATATGACATTGTAAACCAAAACAGTGTCCCTACTATTACCACAGCGAGAAAAATTGCAAATGTATTAGATATTACGATTGATGAGCTTTTTCCGAACACAAGTCTAGAAGATGAAGGAGGAGTAAATTTTCAGTAATAGTACAAATTTAAGTCAACATAGGATGTAGCAGGGGTGATTTTGTATGGAGGAAGATTTATTAGAAGAATGGGCTAAAGATAACCCAGTGCAAGCAGAAAAGTTTATGAATGTTCTTACGGAGTTATTTATCAAATATCGACCAAAGATTGAAGAGCTAGAAAAGCAAGAACAGCAAGAACAGGAACAAAATCACATTAATTAAAAAACAGGAGGTACATATGAACGATTTAAGAAGATTCAAATTTATCACAGACGATGAGAAAAAAAGAGATAAGTTCAATGAATTGGTTGATTCAAAGAAATTATCTTGAGAAGAGTTAGTGCTGATTTTAACATCTATCAGTTTAAATTTTGATATTTTCCAACAAGGATATCTAGAAAAAGCGTTAGTGATTCAAGATTTGTAATATTAGGTTTTGATTCTACAAAATGCAGATTTGATTTTAGGTGCCATATATAGATTGTAGCATTCATGGTTTGATGATTGTTATTTAGTCCTGAGACTTCTAAATAATAATTATCATTAATTTTTCGATAAATAACCTGCTCAGCATTTACTACTTTGATAGAGTATTCAGAACCTAGCTCAGAACAGATTTCTTTTAACTTTTCAGTGGGGTTTGTTATTTCAAGCAAATTGATCACCTCCCTTCTACCACATTATACCATAAGGGAGGACAAGTTAAATAATAGGGAGGTAGCAAATTGAAAGGACCAGACAAGATTAGATGTGCAAAGTGCGGCAAGAACCATTACGAAACGATGATGAGGCAATGCATAATGCCAGGAGCTCGCACTTGCTTGGATTGTTGCATGAGATGCATGTTTCAAAATGGTAGCACAGGTCAATGTGACTATAAGGAGGGTAAGGAACAATGAAAAAGCGCTGGTTAATTGTTGGACTAGCTATAGTGATTTTAATATTTAGCATAGTTGGAGGTATGGATAACAGGACGGAGCAGATGGAAGTTCAAACTGAATATGAAGAAAATTTAGTGAAGATGCAACAACTTGAAGAAGACATGATGCAAATGCAAGCCACAGTCGATTGTATGTCAGAAGACCTATATAGCTTGTTGGATTCAATTGAGCACGAGCAGGGAGGGCTGCCGGAAGCTTTCTATTGGGAGGGGGTAGATTAGATGGCTACAAAAGAGCAAAAGGATTTAATACAGAAAGCTACAAAGGCACTGGGAATGAATATAGTTTCTACTCTTCTTACACAAAAGGAAAGACAAGAGGTACAGACTATTTTCGGACAATTAATTATTGAATACGAAACGATGGTTGATGAAGCAGAGTGTATACCTAATTTATGTCCCATGGGTTGTGACTGTGGAGATTTGTGTCCTACCATATGTCCTAATTTTAAAGACTTAGAAGAAGAGGAGGACGAAGAATAAATGCCACGCAAGAATGATAATGCTAGGCAGATTAAAAGGGCTAGGCAATTAAAGGTAAAGCCATCCCATGCAGTTGTCATTGTTCAGCAAAGACAACAATTTGACAACATGAGTCCTGGCATACTGGTAGCAGTTGCAGAATGGAGGCCAACAAATTGAAAAATGGAAAGCGGCTCCTCATGTGGATGAAAGTATTGCTGAAAGAAAAGCATTTGAACCCGGATAACTGGACTTACATAGAAAATGAGCCAGGTAAACTGACACTGGTACATCGACAAACTTATTTAACTAGAGAAATAGAGATAAAAAAAGAGCACCTATAAAAGGCGCAAAATAAAAAACTCAAGGTCAGTATAACACTGACAACAAATTTTATCAAGGGAGGAAGCAGCAATGTCGATGGGATGCGGTCCAATCATCAAATGCAGGATTAACGGTCACGGGCAGTGCCGGCTTGTCACTGCATCCTTTCAGGATATGGAAACTGAAGCTCCACATTGCGGACTTATTCAAGTAAACGAAAGGTACTTGATCCAAAAGTATGGAGTAGTTTATAAGGATTTCCAATGTAGAAACTGTGAGAAGTTCAAAGGAAGTACTCATGGTATATGCAGATTGAAAGGCGATTCAATATATTGTGGAGCGCATGCCTGTGGAGAGTTTAAGAAGAAGGAGGATGATAATTTGAATTGCAAGATAAATAAATGCGGCTTTAATAATGAAGCTGAAGGTTGTGGGTTTGAATCCAAAGACACCAGCAATAAAGTCTTCACTGAATATGCGCAGGAAGCAATAAAGCTTGGATGTCAAAATAAAGACCTGCAGGGTGCATTGAAGAAACAGACAACTTCAGGTAAATTGACTAATGTTGAAAAGCTTGAGAATGCAAAACTAGATGCAACCTGCAAACATTTTAAAGGATTTACATATGTAGGCGAAAGTAAAAATCCCGCAATCTGTTGTGATTGCAAAGAAAAACCCAATGCTTTTGCGGGTGTAGTATTTATGCTCGAGAATCATTTCAAGCCCCATTGTTGCTTAGGAACCATATGCACCTTTGGTACTTATGAAAAGGAAATAGAAAAAACAGAACTTGAAGTCATGGCGTTGGAAACTTCAGCTCCAGATAGTGTACAAGCTTTTGATTACTCTGCAGTAGATGCTGAGACTGCAACATTCCTGCAAGATAAGGAAACAAAGATAACACAGATTAAGATAATGTCAGTCATGGCTATAGGAAAGGAGCTCAAAGAGGCTCAAGATAAGCTAGCTAATAACAAGACAGGTACATTTGCCTTATGGTATGAGAGCCTTGGGATGAATAAAGATAAAGTCTACAGGCACATAAATGCTTATGAGTATATTGTCGCAAATTGCGAAGATATATCTTTTGTAGAAAACATCCAACCATCCTTACTCTTTGCAATATCAAAACCATCAGCACCTGTAGAGCTACAGAAAGCGGTCATGGATGGAGACATTACAACTCATAAGCAATACAAGGAGATGGAGGAAAAACTCAAAGCAGCAGAGGCAAAGGTAGATACTGAACGCAATTCATATCAAAGAGTGTCAGACAGTTATAACAGGCTTGAAAAGGTAAACAGTGAGCATTATGAAAGAGCTGAAAGGGCAGAAAAGGCAAAGCAAGCTTTAGAGAGTGAGTTAGCAGCAACTAGATCTCTTAACAACATGGCCGCAGTTGAGAGACTTGAGAAGGAGCTTAAAGAAGCCCAAAGACAGGTTGAAATCCTCACAGATGAATTAATGAAGCCTGTGGAAATGGAAGCAGCAGTTGTTGAAAAGATACCTGAAGAGATAGAAAAAGAGCTTGAAGAGCTGAGACTCAGTAAAAATGATGGAAAAATGACTAACTATCAATATCTATCTGAAATAATCGGAAAAATTGTAGTGGCAAATGGTGGCATGATGAAGGATTGGGCATGGGCAATAGGTAAACATAGTTCGTTAACTCTTCTTCAAAATACAAGAAAAAATATCACTGATGCAATTAGTTATTTCGAGGGCATGATAGATTACTTAGATGATGAAATAGAGCTTAAAAAGAATAATTAGGAGGTAACGATGGATATAAAATTATTAAACCTTATCCTTAAAAACTTTAAGGGGGTAAAGGGTTTTTCATTTAGTACTGATGGCCATAACATTAATATCTTTGCAGATAACGGTGTCGGCAAGACAACATTATTTGATGCCTTCAAATGGTTGCTGTTTGATAAAGATAGCACCAACAGAAAAGACTTCAGCATAAAGACATTTGATAAAGATGGACAAGTGATCCACGGGCTCGAACATGAAGTTGAAGCTATTCTTTCTGTAGATGGCACTGAATTAAAGCTTAAAAAGCAGCTGACTGAGAAGTGGACTAAGAAGCGCGGTGAGTCTGAAAAAGAATTTACAGGACATGAAACATCATACTGGGTTGATGATGTGCCTGTGAAAAAAGGAGAGTATCAGCAAAGAATAAATGGCTCAATAGATGAAAACATCTTCAAGCTTATTACAGATCCTTTTTACTTCAATCAAATTTTATCATGGCAAGATAGAAGAAAAATGCTTCTTGAAATAAGTGGAGATTTATCGGATGAAGAGGTTATTGAGAGAAGCGAAAAGTTAAAGCCTTTGATTGATATTCTTAAGGGCAAATCCATAGAAGACTATAGAAAGATAGTGGCCGAGAAAATAAGCAAGTTAAATAAGGAAATTGAAAAAATACCAGTGAGAATTGATGAGCTTATGCTTTCCTCACCTCAAGAAGATGTTGACTATTCAGATGTAGAGAATAGCTTAGCAGCCACTAAGACAGATATGGAAGCTATGGAAACTCAATTGCTTGATATAAGTAATAGAAAGGACAGAGTTGCCCAAGCATACCAAGATTTAAGCAGCTTAAAGTATAAGCTCTCCGAGCGAGAAAGAGAATTTGAGAAAGCTGCAGGAGCTGATAAAGCAAAGATGCTCCAGGAGAAAACAAGCCTAGAGAATGAAAGAGATGTTCTTAGGACTCAGATTAAAAATCTTAAAGCCAGGATTGAAGTTGAGACAGAACTACATGGATCCACAGAAGCTAAGCTTGAATCACTCAGAAAAGAGTATGACACAGAAAAAGCAATAACATTTGTTGAGCCAGATAAAGATAACTTCCATTGCCCAACATGCAGACAAGCTCTTCCAACTGATGATGTGGAAGAAAAGATTGAAAAACTCAGAACAAATTTTGAAGCAAGTAAAGGCTCCAAGTTAGTAGAAATAAAAATAAAAGGTAAAACTGCAAAGGCTGAAAATGATGAAAGGCTACAGCTTATAAGAAATATGAATTCAGATTTATTAAGCAAACAAGAGAAACTTGTACAAGTATGTGCAACAGTAGCTGAAATAGATCAGGACATTGAAGCTGAAAGTGCTGCAGTAGAAATTAATTATAGCAAAGATCCTGCTTGGCAAGAAATAACTAAGAGCATTGAAAAGCTTAATAAGAAACTTTCAATAACTCCAGCATATGATACAGCTGATTTGCTTGCTAAAAAGAAAGAGATCCAGGAGACGATTGATAAGTTAAATAGTACTCTTTCATCCAGGGACTACATAGAAGGCAACAAGAAAAGAATCACTGAACTTAAGAAGGAAGAGAGAGAGCTTTCTAAGCAGCTTAATGAATTGGACAAACATAAATTCCTTATGGATGAATTCATCAAAACAAAGGTTAACATTCTGGAAGATAAAATCAATAGCAAGTTCAAGCATGTAAACTTCAAACTGTTTGATGTTCAGATTAATGGAGGCGTAGTTGAATGCTGTGAGACTCTTGTCAAAGGAGTGCCCTGGAGCGATGCAAACCATGCAGGAAGAACAAACGCTGGCATGGATATTATAAACACTTTGTCAGAGCACTATAAAGTACATGCGCCAATATTTATTGACAACAGAGAATCAGTTATCCGATTAATCCATAGCGATAGTCAGTTGATCAATTTAGTTGTAAGTGAAAAAGATAAAAAGCTGAGGATTGAGTATGTTGATTAACAATATTAGCAAGAGATATGACATTTCTGGCATGGACTTTGGAAGATTGCGTGCTGAGATTTTTAGAGGTAAGAACAAGCATAATAATAATCTTTGGGAATGCCAATGTTTATGCGGGAACAAGATTGTAGCTGTTGCTGCTGATTTGAGAAGTGGAAATACAAAGAGCTGCGGGTGCCTCCAGAAGGAGAAAGCTAAGGATGAGTTGATGAAGCATACCTTAACTCATGGTTTGAGTAGAGACAGTGACGGAAAGAAAATACGTTTGTTTAGAATTTGGACAGGCATGAAAACAAGATGTTACAACTCCAACAATAAAGCTTACCCAGATTACGGAGGAAGAGACATAAAAATTTGCGATGAATGGCTTGATTTTAAAAAGTTTCATGATTGGGCTTATGGAAATGGCTATGATGACAAATTGTCCATTGAGAGGATTGAAACTAATGGTAATTATGAACCAGGCAATTGCACATGGACTGATTCAAAGGCACAAGCAAATAACCGGAGAAGTAGCAGAATGATTGAATTTGAAGGGCAGATAAAGAGCTTATCACAATGGGCTGATTACTTCGGTGTTAAATATTCCAACGCTTTTGAGAGATTAAAAAGAGGCTGGAGTTTTGAACAGACTTTTGAAATAAAAAATAAATTATTATTGGAGGAATAGACATGGCAAATAATCAATTAGCAGTAAAAAAAGAAACTATAGATATAGTGGAATCCAAAATAAAAGCTTTAAACCAAAGTGGGGATTTACATTTCCCAGTAAATTATGTACCTCAAAACGCACTGAAAAGCGCTTGGCTAGTATTACAAAGCACAAAGGATGGAAACCAAAAGCCAGTTCTTGAAACGTGCACAAAGGATAGTATTGCAAACTCACTTTTGAGCATGGCAATACAAGGCTTAAACCCTGATAAGAAACAATGTTATTTCGTGGCATATGGTACTCATCTAACTCTTATGAGGTCGTATTTTGGAGCAGTGCATGTTGCTAAATCAGTCAATGAGGATATTGAAGATATATATGCTGATGTTGTCTATGAAGGGGATAAGTTCAAGTATGAAAAGAAAAGAGGTAAAACAATCGTAACACTGCATGAGCAGGAGCTAAGCAATATAAATAAAGCTAAGATAGTGGCTGCATACGCGTGTATAAGCTACAAAGACGGAAGAGAAGAAGCCATAATAATGACGCTAGATGAAATAAAGCAGAGTTGGAAACAAAGCAAAATGAATCCAGTTGAAGCTGGTGGATCGGTCAAAGAAAATTCAACTCACGGTAAGTTTCCAGCTGAAATGTGTAAGAAAACTGTTATCAATAGAGCAGCCAAGATGATTATAAATACCTCTGATGATAGGAATATCATGGTTCAATTTGCTAAGAAAGTTGAAGATGATCTGCAGGACGCACAAGTCGCAGAAGAGATTGCAGAAAATGCAAATAAGGAACCTCTCGATATCGTTGAAACACAATACAAGGTAGAGGACGATGAGCCAGAGAATGAACCTGGCCCAATCAACAATGAAGATACTGACAGAGGTTTTTAATCATGGAAGTACATGTTATAGGTTCATCCAGTAGAGGTAATTGCTACATCCTTGAAACTCCCACAGACTGGCTTATGCTGGAATGTGGGGTAAACTTCAGGGACACTCAGAAGACTTTAAACTTTGATTTGTCTAAAATTGTTGGTTGCTTAGTAACACATGAGCATCAAGATCACTGCAAGAGCATAAAAGATGTAATCAAAAATGGCATAGACTGCTACATGAGCAATGGCACTGATGATGCGATAGGGTACGAAAGCCACAGAATTAAGACGTTAAGGCCAAACCTCCCATTCGGTATAGGTGACTTTACAATATTACCATTTGATGTTCAACATGATTGCACAGAGCCTTTAGGTTATCTAATTATGTATAAGCCAACAGGAGAGAAGTTGTTGTTTGTAACTGATACTTATTACATCAAATACAAATATAAGAATCTCAATTATATTATGGTGGAATGTAACCATATAGCTGATCTGATAGAGAATAGTGTCATAAGAAACAGATTAATGAAGAGCCATTTCAGCTTAGAGAATGTTAAAGATTTTCTAACTGCTAATGACATGGGCAGCGTAAGAAAAATAATCTTGCTTCACTTATCAGGAGACAACTCAGATGCGCGAAGGATGATAAAAGAGATAGAGGATCTAACAAAAATAGATACTGAAGTTGCTGACTCAGGCAAAATAATTAGCTTAGAGATGCAACCATTTTAGAAGGGAGATAATAGTATGTTTTTAAATATGTCTAAGTTCTCAAAGCTCATAAAACAAGCATATAAGACTTATTTGATTATAGGCAATATAAGTAATGGGTTACTCATAAGTTCTGGCTCTTGGCTGGTATGGATAGAGAATGGGCACATCTCAAATAAGATTAAATCAATAGTTGTTGAACACCTTGGAAAGATGCCTGAAAGAAGAGAGTGTTTCTCAGTTTGTAAGGATGACCCTACTCTTCAAGATTATATAGGTGTAAAGTTTTGCAATATGATAGAAGACCATGAGGATGCAGACAACAAGCTTATAGTTACTCCACTACTTATGAATGATTCAGCTAGATTATTGCAAACTTTAAAAGGGAAAATTCATGCAGTCAACCAAGAGTACATAGATATCATTGACCCTTATGAAGTTGACTACGATTACGAGTCAATGCCGACTGGACCATGCTTTAATGAGACAGTATCAAGCGGCATATATTGGCATAATGATTATGGGGTAGTTATGATAACACCTCTAAAACTTGATAAAAAGGATGTCTATGCAGCTCTTGAAACAGTCAAGTTTGATGAGGCGGTGGTAATCAGTGACAGAGAAAAAGACTCAGAAGAATAAACAAGAGCGAGGAGCAAAGGGAGAGCGGCTAATAACCGACTCTCTCCGAACCTCTGGATTATGGAATCATAAGTTAGTCAATCTAGGATATGGAACTGTATTTGATAAGTTAATTATTCCTCCTGGTGGGGGCTATGCTGTAGAGGTAAAGGTTAGAGAAGTACCGAGGATAGGCTACAACATAAAAAGTATCACCCCAAATGAGCGCAAAGGGCTTTCGAATTTTGATAATAAAGTAGGCATAGGACATGCCTTCATAATTGCTATATGGATGACTGAAGAAGAGAAAAGAGCATTTCTAATACCTTGGCACATTGTAAAAGATGCTGTATGTGGAGGCAGCGCAGGAAGTATAAAGATGTTAGAGTTTCCTGAGTTGCTGAGGTTAGGCACTGGATGGGATTTAAGCTATGAAACTATTGAAAGATTAAGGACGGGGGGATTACATGAATAGATGGAATGGTATTGGTAGGCTTACAAAAGCACCTGAGATTAGACGTACAGCAGATAATATGGCGATAGGTAGATTCACTGTAGCAATAGATAGAATGAAGAAGGTTGAAGGTCAACCAGAAGCCGATTTTATACCTATTGTAGTGTTTGGAAAGACAGCAGAGAATGCAGAAAAATATATCAATAAAGGCAGCTTGGTAGGAGTATCTGGACGGATACAAACTAGAAGTTGGACAGATACAGAAAATAAGAAGCACTATGCAACTGAGATAATTGCGGATGAAGTTAAGTATCTTGAGAAGAAAAACTCGGAATCAAGTAATAGTCCGCAGGAGCAGGGCAACGGATTTACACCAGTAGATGATAATGACGATTTACCGTTCTAGTACACAGTTTGAATAAAATGCGACTTAGAAGGAGGTTTTAAAGTGAAAATTATTATAGATAGCAATATTAGAATATTAGAAATACTAGAATCTGAATTAAGACAAATTAAGCAGGAGCTTACCATGGACAACCCTGCATATGCAAAGAAGCTTAAAATGGGTATTCCTGTTTGGGGAGAGCCAAGAGTAATTAAGCTATGGAGCGAGAAAGATGTTAATGGTAAAAAGGAATACATAATACCAAGGGGATATTATTCAAGATTATTAGAGCAATATGGGACAACAATACAAGTAGCAGACAATAGATTGTTATTGCCCAAGGTGAAATTTCCAGGCAAGCCTACTTTAAGGGATTATCAATCTCCATGCGTTATGGAAGCGGTAAATTGCCAACAAGGAGTTCCTATAATGCCTTGTGGAAGCGGCAAAACTGAAACAGCATTAGGTATGATAGCAGAGCTTCAGCAGCCAACACTATGGATAACCCATACAATGGATTTGCTTAATCAAAGTATGGATAGAGCTAAAAGTCGCTTAGAATTGTCAGATAATCAGATAGGAGTAATCCAAGGTCAGTATTGTACTATAGGGTCACATATCACATTCGCAACAGTACAGACACTAACAAAAAGAGATTTAGAAAATATAGTTACTAAATTTGGATGTATCATAATTGATGAGGCGCATCTTGTGTTTAAGGATGCAGCCAAAGCAAGAATGTTTGAATCTGTGATTAGTCAATTTCCTGCTTTTTATAGATTTGGATTAACAGCCAGTGAGTACAGAGGGGATGGGCTTATAAATACTATGTTTCACATAATAGGCCCTAAAATATATGAGATTGAGCAAAACGATAAGAGGCTGCCAACAGTAACTCCATCTGTAGAGTTTATAGAAACTCAATTCAATTATCATCCGCCTGAAGATGAGATGTTCAATGTGCAAAAAATGCTAGCAGCCATGAAGGTTAATGAAGCTAGATACATCCCGGTTATGGATATCTTGAAAAATAAGATAGTAGACGGTGATTTTACTCTAGTCCTGGGTGAGAGTCTTGCATATCTTGAACACTTAAAAGATGTTATAAATTCAACTACAGATAGAAAAGCCGCATTTGTATGTGGAGATACGCCAAAGAAAGTTAGAGAAAAGATGATGGAGGATATGAGAGCAGGCAAGTATCAATATCTATTTGCAACATACCAACTTGCAAAATTAGGATTAGACATACCAAGGCTCAACAAGTTAGTTTTATCAACACCAAAAAAAGATAAAACAAGTATACAGCAGGCAGTCGGGCGGATAATGAGACCATTTGAAGGTAAGACACCGTCAGTGGTTTATGACATATATGACAGCAATGTACCTCAACTAAGGTATTGGGCTAGAGATAGGATTAGAGTATATCAAATCCTAGGATGCCTGGTTAATGGAGGTCCGAAAGTGAGGAAGGTTTAATGATTGGATTTGATAAGCAGTTTAATTTAAAAATAACTATTTCAGATGAGCAAAAGAATAGTGTAATTGAAGAATTTGCAACTATGAATAAAAGGCTCTCTGATATGGTTACATATATTGAAAAAGCTGAAACAACAAAGGCTGAGAAAGAAAAGTATGTTCCTTTATATATGAACTCTATAAGAGCTATAGCTCAATCATTCAACATATTAAAAGCAATGGATATTCCTGAATCTGAAATAAAAAAGCACTGTAAATTTTAGGCGGTGATTCAATGAAGCAGTATATTAACATACCTGAAGAATTAAGAAAACTGAATAGATGGGTTTGTTGGACCATGGAAGAACGCAACGGCAAGCCCACAAAGGTTCCTAAAAACCCTAATACAGGTAATAACGCAATGTCAAATGAACCTGATACTTGGGGAAGCTTCAAGCAGGCAGTTGATAGAATGAAGAAAGATAAGACATTACTAGGTATTGGCTTTCAGTTTGAGGGTTCGGGATATGCAGGATTTGATATTGACGGATGCCGAGATAAGGAGACTGGGGAGCTTACGCCTGAAGCACAGGATATTATAACTACACTAGATAGTTATACAGAAGTGAGTGCAAGTGGTAAGGGCGTTCATGTAATATGTAGAGGTACCGTTCCTGATGGAAGATCTCGTAATGGCAAGTATGAATTGTACTTTAAGGGTAGATATTTCATCATGACAGGTGAGCTTATTGACGAAAAAAGCACTATTCATGAATGCACTGAGCAGCTGGCAATCGTACATGAAAAGTATATAAATGTGCAAAAAACTAAGAAAAACGTATCAAAAACAACTGAAATCGTAACAAGTTTGAATGAAAATGAAATTGTTAAAAAGGCAATGGCAGCTAAGAATGGAGATCTCTTCTCTGACATGATGAACGGCAATTGGCAAAATAGATATTCTAGCCAATCTGAAGCAGATATATCACTTTGTAATCTGCTTGCATTTTGGACAGGTAAAGATGCGGATAAAATAGACCGCATCTTTCGCCAATCTAGTTTGTTTAGAGATAAATGGGATGAGGCTCGTCCAGGAGGAACCTATGGCATCATTACAATTCAAAATAGCATAGATAATTGTAATACTGTGTATACACCTAGAAAAGAATCAAAGCCGAAGAAGGAAGTATCAGATCTACCAGAAAGCTATGATTATGGATATGATGAAGGCTTCGACCAATTAGTTAAGTCATATGCAAGCGTTGAGCCTGAAAAGAAAAACTTTTCTCAAGATGATATAGGTAATGCAGAGAGATTAGTTGATAAGTTTGGTAAAACAATACGATACTGCTTTACCTTCAAAAGTTGGTTCATATGGGATATAAACAAATGGAGAATTGACACCAAAGGATCTATATTTGAGATGGCCAGACAGACTGCCAGGGGCATTATTCAAGAAGCATTTAGTGCACCTGAAGAAAAGAGAGACGGTCTTTTAAGACATGCCAGGCAGAGCTGTAATTCGAAAAACTTAGATGCCATGATTAAACAAGCAAGAAGTCTTCCCAGTATTCCAGTGGATGCTACCGAATTTGATTTAAACAACTGGAACTTTGCTGTTAAGAATGGAACTATTAATTTAAAAACTGGGAAGATAAAGGACCATGATAGCAAAGATTTAATAACCAAGATATCAAATATTGAATATGATCCTAATGCAAAAGCCCCAACATGGCAGAAATATTTAGAGAAGATATTCAACAATGACATAGAGCTTATTAACTTTATACAAAGAGCCGTGGGTTATAGTCTCACTGGGGAAACAACTGAACAATGCTTTTTCATGTGTCATGGTACAGGATCCAATGGCAAGTCAACCTTGTTTAATGTCATTAGTGATGTTTTAGGGGATTGTGCCAGGACTGCCGACATGGATATATTTACAGAAAGAAGAGGCAATCAAAACATAGCAAACGAAGTTGCTATGCTACAAGGCTCCAGGCTTGTAACTACTGTTGAAACAAATGACAGTGTAAAACTAAATGAAGCCCTGGTTAAGAAGCTCACAGGAAGCGATATTATCGTGGCCAAGAGATTATATGCAGATCCATTTGAGTACAAGCCAATTTTCAAAATATGGATGGCGGTAAATCACTTACCAATCATTAGAGGGACGGACATAGGCATATGGAGACGTGTTAGGCTAATACCTTTCAATGTACATATAACTGATGCTGAGAAGGATGTAAAGCTTCCTGAGAAGCTAAAAGTTGAGTATCCTGGTATATTAAAATGGGCCATAGAAGGCTGTTTAGAATGGCAGAAGCAAGGATTAAATCCTCCTAGTGTTGTGTTAACTGCAACCAATGACTATAAAGAAGATCAGGATTTATTTGCTGATTTTATAAATACATGTTGTGTAATAAATGAGACCATAAGTACTTCAAGCCAGCAACTATATAACTGTTATGAAAACTGGTGTACATTGTCAAACTATAAGCCTCTTTCATCAAAAAGATTCGTTGCAGCAATGAGAGAAAAAGGGTTTATTCAACAGATTACAAGAAGCAGAAAGTATATATGGGTAGGCATTGGTATTGCAGTAGGTGAAGAAGATGGAGAGGCATTCAATGATAAGTTTTGGGAGAGGTAAAAAATCAAAAGTGGTGTACATGGTGTACATTGGTGTAGCATTTTTCATAACTTTTCTATTTCTATTTTTATAAGGAGACTTTATATATTTACTACACCATCTACACCAAATATAAATAAAACATAAATAGAATATAGAAAAATCAATGCTTTAGAGGTGGTGAATGAAAATAATGAATCTTCACCAAAAAGCAGAAAGGGAGGGTTGTATGACAAAGAATAAAGTAAATGATTCAGAACAAAGGTTAATAGATATAGCAAAGATAGCAGCAAGTGAAGTTTTAAAAGAATATACTAAAGAGCAGGATCGAAAAGACCGTAATTATTGGTTCGGCAGAACAAAGCTGCTTCTTGAAAATTATGATGATTTAAAGAATCATATTGCAAAAGCAAAAGATTGTGCAATGGATGTAATTCATTCCAAGAATGATGTGGACTTAGAAGGTGCAGATCCTTACTTCGAAAACGAATATGATATGGACATGCTTGAATCAGCACCGGATATATTTATAAGTTCAATAAAGAGAAATAAAGTTGCGACAATTGTAATCATGTCTCATATAGATACTAATTTGAAGCTACTCTCCATAAAGGCATCCAAGGAAGATAATTATGAAAAGTATAGATTGATGAAACAGGTATACTTCCATTATGAAGAGTTCTCAAATGTATCAGATCAGTTCCATATAAGCGAAGCAACTGCAAGAAGATGGGCAAATGAAATGATAAGACAATTAAGCGTTCTAATGTTTGGTATATCAGGGATACAGTTCCGTTAGCTGCTTGACAAATCATTGCAATAAAGATGATTTTACAATGATTTCTTAGCATTATATAATAGTAATATCGAAAACTATATAGATGATAAACAACGAAAAGCTCGCTTTGATTGGCGGGCTTTTTATTTTGGAGGTGATTATCCTTGGGAGATATAAAAGTAAGGATTGGAATTAATGCTGATAATAAAATAACTTTTATGGAACCACTTGATCGTGTTGCAGGTAAAGCTGTGAAAATATTGATTGCTAGGGTAAGGCTAGTCACTGATGAAGAAAGACCTGAGAATATAGAGAAGCTAATGAAAGAAGGACATGTATATAAGAGAGTTGGCAGAAGAGTTAGAGAGGTAAGATAATGTTAAAGAGCTGTAGTTACTGTGGTCATGTACATGATAGTAAACATAATTGTGGTAAAAAACCCATCAGACAGAAGCAAGGTAACAACAAGGACAGATTTAGATGGACACAAGCATGGCAAAAGAAACGTGAAGAGATAAAGCAAAGAGATAACTACTTATGCCAGGTGTGTATTAGAAAGTTATATGACACTTACAACCAATATACATATGATGACTTGGAAGTGCATCATGCGGTACCACTTGAAGAAGACTTTGATAAGAGGTTAGATAATGATAATTTAATTACTATATGCGAACGTCATCATGAGATGGCTGAGAGCGAAGAGATACCAAGAGATGTTATATTAAGCATAATAAACGATCAAGAAGGTAAGGACATCCCCCCAGGGGGTCAATAGTGGATTTTTAGAACTCTCCAACACCACGTATCCATATCTGTGAATAAAATATTCCCACATCAGGTTTTAGTTTGAATTTGAAAGGGGTTGATATCGATGCCGACACCAACAAAGCCATTCACCGTATTGACAAACGAGAAAAAATCACACCGAACAAAAGCTGAATTAGATCAGCGTAAAAAAGGAGAAGAAGCGCTTTCTACCGGTACGGCATTGAGAGAACGTCCTGAGGTTAGAAGCAATACAGTAGCACATAAAGAATTTTTAAGGTTGAATAAACTCTTGAAGGGCATAGAAAAAAATGATGCTATATATGAGCCGGTAATAAATCGCTACTGTATGTTACAAGCTGAGTGTTTTGATTTCGAAGATAAAAGAGAAAGTTTTTATCAGGATATTCAGGAGTTGACGACTGACAAAGAAAAACTAATTGACAGTGAAGAAATATCACTAAGTGCATACTACAAGATGAAGAATAATATGCAGGCAACTATAATCAATCTTGACAAGCAAGTTCAAGCGAAGCGTAAAATGTTACTTGACATAGAAAAAGAAAATATAATGACCATTGCAGCGGCATTAAGGAGTATATCTAAAAAGGTTGACCAGGATGAAAATCCACTGTTAAAGGCTTTGAGAGATTAATGATTAAAGAAAGTAAGGCTTATATATATGCTCAATGGTGTTTAGAAAAAGGTAATTGGAAAGTACCGAGGTATGTCCAGCTACAGGCACGGGAATGGATTGATATAGCAGATGGCAGTAATCCAGAAGCATACATAGACGAAAAAGCATTCTCAAAAGTAAATAAATTACTTAAACTTATGGTTCATCCGGATTTACTTTGTCCGATGGATGAGGGGTTAGAGGATTACGCTTGGCTGCTCATTGTTGCAGTGCTTTGTACAAAGCTTAAAAATGATGAAAATAAAGATATAAGGTATTATATAACCGCTGTATTGGAGATATGTCGTAAAAATTTCAAGACATTCAATGCCGCGGTTATTTTTATACTCCTGATGATGACAGATCCCCAATTCAGCAGATTTTTCTCAGTAGCACCGGATTTGAAATTATCAAAGGAACTACAGTTGGCATTAAGGAAAATTATAAAAGTAAGTCCGGCTTTAGTGGATAATAATGCTTTTAAAATACTCCGAAGTGAAATAAGGTGCCTTATCACAGACAGCGAGTACACTCCACTTGCTTACAGTGAGGATAAGATGGATGGTAAGCTTGCCAACGCGTTCCTGGCTGATGAAGCGGGGGCAATGGATAGTTATCCTATTGAGGCAATGCGCTCATCTCAGATTACATTATTTAATAAGCTTGGGATTATAATTTCAACTCAATATCCGAATGACAACAACGGAATGATTGATGAGATTGATATCTCTAAGAAAACATTAGACGGTTTACGAGATAGTAAAAGACGTTTCTCACTTTTATATGAGCCAGACGATGAACTTATGAAGGATGATAAATGGAAAACAGATGATTTGGTTATTTATCAGAGTAATCCTGTAGCAGTAGCACATGATTATATTTTTTATGCTATTAAGGAAATGCGCGACGATGCTGTTGAGTATGAGAATAAGCGTGAAAATTATCTCTGTAAGCATAACAACATAAAGTACAAAGGCCTTGGAGTTGAGGGTTATATAGAGGTCAGCAAAGTACAAGAATGTGTTATTGAAGAAAATTTAAGTTTTTGGAGAGGAAAAAGAGTTTGGCTTGGTTTGGACTTATCACAATCAGATGATAACACAGCGTTAGCAATGGTAACAGAATATGATGGGAAAATATATGCAAAGGTATTTAGCTTTATTCCAAAAGATAAAATAGCTTCCAAATCTAAGAAAGAAGATGTTGATTATAACAGATTAATAACGCAAAGAATTTGTTTTGCTTGTGGAGATGAGGTTATAGACTATGCCTTTGTAGAGTCATTTATTATTGGAGATAAAGAACACAATGTTCTGGGACTTGAAGAAAAATACGGAGTCGAAATAGTGCAAATCGGTTATGACAGATGGAACGCTATCAGCTCTGTTCAAAAGTTTGAAGCAGCCGGTTATGAATGTGTGGAAATTAAGCAGCATAGTTCGGTACTACATATGCCCACGAAGCTGTTAAGAGAAATGATACTAAAGAAATTGTTTAGATATGATAAAAACAGACTGTTAGAAATCAATTTTCAGAATGCTAAATGTACAGAAGATACAAATAAAAATAAATATGTTAATAAGAAAAAAAGTAGTGGCAAGGTTGACGAGGTTGTAGCGTTAATCAATGCCACTTATTTATTGGAGCAGGAAATGTTGTTTGGAACTGATGATTTCACAGTTCAAGTAATATAAGAAGGTGGTGAGGGTATAAATGGGATGGTTTAATCGGAAAGAACAAAGGGCAGATGAAGACACGACAACAACTCCGCCTGTAGATGATGTGTTACTACAAGCATTACTTGGTAGGTCTGCTATAACAAAGTCGGAAGCTTTAAATATTCCAAGTGTACAGAGCTGCATAAACTTTGTAGCTGATACAGTATCCATGTTACCAATCAAACTGTATCAAGAGAAAGATGGAAAGGCCGAAGAAATTAAAGGAGACAAAAGAATAAGGCTTCTCAACGATGATACAGGAGATACATTAGATGCAGTGCAATTTTGGAGAGCGTTAGTATCTGACTATTATTTAGGTAAGGGTGGATATGCATATATTAAGAAAGACCAAAATGAATTTATCAGCTTACATTATGTTGATGAAATCAATGTATCAATTAACAAAAACGCTAATCCAATATTCAAAGACTATGACTTGTTAGTCTATGGTCAAACGTATAGGCCATATGATTTTATTAAGCTTCTTAGAAATACAAAAGATGGAGCTGAAGGCACAAGTATCACAGAGGAAAACGGTTTAATGCTGAGCGTGGTATATAATTCCTTGGTTTATGAAGAAAATTTAGTGTTAAAGGGTGGCAATAAAAAAGGATTTTTGAAATCACCTAAGACACTTGCAAAAGAGGCTATGGATGCATTAAAAATCGCCTTTAAAAATCTTTATAGTAACAATAGTGAGAATGTAGTTATCCTGAATGCTGGCATTGAATTCCAGGAAGCATCTAATACTTCTGTGGAAATGCAGCTGAATGAAAATAAGAAAACTAATTCTGCAGAGATCTGCAAGCTGATTAACATTCCAGTGAACATAATAGAAGGTACAGCATCACCTAAAGAATATACAAATGGCTTTAAAACGGGTGTTATGCCAGTATTAAAAATAATTGAATGTGCATTAAATAGGGATTTACTTCTTGAAAAAGAGAAGGGATCCTTTTATTTTGCCTTTGATACAAAAGAAATGTTAAAAGGTGATATCAAAGAAAGATTTGAAGCCTATAGAACTGGTATTGATGCTAACTTTTTACAAATCGATGAAGTTCGCTTCATGGAAGACTTGCCATCATTAGGACTGAAGTGGATTAAGTTAGGCTTAGATTCTGTTCTCTATGATGTGGAGACAAAGACAATCTATACGCCTAACACGAATCAAACCAATAAAATTGATAAACCGAAAGGGGCTGAGGGAAACGAAAGCGGAAATCAGAGCTGATGGACTACATATTAGTGGATACGTTAATGTACCAGGAAGAGAAAGCAGACCAGTTCTTACTCGGCATGGGAAAGTGGTTGAAGTAATTGAACAGAGAGCCTTTCAAAGGGCGATTGATAAGTCAGATAACATCGACTTAAAACTTGATCACGAGAGAGTCATAGCATCTACATCCAAAGGCAATTTAAAAGTTTATGAGGATGCAGTTGGATTAAGAGCTGAAGCAGTTATCACAGACGAAGAGACAATTCAAGGAGCGAGAGGCAAGAAGCTAAAGGGTTGGAGTTTTAACATGATGAATGTTAAAGATGAATTGGAGGAAAGAGCCGGGAAGCTCCCGTTAAGGAGGGTAAAGGACTTCATTATGACGGAGATTACACTTGCCCTAAGAAAAAATCCAGTATATTCGTCCACATCAATTGAGTTAAGAGCAGATGAAGAAATGGAAATTGAAGTTAGAACAGAAGACACAGAGATATCCGTTAATGATATGGTTGAAACACCTAAAAAAACTATTGATTACACAGAGTTTGAAAATAGAATCCAAAGAATGAAAGGGGAAGGGATATAATATGCTAAAGAAACTAAATGAATTAAGAAACGACAAGGTAACCGAATTGCAGGCAATCATGAACAGCGCAAAGGCAGAAGAGAGAGCAATGAGCGCTGAAGAAATGGCGAAGTTTACTGCACTTGAAGCAGAAATCGCCAACATTGATGCAACAATCAAGGCGGAGGAAAGGGCAAGAGATCTAACCCTCAATGTTGTTACTGATGACAAAAAGAAAGAAATCGCGATTGAAGTAGCGGAGGAAAGAGCCTTTGATAATTATGTAAGAGGCGAAATTGCGGAAAATAGAGCAGATATTAACCTTGAAAAGGCTGCTAATGGAGCAGTTATTCCTAAGACGATCGCAAAGAAAATCATTGAAACAGTTAAGGAATTATCTCCAATCTATGCATTGGCTACAAAATATAATGTAAAAGGTGAATTAACATTCCCAGTTTATGATGAGGCAACACAAAAAATTACCTGCGCATATGCAAATGAATTTACTACTTTATCGTCAACAAGCGGAAAGTTTACAAGCGTTTCATTAACTGGCTTCTTGGCTGGCGCATTATCTAAAGTATCTCAATCATTAGTAAACAATAGCGATTTTAACCTTGTCTCATTCGTAATTCAGAAGATGGCAGAGGCTATTTCGCTATTTTTAGAAAAAGAATTGCTTGTCGGTACCACTAATAAAATGACTGGTATCTTATCATCTTCGTTAGGGGAAACTGCAGCCGCTGCAACAGCTGTTATCGTTGACGAATTGATTGATTTACAAATGACGGTGCCTGAAATCTTCCAGGCTAAAGCAGTTTGGATTATGAACAAGGCTACTTTTAAGGCTATTAGAAAGTTAAAGTATGAGGATGGTACTTTTATACTTAACAAGGATCTAACAATGAAATTCGGTTGGGAATTACTCGGTAAGCCTGTGTACGTTTCTGAGAATATGCCTACAATGGCAATTAGTGCAAAAGCTATTGCTTACGGAGATATGAGTGGGCTGTATGTCAAGTTAGTTGAAGATGTAGCAATCCAAGTATTGCGTGAAAAATATGCTGATGAACACGCGCTTGGAGTGGTTGGCTGGATTGAAGCGGATAGCAAGATCATTGAGCCACAGAAAATCGCAGTTTTAACAATGGCTGCTGCTTAATTGGGGGTAGTGCATGAAGATTAAGGCGCTAGTGAGTTTCTCTGGTGCTTTTTCTATGTACAAAGGGGAGGTTAGGGAGTGTAGCGATAAAGCTATACTCCGAGACCTTTTAAAAGCCAAATATGTAGAAGAGGTAAAGGCAGAGAAGTCAAAAAAGGATGTGAAAGCTGATGGTAGTAAGTGAGATAACCAATAAAGAATTAGCTGATTACTTAAGGCTTGAATACACCGATTTAACAGATCAAGAAAAGATAGACTTAAATACATTGCTTGGAGTAGGAAAAGCCTATATTTTGTCTTACACAGGACTTACTGATACGGAAGTTGATACACATGAAGACTTTATCATTGTAGTCTATATCTTAGTACAAGATATGTACGATAATCGCACACTTTATGTTGAAAAAAACAATCTCAATAAAGTAGTTGATACCATTTTAGGTATGCACTCTGTTAATTTGTTGTAAGGAGGTTTATTTATGGCAAGAGAATTTAATCCTGGTAGCTTTAGACATAAAATAGAATTCTTGCAGCGGACTCTTGGGCGTGATGATTACGGCGAGCTTATTGATACATGGCTAGTATTTAAGAGTGTTAAAGCTAGTAAGGAACCATTACTGGGCAACGAGTTTTTTACGGCATTAACTACCGAAAACAAGGTTGAAGTTAAGTTTAACACTAGGTATATTTCTGGTATCAATAATGAAATGCGTATTCAGCATGTAACTGAGATATATGAGATTTTGTCAGCTATCGATGTTAAATCAATGCATAAAGAGTTATTATGCTATTGTAAATTGGTGGTGTAAATATGGCTAGGTCTAAATTTCAAGTCGAAGGAATGTTTAAGCTGCTTAAAGATTTAGAAAAGCTTGGTAAAATACCACAAAAGCACGTAACGGCTTCTGCTAGAAAAGGCATGAATATAGCTTACAAACAATCTAAAGCAAACGCCCCATATGACACAGGACAGCTTAAAAAAGGTATTAAATTAGCAGGTGAAAAGTCTGAGACAAAAGGTAAGAAGGTTTACAGAGTGGTATTTGACCGCTCTATGAATGATGTATTTCAAAAGAAAAATGCAAGCGGTAAAGTGACAGGCTATTATCCAGTGTCGCAGGAATATGGATATTTCACTAAGAATGGGCGCTACATACCTGGCTTTAGATTTATTAGCGATAGTTTAAATGATAATGTCGGCAAAATAAGCAAAGTCATAGTTGATACAATGAAAAAGAAAATAGATGTGGAAATAGGAAAGGCGGGGTTGCGGTAATGGAAAGAGCATTGAAATATGAATTAGAAGCACATATACCGGAGCTGGTTGATTCTGTATATCCCACCAACGCGCCTGAGGGAGCAACAAAGCCTTATTTAGTATATGCAAAGATAAATACTCGGAAGACTAAAACACTTGAAGGATACACAAATAAGCAAGCTTTAAGCTATATGTTTTCTGCTATGGCCACAAGATATAATGACATGAAATCTATCGTAAAAAAGGTAGAGGATTTATTAATATCTTTACCTAGAACAAGTATAGGAAGTTTAAAAAATATCTATGTAGAAGATCTGGATATTAACAATATAGATGAGACATGGGAGCCTGAATTAAAGATGAACAGAGGGATTATAGATTTTACAATTTATTATTAGAAAGAGAGGAATCAGGTATGGCTAAAAGAGCATTAGGCACAAAACTTAATATAGGAGCAACTACACTTGTGGCAGTAGGTGGTTTAACAAGTATCGGTGGTATAGAAATATCTGCAGATACTATTGATGTAACTACACTGGATTCTGAGGACGGGTACAGAGAATTTATAGCAGGCTTTAAAGATGCAGGGGAGGTATCCCTAGAAGGTTATTTAGATGCTACTACTGGCAATGGACAAAAAGAGTTGTATGACTTGCTAGAAAGTGGAATAGTAGAGGATTTTGCGATAGTGTTTCCAATTGCAACCAAGACTTCGTGGGAATTCAAAGGTATAGTAACTAAATTTAGCACAGGAGCAGATTTAGAGGATCCATTGGCATTCTCCTCAACAATTAAAGTTTCTGGTAAGCCAACATTAACAGTAACGGTATAATAATAAATTTACAAAAGGCTAGGATTAATTTCTTAGCCTTTTCAATTAAATTTTAGGAGGAAGATATATGTTTTATCCAATTCAATTAGATAAGATGCGTAATTTTAAATATGGAATGAAAGCTATTAGTACACTTGAAAAGAAATTAAAAAAGCCAATTGGTCAAATAGACATGAGCGATTTAACAATGGAAGACTCTGCAACTTTAATTTGGGCCGGATTGGTACACGAAGACAAAGATTTAACGCCTGATAGAGTAATGGACTTAATAGATGATCACTCGGATATAGCTACGGCATTAAATGCTATGGGTGAAGCTTTTCAAGGCGCGTTTGGAGCAAAAAATGAAGAATTACCGGCAGGGGTGAAACAACGCTCAATTGATTTATTGAACGGCAAAATTGAAGGTGACGAAACAAAAAACGAGTAGAAGGTAGCGAGGAAGAAGAATTTAGCATTATAGGTGCTATGGAGCTTGCTACCTTTATTGGTATTACAATATCTGAATTTTGGGAAATAACTCCTTTTGAACTTAATGTAGTTGCTAAAAGCTATTCAAAAAGAAAAGAACTTGAAGCTGAAGAATATGGAATTAAGCTTAAAAACGAACAAAAATTGTTAACTATCCAAGCATATCAACTATCTAGGTGGGTATGGGCTAAGAAGTTAGATATTAAGAAAATACTAAAAGACTTAGAACCTAAAAAAGAAATGACCGATGATCAAATGCTTGAGAATGTCAAAGTATTAAACATGTTATTTGGTGGGGAGGTGAAAACAGTTGACTAAAAGTAATTTTATAGTACGTGGTGGAGCTGACTTTAGTGGCATAACAAAAGCTATGAATAAAACACAAGGACAATTAAAAAGTTTTCAAAGTGGAATAGCTAAATCTATGAAAATGGTTGTTGTTGCACTAAGCACTATAGCAATAGGAAGTTTAATAAAAGATTCTACCAAAATGGCTATGGGTGTAGAAAGCGCAATGGATAATATAAGCCGAAACATGGGCAATTCTGCAATGGCTTTTAATAATTGGGCTCAAACCCAATCCAAAGCGTTAGGAATGGCGAGAGCGGATGCTTATAAGTATGGCTCAACCTTCTCCAATTTGTTAGGAAGTTTTTCCACAAGTTCTGAACAGACAGCATCTGAAACAAAAAAACTAATGCAAGCCGCAGCAGTAATTTCTAGCAAGACCGGAAGGACTTACGAAGATACAGCCAATAGAATTAGATCAGGCATGTTGGGTAGCACTGAAGCAATTGAGGATCTTGGTATTTACACTCAAGTCTCTATGCTTGAGAGTACCGAATCATTTAAAAAATTTGCTAACGGTAAATCATGGGCGCAATTAGACTTTCAATTACAGCAACAAATCAGACTAGCAGCTATATTAGAACAGAGTTATAAAAGGTATGGTGATACTCTGGCAGATACTACACAGACTAGACAAGCTCAGTTTTTGGCAAGTCTTAAAAACATACAATTAAACTTAGGGCAGGCATTTTTGCCTATTTATAATGTTGTACTTCCAGCACTTACGGCATTGGGAAACAAGATTGAGGCGGTGACTAGCATATTCTCTCAATTTACGCAGGCTTTATTTGGCAAAGCAACAGTTACCGCGGTAAAGGAAACCGAAGACCAAGCCGATGCCATGACCGGTCTAGGCGACTCAACTGAAAAAGCAGGAAAACAGGCAAAAGGCGCTTTGGCTGGATTTGATGAAATAAATGCACTGTCTGACAACAGCGGCGGATCGGGATCAAGTATGGGAGTAACGCCTACAGTAACTACTACTGAGCAGGAAGCAATAGGCAATGACATAACAGTTAGTCCTAAAATACAACAGATGGTAGATGGTTTTAAAACGATGTTTGAACCAGTTACAACCGCACTTGAAAATCTTAAAACCGCATCAGAGCCGCTAATTAATACGATAAGCGATGCTCTTAAAAGTTTTTATGACAATGTTCTTGTGCCATTTGGAAACTGGGCAATAGGAGATGCACTCCCTGCTTTTTTAAATTTATTAGCAGGAGCTCTTAAGGTGCTAAACCCACTTGTAGAATCTTTCAAACCTTTGGTGAAGTTTTTGTGGGATGAGTTCTTAAAACCTATAGCCTCATGGACTGGTGGGGTAATTGTAGCGGTGATTGAGGAACTAGCAGGTGCGTTGACTAGGGTTGGAGATTGGATGTCTAAAAACAAACCAATTATAGAAGGTGTAACAACAGCCACAGTAGCTTTCTTTATAGCTTGGAAACTTGCAGAGGTTATGGCTTTTATACAGATGAGCGGGGGTTTAATTAAAGCTATTAAGGGTATAACTTTGGCAATTAAGGCAGGAACCCTTGCTAAGATAGCAGACAAGTTTGAAACTGTGGCATTAACTCTTATGTATGCTAAGGATTTTGTTGCTTCAATTCTTGCTGGCACAGCAGCTTTGCTAAAACAGGGAGCTCAATGGATTATACATACAGCACTCGTAGTCGCTGAGACCATAGCACAATGGGCAATGATAGCAGCAACAGCTGCTTGGAATATAGTTTGTGGGATTGCTACAGGATTAACGTGGGCTTTTGGTGCAGCAGTAGCATTCTTGACATCTCCAATAGGTCTTGTGATATTGGCAATTACCGCTGTGATAGCAATAGTTGTACTGTTAGTAAAACACTGGGATGAAGTCAAAGCAGCAGGAGTTGAGGCATGGACAGATATAAAATTAGGCTGGTCGGAAGCGGCTACATGGTTTGATGCAACAATCATTCAACCAGTAAAACTAGCATTTAGTACTTTTTGGAGTTGGCTGTCTTCAGTAGGAGCTACAACTTGGATGAATATTAAAACAACTTGGAGTGTAGTAACCACATGGTTCAAAACAAGCATAACTACACCGTTGACTACAACATTTGACACGTTTTGGACAGGGATAAATACTTCTGCTTCTACAACGTGGACAGGTATAAAATCTGTGTGGTCAAGCGTGAAAAACTGGTTTGATACAACAGTTATAGCTCCCATTAAGACATCTTTTACAGGACTCTGGAACTCTATAATTGATGGTATGAATACTGTTATTAAAGGTTTAAATAAAATAAAAATTGATATTCCGGATTGGGTACCGGGTTTTGGTGGCGAAGCATGGGGTATTAAAATACCTACAATACCAAAGCTTGCAAAAGGCGGCATAACCAATGGTCCAATGTTAGCCACGATAGGAGATAACCCAGGAGGAAGAGAAGTAGTATCGCCATTAGATGATCTAGTAGGAATTATCAAATCAGCACTTACAGAAGCACTTTTAAATACAAATACAAATTCAAACTCAAATAATAACTATAGTGGCCCTGATACACTGATCTTAAAGGTTGGAGAAACAGAACTTGGAAGAGTAGCAATAAAATCTATTAACACAGTCCAGCGACAAACTGGAATACGATTAATAACAGTTTAAGGGGGTATGTAGATGCTAATAAAAATAGATAATGTTGGGATTCCTATATACCCGATTGAATTTACAGTTACAACAATGGATCTAGACAGTGATTCATCCGTTAGAAGCGCTGACGGAACACTGAACAGAGATAGAATTGCAGTAAAAAGGCAAATAGAGATGTCATGGAATGCACTTAGTTGGGCAAACATATCAGCGCTATTAAAAGCTATGAGTAGTACATTCTTTGATTTATACTATCCTGATCCTTATGAAGGAATCTATATGACAAAGACTTTTTATGTAGGTAATAGACCAGCTCCGGTGGCAATACCAAAAGGTGATGAGATCATATGGTCAGGGTTAAAAGTCACTTTGACTGAAAAGTAGGTGAGGATCTATGTACGTAATCTCTGATTTGTTCAAGAGTTACTTGAAAAGTCCTGGAAGAGAATTTGATGTCAAAGTTGTTGTGAATGATACAACGACGTTTGATAAAAGTTCAATAGTAGAGTTTGACATTGAGGAAAGCGTTATAAATAGCGACGAGTTTGTGTTAGGTGCGGTTGTCTCTTCTAGACTTAATTTGAGTTTGAAAACCATAGCTCAAATCCCACAGAACGCTAAAATTCAGCCCTGCCTTAGGATGAATGGGGCTTCTGGGTATACCGATTGGTTGCCTCTGAAGACATTTTATGTTGATTCCAGGGTGAGTGAAGATGGAGCGTGGAGATTTGTATGTTACGATAAATTGATTCTAGCCCAAAAATCTTATACAACAAGTCTACTATTCCCAACAGCTATGCAAAACGTTTTAAACGAGATTGCTATTGTATATCTTGGGGTTGAAGTATCCTCTACACTCATTATTGATCCCTCATATGTTGTTAAAGTAAAGCCAGAAGGATTCACATTTAGGGATGTCTTGAGCTTTATAGGGATATCACATGCTTCTGCAATAAAAATCAACAAGGATGGTAAACTTGACTTTGTATATTTCGCTGTAAGAACTGTCAGAGACACCATAACACCTTCAGACTATATAAACTGCAAAACTACTAACCCTCAAAAAAATTACACTAAACTGGCAGCAAACTATGGTTCTGACATTGAAGAAAGTACCATAGGAGAAGGTGAGGTGGACAATACCTTATTTTTCTACAACCCTTTTCTTACAGAAGATATGTTAACAAAACTATTCACTGCTTTAAATGGATTCAACTATATGCCTATCTCAATGGACTGGAAAGGTAAACCCAACTTAGAGGTGGGTGACTTCATAAAGATTAAACAACGCGATGGAACTTTCATAGATACAATTATGCTAACAAACAAGTTCTCATTCAAGGGAGGGTTAAAAGAAACTACAACAGCACCCTCGTTATCAGCTCAAGAAAGCGAGTACGGTTTTGGTGGTAACATAGCGCAGACAATAAGCGTTATTGAAAGAAGAATTGGAGCTTATGTATTGACCACAAACTCTTCAATGATGCGTGTAGCAAACACAGCTCAAGTAAAAATGGTACTCCCAATCACAGCTTTGTCAGATACTTCGATAGAATTTACAATCACACTAATCGGCCAAGCAACGGCAGATACTGTATTGAGTATGGATATCAGAAGAGAGTCTTCAACCCTCGGGAGTGTTTACAAATACGCTCTAAGAGCGGGGTGGAACACAGTACACCTGACTTTTCTAGCCAAAGATATACCAAGATTTGCTGAGAACTTGAGATTGTTTATGAAGGTTGATACTGGAACTTTTGATGTAGGTAGTCAACAAGGTCAATTCTATGCCTATGGTGCCAACTTGTTGTCTGACAGCGGTATACCTTATGCTGCGGGTGAAGATTTATTGGAACTTTTATCTGACATAGGTGACTCAGCTACAATAAACTCTACATTACCAAAGACTGCAACCGCTTCAGACCAGATTGAATTACTAGACATATCAGACACAGTAACAATAATACTAACCTAGAAGGGGTGAGAAAATGAACTTAAAAGACAATATACCCAATCTTAATATTAAAGGCATAGTCACAGTTGAGCTAAAGGATGCTACAACAGGAGAAATAGTCCACAAAGAGACAAAACATAATTTTATAGCTTTACCAGCTAAATCATGGGCTGTATATCAAGCTTTGAATAACGTGATGCCCTCTACAAACTTCCCAAGTAATACCATATATATGGTACATCCACGACCTTTTCAAGTGCTGTTTCTGAGCGGGGACACTTCTCCAGAAGAACCGCTTGTGGAAACATTTGCTAAGTGGCCATTTGTAGGCTTTGCTGGTATAGGCGCTGGGTATTCTGGAGATAGCCCATTTAGAGGTACATTAAACTTGAGTGAGTCTGTACTTGAAAAGGATAAAATGAGGTTTGTATTTGACTTTCCAACCAACGCTGGCAACGGAGCTTTTCAAAGTCTTGGATTTATGAGTTTACCAGAAGACATGCCTCTAGTCACCACAGATGCATTCTTTCCCCCAACACAAGGAATGTCCTATATAACAGGAAGAACTGCCTATACAGGTGTTGGAGATATATGTATTATAGGTGACTTAATGTACCGTATATATGGAACAACTCTATATTCTACTCCATTACCCCTTGTATTCCCTGTAGTTTGGACAACTGTTGGCACACTTGCATACAATTTTAGTTACACAGGATGTTGTGCTTACCAAGATAAGATATATGCCACTAGAAACTCAGGTACAGATGGGGTCAAAGTTCTCAGAATATTGAACTTAGATGGAATGCTATTTGGAACAATCATGACTAGCATACCAGATTTAATTGGGGTTGCTTCAAATGGGGATGGTTCGTTTTGGGTGTCTTCTGAGAGTACATTAATAGATGCCTCCACAGGCAAAAAATACCAAGAATATTTTTACAAGGTCAATAGCTCTGGCGTTACAATAGATAAAATACCCATAAACTATGAGAATATGAATGCTGGTACATATAGTAGAGGTAAAGTTCCCACAGCAACAAATGGTAGAGGGGCATATCTGGATATGTACAAAGGTATGCTTTTAGCTGCATTCAGGGATGAGCAAAGCGCATACCCAAGGGGTTACCCACTCACTTTTTATAATCTGACTACAAAAGAGATTGTATTCCAAGGCAATCCTCGTAACCTCAATCAAAATATCGGAATATACGCATATGGTATATCCTGTAAAGGTGACGACATATACTATAATTATTACATGAATACAGGTACTGCTAGTTATTATATGCTGCAAACCAAACCCATAGGGTTGAGCTCAAGGGTGTTATTGGCCAACCCAGTACTCAAGCAAAATACACAAACGCTCAAAGTAACATACGACCTTATGTTTGACCCAATCTGGTAGAAGGCATGAAAATGCACACAATTGAGATTGTTGGGATAACCGCAGACTTGATTATTTGGGCGTATGTAATTTTAGAGATATTAAAATTGTAAATAGGGGAAAGCAGGAGCTAATGATAGGCTCTTTTATTTTGCCCTAAAATACTTTATAATTAAAGAGAGGTGGGTAAATATGGATAGTACAAATATAATCGCTATATTGTTATTTATAATACCAGGTATTATTGCAGAGAAGATAAGTAGCAGAATGGATATGCCTTCTAGTAATGCAAGAAGTGAATTTGGAGAACTTATAAATGGCATTTTGATTAGCTTGCCTATTGTGGCTATTAGTAGCTTATTAATAAATGGATGCTATAAGTTTACAATAGTGGATCAATTTATTCAGTCGTTTAAAGAAATTAATTTTTTGATTCAGTTTACTACTATGGCTATTTTCATTGCTGTTTTGACTGGCATAATACTGGGTTTATCTAAGGATAAACTTATAAAGCTAGTAAATTATATACGGGCAGATATGTTTGAAAAAATAAAGATAGACGATAAATGTTGTTGGAGAAAAACATTTTTGGATGATAAAAGGCCACGATTTTTAGAAGTTAGTATAAATAATGAAAAGCATGAAGGGTTTGCTGATTGCTATTCTCTCCCTAATGAAGAAAAGGAAATTGTATTATATATACCAGAAAATTGGGAGTGCTATCCCGAACTTAGAGAGAGTATTAAAAGAGTTGAAAAGACATATATAAACTTAGAAAAAAATATCGTAATCAAAGACTACGATATTTTAGAGCACAATAAAATAAATGATTTATTAATTGAAAGTCAAAAAAACTAAGGTCTAGTTTTTGGTGGAGCTGGTACTCGGTCTGGCTCTCCTGCTCTTTTTTCGCAATGTTCATTTTGCCTTGGCGGTTGCGGCTTCGGTTGAGGAGTAGATGGTTGGGACTTAGGGGTTTTGTTATTATCTGACATTTTAGCTACCTCCTTTTAACAATATTGAGAACAATTACATTTTACCAAAGAGGTGGAGCTTGTACAATTATAAGAATAAATATAAATAGAGCTTGCGAAAGTAGGCTCTATTTATATTTGGTCAAAATAAATATAAGGGGATGGAATAATGAATAAAGAACTAGTAACTTTTAATAGTCTAGTAGCTATTATCGGAACGGCTTTCGCACAAGCTTTAGGCGGTTGGGACATAGCATTACGTGTCCTGGTATCTCTTGTAGTGCTTGACTATGTGACTGGAGTTGTAATCGCAATATTGCAAAAAACGCTGTCAAGCGAAGTAGGATTCAAAGGACTATTTAAGAAAATGATGATATTTGCACTTGTTTATTTAGCTGTGCTCGTGGATCAGGCAACCAATGCTAATGTGATCAGGATCCTTACAATAATGTTTTACATTGCGAATGAGGGTATATCTCTACTAGAAAATGCAGGTAGGCTCGGAGTGCCTTATCCTAAGGCATTGAAAGATATACTTATACAATTGAAAGAGTCTAATGATAATAAAGAATCGGAGGAGCAGGTGTAAAGCCTGCTTTTTCTGTTTTCTGAAAGGAAGTGTAGGGATGAATATAATAAAATCTAATTTGAAATGGAAAAGTCCTTTAATTCCACTCAATTCTGAGAAGGTTATCTTTCTAATTATTCATCACATTGATGCAAAACTAGCGACTCCTGAACAGATCCATCAGTGGCACCTGGAACGAGGATGGAAGGGAGCTGCTTATAATGAGTACATAAGGAAAGACGGTACAGTAGTTATTCTTAGGGGAGATAACATTGGTGGCCACACGGCAAATATGAATTCTAAATCATATGGCATCGCCATAGAAGGCAACTATGAAACAGAAAAGGAAATGCCTGCAGCTCAATTTAATTCGCTTGTTGATAGAGTTAAATATAATCAAGGTAGATTTAAGAATCTAGTTGAGATTGCACCTCATAAGAAGTTTACGCCAACCAGTTGCCCTGGAAAGTACTTTCCATTTGAAAAAATGATGATGGAGGTTGAAAAGCCAAATGAACTGGAAACAATATATGATGCAATTGAAGTACTGCAAAGAAATGGAATTATCAATAGTCCTGATTATTGGAGAGAAAATGCTTTGATTGGTGAGAGTGTAAAAGGAGAATATGCAGCAGCTTTGATTTTGAAGATGGCAGAGAAGTTGAGAGGTTAGTCGAAAGGCTAGTCGAAAGGCTAGTCGAAAGGCTAGTCTCTTTTCCTGTAAAGAGAAATTCACTGGCAAAAAAATATAGAAGCTCTATGAATATCCATAGAGCTTTTGTACTGTAGTTCGCAGCCCCAGTACAAGGCTATATAAAGTTATGTAAAATCTATCTAACATTTACATTCTACTACAAATATCGTACTTGTCAATAAAAAACTTTAGCTTATATCGCTATTTTTGTTTTTTTATCTTTTAATGCGAACATATGTTTGGTATAATAAAACTAAAACTATGAAAGGGATGAATAAAATATGATTGACCACATACTGAAAGCATCCTTTGAACGAAACATTATCATAAATATTATCTATGAAAACGAGGGCGGTGTGACCCAAAGAGATATTAAAGTACTAGAGATGAATCCTATGCTTACACGAAATCTGAAGCTGGGAACATGATAAGAGTCGACCTACTTTAGAAAGATCCTTAGAAATAGCAAAAAAACTTAATAAAGATGTTAAAGATATATAGGTCTTGGAATACAAAGGATTATAAGAATATTAACTTAAGATAATGACCTAACTGATAAAATATACAAACTTCTTCCGGTAAATCAACAATGCTTATTAGATAAATTAATTGATGCTGAAACCACGATAGCTAGTTTTGAGCAGCATAGGCTATATAGAAAAGGATTTAAAGATGCTATGAATATTGAAAAACTTTTTAGAGAAATTATAAAATGAAGTTATCTAAACTTATTATTGCCTTAGATAACTTCAATAATTGCATAATTCTACTCTTTTTAATATTCTATAGTCAATAAGATATTAACAGTGGTTGACACTCCATATAAGATAGTAAACTTAATAAGGGAGTTTTGCGATCATTTCAGCGTAATAATACCCTTTGTAGCTAAAAGTGCTGCCACTATGATTGCAATAGGTTCGGATGAAATTGTCATGGGACCTGTGTCTGAATTAGGGCCAATTGATCCATTGGTTAAGCATCCAAACTATCCTGATTTATGGGTGCCAGTTCAATCTATCAGATTTTGCTTAGACTTTATGCAGGAAAAGATATCACAGAGCAAAGATGTAGATATCACAACCTCCGTATTATATCCAATAGCAAACAAATTAGACCCTTGGATTATTGGCGACTATGAAAAAGCTATCAAAGCTTCATATCAATATGCAGAAGCTTTATTAGAAAATAATATGTTTAAAGATAAAAAAGATAGGGCGAAAGTGGCCACAAAGATTATGACAGAAAAGTATTTCTCACATGGATATGGTATAAATCGAAAAGAAGCCAAAGACGATTTAGGTTTAAATATTAAATATGCTGATGGAGACTTTTGGAGTATAATATGGGCATTATATCTCACCTATGATGATTATATGCAAAATCAAGAGTATGCATCAGTGATTGAAATAGCAGAGCGCTAACAATAAAAGAATTAACAAGCTTGACAATCATGGTGAGAATAGTCTAAAATCAATTTGTAAAAACATATGAAACATATGATTGGAGAGAACGTATGAATCCTATTGCATTTGAAGTTTTCGGAGTAGCAATTCGTTGGTATGGCATTTTTATTTCCACAGCAATTCTTCTAGGTGTATATCTGGTTTATAGGGAAGCAAAGTTAAAAGGTTATGATCCTGAGTATACCATAGATTTAGCGCTTTGGTGCGTTCCTGCTGCTATTGTAGGAGCTAGACTATATTATGTTATTTTTGAATGGGACTATTATCGAGGGGATATACTTAAGATAATAAATATTAGAGAAGGTGGACTTGCAATACACGGCGCTTTAATCGCCGCAGTGATAACTGGATATATTTTTACTAAACTAAAAAAGATTAGTTTTGGAGAAACTGCTGATTTTGCTGCACCTAGTATAGTGCTAGGGCAGGCAATTGGGAGATGGGGCAACTTTTTTAATAGTGAAGCACACGGAGGACCTACTAATTTACCTTGGGGAATTATAGTTGATGGAATAAAGGTGCATCCCACATTTTTGTATGAGTCTCTATGGAATATTGGAGTGTTTATATTTTTGATGCTTTATAAAAATAAGAAAAAAGCCAATGGCGAAATATTTCTATTATATGGCATCTTATATTCTATAGGTAGATTTTGGATTGAAGGGCTGAGGACAGATAGTCTTATGTTTATGGGTTTAAGAACAGCCCAGTTCATTAGCATACTTATTATTGTGGTGTTTTCTATTCTTCTTATAATTATTAGATCAAGGAAAAATCAAAGATTATAAACTTATTTTAATATCGTTAAAGTTTCTTTTGTAGAAAGATGATACTTGAGGGGTAGGCCTCAAGCATCATCTTTTGTTTTTTTTTATACTTTTTTAAAATATAGAAGGATTTTGTAATTATATATAGAATATGTCAAGATGTGGGATGAAGTGGAGTAAAGTGGACCGATTTTACTAAGAATATAACTGATTGGTGTGTGAGTACATGTTTATAGGTGAATATCAACATTCCTTAGATACAAAAAATAGAATAACATTGCCTTCTAAATTTCGGGAAGAATTAGGGGATTCTTTTGTTATGACAAAAGGGATGGATGATTGCCTATTCATATATTCAATGAATGAATGGAAAATAGTTGAGGATAAATTAAAGAGTTTGCCTATGACAAGTAAGGATGCTAGGGCCTTTGTAAGATTTTTCTTCGCTGGGGCTAGTGAATGCGAAATAGATAAACAAGGTAGGGTTTTAATTCCCACAAATTTAAAAGAATATGCAAAGATAGAAAAGGATACAGTTGTGATCGGTGTGTCAACTCGCATTGAAATATGGAGTTTAGATGAATGGAATAGATTTAATAATGATGCAAATATTAGTTATGAAGATGTTGCAGAAAAAATGGCGCAACTTGGAATATAACAAAAAAGGGTGATGGAATTGAACTTTGAGCATGTACCAGTGCTATTAAAAGAGAGTATAGAATATTTAAATCTCAAGTCTGGTGGAGTATATGTTGATGGAACATTAGGCGGAGCAGGCCACTCAACTGAAATCGCTAAAAGAATTCAGCCTGATGGAAAGCTCATTGGGATAGATCAGGATATAAATGCTATAGAAGCAGCAAGTAAAAAATTGGAGATATTTGGTGGCAGTATAATAATAGAACATAATAATTTTTCGAATATTAAATCAATAGTACATAAAAATAATTTTGAAGGAGTTGACGGCATATTACTTGATCTTGGAGTATCTTCTCATCAATTAGATGAAGAAGCAAGAGGTTTTAGTTATATGAAAGATGCCCCACTAGATATGAGAATGAACAGAGATGCAGTCTTGACTGCTGAAAACATAGTAAATAAATACAGTTTTGAGCAGTTTAAAAAAATTATCAAAGAATATGGCGAGGAAAAATGGGCGGATAGGATTGCAAGGTTTGTGGTTGAAGAAAGAACGAAGAATCATATTTCAACAACTCTTCAACTTGTTGAAATAATAAAAAAAGCAATTCCTGCTGCAGCGAGAAGAGAAGGACCACATCCGGCTAAAAGAACTTTTCAAGCAATTAGAATTGAAGTTAATAATGAATTAGGAATTTTAGAGTCAGCTATTTTAGACGCGGTAAGTGTATTGAATGCTAATGGTAGAATATGTGTTATTACTTTTCATTCCTTAGAAGATAGAATAGTTAAAAACTGTTTTTCAAAACTTCAAAATCCATGCACCTGTCCACCTAGAATGCCAATGTGCGTTTGCGGAAATACAAGACAACTTACAATATTGACAAAAAAACCTATTGTGGCTGAGGAAAATGAGCTATCTGATAATCCTAGAGCAAGAAGCGCCAAGCTTCGTGTTGGGGAAAAAGTAAGTTCTAAAACTGTTTAGGAGGGAATAAAATTGGTAGTAGCAGATAACAGAGCATATGAACATGATTATGAGCAATATTTGAATCAAAAGCCAATTAGAAAACCTATCCAGGAACAAAAGCCAAAGATTAAGAGAAAACCTAAACAAAAGACCCATTTACTTAGTATATTGTTTGTTTTTGCCATATGCATCTTATTAATTACAAGATATGCCATAATAGCAGAGATAAACTTTAGCATTCACAGTTTAGAGAAGGATTATAAAAATGTTCTTAAGGAAAATACTGATCTGAATGTACAGTTAATGAGAACTGTAAATCTTGATAATCTTGAGAAGACAGCACTTGAAAAGCTAAATATGCAGTACCCAGATCAGAGCCAATATGCATATGTGAAAGTACCTTCTTTGAATACAAATCAAGACGGCATGCAGAAGGATTATTATAGTATTAATGAGGTACAAGAAAACAAATATATGGCTAGTGTAAGAAGTGTACTTAGCAAAGCTGTTAAATTAGTGGATTAGGTAATTGTGGGGGGTATTATATTGGCGGGAGTATCAGTAACTATAAAGAAAAGGATACTATTTGTTTTAATATCCTTTTTTTTAATGTTTTTTGTCCTTATTGGAAGATTGATTTTTATACAAATAATCAATGGCGATGATTATCTTAAGAAGGCAGTAGATCAATGGACAAAAGATATTGCTATTCCATCAAAGCGTGGAATTATATATGATAGAAATGGAAAAAAGATGGCAGTAAGTGCAACTGCATATATTTTATATGCAAGGCCAGTTCAAATAAAAGATAAAGTAGCAATGGCAAAAATTCTTTCAGAAGTACTAAAAATGGATGAGCAAACTGTGTTAAAGAAAATAAGCGATAATAAATCAAATGTGTTGATAAAGCAAAAAGTTGATAGTGAAAAGGTAAATGAACTTAGAGAGAAACTTTTGGCAAATAAATTAAATGGTATTGAGTTTGTTGACGATTGCAAGAGATTTTATCCTCAAGCTAATTTCGCATCTCACTTATTGGGATTTACCAACAATGATAATACTGGGCAAGATGGTGTAGAAGCAGCCTTTGATAAATATTTAAATGGTTTTCCTGGAAGAAATATCGTTATGACAGATGGACATGGGGATGAGCTTCCTGGAAGTGATAGAAAATATTTTGAACCACAAGATGGTTTGAACTTGGTTCTATCCGTTGATGAAGTTATACAGCATTTTGCAGAAAAGGCTATAGAGAATGCACAAATAGAAAATAAAGCGAAGCGTGCAATGGCAATAGTAATGGATCCAAAAACTGGTGATATATTGGCAATGGTGGCAAAAAGCGATTATGACAATAACGAACCAAGAAAAGCTCCTGCAAATGTAGCTGATAGATGGCCAACAATGAAGGATAAAGAGCAACTGGATGAACTATATAAAGTATGGAGAAATCCTATTTTATCCGATTCCTATGAGCCTGGATCCACTTTTAAGATAATAACTTCTGCTGCAGGCTTAGAGGAAAATGTAGTCAATCCAGATGATAGATTTTATTGTAGCGGGTTTGTAACCGTGGGGGGTCACAGATTGAAGTGTTGGAGAAGTTATAGGCCTCATGGCAGTGAGACCTTTACACAAGGTGTTCAAAATTCATGTAATCCTGTTTTTATCGAAGTAGGGCAGAGACTTGGAAAAGAAAAGTTTGTAAAATATATAAAGGCTTTTGGGTTTGGAGCACCTACAAATGTAAATTTACCAGGTGAGGCAAGTGGTATTGTCAGAGATGTAAGCGCTGTTGGACCAGTAGAGCTTGCCAATATTGCTTTTGGACAGGGAATTACTGTTACACCTATACAATTGATAACAGCTGTCTCAGCAGTAGCAAATGGTGGTTATTTAATGGAGCCCAGAATAGCAAAAAAATTAGTCGATAATGATGGAAATGCAGTCCATGAATTTGAGCCAAGAGTTGTAAGGCAGGTGATATCAAAAGAAACTTCTGAAGTGCTTCGAGGGATACTAGCATCAGTTGTTTCTGATGGAACAGGCAGGGGAGCCATGGTTCCAGGCTTTAAGGTGGCTGGGAAAACTGGAACAGCACAAAAGGCAGAAAATGGTAGATATGTATCTGGTAAGTTTGTTGCATCCTTCGTGGGCTTTGCACCTGCAAATGATCCCAAAGTTGCTGTTTTGGTTGTAATAGATGAACCTAATGGCAGTAGTACTTTTGGTGGCGTGATAGCAGCCCCTGTAGTGGGAAGCATCATAGGTGATACTTTAAGATATCTTGATGTGAAACCTCAATATACCGAAGAAGAAGCAAAGAAATTTGAAAGGCCTATTGTAAAGGTTCCAGAAATAAGAAACATGAAATATAAAGAAGCTGTAAAAGAGTTAACTAAGTTAAAGCTTCAATATAGGCTAGATGATGATAATAATCCAACCACTGAATCCTTAGTATTAGATCAGACACCCAGGGCTGGAGCAGAGGTGAATGAAGGGACAATAGTTATACTGTACGCCCAGAATGTAGCACCTTAATAAAAATAAATGAGCTAAGGCAACAAAATTAAACCTTATGTTTAATTTATGTTGCCTTTTTCAAAAAGGTAATACATAATAAAAAAGGCAGTTAGAGCTTATTAAATAACAATTTAGCTATAAATAGAGGTAGTAGAATACCAATACCAACATATGACAATAATAAGTTGTTAAAGGAGGATATCATATGAAACTTAAAGAACTATTGGGTGACATCAAAGTCGTTCGTGTTACTGGAAATATAGATATTGATATTACGGGAATAGCTTATGATTCAAGAATGGTTGAAAAGGGTAATCTTTTTATTTGCATAACTGGTTATAAAATAGATGGGCATAAATTTATTGAAGATGCTATAAATAGAGGAGCGGTGGCAATACTTTTAGAGAATGAGATAGAAATAACTGTAACTGCTATTCAAGTAAAAAATACAAGATCTGCTATGCCTCAATTTGCTTCAAGATTTTATGGAAATCCAACTGACAAGCTTAGGTTGATAGGTCTAACAGGCACAAATGGTAAAACAACAACATCATATCTAATAAAATCCATACTAGAAAATAGTGGTAAGATGGTAGGCCTCTTAGGGACTATATCTATAAAAATAGGAGATAAAGAGGTTGAGTCCACAAGAACTACTCCTGAATCAGTAGATTTGCAGAAGCTATTTAATGTTATGGCTAATACGAAAGTGACACATGCTGTGATGGAAGTTTCGTCACATTCCTTAGATCTAGGTAGAGTTGATGGATGTAATTTTCATACAGGTATATTTACAAACCTGACACAGGATCATTTAGATTTTCATCAGACAATAGAAAAATATAGAGATGCTAAGGAAAAGCTTTTTTGTATGACTTCTGGAGTGAATATTATTAACATTGATGATGAGCATGGAAGAATAATTGCAAATCATATTAAAGATTTTAAAATACCCATGTATACATATGCAATTGATAGAAATGCTGATTTTATGGCTAAAAATATGACGATTACCGCTTCAGGTGTAAGTTTTATTCTTTTAACACCAGATTATTCTATTGATATAAAAGTTAATATACCTGGAAAGTTTAGTGTCTATAATGCATTAGCCGCCGCTGCAGCAGCGTTTGTCCAAGGAATCGAAAAAGAATCTATTAAATCTGGGCTTGAGAGAATAAAAGGTGTTCCTGGTAGATCTGAAGTCGTAAATATTGATATGCCATATACTGTTATTGTTGATTATGCTCATACTCCAGATGGCATGGAAAATATTTTAAATTCAGTTCGAGAATATGTAAAAGGTAAAATAATCACTGTTTTTGGATGTGGTGGAGATAGAGATAAAACAAAGAGAGCGATAATGGGTGAAATAGGTGGAAAACTATCTGATTATTGTGTCATAACATCTGATAACCCAAGGTCAGAAGATCCTTATGTTATAATTAAGCAAATAGAGGAAGGCATTAAAAAAACAAAGTGTAAATATGATAGTATAGAAAGTAGAAGAAAAGCTATAAAAAAGGCGCTAAGTATTGCAGAAAAAGATGATGTAATATTGATAATTGGGAAAGGCCATGAAACATACCAGGTTTTACGAGATAGAACTATTCCTTTTGATGACAGAGAAGTGGTTTTGGAGATGCTGAAGGAGGAATAACAATGGAATTGCTTAATATTGATGAAATAATATCTGCTTGTGAAGCATCCGTGCTTGAAGTGGTTATTATTAGAATAGATGATATCGTACGAGAGGGGATAAAAAATGTATAGTATAATTTCGGGTCAGTATAATACATATATTATCAGTATTATCGCTGCTTTTGTTGTAGCTTTGGCAGCAGGCCCATTATTGATACCAATGTTAACTAAATTAAAGTTTGGGCAGATGGTGAGGGATGATGGACCCCAAAGTCACTTAAAGAAGGCTGGGACACCTACTATTGGTGGAGTAATCATATTAATACCTACAATCATAGTATGTTTAATTTTTACAAAGGACAAAGATATGCTTTTATTGCTTGCTGCAACATTATCCTTTGGTGCTATTGGATTTTTCGATGATTATATAAAAATTATAAAAAAAAGGTCCCTTGGACTTAGAGCACATCAAAAAATAATAATGCAATTAATAATTGCCGCACTGCTAGCATATATTGCAGCTGGAACTGACCAGATCGGGACAAAGCTTCTGATGCCTTTTGCAAACGAGTTTATAGATTTAGGAATTTTATATGTACCTTTTACAATGTTTGTCATCATCGGTGGGGTAAACAGTGTCAACCTAACTGATGGACTGGATGGTTTGGCTGGAAGCATTACCATAGTCGTTCTTGGATTTTTCTCAGTGATAGCCCTATGCCTCCACAACATTGGAATTTTGGTATTTTGTGGAGCGCTAATAGGAGCACTTTTAGGATTTCTGAGATTCAACTCTCACCCAGCGCAAGTGTTTATGGGAGATACAGGATCATTGGCTCTCGGTGGTGCAGTTGTGGCTTTGGCAGTTATAACTAAATTACAAATATTTTTAATTATTGTAGGTGCAGTTTACGTAATAGAAGCTTTATCTGTAATAGTTCAAGTATTATATTTTAAGAAAACAGGAAAAAGGATATTGAGAATGGCACCTCTACATCATCATTTTGAGTTATCAGGATGGATGGAAACAAAAATTGTTTCCATATTTACAATATCTACTATAATACTTTGTCTTATAGCTATTCTTGCTTTGAATTAGCAGTAAAATTTTTATGTGTAATGAGGAGTTGATTTTTTGGATATAAAGGGAAAGAATGTATTAGTCATTGGAGCAGCTGTGACAGGTATGCCTGTTGTTATAGAGTTGCTTAAATTAGGAGCTAATATCATACTTAATGATTTTAAAAAGGAAGATGAATTAGGTGATATAGTTGACCAGTTACATAAACTAAATGTAAGAACAATCTTTGGTGGACATCCTATTGAGCTTGCAAATGAATGTGACTTTATAGTAATTAGCCCGGGCGTTCCTACTGATATTCCACTTGTTGAGAAAGCAAAGAGTTTAAATAAGAAAGTAATAAGCGAAATTGAATTAGCCTATGGGCTTACAGATACACCCATTGCAGCTATAACTGGAACAAATGGAAAAACAACCACTACTGCTTTACTTGGAGAAATAATGAAGGCAAGTGGAAGGAAGACATTTATAACAGGGAATATTGGTCACCCAATGATTAGTGAAGTTTGCAATTCAAATATTGACGATGTATTTGTATTAGAAGTAAGTAGTTTTCAACTAGAATCTACAGAAGAATTCAAGCCTAAAGTGAGTGCATTGCTGAATATAACGCCAGACCATTTGAATAGGCACAAAACAATGGAGAATTACATTGAAGCTAAGTCTAGGGTATTTATAAATCAAGATAAAGATGATTTTACAATACTGAATAAAGATGATGATTTGACCAGTAAACTTATAAATAAACCTAAAAGTAAGGTACTGCTTTTTAGTAGAATTGAAGAAATTAAACAAGGTGCTTTTGTAAAAGATAACGCTATTTATATTAGAGTTGATGACAAAGAGGAATTTATAATTAACATTGACGATATATATATACCAGGCAAACATAATTTGGAGAATGCATTGGCTGCTTCATTAATTGCTTATTGTTTGGGTGTTACTCCAGAAATTATCGCCAGAATACTTAGCGAATTTAAAGGCGTTGAACATAGAATCGAATTTGTTGAAGAGCTAAATGAAGTTATATATTATAATGATTCAAAGGGTACTAATATAGATGCCTCTATTAAAGCCGTAGAAGCTATGAAAAGGCCAATCATTTTAATAGCAGGTGGAATGGATAAAGGTAGTGAATTTGACGAATTTGTAAAAACCTTTAAGGATAAGGTAAAATTTTTAATATTATTAGGAGAAACGGCTGATAAGATTGAAAGAACAGCTCGTGAATACAATTTTTCAAATACTCATAAAGTCAAATCTCTCGGGGAAGCAGTAAAAAAGAGTTATGAAATCGCAGAGCCTGGAGATTGTGTGCTTTTGTCTCCAGCTTGCGCAAGCTGGGATATGTTTAACAATTATGAAGAAAGAGGAACATTTTTTAAAAAATTTGTGAGTGGTCTAAGGAGGGGCTAATTAATGCCTGCAAAAAATAAAGGAAGCATGGACCTTACTCTTTTAATTACTGTTTTGATATTGTTAGCTATTGGTGTAACTATGGTTTTTAGTGCCAGTGCAGTATCTTCAGTTAAAAATTATTCGGATAAATATTATTATTTAAAAAGTCAAGGATTTTTCGCAATTTTAGGCATAGTAGCCATGTTGTTTTTTAGTAAGGTCAATTATAAATTTATTGGTAAATTAGCATTCCCTATAGTAGTAGTAAGCTTAATTTTGCTAATAATCATTTTTATACCGGGTATAGGCTATGGAGCAAAGGGCGCCCTACGATGGATTAGAATTGGTCCTGTGAATTTACAGCCATCAGAATTTGCTAAGTCAGCACTAATAATATTTATGGCTAAAAGCTTGAGTTTTAAAAAGGAAAGAGTGAAGACTTTTAAGCAAGGGGTATTACCTTATGTGATATTAATGACACTTTATTGTATTTTAATAATATTAGAGCCAAACAAAAGTATGGCTATTAATATAGTTATGATCACTTTTTTAATGATGTTTGCAGCAGGCGCTAAAATATGGCATCTTGCAATATGGGGATTGCCGCTTATCCCTGGAGCGATTTATATATTGACAAAAGACAGTTATAGTTTAGCTAGGTTAACATCCTATATGAACCCATGGGCAGATCCGTTAAATACAGGATATCAAGCCATACAATCTTTATTAGCTTTAGGATCTGGAGGCATATTTGGACTTGGTTTAGGGAATAGTCGACAGAAGTTTTTTTATATTCCTGAAGCGCAAAATGACTTTATCTTTTCTATAATAGGTGAAGAGTTAGGATTTATTGGCGCAGTAACAATAATAATTTTATTTGTTCTCCTTGTCTGGAGAGGTATTAGAATAGCACTGGCAGCTCAAGATTCTTTTGGTAGCCTTTTAGCAACGGGAATCACTTGCATGATAGCATTGCAAGTAGTGTTGAATATAGCAGTTGTTACAGTATCTATTCCAACTACAGGAGTAACTCTTCCATTAATAAGCTCAGGAGGAACTTCTTTACTAATGGTTATGTCTAATATAGGGATACTTCTTAATATTTCAAAAACAATTAAGGTTAACGGGAGTTGAATTTATGAGAGTCATATTTTCAGGTGGAGGAACAGGAGGCCACATTTATCCGGCCGTGTCCATTGCCAAGGAAATGCAAAAAAGGCATATTGATATAGATATACTTTTTATTGGTACTGATAAAGGAATGGAGAAGGATATTGTACCAAAGGAAGGCTATGTTTTAAAATATATAAAGGTACAAGGTTTTGCTAGAAAAATTACCTTCAAGAATGTTAAAGCTTTATCAGAAGCGATTACAAGTATTTTTAGTGCAGCAAAAATACTTAAGGATTTTAGGCCAGATATTGTAATTGGCACTGGGGGATATGTATGCGGACCAGTTGTATTGGCAGCATCGTTGATGGGTATTCCAACACTTATACATGAGCAAAATGCGTTCCCAGGTGTAACAAATAAAATATTGTCAAAGCTGGCAGATAATATTGTTATTACTTTTGAAGAAGCAAGAAATTACTTTAAGGCAAGTAGAAAGGTATATTTTACTGGAAATCCATTGAGACATGGATTTTTTGCAGTCTCCAAAGCTGATGGATTAAAGCATTTTGGATTTTCTAAGGATCTGCCTTTAATATTGATCGTTGGAGGCAGCCGTGGAGCGAAAAAAGTAAATCAATGTGTTATAAAACTTGTAAAGGAGTGTCAAGCTCACAAAAAAAATCAGATACTTCATATAACAGGACAGAGTCAATACGAAAGTTGTATGGACTTATATAAACTTAATGGTGTATCAATGGAGTCAAATTTAATAAAAGTTTTACCGTATTTACATAATATGCCTGATGCTTTGGCTGCTTGTGACTTAGTAATAAGTAGATGTGGAGCAGGTGTTATATCAGAGATTACTGCACTTGGAAAACCCAGCATATTAATACCTTTTCCTTTTGCTACGGATAATCATCAAGAATATAATGGGCGTGCACTTGAAAAAGCAGGTGCTGCTATAGTAATTCTTGAGAACGAATTAACTGATGATATTTTATATGAACAATTAAAAAATCTTTTAAGTGATTCTCGTAGACTAGATATGATGTCTATTAATAGCAAAAAACTCGGAAAACCAAAGGCATCATCAGATATTGCTGATCTTATAGATCGTTTAGTTATCAATGGGAAGAAACAATAAAGTCTAAATTTTGTAACACCTCCATCAAATATGCATAATATGATAATGTAATTTATCAATTTGACTTCTTTGGGGGTGTATAAATACGTGGATAGGTATATAATTAATGGTAAAAATAGATTAAAAGGTGAAATAAAGATTAATGGCGCAAAAAACGCCGTTTTACCTATTTTGGCAGCAACTATAATAAATAAATCTGAATCTTTAATTCATAATGTGCCGGCAATAAAAGATGTTGACATACTTTGTGGCATTTTAGACTCCTTAGGTTGTAAATGCCATTTTCAGAATGATGTCTTGATTGTAGACTCTTCTGCAATTTCTAATGTAAATATTCCAGAAAAATCAGTAAGAGAAATGAGATCTTCTATAGTACTCATGGGGGCTGTATTAACTAGATATGGGCAGGTGAGAATATCTTACCCAGGTGGTTGTGAGATAGGGCCTAGGCCTATAGACCTACATCTTATGGGATTAAAGCAACTGGGTGCAAAGATTAGTGAGACCCATGGATATATCATATGTGAATGTGATAAATTAAAGGGTACAGAGATACATCTTGACTATCCTAGTGTAGGAGCAACTGAAAATATTATGTTAGCCGCTGTGAATGCAGAGGGAGTTACCATTATTCAAAATGCAGCTAGAGAACCTGAGATTATGGACTTACAGGATTTTTTAAATAAGATGGGTGCTAGAATAACTGGCGGCGGAAGTAGTATGATAAAAATTGAAGGTGTAAACAAACTAAACGCCGTTGAACATTCCATAATACCTGATAGGATAGTAGCAGGCACAATCATGTCAGCTGCTGCTGTAACAGGGGGAGATATAATATTAAGTGATGTTGTAGTTAATCATCTAAAGCCTATTATTGCTAAGTTCTCTGAAAGTGGATGTATTATTAATAAATATGAAAATACTATACATTTTAAGGCTAACAGAAGGATAAAAGCAGTAGATATAATAAAGACATTGCCTCATCCGGGATTTCCTACAGATATGCAGGCACAAATGATGGCAGCAATGGTAACAGCTAAAGGCACAAGTATTTTTATTGAAACAGTTTTTGAAAGCAGATATAAACACGCGGAAGAGTTGATAAAAATGGGAGCAAATATTAAAATAGAAGGTAGAACAGCAATTGTAAGAGGAGTAAAGACCCTAACTGGAGCTGAGGTTTGTGCCAGAGATCTAAGAGGCGGAGCTGCTTTAACTATAGCTGGATTGGCCGCCGAAGGAACAACAATTGTTGATAATGTAGATGTTCATATAGATAGGGGCTATGATAAACTAGAAGAAAAGTTAAATAATCTTGGAGCTGATATACAAAGAGCTAAAGCATAAATTGCAGCAAAGCTGCAATAATCTTTGTATAAAAATTGTACAAGCATTTGAGGTGTAATATGAAATTAAAGTTTAAATTAGCCGTTTTATTATTTATAATATGTATAAGTATTGTGTTTCTTCTTTCATCAAATCTTTTTACAATCATCAATATAGTAGTTGAAGGAAACAATAATGTGTCTAAGGAAGAAATTATTAGACTATCATCTATTTATTATGGGCAGAATATTTTTCGAATTAATAAGAAAAAGTCAATGCGTGATATTCTTCAAAATCCATATGCTGAGTACATAAAAATAAGCAGAAATTTACCAAGAACAGTTACGATTGACATAATAGAAAGAAAGCCTATTGCCGTAGTGCCGTATGTCGGTTCATACCTGAGTATAGACAAAAATGGAATAATTTTAGAAGTTAATACTAAAATAAAGAACAAGGATGTACCAATAATTCAAGGGTTAAAGTTTAGTAATTTTAAAATAGGAGATAAGCTTGATCTTGAGGTTAAGCAACAATTCGATACTACTTTAAATATAATAAATGCGGTTAATAAAGCAGAATTTGTTAATGAAGTAAGTGGAATAATTATGGTAGATACTGATAATTTAAAGATGACCACACGAAAAGGTATAACAATACTTTTAGGCAATAATAATAATATTGAATATAAGGTTTCTTTTGCAAAAACAATGTATGATGATGCTTCTCAAAAGTATGTGAAGGGTACAATTGACATAACTCATTATGGGAATCCAGTTTTTAAACCCGAATAATGTAGGAGGGTATGATATATGAAAAGTAATTATAAAGTACAACTTTCCATTGGTTTTGTTTGCGTGGTATTAGGATTAATGCTTGCTGTACAATTTAAAACTGTCAATTCTAATTTTGGGACAGTTAATGAATATAGAGCACGAGAACTAGCTATACAACTTAGAAAGGTAAGAGATGAAAGAGACAACCTCCTAAAGCTTAAAGAAGAGAATGAAAAGAAGCTGAGAGAGTATGAAAATATAGAGGCTAAAGGAAGCACTACTGCAAAAATAATTAGAGGTGAGTTAGATAAAGCCAGAATTATTGCGGGACTTGTTGATGTAGAGGGGCCGGGAATAATGATTACGGTTGACGATTTGAAATTTAGCGAAAAGTATAACTATAATTTAATTGACTATACAATGATTTTAGAAATAGTTAATGAATTAAATGCAGCAGGAGCAGAAGCAATATCTATAAACGATCAGAGGATAATCGCTACTACAGAGATAAGGCAAGCAGGCACACATATAAATATCAACACAAAAGCTTTCGCGCCTCCATTTACATTTATGGTAATTGGAAATTCAAATACATTAGAGGCTGCTCTTAGATTAAGAGGAGGCATCGTTGATAAGCTAGAAACCAATGGGATACATTTTTCTATAACTCAAAGCCAAAGTGTAAAGATAATTAAATATGACGGGGTAATAGAGAAGAAGTATTCTAAGGTGGTTGAAGAAGATGGGACTGAGTAATATGAAAAAAATTTCTTTTAAATTCTATTTGTTAATCTCAGCCTTGATATTTGGATTTGCTATTACAATTGTTTTTAAAGCGAATCTTAGCTTTGAAGGTTTAGTAACGATTCAAAAGCTTATTGAGATGGAAAAAGAAATAAAGAATAATACTATAGAAGGTAATAATCTCATTAAATCAACTCTTGAAGTATCGGAAAAAATTAAAGAATATGAGAGTGGTAAGGAAAAAACAGGAAGTATTTTAGATCCAATGAAAAAAGAACTAAAAGGTATGCAGATGATTGCCGGATTAAAACCGACATATGGACCTGGTATTATTATTGTTTTAAATGATAGTGATAGAGAAGCAGGAGAAAACGATAATTTAGAGTGGTTTCTAATTCATGATATTGATGTCTTAGAGGTTGTAAATGAGCTTAGAGCATCGGGCGCTGAAGAAATCTCTATAAATGATGAAAGAGTTATGCCAAATACAAGTATAAGATGTGGAGGGCCAACAATATTAATTGATGGTAAAAGACATGCAACTCCATACGTAATAAAGGCTATTGGTGACCCAAAGGCTTTAGAAGCCTCTGTATTGGCTCCAGATAGTTATATAGATCTTCTAGAGTATAATGGAATTAGAGTTTCGGTGCAAAAAGTAGAAAAGTTAGTGATTAATTCATATATAGGCCCTGATAAACAAAAATATCTTAAAATTGTTGAGGGTGGTGAGACTAAATGATTGTATCTTTAGGTGGGCTGATTTTAGGTATATTGTTAGGCTTTTTATTGCCTTTTAAACTGCCAGTGGAATTTTCTCAATATATGAGTGTTGCAGTATTAGCGGCATTGGATTCAGTATTTGGAGGTATAAGATCAAATATTGAAAAAACATTTGATATTAACATCTTTATTTCTGGCTTTTTTGGCAATGCTATTTTAGCGGCTTTGCTTACATATTTAGGAGATAAACTAGGAGTACCAATGTATTATGCAGCGATATTCGCATTCGGTGTAAGGTTATTTCAGAATTTTGCTATTATACGCAGGTATGTTATCTCGGGTTTGAGAAAAAATGGCTAATAAAAGTTTATAAAAAAATAAAGGAAATTTGTTAAATATGTTGAATCATTAAATGTGGGATATAGTAATAAATGTATATAAAAAGTATTGGATATAAGGAAGAATGTAGTGGGAGGTTATAGCGTGATAGAGTTTGATGTAGATATGAACTCAGTAGCTCAAATAAAAGTTGTCGGTTGTGGCGGAGCAGGAAATAATGCTGTTAATAGAATGATAGCTGCTGGATTGAAAGGTGTAGAATTCTATTCTATAAATACGGATAAGCAGGCATTATATCAGTCCATGGCACAAAATAAAATTCAGATAGGTGAGAAGTTAACAAAGGGATTAGGTGCTGGCGCGAACCCAGAGGTTGGGAAAAAGGCGGCTGAAGAGAGCTATGATGATATAAAAGCAATACTTGCTGGAGCTGATATGGTGTTCGTAACAGCTGGTATGGGTGGAGGAACTGGTACAGGGGCTGCTCCGGTGGTGGCTCAAATTGCAAAAGAACTAGGTATTCTGACAGTAGGCGTAGTAACAAAACCTTTTTCATTTGAAGGTAAAGTAAGAAAAATGCAAGCCGAAAAAGGGATTGTTGATTTAGAAGATAAAGTAGATACTTTGATAATTATTCCGAATGATAGATTACTTCAAATTGTTGATAAGAAAACTTCTATAATTGAAGCTTTTAGAGTAGCAGACGATGTTTTAAGACAAGGTGTACAAGGCATATCGGACTTAATAGCTGTTCCTGGATTAGTGAATCTGGATTTTGCTGATGTTAAGACTATTATGGTAAATAAAGGGTTGGCTCATATGGGGATTGGCAAGGCAGTAGGAGAGAATAGAAGTTCAGAGGCTGTTAAGCAGGCAATACATAGTCCACTTCTAGAAACATCTATAGAAGGAGCGAAAAGTGTACTTTTAAATATAACTGGAGGATTGTCACTAGGGATATTTGAAGTAAATGAAATTGCTGAACTTGTATGTGGGTCAGCAGACCCTGATGCAAATATTATTTTTGGTTCGTCAATTGATGAAGAGATGCAGGATGAAATAAGAATTACAGTAATTGCAACGGATTTTGATCAAAGAAAACCATCTGAAAACAGAACGGAAAAAATAGAAAAGTCGCATTCAAGTAAAAATGAGGCGGTTACTGATAAAAAGACTGATACTCAAAAAGGTAATTATGCAAAAGAAGATCTTGATATACCAACTTTCCTAAGAGACAAGTTCAAATAGAATTTTTAAAAGTCGGACAAAGTCCGACTTTTATTTTTTTTATTTTTCGATTGCTAAGAAAAATTTGTAATAATTTCAGTTTACTTTTATAGTTTCGACTTCTAATTGTTACATATTCTTCATATCTATAAATATATAATTATCAGTAGTGAGTTTATTGTCCTAAAAAACTATTGTGGAATATAAAGGAAGCAGAATATGGAGACTTATGTTTATGCAGATGTGATAATTATAGAAAACTTAATAATGAATTTTGTTATTCTATGGAGCACTGCAATGCTTCTGAGACGAGACTATTCAAATGTTAAGCTGATAATAGCTTCTCTTTTAGGTGCTTTTTATGCTGTGTTCTCATACCTGTATCAGTATAGATATTTATATACAATACACCTCAAGGTTCTTTTCTCATTTCTAATAATTATTATAGCCTTCACCCCTTATAAATTTAAGGATTTCATTAGGGTTACTGCTGTATTCTATTTGCTCTCTTTTGTATTTGGGGGTGCAGCTTTTGGGTTATTTTATTTTATAAATGGGTTCAAGTCTTTAGAGCATGGAGTATTCTATATAAAAAATTTCCCTGTAAAGATTTTAGTTATATCAAGTACGCTAGCTTATATATTTGTTAAGTATGGATGGGATTTAATACAATACAGGATAAAACGAGAAAAGATCATAACAAAATTACATGTTAGTGTAAATGGGTTAACTATTGCAATCGTTGCTTTAATAGATACTGGGAATTCATTGAGTGAGCCTGTTACGAATACACCAGTTATTATTGCAGAATATTTATCTATAAAAGAACTTTTGCCTGATGAAGTAAGATTTATTTTTGATAATAAAAATGAGAATAATTTTAATATAATTGCTAATGTGGTTTCTCAATCAGATTGGATATCGAGATTTAGAATAGTACCATTTAAATCTTTAGGAAAGGAGAATGGTATGTTAATTGGGTTCAAGCCTGATGAAGTGTCGTTAGATATAAATTCAGAACATAAAAATATTAAGAATATTATAATTGGAATATATAATAATGACCTATCTAAAGATGGAGAATATTGTGCACTTATACATCCAGATATAATAAATAAATGATTGGAGTCGAAAAGCATGAATAAATTTATGAGTAGGTTTAAATTGATTATAAAAATATTGATTATAAAGATTCTTCAACGATTTAATTTACATGAAAATTCATGGGTTCATTATATTGGTGGGAGCGAAGCGTTACCGCCACCCCTAGAGAATGATGAAGAAATATTTTTGCTGACTAGACTGAAGAATGAAGAATCAGTGGTAAGGACTATTTTAATTGAGAGAAATTTAAGGTTAGTAGTATATATAGCAAGAAAGTTTGAGAATACCGGAGTGGGTGTAGAGGATCTGATTTCTATTGGTACTATTGGACTCATAAAAGCAGTGAATACTTTCGATCCAGAAAAAAAGATAAAACTGGCCACTTATGCTTCCAGGTGCATAGAAAATGAAATACTAATGTATTTAAGAAGAAATAGCAAGGTTAAAACTGAAATATCTTTTGATGAACCTTTAAATATTGATTGGGATGGGAATGAATTACTTTTATCTGATATTCTAGGGACAGAAAATGATTTGATATATAGATATTTAGAGGACGAAATAGACAAAGATTTATTAAAGATCGCACTAAGAAAGCTTTCTGAGAGAGAAAAGAAGATAATGGAGCTTCGATTTGGATTAAATGATGGAGTTGAAAAAACTCAAAAGGAAGTGGCTGATATGCTTGGCATATCTCAGTCATACATATCAAGATTAGAAAAAAGAATTATCAAAAGATTAAAAAAAGAAATTAACAGAATGGTTTAACATCATATATAAAAGAATTAAATCGACCTCATATGAGGTCGATTTAATTCTTTTATATATGAATAAAAAAGTAGCTTCTGGTAATAATTAAAATGTCAACATTATAAAAAGGGTGTGCTTAAATATGATCAACAAAGTAGAGATTTGTGGTGTAAATACATCAAAACTTCCAGTTTTATCAAATGATAAAATGGTTGCACTCATGAAACAAATGCGTAGTGGAGATATGAGTTCAAGGGAAGAATTTATCAAAGGAAATCTAAGACTCGTGCTTAGTGTTATACAAAGATTCAACAATAGAGGAGAATATGTTGATGATTTATTCCAGGTTGGCTGTATTGGATTAATTAAGGCAATAGATAACTTTGATTTAAGCCAAAATGTAAGATTTTCTACTTATGCTGTACCAATGATAATAGGCGAAATTAGAAGGTATCTAAGAGATAACAACTCCATTAGAGTAAGTAGATCTCTTAGAGACATAGCATATCGAGCTTTGCAGGTAAGAGACCAGCTAATAAACAAGTTCTCAAAGGAACCAACGGTAACAGAGATTGCCAAAGAATTAGAACTACCAGTTGAAGAGGTTGTTTTTGCATTAGATGCAATTCAAGATCCAGTTTCATTGTTTGAGCCTATATATCATGACAGTGGAGATGCAATATATGTAATGGATCAAGTGTCAGATGATAAAAATATAGACGACAATTGGCTTGAAAGTATAGCTTTAAAAGAGGCAATTCGAAGATTAAATGATAGAGAAAAACTTATATTGAATTTAAGATTCTTTCAGGGAAGAACGCAGATGGAGGTTGCAGAAGAGATAGGAATATCACAAGCGCAGGTGTCGAGATTGGAAAAGACTGCACTTGGGCATATGAGAAAATATGTATAAGAGATTTTGAATGATTAATTCAAAATCTCTTTTTTTTTATTGTATTTTTTAGGTCTATTCTTCGAACATGCTATATATACTCTATAAGAAAGTAAATTAGAATAACACTTTATTATTTTTTATTAAATAGAGGGGTGAGAATATTTGATAGTAAAAGCATCTGATATAAAGTCAAAAGAAATTATTAATTTAAGTGATGGTAAAAGATTAGGGCTGGTTAATGATTTAGAGATTAATATGGAAACAGGAAATATAGATGCTATAGTTCTTCCTGGGACAGGAAAAATTTTTGGTATTTTCAATAAAGATAGTGATATTGTTGTAAACTGGGAATGTATAAAAAAAGTGGGAATTGATGTAATATTAGTAGATATTTCATTATATTAGAAAAATGCTAAAAATGAAGTATGGTTAAGGTATATGGAGATAAACCTCCATATACCTTTTATTGTGTGTATTGCAGTGAGTGATTATCAACATGATGTGTAATATAATTTAAAAGGACACTACATATAGTTATTAATAATAGTAATAAAGTCTCAGTTAGATAGGATATATTGCTCTATACTAACTATTAATATAAGTTATAAGATAATCTTATGTTAATGTTAAAACAAAACTTTTAGATAAAATTTATTTTAATGAGAGGTGTTTTGCTTTTGAAATGTCCCTTTTGCGGTTTTGTTGAAAGCAAGGTTGTGGATTCTAGACCAACTGAAGAACAATCTGCTATTCGAAGAAGAAGAGAATGTGAAAAATGTGCTAAAAGATTTACTACATATGAAAAAATAGAAGAAATACCATTAATAATTGTAAAAAAAGATGGAAGCAGAGAGATGTATCAAAGAAACAAGATATTAGGTGGGCTATTAAGAGCATGTGAGAAAAGACCAGTTTCTATTAAAAGTCTTGAGGATTTGGCAGATAACATAGAAAAGGAATTGTATAATACATTGGAAAAAGAAATAAGTAGCAAGTTAATAGGAGAGATTATTATGAAAAATCTAAAAAGTATTGACGATGTTGCTTATGTAAGGTTTGCTTCTGTATATAGGCAGTTTAAGGATTTGAATTCATTTTTAGAAGAGTTGAACAAACTAATTAATGAGAGGTAGGAGAAATAAAGAGATGTTTTCACAAATAAAGAAAAGAGATGGAAGAATTGCGCCCTTCACAAAAGAAAAGGTAACTAGAGCTATTTTTAAAGCTGCAAATGCAGTGGGTGGAGAAGATTATGAAACTGCCGAGTATTTAACTGAACAGGTTGTTTCATATTTATATAAGAATAATACAAGTGAAACGCCGGATATTGAGTCTGTTCAAGATGCTGTTGAGAAGGTGCTTATTGAAACTGGACATGCTAAAACTGCAAAAGCATACATATTACACAGATCAAAGAGAACTAGGATAAGAGAAGCTAAAAGTGAACTTATGGATGTTGTTAAGGATATACTTATAGAAACAAGCAGAGATAATGCTAACGTTGGCAACTCACCATCAGCAAAGATGCTTCAAATTGCTTCCGCTGCAAGCAAACATTATTATCTGAATAATGTAATACCTGAAGAGATGAGTAAAGCACATATAAACGGAGATATTCATATTCATGATCTTGATTATTATGGCAAGACATTGAATTGTTTACAAGTAGAGTTGGAGACTCTTTTGCTTAATGGTTTTAATACTGGCTATGGATTTATAAGATCACCTAAAAGAGTGTCTTCTGCTACTGCTCAGGCTGCAATAATTTTACAAAGTAATCAGAATGAGATGTTTGGAGGACAAAGTTTTCCGCACTTTGATAGAAGTATAGGTGAAGTTATAAGAAAAAGGATGAAAGAAACAACAAAAGAAGAAGTATTTCAAGCTATGGAAGGCCTTGTATATAATCTTAATACTATGCATTCAAGAGCAGGAGCACAAGTTCCCTTTAGCAGCATAAATATAGGGACTGATACCACAGTTGAAGGGAGATTGGTAATAGAAGGTATGTTAAAAGCTTTTGAAAATGGATTAGGAAAGGGAGAAAGCCCTATATTTCCCAACTTAGTATTTAGACTTAAAGAGGGAATTAACTTTAATCCAGGTGACCCTAATTACGATTTATTCCTGTATGCGATGAATGTTGCTTCACGACGCATGAATCCTACATTTAGCTTTATGGATGCTAGCTTTAATAGGAAATATGGAGATGAAGTTTCATATATGGGCTGTCGATCGAGAGTAATGGCAAATAGACATGGAGAAGAAAAGTCTGCAGGAAGAGGAAATTTTGCACCTGTTACTATTAATCTTCCTAGAATAGCATTAAAGACAAAAGACACAGGAATGTTTATAAAAGAACTTGATAACATTCTTGAATTATGCGCTAGTCAGTTAATGCATAGGTTTGATTTGATATCTAAGCTTAAGGTAAAAGATTTACCATTTTTGATGGGGCAAAAGCTTTATATGGGTTCTGAAAACTTATCAGCTACTGATGAGATTCGAGAAGCAATAAAAAATGCAACTCTTGCAATTGGATTTATTGGACTTGCTGAAGCACTTATTGTACTTACTGGAAAACATCACGGTGAAAGCCAAGAATCTTGGGACTTAGGTTATAAGATAATTGATAAGATGCGCAGGGCTACTGATGAATTCTCAGAAAGATATGATTTGAATTTTACTTGTTATGCTACACCTGCAGAGGGTACTTGTGGTAGATTTTTAGAGAAAGATAAAAAGTCTTTTGGAGAAATCCCAAAGGTCACAGATAAAGCATATTATACAAATTCTTATCATATTCCTGTAAATTATAAGATAAGTGTATTTGAAAAGATTGAAAAAGAAGCACCTTTTCATAAACTATGTAATGCTGGGCATATAAGCTATGTTGAACTGCCTTCATCACCAAAAGACAACATAAAAGCTTTTGAAAAGATTTTAAGACATATGAAAGACCATGACATGGGATATGCAGGTTTGAATTTTCCTATTGATGAATGCAAGGAATGTGGCTTCTCAGGGATTATTGACAATAATTGTCCAGGTTGCGGAAATGATGATGTAAGAAGGATAAGAAGGATCACCGGGTATCTTTCTACTGTAGATAGATTTAATGATGCAAAGCAAGCAGAGCTATTAGATAGAAAAATACATGATATGTAAGGAGGTATATAGATGAATCTCCGAATTGCTGGATTAACAAAAGAAAGTATAGTAGACGGTCCAGGATTTAGATATGTAATTTTCGCACAAGGATGCAATCATAAATGCCAGGGTTGTCATAATCCTGATACACATAGTATGAGTGGAGGATATGATATAGAAACAGACTTTCTAATAAAGGATATTCTTAATTCAAAATATATTGATGGAGTGACTTTTTCTGGAGGAGAACCCTTTTTACAATCAGAAGCTTTTTTAAACATTGCAAAGGTCTTGGTACAGCATAATATACATATAATCTCTTACACTGGCTATACATTGGAACAAATTTTAGCTGATAATAATTCAAGCAGATTAGAATTATTAGATTTTTTAGACGTTTTAATAGATGGGCCTTATATAGAAGAGTTAAAAGACATTGGGTTAGCCTATAGAGGCTCTAAAAATCAAAGGATTATTGATGTAAAGAATAGTTTGATATCTAAAGAAGCAAAATTTTATATTAGTGCATAGTTTGGCATCTTAAATAAAAGTCTTATATGAAGACTTTTATTTTTTTTCATCATTGATTAAAAGAGAGAAAAACATTACCATATAAATAAGAAGTTGATTGATATAAAAAAGGCATCGGGAGGGATAAATATTAAATCTGGATTTAAAGTAAACAAAAATAATGAACTAGTTTATTTGACTGTTCAATCATTGGAACAAACAAATCTTGTTAATCATTGCTTTACTACAAGGCAAGGTGGAGTGAGCAGTAGTTATTTTTCAACTCTAAATTCATCAATTTTCAAGCAAGATGACAAAAAAAATGTATTTAGAAATTTAGATATTGTATGTAGTGCTATAGGAATAGATTATAAAAGATTAGTAAGTACATATCAAACTCATAGTGATGAAGTGTATGTAGTTGAAGAAAATGATATTGGTAGAGGTATAAGCCGTGAAGGAGAAGCTATATTAGCTGATGCATTGATCACAAATGTTAGACGAGTGCCGATGATTACATATTATGCTGATTGTGTACCGATTTATTTAGTGGATACGGTTAATAAGGCAGTAGGATTGGTACATTCTGGTTGGAAAGGAACACTACAAAAAATTGTAGAAAAAACGCTGGCTAAGATGAAAGAAAATTATTCTACTGATCCTGCTAACTGTTTGGCAGCCATTGGACCATCTCTTGAGAAGGATTGCTTTGAAGTGGATTATGATGTTGCAGAGCAGTTTATTTTAATGTTTGGGAAAGATAATAACTCCATTACGTATAAGGAAAATGGAAAATATCATATAGATCTTTGGAAAATTAACACCGATATGCTTATCAATGTGGGTGTAAAAGAAGATAATATTACAGTGTGTGAATTATGTACAAAATGCAATGAAGAATTATTTTTTTCATATAGAAGAGATAAAGGAAAAACAGGCAGCCTATCTGCAATTATAGAATTGAAGTAAACTAGGAGGAATGAAATTGGGTAAGCAAAAGATATTAGTAATTGAAGATGATCTTCATATTCAGGAACTTATGAAATATAATCTTGAAAAAAATGGCTATGAAGTAAAAATTGTTGAAAATGGAGCAGAAGGTCTCAAAGTAGCCTGTGAGAGCAAGAATAATATAATTATTCTTGATATTATGCTTCCTGATATGGATGGTCTTGAAATTTGCAAGAGATTGCGTATGGATAAGAAAACAGAAAAAACTCCAATAATTATGGTTACAGCGAAAGGGGAAGAACTAGATAAAATACTTGGTTTGGAGTTGGGGGCAGATGATTATTTAACAAAACCTTTTAGTATTAAAGAACTGATAGCTAGAATAAGAGCTTTATTAAGGAGAACCAATGATGTCAACAATGTGGTTGAATCAGAATTAAATAAGAATATCATTAAAGTAAGTGATATAGAGATAAATATTGAAAAATATGAAGTAAAAAAGAATGGAGAGAAGATAATACTTACACTAAAGGAATTTGAGCTTTTAAGAATGCTTGCGGAAAACACAGGAAGGGTTTTGACTAGAGACTTTCTTTTAGATAAGATTTGGGGATATGATTATATTGGAGAAACAAGAACGGTGGATGTGCATATAAGACATCTAAGACAGAAATTAGATGATGAGGATAGCTCGTCTCAAATAATTGAAACTATAAGAGGCGTTGGGTATAGAATGAATAATGTAGGTGATTGATTAGTATGCAAAAGAGAATATTTCTAAGCTTTATGATTGTACTGGTCACAGGAATTTTAATCAGCAGCATGCTTTTTATGAAGATTATGGAGAATCAGAACGATAAGAGCATTAAGGATGGAATTGTATCAAATGCCTATCTTGTAAGAGAGCTGGTAATTGATAAAATTAATTTCCATACCGATGAGAACTTAAGTCAATATCTTAAAGAAATAAAGGTTAGATTGGATATGCGTATTACAGTAATCCATCGTTCGGGTAAAGTAATTGGTGATTCAGATGCAAATATTCAATCTGCCGATAATCATCATAATAGACCAGAAGTATTAGCGGCGCTGGAAGGAAAGATTGGAATAGAAAAAAGACACAGTATTACTATAGGTGAAGATTTGCTATATTGTGCAATACCATATTATGCTAATGACAACATTGGTGGAGCAATTAGACTATCAAGGAGATTAAATGATATTAATTCATTAAAGAAAGGCATTTATATTAATACCATGATCTCACTAATAGCAGGATTAGCTGTTGCAGCAGTTATGGGTTATAGAGTGTCAGTCTATATTTCAAACCCTATAAAAGAAATGACTTATATGTCTTCTAAGATATCAAAAGGGCAATTTGATAAAAGAATACTCATATCTAGCAAAGATGAAATAGGAGAACTATCGACTTCCATAAATAATATGGCAGCAAAACTTGACGAGACAATCAATAGTCTTAAGGATAAAAACTCAAAGATGGAAGCCATTTTATCAAGTGTAGTAAATGGGATTATAGCTATTGATAACAATGAACGGGTTTTATTTATGAACCCTGCTGCAATTAATATTTTAAATATTAGGGAAAAAGACACTACTGGTAAATATTTGCTTCAGATAATTAGAAATAACGATATGGATGACTTCTTAAGAAAAATTATTGAGAAAAAACATTTCGAATCTACAGAAATATTTATAAATTACCCTGAAGAGAAAAACCTAAAAATATATACAAATCCAATAAAATATAATGACAGCGAAGATGTAATTGGAATCATCATAATAATACAAGATATTACCGAAATACGAAAGCTAGAGAGGGTTAGAACTGAATTTGTAGCCAATGTATCCCATGAATTAAAAACTCCGTTAACATCAATAAAAGGGTTTGCTGAAACATTGAGGTTGGGCGCGTTGGATGATCATGAAGCTGCTTTGCGTTTTTTAGGGATTATAGAAGAAGAAGCAGATAGATTATTTAGATTGATTAACGATATTCTGTCTTTATCTGAGCTTGAAAACAAGAAGGTTAAGCAAAATAGGAATGAAATAAATATTGAAAACCTGATTAATCATGTTATCTCTATTATGACTAATCAAGCACAAAATAAAAATATTAGCATATCAAAGGATATAAGGTTAAAATCAAATGATTTCATAGGTGATAATGATGAAATCAAACAAATGCTTATAAATCTTATTGATAATGCAATAAAATACACGCAACAAAATGGGTCTGTATTTATTGAAGCCTATGATAATAACGACAATTTAATAATAACTGTTACTGACAGTGGTATTGGAATTTCTAAGGAGCACATTCCTAGGTTATTTGAAAGGTTTTATAGAGTAGATAAAGCCAGATCAAAAAGAATAGGTGGAACAGGATTAGGGCTTGCTATTGTTAAACATATTGTTAAATCATATGATGGGCGAATTGAAGTAGAGAGCAAGGTAGGGATAGGTACAAAATTTAAAGTGATTTTATCAAGAAAGGCATAATTATATGCCTTTTTTCTATTGAAAAGTAACACCTTTTAATTGCGTATTAAATATTAGTTAACCTATACTTAACATTCTGTTTATGGGTAGTTAACAGTCAAACAGTATAGTATAGATATGAACTGATTATACAAACTATAATTTGTGAATAAAAATAGGTTTCGTTGTAAAAATTAGTTCGAGAAAATTAAATGCAATTGCATTTAACTATAAATAAAAATCTGGGGAGGAAGAAAGATGAGAATGAAAAAAGTACTTGCACTAGTATGTGCAACAATATTAATGATAGGTGTATTTGGAGGGTGCGCTCCACAGCAAACCCCCGCAGAACAAACTCCAGCAGGGCAAGCCCCCGCAGAACAAACACAATCTGGAAGCATTACCATAAGTGGTTCAACATCAGTACAACCTCTTGCTGAAGAACTTGCAAAGAAGTTTAAAGAAAAAAACCCAAATGCTACGATAGATATACAAGGTGGAGGATCAGGAGTTGGTATTAAGTCAGCTTTAGATGGCGTAGCTGATATAGGGATGTCCTCAAGAGAGTTAAAAGAAGAAGAGAAATCATTAAAAGAAGCTAAAATAGCGATTGACGGAATTGCAGTAATTTTAAATCCTGCAAACGGAGTGGAAGATTTATCCATGGAACAAATTAAAAAAATATACATGGGTGAAATTACTGATTGGTCAGAAGTTGGAGGCAAAGCTGGAAAGATTACAATAGTTACAAGAGAAGAAGGTTCAGGCACAAGAGGAGCATTTATTGAATTGACAAAATTGGAAGTTAAAGAAGGTGATAAAAAAGTTGACAAGACTTCTGCCGCTGCTATAACACAAGGCTCAACAGGCGCAGTCATGACAACAGTATCTAGTGATCCAAATGCAATAGGATATGCTTCTTTCGGAGCAGTTAAAGATAAGACAGATGTAAAAATGATAAGAGTAGATGGACAGAATTGTACTGAAGAAAACATCTATGCAGGAAATTATAAAATCTCAAGACCATTTCTTATGTTAACAAAATCTGATGCTACTGGATTAGCAAAAGAGTTTCTTGACTTTATATTAAGCACTGAAGGTCAAGAATTAGTTGCAAGCAAACATTATTTAAAATCAGTAAAATAATTAAATAGGTAGTATAAAAACTGCTCAAAATGAGCAGTTTTTTATTATAAGTATTTAGTATGATTTAACATAGAATTAACAAATAATTAATATAGATTACATTTTCATATATTATTATTTTATTAGAAGATGAACAAGCTTGAGGGGGAATAGTATGAAGCCATATGAAAAAGTTATAGAATTTCTGCTTTTTATATGCGCACTTGTTGCTATTATAGGAGTTTTACTGATTTCTTTTTTTATTTTAAAAGAAGGAATACCAGTTATTAGTAAATATGGTTTTGCTAAGTTTATTCTTGGTACTACTTGGGCTCCTATGCGACATGAGTATGGAATATATCCTATGATCGTTGGCTCTATACTTGTAACTATTGGAGCATTAATAGTAGGTGTGCCAATTGGGCTAGGTTGCGCTATTTTTCTGGCGGAAATCGCCAATGCAAAACTTGCAAAGTTAATTAGACCTGGTGTTGAATTACTAGCCGGAATACCATCTGTAATATATGGATTATATGGACTAATCGTTATTGTTCCATTTATTAGAAAAACATTTAACAATCAAGGTTTTAGTATTTTAGCAGGAAGTATTATATTGGCCATAATGATATTACCCACAATAGTAAATATTTCTGAAGCAGCCATTCGATCTGTACCAAAAGAATACAAAGAGGGGTCACTTGCATTAGGTTCATCACATTGGCAAGCCATATCAAATGTAGTTGTTCCTTCTGCAAGATCTGGAATATTGGCAGCTGTAGTTTTGGGAATGGGCAGAGCAATAGGAGAAACAATGGCAATCATAATGATCACAGGTAATACCACGATAGTACCAAATAGTATATTATCACCTATTCGTACGCTGACTGGAAACATCGGTATTGAAATGGGATATGCATCAGGAGAGCATCAAAAGGCTTTGTTCGCAACTGGGGTTGTTCTATTTATATTTATAATGATTCTTAATTTTATAGCGAATATGATTCCAAAGAGAGTGGGTGAATAATTTGAATAACTCAATAGAAAAGATATATAAAACCCATGTATCTTCTAAATCTGTAAAAACCATTAAAGCATCAGAAAAATTCGCATTTGCACTTCTTTGGATATGTGCAATACTTACAATAATTATATTGTTTGCAATTATAGGGAGTGTACTTATAAAGGGATTGCCTCATGTAACATGGGAGTTCTTAACACAGGAGCCTGAGGATATGGGTAAGGAAGGTGGCATTTTTTCCGTAATAATTACAACCTTATATTTAACAATTTTTTCGTTAGGTATTGCAGCACCAATTGGGGTAGCTGCAGCAACATTTCTTACTGAGTATTCAAAAGAAGGCCCTATAATAAGAATAATCAGATTTGCCACAGAATCTCTTTCTGGCATACCCTCTATAATATTTGGCTTATTCGGTTATGTGTTTTTTGTAGTTTTTCTTAAATTTAAATATTCTATTGTATCTGGTGGGCTAACATTAACATTAATGATATTGCCAACAATTATAAGAACAACAGAGGAAGCAATTAAAGCTGTTCCAAGATCATACAGAGAAGGTAGCTTAGCCTTAGGTGCTACAAAATGGCAAACTACTTATAAAGTAATTTTACCTACAGCCATACCAGGTATACTGACAGGAGTAATACTTGGTATTGGTAGAGTTGTAGGAGAAACAGCAGCTGTTATTTTTACTGCAGGAAGTTCATTGGGGTTGCCAAGCTCCGTTTGGCGTCCTGGAAGAACTATGGCAGTTCATTTATACATATTAGCTTCAGAAGGTCTTTCTAAAGATAATATGTATGCGACGGCTACCGTATTGATTATTACTGTATTAATAATTAATTTACTTGCAAACAAACTTATTAACAGATTAGTTAGGGTGTAAAAGGAGTATGCAAAATGGAGAATAAAATAGAAGTTAAAGATTTAAACCTTTATTATGGAGATTTTCAAGCATTAAAAAATATTAATATTGATTTGCCGGAAAATGCAGTTACTGCTTTTATCGGGCCTTCGGGTTGCGGAAAGTCCACTTTTCTGCGTACGTTAAATCGAATGAATGATTTAATAGACAATGTTAGAACTTCTGGAGACATTAAGCTAGATAAAATGGATATATATAAATATGATGTAATAGAACTAAGAAAAAGGGTTGGAATGGTATTCCAAAAGCCAAATCCATTTCCAATGACAGTCTATGACAATGTTGCCTATGGACCTAGAATACATGGGATAAAGGAGAAGAAAAAGTTAGATGATATAGTAGAAAAAAGTTTAAAAGATGCAGCACTTTGGGAAGAGGTAAGAGATAGACTTCATAAATCAGCTTTGGGGCTGTCTGGAGGTCAACAACAGAGACTTTGCATTGCAAGAGTACTAGCGGTTGAGCCAGAGGTTTTACTCATGGATGAACCTACTTCTGCGCTAGATCCAGGGTCTACATTAAAGATTGAAGATTTGATTGAACAATTGAAAAAGGATTATACTGTTATAATTGTTACCCACAACATGCAGCAAGCCGGTAGGATTTCTGACTACACAGCCTTTTTCATGCTAGGAGAAATAGTAGAGCATGATTCCACGGTTAACCTTTTTTACAATCCAAAGAACAAAAAGACAGAAGATTATATTACAGGAAGATTTGGTTAATTGATTATTATAAAAGGGGAGATATAAATGACACGGAATTATTTTGATAAAGAGCTTGAACATTTACAGTTATCAATTCTAAGAATGGGAAGCAGGGTAGAAGAAGCTTTGATTAATTCAATTCAAGCACTTAAAAGTCAGAATATCGAGCTTGCTGAAAAAGTTATTATTGCAGATGATGTAATAGATAAAATGGAAATGGAAATTGAAGATCTTTGCTTAAAGTTAATTGCACTTCAACAACCTATAGCTAAAGATCTTAGAATGATTGCAACCGCATTAAAAATAATTACAGATTTAGAAAGAATGGCAGACCATGCTGTTGATATTGCAAAAATTACGAAACGTCTAGCAAATGAAACATATATAAAAGAGCTTATTGATATACCGAGAATGGCAGAAATTGTTACTGAGATGGTCAGAGATTGTATAGATGCCTATGTGAATCAAGATGCTGAGAAGGCAAAAGAAATCTCGGAAAGAGATGATGTAGTAGATGGTATTCATGCACAAATATTTAGAGAACTTTTGGTCTTGATGATGGAAGATCCGAAAAAAATCAATCAATCTACGAGTTTCCTATTTGTAAGCCAATACATTGAAAGAGTTGCAGACCATGTTACTAATATATGTGAATGGGTAATATACACAAAGACAGGGGTACATCCAGATTTGAACGAATAATTTAGATTATGTTAGTTATTTTCTTTAATATGCCTTATACTATTTAAAAGACTGATGGATAAAACATCAGTCTTTTAAGCTTTTAAATATTTTTGTTTTAATATTGTTATTGTGCGCAAAATAAAACATAGTTATAATATACTAGAAGCTTATATAGAAAATAATGCTAAATAGGAGGGAAGAAACTTGAAGAAAAATGGAGTACATATCATGGATGTACTTCCTTCAAGCATAGCTCATGAGTTAGGTATAGAAAAGGGAGACATAATATTATCAATAAATAGTGAAAAAATTAAAGATATATTGGAATATAAATATGTCATATGCGATGAATATTTAGAGATTGAGATTATGAAGAAGGACGGAGAAATATGGGAATATGAAATAGAAAAGGATTATGATGAGGATTTGGGAATAATATTCGAAGGTATTATTGATGAACCTAAAAGTTGTCATAATAAATGTATATTCTGTTTCATTGATCAACTTCCAAAAGGAATGAGAAAGACTTTATATTTTAAAGATGATGATACAAGACTTTCATTTTTACAAGGTAATTTTGTTACTCTTACAAATTTAAGTAAAGAGGATATTAATAAAATAATAAAATACAGAATAAGTCCTATTAATGTTTCGGTACATACAACCAATTTAGATTTAAGAAAAAAGATGCTAAATAATAAAAATGCGAATAGGTTGATAGAATATCTTGACTTACTCCATAAAGGGAGTATAGAGGTTAAAGCTCAGATTGTTCTTTGTCCAGGAGTGAATGATAGAGATGAATTATCAAAAACGCTTCAAGACTTATCAAAGTACTACCCCCAACTAAGCTGCGTTGCAGTAGTCCCTGTAGGGTTAACAAAGCATAGAGAAGGGCTTATTGACCTTAAAGAATTTGATGAGTTTGAAGCATCAAACACTGTACAGCAAATCACAGCATTACAAAAGGACTATTTAGAAAGGTATGGAACAAGGTTTGTTCACTTATCAGATGAGTTTTATTTACTTGGAAATATTGACCTTCCAAATTATGAAAGCTATGAAGACTTTTCTCAACTAGAAAATGGTGTTGGACTTATTGCATTATTTAAAAGGAATGTGGAAGACTCATTATTAATCAAAATGGATTACAAATCCAGTAAAGCTTTAAAAGGTACAATTGCAACTGGAATATATGCCCAACCATATGTATCGGAAGCGTTAGATAATATAAAAAAAGTATATATGAAATTAGATATTCAGATCTTCTCAATAATAAATAACTTCTTCGGAAGCAAGATAAAAGTAGCTGGATTAATAACAGGCAAAGACTTGATTGATCAGCTTAAAACTACTGATGTTGGAGAGTATCTTTTTATCACGGAAAGTATGCTAAAACAAGACGAAAGAGTCTTCTTGGACGATATTACCATAGAAGATGTAGAAAGAGAGCTAAATGTTATAGTAATAATATGTAAAGAAGATGGAAGTGACTTAGTTAATAATATTATAAAACTAAGTTAAAGATGGAGGAGATATAAATGGCAAAACCTGTTGTAGCTATAGTAGGAAGACCTAATGTAGGTAAATCAACACTATTTAACAAAATCGCCGGAAAAAGAATTTCTATAGTTGAAGATAAACCCGGTGTTACCAGAGATAGAATATATGCAGAGGCCGAATGGCTTGGAAGAAAATTTACACTGATTGATACTGGAGGTATAGAACCACATAGTGAAGATATAATACTTGCCCAAATGAAAAGACAGGCTGAGATAGCGATAGATACGGCAAATGTCATAATTTTTTTGGTTGATGCTCAAGAAGGCATTACATCAAACGATGTTGAAGTTGCCAATATACTGAGACGATCTAAGAAAGATATATTACTTGTATGCAATAAAGTAGATTCGGCAAAATACAAAGACAATGTGTTTGAATTCTATAATTTGGGAATTGGAGAGCCTATTGGTATATCAGCTGGACAAATGTTAGCCATGGGGGATTTGCTTGAAGAAGTAGTAAAGTTTTTTCCTACCGAAGAAGATGAAGATTATGATGCAGATACTATAAAAGTAGCAGTAGTTGGAAAACCAAATGCAGGAAAATCCTCATTAATCAATAAAATATTAGGTGAAGAAAGAACTATTGTAAGTGATATTCCTGGAACTACTAGAGACGCTATCGATACGCCATTTAAATTTGGAGAAGATCAGTTTGTATTCATTGATACAGCAGGAATGAGAAAAAAGGGTAAAATAACAGAATCAATAGAAAGATATAGTGTAGTAAGAGCGTTAACGGCTATTGAAAGAGCTGATGTTTGTCTTATTATGGTTGATGCTAAAGAAGGAATATCGGAACAGGACAGCAAAATTGCTGGATATGTTCATGATCAAGGAAAAGCCTCAATCATTGTAGTAAATAAATGGGATCTTGTTGAAAAAGATGAGAAAACAATTGAAAGATTTAAGTATGATATTAAAAAAGAATTGCCATTTATGGATTATGCGCCTTTCTTATTTATATCAGCCCTAACAGGTCAAAGAGTAAACAAAGTGCTAGAGATGGTAAAGGCAGTTGCAAGTCAAAGCACATTAAGAATTAAAACAGGACTTCTAAATGACGTTATAAATGATGCATTGCTGATGAGTCCTCCAGCAGTTTCAGGAGGAAGAAGACTTAAGATACTTTACGGAACACAAATTGGCGTCAAGCCACCAACCTTTGTTTTATTCGTAAATGAACCTGATATCATGCATTTTTCATATCGAAGGTATATAGAAAATCAAATCAGAAAAGCATTCGGATTTGAAGGTACTCCTATTTCCTTTGAATTAAGAAAAAGAGAATAGAGATGAGGAGTGATAGAATGTCTGCACAGGTTTCCATTATTGGAGCAGGTAGTTGGGGTACAGCTAATGCCATATCCCTTGCGAAAAAAGGTATAAAAGTAAAGCTTTGGGTGAGAGAAGTTGAATTATTAGACGATATAATGAATAAGAAAGAGAATGCTATATACTTACCTGGGGCAGAAATCCCTGAAAGTATTGAAGCCTCCAATGATCTTGAATATTGTTGTAAAGACAGTGAAATTATTGTAATTGGAACACCTTCACATACAGTAAGAGATGTTGTAAAAAGTATAAAACCATATTTGGGCAAAGAGCAAATAATAGTTAACCTTGCTAAAGGGATTGAGAATGAAACACTGCTCAGAATGTCACAAGTAATCGAAGAAATAGTTTCGGAAAATCATATTGTAGTTTTGTCAGGACCCAGCCACGCAGAGGAAGTAGCAAGAGATATACCGACAGCAGTGGTTGTATCCTCGAAATATAGAAGTTCGGCAGAAAAAGTACAAGATGTTTTTATGGCACCTAATTTTAGAGTTTATACCAATCCTGATTTAATTGGTGTAGAACTAGGAGGGGCACTGAAAAATATTATTGCATTAGGTGCAGGTATTATCGATGGTCTAGAGTTGGGCGATAATACTAAAGCTGCTATCATGACAAGAGGAATAGTTGAGATTGCAAGATTAGGAATGTCATTAGGAGCAAAAAGAAATACCTTTGCTGGGTTATCTGGCATAGGCGACCTCATAGTAACTTGTACAAGTATGCATAGTAGAAACAGAAGAGCGGGAATTGCAATTGGGCAAGGTAAATCTTTAGAGGAAGTACTAGGCAGTACAAAAATGGTAGTTGAAGGTATTAGGACTACCAAATCAGCCTATGAGCTTGCAAAAAAGCAAGGCGTAGAAATGCCAATCACAGAAGAAATATACAATGTACTTTATAACAATATTGATATTAAAGAATCCGTAATCAATTTAATGATGAGAAATAAAACCCATGAACTTGAAGATATTGAAGAAATAAAAGATATAAAATGGTAACAAAAGTCCGAATGATTGAAATAAAGAATCATTCGGATTTTTTATTTCAATTTTCAAAGATATTTTTGAATGCTTCCATACCAATAATTTGTAATAAAATCATTAAAAAGTCATATATATAAAGTGATATTAGTATATAAGTGAGGAGGTAGTAGGATTGGATGGATTTGATGTATATCGTGATATAGCTGAGAGAACAGAAGGGAGCATATACATAGGTGTTGTAGGGCCAGTTAGAACAGGTAAATCAACATTTATAAAGAGATTTATGGATGAGCTGGTAATACCTAATATTGATAATGAGTTTAAAAGAGAAAGGACAAGAGACGAGCTTCCTCAAAGTGCCAATGGAAAGACAATTATGACCACTGAGCCAAAATTCGTACCAAATGAAGCCATAGAAATATCATTAAAGGACAATGCTAAGTTTAAAGTGAGGTTAATAGACTGCGTAGGATATTTAGTTGAAGGTTCAATGGGACATAGGGAGGACAATCAACCAAGAATGGTGAATACTCCTTGGTTTGAAAAACAAATACCTTTCGAAGAAGCTGCTGAGATCGGAACTAGAAAAGTAATTGCAGATCATTCAACGATTGGTCTGGTTGTAACAACAGATGGCTCAATCACTGATATTCCAAGAAGAAACTATATTGAGGCAGAAGAACGGGTTATTAGAGAGCTAAAAGAACTTGAAAAACCTTTTATTATCGTTCTCAATTCAACAAAACCAAATGCACAGGAGACACTTGAACTGCAAGAAGCATTACAAACTAAATATAATACTCCAGTAATAGTAGTTGATTGTCTAAAGATGGGTATGAATGAAGTGGATGGAATATTAGAAAAGGTTTTATTTGAATTTCCAGTGAAGGAAATTAATTTTCACATACCTGCATGGATGGATTGCTTGGATATGGAACATTGGCTAAAAAAAGGTATAGTTGATGGAATTAGATCAAATGTATGTGATGTATATAGATTAAGAGATATAGAAGGCGCTATAGGAAACTTCGAAGGTATGGACAATGTTAAGAAGACTGATATTTCAGAGCTAAAGCTGGGCGAGGGCGTAATTAATGTAGCTTTAGAGGCCAACGATGGGCTTTTCTACAGGATTTTAGGAGAAGTATCTGGAAATAATGTTGAAAACGATCTTGGACTTGTTTCATTGGTAAAAGACTTATCACAATCGAAGAGAGAGTATGACAAAGTAAAAGATGCATTACGAGATGTTAAGGACTATGGGTATGGAATGGTAGCTCCATCTGTTGAAGAAATAAAATTAGAAGAGCCAGAAATAGTTAAACAAGGAAATAAGTTTGGTGTAAGATTAAGGGCCAGTGCGCCATCTCTCCATATAATAAGGGCAGATATTGAAACGGAAATATCGCCAATTGTAGGAACAGAAAAGCAAAGCGAAGAATTTATAAGATATTTTATGGATGAGTTTGAAAACAATCCACAAAAAATATGGGAATCCAATATGTTTGGCAAATCGTTATATGACATGGTAAAGGAAGAGCTTCAAGGCAAACTATACAAAATGCCAGAAGATATTCAAGGTAAATTGCAACTCACACTTCAGAAGGTAGTTAATGATTCAAAAGGCGGAATAATCTGCATAATAATATAAGCAAAAGGCTGGGTGACCAGCCTTTTTTATGTTGTTTAGCAATGGTTAGGACGGAAATGGATAATGGGATTATAAATAAAATTTAAAAAATATGTACATGTCAAAAGACCTGTACATATTCTGTTATTGAGGAAGGTTGGTGAAATAAATGAATTACCAAATAGGCACTACAGAAGAAGTTAATAAATGGATAATATTTGCTAAGTCATGGCAAGATAGAATTTATCCTGATTTCGCCAAAAGGCTTGCTTATGTTGCTAAGTTAAAGAAAAATGATCTGGTAATAACATCAGGATTTAGATCTATAGATGAACAGGTTGCAGTCGGAAAAAACGCCCTTGCAGCGCATAAAGACTATTATCAAAAATCAGATGGTGCAGTATATAATACGAAAGGACAGTGTATAGTATCAGCTCCAGGTAACCCTCTCACAATTGGGGTGTAGCTGTAGATGTTGATGGGTGGATGGAAACTATGCCGAGTGTTGAACTTCAAAGATACGGGTTAAGAAAGCCAATGGCATATGAGCCTTGGCATATTGAACCAATAGAGACAAAAGGATTATCACTAGAAGAAAAGAAAAAAATGTTTTATAGCTATATGGGAGGGGGGTACTATTCTATGGATATTAAGTCATTTCAAATGATTGCGGGGTTAACACCTGATGGAATAGTTGGATCTAAAACAATTGCAAAAGCCGAAGAAATGAAAGATGTTGTAAACAAGATCATGCCCAGAAACATTGAGCCTGTTCAAACCGGAGAAGAAGCTGTTAAACGGCTTGTGACCAATAAAATTATAAACAGTCCAGATTATTGGCTAGAAAAAATCAAGGAAATAAAGTATCTTGATTTACTATTAATAAAGATTATCAACGAGTTTAAAGGTTAAGAAGGCACTGTTACCAGAGAGTGGATTGTTACAATGCCATATAGAGTAAGGAGGTGAAATGAATGGAATATTTAGGTATTGCTTTCGTGCCACTAATAATTGGTATTAGTGAGGTAATTAAAAGAACAGGAGTTAATGTAAAAATTATCCCTATATGTAATATGATATTAGGGTTAGTGTTTGGGATAGGGTTTGTTAATCCAAATGACATTAGAGCAGGAATAATACAAGGTCTATTTATTGGGTTATCAGCTAGTGGTCTATACAGCGGTGTAAAAAATGTTGCTGAGGAATTTAAGGCGTAGCTTCGTCTATACCTTTTAAATTATATGAAGATTACTAATATATTAGTAATCTTCATATAATTTAAAAGTTCAGTGAACCGTTAAGGCTACTGAACTCATCAATTTCAATACTGGTCTGGGTAACAGGATTTGAACCTGCGACCTCTTGAACCCCATTCAAGCGCGCTACCAAGCTGCGCTATACCCAGACATGTAATTCAGTTATAAATATAACATAAAGTCTAAAAAAATTCAATTAGAAACAATAAATATTATTATTCTGAATTTCTAAATTACTAGTGTTGTAGAACTAATTTTATAAATTAAACAGTAAAAGGAAGGATTAAGAAAATATTTGGAGAAATATATATATTATGTTTTATTGCAATATACCAAGGAGCTTAAATATGGTGGAAAAGAAGAAAAGAAATAATAAATCAATTACTATATTACTAATAATCTTTGTAATCATATGTCTTACATATTTAATTAGATATTTATTTTTTAAAGTTGATTCTGAATTAGCAAAGTATCAAGAAATTGAAAACTCCTTCAATGTAAAGGGTGTTATTATACGAAAAGAGTCGGTTGTAACTTTACCACAAAACACAAAGATAAAGTATACAATTGATGAGGGAGAAAAGGTAGGCTACGGCAAAAAAATAGTTGAAGTAATCAAGGGAAGTCATATTGATGATAATTTATCCGCGAAATTAAGTGAATTAAATACTAGAATTATTCAGATAAAAACTTCTAACACGGATAATAACTTCTTTGAGCAAGACAAACAAAAAATTAATGATAGCATTGCAAACAAAGCTATAGAAATAAAAAAAATAGCCAAAAGTGGAAATTATCTGAATTTGGATCAGACTAAAACCGAATTAACAAGATATTTATATAAAAAATCTTTAATAGAGGGTAATGATAGTTTTTTTGGTAAAAATATAGAAGAACTGGAAAAGCAAAAGGCTGAATTGGATAAAATATATAAAAATAATATTGAAACTATTTATGCTCAAATTTCAGGAATAGTAAGCTATGAGCTTGATGGCATGGAAAACGTTTTGAGTCCAGAAAAAATTAAAAGCATAGGAATCAAAGAGATCAATGACATTACGGAAAAACTATCAAAAGATAAAACAAATGAAAAAGAAAAACTTTCAGGTGTTAAAGTTGTAGATAATACAGAATGGTATGTGGCATGCGCTGTAGACAAATCAAGTTTAGATGGGCTTAAAAAAGGGAGCAAAATTGGTTTAAGGTTTAAAAACATGGGAAATGGAAATGTAAATGAAAATGTAGATGCATATGTATATGATATTTCTAATACTGAAGGTGACTCATCTGTGGTTGCAATTAAAATAAATCATAATATTGATGAATTTTATAAACATAGATATGTTGAATTCGATATAATCAAAAATCAGTTTAAAGGGGTTTTAGTACCTACTAAATCATTGGTAGAGAAAGAGGGTTTAGATGGCGTTTATATAATAAAAAGTGGTATAGTTAGATTTGTACCAGTTAAAATCCTGTTTTCTGATAATAGTAATACCCTTGTGACTAATTTAGAAAATGATCAAACCGTGGCGGTAGACGCTGGAACATATAAAATTAAGCAATATGATGAAGTAATAATAACAACTAAAAGAGTGAAAGAGAATCAATATATAGTGAATCATTAGATAAAAAGAACCAGGAGGATCTTTATGAGTGATATAAAAGATAACATTAATGAAATAAAAAACAATATTAATATGATATGCAATAAAAATAATATGAATAAGAATGACATAACATTAATAGCAGTAACTAAGACTATGAACTACGAAAATATTAATTGTGCAATAGAAAATGGTATAACTGATATTGGAGAGAATAAGGTTCAAGAGGTGATGGATAAATACGACTTGATCAATAAAAATGTAAATTGGCATCTAATTGGCCATTTACAAACAAATAAAGTCAAGTATATACTAGATAAAGTGAAGTTAATACATTCGGTAGATAGTTTGCCGCTGGCTGAAGAAATAAACAAAAGAGCAGCTAAGTTAGGTATAATTAAAGATATATTAATACAAGTCAATGTTGCTATGGAGGCTACTAAATATGGAATATCTACAGAAGAAGTAGATTCACTAATTGACCAGGTTTCTTTGCTTTCTAATGTGAGAATAAAGGGTCTTATGACCATAGCTCCATTATTTGATGAAGTTGAGAAAACTAGGCCGATTTTTAGGGCGCTAAGAGAAAAAAGAGACGAAATAGTAAAGAACAATATCTCTAATGTTGAAATGAATTATTTATCTATGGGTATGACTGGCGACTACAGCATAGCTATTGAAGAAGGTTCAAATATGATTAGAGTGGGCACTGGAATTTTTGGGAAGAGAAATTATAATATATAATAGGGGGGTGTAGGTATGTCATCAAAAATACTGAATAAATTCTTGTATTACATGGGCATTGGTGAAAATGAAGAACTAGAAGAAGAACAAATAAATGACACAATGAATAAAACAAATACATTAGAAGTGATGGAAGCTAATAAATTGAAGAAAACTAATATTGTAGATATCAGAACTGCAACAACACCTATGAAGGTGGTGCTTGTTGAACCAACTGAATTTGAACAAGTTCAATCAATCTGTGATGATTTAAAAAGTAAAAAACCTTCAGTAATCAATTTTGAGAACATGGACAAAGATACCGCAAGAAGAATGGTAGATTTTATCAGTGGGGCAGTTTATGCGTTAAATGGAACTATTCAAAAAATTTCAAATGGAATAGTTATAGTAGCTCCTGCCAATGTAGACATTTTAGGTTCAATTAAAAATACTTTTGGTAGCGAAGATTTTGATCTTGAGTTTATAAAATGGTTAAAATAACAAGAATGAGAGTGATTGAATGGAAATATTAATTATTAGGTCAATTAGGTATTTTTTTGAGTTATTGAATATGCTTATTTTTGTTAGGGTTATCATGTCATGGTTTCCTAGAGATGGTAAGAATAAATTTATTGATATACTCAACCAACTGACAGACCCAATTTTAGAGCCCTTTAGAAAGCTTTCTGAAAGATTTGGTTTAAACGTTGGAATGATGGACTTATCTCCAATAATAGCTCTGCTGTTTTTACAATTCATTGCTGAGCCTGTAATAATTAGTGTGGTAAGTATTCTTTTATAGGGAGTGTTGATTTGAAAGATATAAGTTCTATAATTAACAACTATAAGGACTACGAGGATAAACTGCTTGTAAAAAATATTATTTCTTTCTGTGAAACCTGTGAGAATGAATATTCAATTATTTATACAGATTTCTTAGATCCTAGACAGCAATCCATAGTCCTGTCTATTTGTAAACTTTTTAAGGACATAAAATATGGTTTTGATGGTGGTATAGATGGAGCAGAAAGACAAATATGCTATATTTCCAGCTCGGATTATGATAGTGAACCAAAGATACCAATTGAACTACTTAAGTTATCTTGGAAAAGTGAAAAAAAGTTGAAACACAGAGACTTTTTAGGTAGTCTAATACACTCAGGCCTAAAAAGAGAGAAGATTGGTGACATGGTGGTTCAAGATAATTATTCTTATATTGCAGCCCACAAAGATATTGCTGAATACATATTGTATAATTTATCTAAAGTCGGCAATACTTCAATATTAGTACGCCAGTGCGAAGAAGCTATTCAAATTGAAAATAATACTAAATATGTTAGCTCTACAGTATCATCCTTAAGATTAGATTGTATTATTAGTGCTGGTTTTGGAATTTCTAGATCAGAAGCAATGGAACAGATTAAGGCTTCAAAGGTGTATATTAATTGGGAATCAGAAAGCTCATCTTCAAGCACTGTTTCAAAGGGAGATACTGTTACTTTGAGGGGCAAAGGAAGAGTAATATTGGAGGATGTTGGGGGCACAACTAAAAAAGATAGGATTAAAATACTCATAAAAAAGTTTGTGTAAATGGAGGCTATAATTATGCTAACTCCAATGGATATACATAATAAAGAATTTAAAAAAGGTTTTAGAGGCTATAACGAAGAAGAAGTTGATGAATTTTTAGATAAAGTAGTAACTGATTTTGAAAAGCTTTATAAAGAGAATAATGAGACTAAGGAAAGAATTTCTATAGTAAATGAGCGGATCGAAAGCTACTCAAGTATAGAAAAAACTTTGCAAAACACTTTGATAGTTGCACAAAGCACTGCTGAAGAAGTTTTAAGTAATGCCCGAAAGAAATCAGAAGCTATAATTTCAGAGGCTCATGAGCAAGCGAAGAGAATAATAGAAGATGCAAATAAAAAGGTTTTAGAGGTAAATACAGAGCACCAAGATCTAAGAAAGCAAGTTCAAATTTTTAAAACAAGATTTAAGACACTACTGGAATCAGAACTAGAGGCATTAAATCAAGAACTTAAAGATATATAATAAAGAACTCTTTCATCTATTAGATGGGAGAGTTTTTTAATGATATGAATATAGAATAAAAGTTTATTATAATTAATTTTTAGAATTGTGCTACCTTATTCAATAGGTGATATTAGGATAAATTCTAAAATATCTCAGGATATTTTTATTTTGATAATAAAAATTTAGCTCGGGAGGATTACTATGGAATTAAGATATGTGGGAATAGGAAATGGAGAAAAAGTTTTTGTAAGAGTGAAAGATATCTGTTTTGGTGATGGGGATTTTGTTGTTATTGCAGGGCCTTGTTCTATAGAAAACAAAGAAATGATAAATGAAACCGCAGGATTTATAAAACGATCAAGTGCGAAAATGATTAGGGGCGGAGCTTTCAAACCTAGAACTTCTCCTTATTCTTTTCAAGGGCTCGAGGAAGATGGGCTAAAACTACTGAGAGAAGCCTCTGTTATTACTGGTTTGCCAGCTGTATCTGAAATCATGGACCCAAGGGACATTGAAATGATGTACGATTATGTTGATATGTTTCAAATTGGATCTAGAAATATGCAGAACTTTAGTTTACTTAAAGAGGTTGGAAAGACAAATAAACCGGTATTGTTAAAAAGAGGTATGGCCTCCACAATAGAAGAGTTTCTTATGGCGGCAGAATACATAGCTCATGAAGGAAATATCAATATAGTTTTATGTGAGCGAGGTATCAGGACTTTTGGAGACTATACAAGGAACACCCTCGATTTGACGGCCATACCTTTGATAAAGAGAATGTCTCGTTTGCCAATAATATTTGACCCAAGTCATGGTACAGGAATGAGTGATATCATATTGCCAATGACTTTAGCAGGAATGGCAGCAGGTGCAGATGGTGTAATAATCGAAATACATCCAAATCCAGCTTGTGCACTTTCAGATGCAGATCAATCACTTAATTTTCATCAATTTGACACATTAATAAAAAAGGTTAATGAAACAGAAAAAATGTTTAAAGATATTAGAAAGAATGATTTTTAAAATAAGAAGATTAAATAATTTTGAAGGAACCTTTTAAGTCCCAGGATATCAAGAAGCTTCTATTGTGAATGATGTTGATGGTATCTCTGCTTCATTCCCTAATTTCAGTGAATATTTTAAAGGGAACATTGATAAGATATAGTGGAGGGGATAAAAACATGGGCACTATAAAACAAAACCCAGCAGTTAATATTGAAAACCTGGAAAACAGGGTAAGTGAAATCGTGAGCCTTTTAGAAAAAGCAAGATTAGATGACTATGTTGATTTAATGACGAATAAAAAAAGAAGACTTTATATAGGTTTTGCAGAGGGTCTTGTAAGAGGCTTTGGTATGGCAATTGGGTTTACTTTGCTTGGTGCACTAGCATTATTTCTTATGAGACAGATTGTTATGCTCAATCTTCCAATAATAGGAGACTTTATCGCTGAATTGGTTAAGATTGTGCAAGATAACTTATAGTATTTTTGGAATAAATTTATACAAAGATGACTAAATACTTATTACGATGTTTAACACAAAAAACTGGAGATGAGAACTTGGATAAGAAAAAGCAAAAGCATTTTGAAGAAATTTTAAATGAGCAGAAAAGTGAAAGAGAAAAGTCATTGTTTGATGATAAACTTGGGCTTCATGCTGAACTTAGGGAGGTTACAAGTGAGCTTTCATCCTATGACAATCACCCTGGTGATCTTGGCACTGAAACATTTGAAGCAGAAAAAAATATCTCATTAAGAAATAATGATAAATATGCTTTAAGTGAAATTGAAGATGCGGTTTCAAGAATACATAAAGGTAAATATGGAAAGTGCGAAGCTTGCGGAAATGAGATTGTGGAAGAAAGATTGGAGTTAATTCCTTATACTAGATACTGCGTAACATGTGAAGAAGAAAAAGAAAAAACACATATAAGTTATGAAAATGGAAGACCAATGGAAGAGCAGGCGCTTTATCCTCCATTTGGAAGGACTGATACGGATTGTAGTGTAAATAATGAAGTCATGTTTGATGGTGAAGATACTTGGGAGGCTGTTGAAAGTTTTAATCTAATAGATTCTCCAGAGGATAATATAGATGACCTTGGGTATGTTGAGGAAATAGAGAAGATAAGCAATCAGCAGTATAAGCAGACTTTAGAATAATGTAGGCGCGGAAAACCCGTGTCTTTTTTTCATTTGTATGTTATACTTTTAAAGTATTATTTAGGGGGTGTTTTTATGTTTCCACTTTTGATTGTTTTAGTTATTGTATGTATTGACCAGATCGTTAAGCTTCAGATATTGTCAAATGTTACGCTATTTGATCAAATAGAAGTGATAAGAAACTTTTTTTACATAACATATGTTAAAAATTATGGTATAGCCTTCGGAATGTTTCAGAATAAAACACTTTTTTTTATAATAACAACAGCGATTATTGCTTCAGTTATTGTATATTTAATAGTAAAATTGAAAAATAAAAATATGGCTTTAACAGTATGTTTGTCGGTAATACTTGGAGGCGCTATAGGAAACCTTATTGATAGGATAAGGTTGGGTTTTGTAGTAGATTACTTGCAGTTTTCGATTTTTCCACCAGTGTTCAATTTTGCGGATTCATGCGTAGTCGTAGGGGCTTTAGTAGTAAGTGTGCTAATATTATTTGATAAGAATATAACACTATAAAGAGGGATTATATGGATGAGATAAAGTTTTTAGTTGATATATCTGATGAAAATAAAAGAATAGATTCATATTTAACTGAAAAGGTTGACGGCTATTCTAGAACTTATATGCAAAAACTAATAGATGATAATCATGTAAGAGTAAATGATAAAGAAATCAGGTCTAATTATAAATTAAAAGAAAGAGATACTGTTGGCATTATTATACCCGATGCACAACCACTTGATGTCAAAGCAGAAAAAATTTCAATAGATATTATATATGAAGATGATGACATAATTGTAATTAACAAATCTCAAGGAATGGTGGTTCATCCTGCTCATGGAAATTATACAGGAACTTTAGTGAATGCATTGCTTGAGCATTGTGATAATTTGTCAGGAATTAATGGAGTTATGAGGCCTGGTATAGTACATAGAATTGACAAGGACACTTCAGGGGTTATAGTAATTGCGAAAACAAATGAAGCTCACCTTTCTTTATCGGAGCAACTAAAAGACCACAGTGTAAATAGGCGTTATACTGCACTATTAGAAGGGATAATCAAAGTAGATAATGGAACAGTTAATGCTCCTATAGGTAGAAACACATGGGATAGAAAGAAAATGGCAGTAATTGAGCGAAATAGTAAAAATGCTGTTACACATTTTAAGGTATTAGAGAGATATATCCATCATACTTTAATAGAAGCAAGATTGGAAACTGGCAGAACACATCAAATCAGAGTACATATGGCATATATTGGACATCCTGTGGTAGGTGATACTGCATATGGATTTATGAAACAAAGATTTGATACAAATGGACAACTTTTACACGCTAGGCTTTTGGGATTTATTCATCCTAGGACTGGCGAATACGTAGAATTTGAGGCTCCACTCCCAAGGCATTTTCAAAATATTATTAGAATTGTAAAAGAAAAATCATAGACAAACAATTTTAACTATGATATAATCGTGAAAATTATTCTTTTAATCTGACCCTGTGAGGCAGTAAAGATGTTATAATAGTTTAGCTATTAAACTGCCTTTTGGCAGTTTTTTTATTGTATTTTTGGAGGTAAGCTATGAAGATTAAAACAGAACTTATGGATGAGAAAGCACTTGATAGAGCATTAACGAGAATAGCTCATGAGATTATAGAAAAAAATAAAGGTGTAGATGATATAGCGTTAATGGGCATTAAGAGGAAGGGAATCCCGCTGGCACAAAGACTCTGCCATAAGATAAGCTCTATCGAAGGGCTGGATATGCCTGTTGGAATTATAGACATTACTTTATATAGAGATGATATAATAAAAGATTCTATAGAGGTGCCTCAATCTGATACTTTAATTAATTTTGATGTGGAAGGCAAAAAGATCATACTTGTAGACGATGTTTTGTACACTGGAAGAACTGTAAGAGCTGCAATGGATGCAATTATAGATGTAGGAAGACCAAAGAGCATACAGCTTGCTGTATTGATTGACAGAGGTCATAGAGAATTGCCAATTAGAGCAGATTATGTTGGAAAGAATGTGCCAACTTCCAAGAATGAAGAAATTTTAGTTATGTTAAAAGGTATTGATGAAAAAGATGGAGTAGTTTTAGTTGAGGAGTAGTTATACTGCTCTTTTTTTTAAATAAATATAAGGAAGTGCATGAAGTGAGTTTGCTAATTAAATCAGTTAAGATTGTGGATGCTAATAAAGATTTTGATGGTGAGTTAGACATTTTGATTGAAAAGGGGATTGTAAAACATATTGGATATCAAATTCCATTGACTACTGAAAAAGTAATCAATGGAAAGGGTCTTGTTGCTATACCAGGGCTGATTGACGCTCATACGCATCTAAGAGAGCCAGGTTATGAGTATAAAGAAACAATAAAAACAGGTACTATGGCAGCTGCAAAGGGAGGATATACTTGTGTGTGCTCCATGCCTAATACTCGACCAGCTATAGATAGTCTAGAAATGATAAAAGTGATGAAGGATATTATTAAGAAAGATGCAGTTATCAATGTATATCCAATAGCAGCGATTACTAAATCACAGGAAGGAAAAGAACTTGTGGACTTTAAATTATTGAAAGAAGTCGGGGCTATAGCCTTTTCTGATGATGGAAAACCAGTTTGGGATAACCTTTTGATGAGAAAAGCATTAAGTAAAGTTAAAGGGAATGATTATCTAATCATTGATCACTGTGAAGATATGAGTTTAGCCATGGACGGGGTTGTAAATGAAGGGAAAGTATCAGAGCGGCTTGGACTAAAAGGAATTCCGGCTAGCGCAGAAGAAGTTATGGTATTGAGAGATGTTTTACTGGTGGAAGAATTAGATGCTCGTATTCACATTGCCCATGTTAGCACAAAAAAATCTGTAGATATTATAAGAGAAGCAAAGCAAAGAGGAGTAAATGTAAGCTGTGAAGTTACGCCACATCATATATCATTGAGTGAAGATATGATTGAATATGGATATACTGATTGCAAGGTAAATCCTCCATTAAGAGCTATGGAGGATATTCAAGCTTTAAAGCAAGCTTTGAAGGATGGTACCATTGACATTATTGCAACTGACCATGCTCCACATGCAGATATAGATAAGACGGAAGATTTTTATCAATCAGCCAATGGAATATCAAATATTGAAGCATCCTTTAGTATATGTAACACAGAACTTGTATTGGGAGGTATATTAACATTAAAAGAATTGGTTAGAAAAATGAGTTATAATCCAGCTAAGCTTCTTAGCATAAGTGGAGGTGAAATCAAGGTAGGAATGCCAGCAGATATTGCTTTGATAGATATTGACAAAATGGTCAAAATTGATAAAGAACATATGATTTCAAAAGGGAAAAATACTCCGTTTCATGGGAGAAATTATTTTGGTGAGGTAGCATACACTTTATTCAATGGAGAAATAGTTTATGATAGGAGCGAGGAACATGTTTGTAGATAGACTAATTGATAAAATATTAGATCATAAAAATTGTACAGTTGTTGGATTAGATCCAAGAGCTGAGTTGATGCCAGAGACTATTATTTCAAAAGCTTTAGAAAGTGAAAATAGTTATGCAAAGGGTATTGCAGAGGCATTTTATCAATTTAATAAAGAAATCATAGATAATATCTATGATATTGTACCTGCTGTCAAACCACAGATCGCATTTTATGAGCGTTTCGGGGTAGATGGGTTTAATGCATATATTAAAACCTGTGAATATGCAAAACAAAAGGGAATGATAGTAATAGGGGACGTCAAAAGAAGTGATATAGGTTCTACTGCAGAAGCATATTCAGATTTTTACTTAGGAGTAAAAGAATATTCTTTGCATATTGATTCAATAACAGTGAACCCTTATCTAGGTAGGGATTCACTAGAACCTTTTATGAAGAATTGTTATGAAAATAATAAGGGCATTTTTATCCTTGTAAAGACATCGAATAAGTCCTCTGTAGATATACAGGATTTAATATGTGAAGGAAGAAAAGTGTATGAGCATGTAGCAGATATAGTTGTTGAGCTGGGGGAATCACAAATCGGGAGATATGGTTATAGTTTAACAGGTGCGGTTGTTGGTGCTACTTTTAGTGAAGACTCTTTGCTATTAAGAAGAATTATGAAGAAAAACTATTTCTTAGTTCCTGGATACGGGGCACAAGGAGCCGCAGCTAAAGATATTGTACATTGTTTTAATGAGGATGGTCTAGGGGCTATTGTTAATTCATCAAGGGATATAATCTTTGCATATAAAAATGAAAAATATAACAAAAGGTTTCTTAGTAATCAATTTGGACTTGCTGCGAGACAATCTGCTATAGACATGCAAAATGAGATCAATAATGAATTGAGAAACAATAACAAACTAGCATGGTAAAGAGGTGAAAATATGTTTAACAAGATGTGCAAAGTTCTAAGCAATAATGAAATATCATCTTCCATATTTGAGATGGTCATTGAGGATAGAGATATTGCAATTGAAGCTGAACCAGGACAATTTCTTCATATAAAAGCAAAATTGAGAAGTGATACCTTACTAAGACGACCAATAAGCATATGTGAAATTAGTGGTGATAACATTACCATTGTTTATCAAGTTGTCGGCAAGGGGACCGAGGAATTGAGCCTTATAAAACCTTTAGCGTTTATTGATATCATAGGCCCTGTAGGAAATGCGTTTCCAGTGGATAAAGAGAAAAAGTGTGCAGTAATAGGTGGCGGAATTGGTATAGCTCCTCTTTTAGAGCTATCGAAACGATTGATAAATTGTGATGCTTATCTTGGTTTTAAATCAGGTATTTATAAATTAGATGATTTTAATAAATATTGTGATAATCTTGTGGTTTCAACTGAAGATGGCAGCTTTGAAAATAAAGGGTATATTACTGACTTTATTAAAAATGTTGAAAGTTATGAAGTTATTTACACTTGCGGTCCTAAAATAATGATGAAAAAGGTTAAAGAGATGTGTCATGGAATACCATCTGTTACATGCTACTTGTCAATGGAGGAGCGAATGGGTTGTGGTATAGGTGCTTGCTTGGTATGCACATGTAAAATAACTAATGCTAATGACTCAGAATGGCATTATAAAAAAGTATGCACTGATGGGCCTGTCTTTGATGCTGAGGAGGTGGAGCTCAGTGATTAATATGGAAGTCAATATAGCAGGAATAAAGATGAAAAATCCTGTGGTAGCTGCATCTGGAACATATGGTTTTGGTAGGGAATATGCCAAGCTCATAGACTTAAATAAGCTTGGGGGTATTTCGGTAAAAGGCCTTACATTAAAACCTCGGGAAGGAAATCCCTCTCCTAGGATAGTGGAAACTCCCTCTGGTATATTAAATAGTGTTGGGTTGCAAAATCCTGGGGTAGACTATTTTTTAGAAAAGGAGCTTCCGTTTTTAAGAAAATATGATTTAGCAGTTATTGCCAATATTGCAGGTAATACAGAAGAAGAATATTGTGAAATGGCAAAGCTAATTGGAAATAGGGTAGAAGCAATTGAACTAAATATATCCTGTCCTAATGTAAAAGAGGGAGGCGTTGCTTTTGGAACAAGCGCTGCTACAGTTTTTAGAATAACTCAGAAAGTGAAAGCCAATTGCAAAATTCCTTTAATAGTCAAATTATCTCCCAATGTGACAGATATTAAAGAAATCGCCACGGCAGCAGAAGCCGGAGGAGCAGATTGTATATCACTAATAAACACATTGTTAGGAATGGCCATTGATATTCATAAACGCAAGCCAATATTGGCAAATATTGTAGGTGGGCTTTCTGGACCTTGCGTAAAACCAATTGCACTTAGAATGGTTTGGGAAACTGCAAATACTGTAAAGATTCCAATTATCGGCATGGGGGGAATTGCAAATTCTGAGGATGCTATAGAATTTTTACTTGCTGGAGCAGATGTAGTAGCAGTGGGTACAGCAAATTTTATTAATTCTTTTGCACCCATTGATATTATCAATGGGATTCAAGATTATTGCATGAAAAATGGCTTTAAACAAATAAAAGATTTAAAAGGAATATTAAATAAATAGAAGTGCTTACTAATGGAAAAGATAATAGTAGAAATATTTATATACAAAAACCACTCTTACAAGAGTGGTTTTTTGTATATAAATGGAAATAATAAAATTTATATAAATAAATTAGTTGTTGTGACTGTTTATATAATAGCAATTTGACAAATAATAATTCATTAGAAGGAGGAGATCATATGAACAAAAAAATGATAGATGTATTAATAGTTGGATTTGCACTGTTTGCAATGTTTTTTGGAGCAGGAAACTTAATATTCCCTCCTAAACTTGGATTAGCAGCTGGAACAAATTTTTTACCTTCCCTTATGGGTTTTCTTATTACTGGAGTAGGTATGCCACTATTAGGTATTATGGCAGTTTCTAAAGCAGGTGGAAGTATTGATAATCTGGCAGGAAAAGTAGGGAAAAATTTCAGTATGATTCTTGGAACAGTAATTGTTTTGGCAATAGGACCTCTTTTTGCAATACCAAGAACAGCAGCGACAACATTCGAAATGGGTGTATTACCTTCCTTTCCAATTATGAGTACGGGCATGACTTATAGCATAATATTTAGTGTCATTTACTTTACTATAACATTATTTTTTGTATTAAATCCATCATCAGTAATTGATAATATAGGAAAAGTATTAACGCCTGTACTACTTATAACGCTTGCAATTATTATTATCAAAGGGGCATTGACGCCTTTGGGTGCATCTATAAATACTGGTTATGCAAATGCTTTCTCAAAAGGCTTTTTAGAAGGCTATCAGACAATGGATGCCATAGCCTCAATATTATTTGGTGGTATTGTTGTTAGTTCATTAGTACAAAGAGGTTATACAAGTACTAAAGATCAGAATTCATTGACAATTCAAGCTGGTGTTTTAGCGGCTGTAGGATTAGGATTAGTATATGGTGGACTAATGTATCTTGGCACAACCGTTTCAAATGTTTTATCACCTGATCTTACGAAAGTTCAACTTATTGTTGCCATTACTCAAGGAATATTAGGGAATTTTGGGAAAATTGCTCTTGGACTATGCGTAGCTTTAGCATGTTTAACAACTTCCATAGGTCTTGTGGCTGTTTGTGGCGAATATTTTAGTAAGTTATCAAAGGGTAAACTTAGCTATAAAGCTGTTTGCTGGATAACTGCAATTATTAGTGCAATAATTGCAAATGTTGGTGTTGAAGTCATTACTATCATTTCAGTTCCTTTACTAATACTTGTGTATCCGGTTACAATCGTATTGATAATAATGAATTTATTTGACGATTTCATAAAAAATAAAAATGCTTATACTGGAGCGGTAGTAGGTGCATTTGCAGTTAGTATGTTTGACGCAATCGCATTTTTCGGAGTTAATATTTCAGCTATAACTAATGTTTTTGATAGATATATACCCTTGTATTCAATTGGATTTGGCTGGATCGTTCCAGCGGTAGTTATAGGTTTAATATTTTCACTAATATTTAAATCAGATAAAAAAGAAATAGCGACAAAATAAACAATTAAACCCAGTCTATTAGACTGGGTTTAATTGTTTATTAAATATGTGGCTAAAGAAAAATCAATGTCATTACCTAAACCAATTAAGGTCCCCATGACCATTAGAGAGAAGATTCCTATTGCAATGGCAGATTCATTTTTTCCGTTACTAACACTTTTCCAAATGCAGGAAAGGCAGATTAACATTATAGATCCAACAATATATATTATATAATATGTATAGCTAAAAGTTACTATGAACCATTTAATAAACATTTGGAAAATTAAAAAGTTCGGCGCAAAAATAGTCTCCATTAATTATCACCTTTCTTTTTTTGTATAGTGTTATTATAACAAGTAATTTAAACTTTGGGAATAATATTTAGAAAATTGGAATGAATGTGACAACTTTCAATAAAGGTACAAAAAAGTGAGCTTAATTGCTCACTTTTTTCATATTTTTTATGATAGATTCATCGGGCGTAATATAGATAGTTTTGTGATTTTCGTAAATAACCATACCGGGCTTTGCTCCTGAAGGTTTTTTCACATATTTCTTATAGGTATAATCAACAGGTACTTTTGATGATAGTTTTCCTTTACTAAAAAACGACGCGATATTTGCTGCTTCTTTAAGGGTAATATCGTCAACAGCATTTCCATTTGTTTTAATTATTACATGAGATCCAGGTATTTCCTTGGTGTGTAGCCAAATGTCATTTGATGAAGCCATTTTAAGTGTCAAAAAATCATTTTGATAGTTGTTTTTCCCCACATATATCTCAAAACCTGAACTTGATAAATAAGATGAAGGTTTTGATTGTTTTATATTTTTTTGTTTCTTTTCTTTTCGCTTCTTCAAATATCCTTGTTCTGATAATTCATCCCTTATCTCGTTTATTTCTAATTCGTCAGTACACTTTTCTATATTATCTAGCTGAGCTTCTAAATAATAAATTTCTTTATTAGTTTCTTCTATCTGGTTTTTTATCATTATCAAAGCATTTTTGGACTTAGTATATAATCTATAGTATCTTTGTGCATTTCTAGATGGTGATAATTGAAAATCTAAGGGTATCTCTATATAACTTTGATCTTCACTATAATAATTAAGAACTTTAATAAACTTATCACTTTTTTTCATTAAATGTAAATTGGAAGTAAGTAAGTCACCATATATTTTATATTTTTCTGAGTTCTGAGATTCAGTTATCTCGTTGCTCTGCTTTTCAATTTTTTTAAAGCATCTGTCCAATTTTGTTGATACTACTTTTCTTATATCACCTGTTTTTTGCTTAAGTCTATCTTTTTTATCTCTTTCATTGTAGAATAATTCGATTGCTTCACTAATCCCTAAACAGCATTGGTAACTATATTCAGAATAGGTTTTTAAATTAAAGCAAGAGAAATCATATACTTCATTATTTTTATAAAATAATGTGGGATTATAAGTATCTGTTTTTAAATCTTTGATCATTGCTTCAAATGAGCTAAATAAATGCTTTGTCTGGGACAAATTTAAATCTTTTATATCAAGATCATAATCAAGATTTGCTAAATAGCAAATCTCTCGTGATACAGAAGGGCTTACACCAAAGAAAACCCTTACAAAAAACTTTTCCAATGAAATGCTTGCGCTTACTTCATTTATTGAATTTTCAAATAGCTCCGCAGTAATTGTTAGAGTATTAAGTTTGCCTTGTGCTGGAGGATAGATATAAGAAATGCCAGGTAGTACCTCTCTAAGGCTACTAATGTCCTCATCAATATGTTTTATGCAATCAATTATTTTATTTGAATTTGTATCAATAAATATGATATTACTGTTTCTACCCATTATTTCAGCAACAAGTGATTTTTGATTGCTATAGCCCAATTCATCAATACATTGGAAGTTTATTTCAACTACTCTTTCTAAAGAGGGTTGAGTTACCGAAAGCACTTTGGCACCTATCAAATGTTTCCTTAACAGCATACAGAAAGAAGGAGGAACTTGAGGATTAGATTTATTTTCTTTTGTTAAATTTATTCTGGGATAATTTGAACTAGCGCTAATTAATAGTTTACTCGTTTCTTTATAACTTCTAATTGATAAAACTATTTCATCTTTTTCTGTTTGATAAACCTTATCGACTTTTCCACTTATAATCTTATTATTTAATTCATGTACAAGAGATTTTACTACTGCACCATCAAATGGCATAAAAACACCTCCAAAACTAAAGTTAGTATACCATTAAGTTTGATTATTTACTATATTAATGCAAACACATTTAATGTACTTCTAGGTTACTTTAATAAAAAAAATAAAATCTATAATAGTCTTGTGTTTAATTATATTTATTTATGATATAATACTAAAATAAGTGTGATTTTGGAGGTTTATCTATGGAATTCGTCAAATATTCGGGTTTAGGTAATGATTTCATTATTATAGAAAATCTGATTGAAAACATACATTTAACTAAAAATATGATAGTGAATATGTGTGATAGGCACTTTGGAATAGGGGCAGATGGCATATTACTGATATGCCCCAGTAAAATTGCAGATATAAAAATGGTTATATTTAATTCGGATGGCAGTCAAGCAGATATGTGTGGAAATGCTTCTAGATGCTTCGCTAAGCATATTTACGAGAAAAGTATTATCAGGAAAGAAATAATTACTGTTGAGACAGAATCGGGAATTATAATTCCTAGATTAATAGTTAATAATGGTAAAGTAACTAGTATAATAGTAAATATGAGAAAGCCGATATTTGATCCTGAATTAATCCCATGTACTATAGCTGGTAGGGAGATTATTAATATCAATATTAGTGAATATGGAATCAATATAAGCGCCCTCAAAATGGGTGTTACACATGCAGTAGTTTTTACTGACAATATTGATGATAATTATGTAATAGAGATGGGACATAACTTAGAAAATCATAAAGATTTTCCCCTTAAAACCAATGTGAATTTTGTAAAGGCTATATCAAGAAATGAGATAGTTTTAAGAACATGGGAAAGAGGAGCCGGTTATACTTTGGCATGTGGGACTGGAGCTTGTGCATCTGTCGTTGCAGGAATAAAAAATGGAATTTTGAACGAAGAAGTTTTGGTTCATTTAAGAGGCGGTGACTTGAAGGTTAGTTGGCATGACGGAGAAGATGCATATATGGAAGGCCCTGCAGAAGAAATATTTCAAGGAGTTTATTTTATATAATTATATAAACTTATATAAATAAATATTTATCTCTGTAAATTTATGGGGAAGGGTGAAAAATAATGATAAGAAGCATGACGGGATATGGAAGAGGTGAATATACGGAAAACAATATAACCTTTTCAGTAGAGATTAGATCTGTAAACCATAGATATAGTGATTATTCAATTAGGATACCAAGATTATACTCTTCTTTTGAAGAGAAAGTAAGAGCTTATTTAACAAGCAAAATTAACCGAGGTAAAGTAGATATATATATCAATTATGATTTATATCAACAGGATGTCCAAATAAAGATAGATCAAAATTTAGCATCCGCTTATATTGATAGTCTTAATGCATTAAAGAACCAATATGATATAAAAGATGATGTTAGTCTTGCTCTACTTGCAAGATTTCCTGACATCCTTAAACCTGAAAGAATTGAACAAGATGAAAATCAAATTTGGATAATATTAAAAAATGCATTAGAACATGCAACTGAAATGTTAATTCAGATGCGTGATAGAGAGGGAAATAGGCTTTATGATGATATAATGATTAAACTTGATGACATTGAAAATACTCTTTCTATTATTGAAGGCTGTGGACATAACTATATAGATGAATATAAAGTAAAATTACACGACAGGATAAAGGATTTGGCTAAAGATGTTGTGCTTGATGAAAATAGACTTATGATGGAAGTAGCGATATTTGCAGATAAATGCTGTATTGATGAAGAACTTGTAAGAATGAAAAGCCATATTAAAGAGTTTAGAAGCACAATTGGGAATAGTAATTCTGTTGGCAAGAGATTAGATTTTATTGTACAAGAGATGAATAGAGAGGTTAATACTATAGGTTCGAAAGCAGTAGACTTGAGCATTATAAATAGTGTAATAAGTATAAAGTCAGATATTGAGAAAATAAGAGAACAAATTCAAAACATAGAATAATAGGAGGGAAATTAATGAGTATAAAATTAATAAATATCGGTTTTGGGAATATTGTTTCGGCTAATCGATTAGTTGCAATAGTTAGTCCAGAATCAGCGCCAATAAAAAGAATAATTCAAGAAGCAAGAGATAGAGGAATGCTTATTGATGCTACATATGGGAGGAGAACTAGAGCTGTAATAATAACGGATAGTGACCATGTAATACTATCGGCAGTCCAGCCTGAAACAGTAGCTCATAGATTATCTGATAAAGATGATGAGGAAGAGGTAGTAGTTGAAGAATAGTTTAATGGGGGAAAATTATGAGTAGAAAAGGGCTGCTTATTGTTATTTCAGGGCCTTCGGGAACGGGTAAAGGGACCATATGTAAAGAGCTTCTTAGCAGAAACATTCCAGACCTGGAGCTTTCTATTTCAGTTACAACAAGGAAACCTAGGGTTGGGGAATTAGAAGGTTTAAATTATTTCTTTAAAGATAAAGCTGATTTTATTAAAATGATTGAAAACAATGAATTTATAGAATATGCTAGGGTTTATGATAATTATTATGGTACTCCCAAGCAATATGTTTTTGACAGACTAAATGAAGGTAAGGATGTAATATTAGAGATTGATACTCAAGGTGCTGTTAATGTTAAGAATAAATTGGATCAAGGAATATTAATATTTATTGTGCCTCCTTCTTTTGAAGAATTGAAAAATAGAATACTTAATAGGGGTACTGAAACACAGGAAGATATAAAAAAGCGATTAAGATGTGCCAACGAAGAAATAAAATTGTCTTCATATTATGATTATTTAATTGTTAATGATAGTATAAGAAGTGCTGCCGATAAAATTGAAAATATTCTTCAGGCAGAGAAGTGTAGAATTAAAAGAGTTAATATTGATTATTTGAATTTTGAGGAGGAATAGATTATGATATATCCTACTTTAGCATCTTTAATGGAAAAAGTAGACAGTAAGTATACACTTGTGGTAGCTACATCTAAAAGGGCAAGACAGATAGTAGATGGGCAGAGCAAGCTTACTAAAAATGAGTCAAATAAGCCTGTAACTGTAGCAGTTTGGGAAATAGAAGAAGGAAAAATAACTTATGAGAGAAGCGCCGAATTAGAATCTGAAGGTGAATAAAATGTTGGAAGGTAAAAACATTATTCTTGGAGTAAGTGGCGGGATCGCAGCATATAAAGCTTGTGAATTGGTCAGTAGATTGAAGAAACTCAATGCAAATGTCGATGTAATAATGACGCAATCTGCTACTAATTTCGTCACGCCTCTTACTTTTCAATCCCTGTCGTTAAACCAAGTGATAGTTGATAATTTTAGTGAACTAAAATATTGGGAGATTGAACATATTTCGTTGGCAAAAAAGGCAGATATTATAATTGTTGCACCAGCAACAGCAAACATAATAGGTAAAGTTGCCAATGGCATTGCAGATGATATGCTGTCAACTACAATAATGGCAACGAAAGCATCTGTAGTTTTTGCTCCTTCAATGAATACGAATATGTATTTAAATAGAATTGTGCAAAATAATATTGAAAAATTAAAATCATTAGGATATTTATTTATTGAGCCTGCGGTAGGCAGACTAGCTTGTGGTGATATAGGTCAAGGCAAAATGGAAGAACCTGAATTCATTGAGCAAAAGATCATTCAGCTTCTAATTGCTAAGAGTGACTTAGCATCTATGAATATTCTGGTAACGGCAGGACCAACTCAGGAAGCCATTGACCCAGTAAGATATATCTCAAATCATTCTACAGGAAAAATGGGATTTGCCATTGCTGAAAGAGCTGCAGCCAGAGGTGCAAAAGTTACGCTTATTAGTGGTCCTACTAAATTAGCTACACCAATAGGGGTTTTGCGTATTGATGTAGTATCTGGAAAAGAAATGTTTGAAAAAGTTATGGAGCATTTTGTAGAATCAGATATAATAATTAAAAGTGCTGCTGTTGCAGATTATACACCTGCAGAAGTCAGTACCCAAAAATTAAAAAAGAAAGATGATGAACTTAATATAAAATTGAATAAAAACACTGATATTTTGTTTGAATTAGGCAGAATAAAAGGTGATAAAGTATTAGTAGGATTTGCAATGGAAACGCAAGATTTAATTGAGAATGCTAAATCAAAATTAGATAAGAAGAATGCCGATTTGATTATTGCAAATGATTTAAATGTTGAGGGAGCAGGTTTTGGTACGGAAACGAATGTTGTAACCATTATTAATAAAAATGGAATTGTTGAGAAATTGCCAATGATGAGCAAAATTGAACTGGCTAACATCATATTGGATAAAGCTTTCAAGTTGATTGAGCGTACATAAGGTACGCTTTTACCATGTAAGGGAGGGAATAGAGATGGGGAAGATAATTTATGCCGAAATAGTAGTTGATAATCGATGCAAGGAAACAGACAAGATATATCACTACTCTATCCCTGATGAAATGAGTACTACAATTCAAGTTGGATGCAGAGTCTTGATCCCTTTTGGAAAAGGAAATAAGAAGGTGGAGGGATTTGTTGTTGGAATAACTCATGAGCTTCATATTGACGTTAAAAGGATTAAAGGTATAGTGAAATTGATTGATTCGGAGCCTGTTATAAGTAAAAGCTTAGTTGACCTTGCAATTTGGATGAAAGAAAAATACTTGTGTTTTTATATAGATGCATTAAAAGCTACTATTCCTACTTCTGTTAGAAGTAAGATAAGTCATATAGTAGAATTAAACAATATAATCGTGGATGTAACATCTATTCAGATGTTAGATATAATAGAATATATAGAAAAAAATGATGACAAGGTCGATATAGAACAATTAAAATCTTATTTTAACAATATTAATATCAATTCATATATAAAGAAAATGAAAGATAAAGGAATCGTTAACATAAGGCAGGTTGTTCAGAAAGATGTATATTTAAAGAAAGAAAGATACCTTTTTTTAAACGATAAAATCCATGTGGAAATGCCTAATAATGCAAGAAAACAGATAGAAGCATTAAAAATAATACAATCTAATCCTGGGATAGGGTATAAAGATATAAAAGCTAAATATAACGTTGAATATTCAATTATAAATATCCTTGCAAAAAAAGGATGCATTCATATTATAGAACGAGAAGAATATCGAGATCTTAATAGTATGGCTAGTTATACCAGTAAACATATTTTAACTGAGGTACAAAAAGATGCATTAAATAAGATACTTAGTTATTGTGATGAAAATAGGCCTATTCTTTTACATGGGGTCACAGGAAGTGGAAAGACAGAGGTATATTTTGAAGTTATAGATAAATACCTAAATCTAGATAAAGAAGCAATTATTCTTGTTCCTGAAATATCATTGACTCCACAAACAATAGGAAGATTTAAAAATAGATTTGGAGATAATATTGCTGTTCTACATAGTGGATTATCACAAGGAGAAAGATCTGATGAATGGAAGAAAATCAAGAGAGGGATTGCAAAAATTGCAATTGGTGCAAGATCGGCAGTTTTTGCTCCGTTTAACAATCTAGGTATTATAATTATAGATGAGGAACATGAAAATACTTATAAGTCTGAAATAAGTCCCAAGTATCTGACTAGGGAAGTAGCTCAGAAAAGATGTGAATTAGAAAATGCCAAGTTGATTTTAGGTACAGCTACACCTTCCATTGAAACATATTATAAAGCTCAAACTGGTGAGTTTGGTCTTGTGGAAATGTTAGAGAGAGTGAATGGGAAACTGATGCCGAAGGTTATTATTATAGATATGCGTGAGGAGTTAAAAAACGGGAATAAAACAATATTTAGTGAAAAGTTGATAAACGCTACACTTGACACATTAAAATCCGGAGATCAGTTAATTTTATTTTTGAACAGGAGAGGTTATTCTACTTTTGTATCCTGCCGTGAATGCGGAATAGTAATGAAATGTCCAAGATGCAATATTTCTCTAACTTATCATATGAACGAAAATCGATTAACTTGTCATTACTGTGGGTATAATATTGAAAATCCTAAGAATTGTCCTAAATGCAGAAGTAAAAATATTAAGTATTTTGGAGTAGGCACTCAAAAGGTAGAAAAAGAATTTCAAAAAAAATTCAACATATTTGATACCGTAAGAATGGACGCTGATACAACTACAAGAAAGAACTCTCATGAGTTGCTGCTTGAGAAGATTCGTACAAAACAATCTAAAGTATTAATAGGTACGCAGATGATATCAAAGGGACTTGATTTTCCAGATGTCACACTTGTTGGAATAATTGCTGCCGATATAAGTCTGAACTTGCCTGACTTTAGATCGGCAGAGAAGACCTTTCAAACCATAGCACAGGTGGCTGGTAGATCAGGCAGAGGCGAAAAAACCGGAACTGTAATTGTTCAAACATATTCGCCAGAACATTATAGTATAAAATATGCTCAAGTTCATGACTATAAAGGGTTTTATGAAGAAGAGATTAAGGCAAGAAAACAATTAGATTACCCACCCTTTACAATGATAACCAATATTATTATCAGTGGAGAAGACGAAAATGCGGTAATAAAAAAAGCAACTGATTTAAGTATCTTTATAAATAATCAAGTCGGTGGTAGTGGCATAGAAACGCTTGGACCAGTTTCTGCTCCAATTGCTCGGATTAAAAATAGATATAGGTGGCAGATAATTTTAAAGGGAAAAGACGAGGATAAGATCAAAGAAACCATTAAGAAAATAATATATAATGATTATATTAACGAGAATATTAATATTAATATAGATATGAATCCAATAAATATGTTATAAGTAAATAAAGAAGTGTGAAAAGCAGGAGGTAAATTATGGCTATTAGAGAAATAAGGAAAGATTCTGATGAAATACTAAGAAAATTATCAAAAAAGGTTGATAAGATAGATGAACGGATTATTACATTACTTGATGATATGAAAGATACCATGTATAAAGCAGAAGGAATTGGATTAGCAGCTCCGCAAGTTGGAGTCTTAAGAAGAGCAACAGTTATAGATGTAGGAGAAGGTATTGTTGAACTTGTTAATCCAGTGATTGTATATGAACATGGAGTACAGTGTGAGGAAGAAGGATGCTTGAGTATACCAGGTGAAAAGGGTACTGTAAAAAGACCAGCTAAAGTAATTGTAAGAGCAATAAATAGAAATGGCGAAACTTTTGAAATTACTGGAACTGAACTATTAGCAAGAGCTTTATGCCATGAGATAGATCATCTAAACGGCATACTTTTTACTGACAAAGTGATTAAAGAAGATGGAAAAGGAACGAAGTAGATGAAAATATTATTTATGGGAACACCTGACTTTGCAGTTCCTTGTCTTAAGGAACTTATAAATAGTAATTATGAGATAGCTACAGTTATCACTCAACCTGATAGGCCAAAGGGTAGAGGGCAGAAGTTGATGCCTCCGCCGGTAAAGGAAGAGGCAGTAAAACACAATATTGAAGTGTTACAACCAGAAAGAATAAGAGATACCCAATTTATTAAACAGATTAGTGAGCTCAATCCTGATATTATAGTCGTTGTTGCCTTCGGACAGATACTTCCTAAGGCAATACTAGATATTCCAAAATACGGATGCATAAATGTACATGCATCTTTGCTTCCAAGGTATAGAGGAGCAGCTCCTATTAATTGGTGCATTATAAATGGAGAGAAAACAACTGGAATAACTACCATGTATATGGATGAAGGCTTAGATACAGGAGATATTATATTGAAAAGAGAGATTCCTATATTGAATTCTGAAAATGCTCAGCAACTTCACGATAAGCTTTCAATTTTAGGAGCTACTTTATTGGTTGAAACAATTGATCAATTGATAAAAGGAACATCTGTTAGAATTTCTCAAGACCATAATCAATCAACCTATGCTCCTATGTTATCAAAGACATTAGGTAAAATAGATTGGGGCATGAATTCACTGTCGATAAAAAACCTAATAAGAGGAGTAACGCCCTGGCCAGGAGCATATACATCATATTTAAACAAGACCGTTAAGATTTTTTCTGCTGAAGCACTAGATGATGAGACTGAGAATAAGAAGCATGGTATAATTTGTAAAGTCGCACATGACCATTTTTTAATTAGTTGTGGAAAGGGAACTTTGAGTATTGAAGAAATTCAATTTGAAAATGAAAAAAGGATGAGTGTTGAAGCATATTTAAGAGGGCATAATATAGAAGAAGGGCAAATTTTGTTATAAGGGAGAAACATGCAATTGGTAAGACTATTAATATTAAGACAAAGAAGAGATTAGATAATGACTGATAGCATGTGACTTCTCATTTGCTATCAGTTTAAATTTTTATTTTATTGAAGAGAGTGAGAGATTTATGAAAAATAATTGTGCAAGAGAAAAAGCTTTGAAAATTTTTACGAGTATTGTGAGGGATAAGGCATACTCAAATATAGCGCTTAAAAAGCAACTTGATTTAACTGAATTAAATAAACTTGATAAAGCATTGGTAACAGAAATCGTATATGGAACACTAAAAAACCTGATATTAATTGATTGGGTCCTAGATCAATTTATAAAGACAAACAGGAATAAGATAAAGCCTATAATAGAAGATCTGTTGAGATGCGGTACATATCAGATCATGTTTCTTGATAGAGTGCCAGATTCTGCAGTATGCAATGAAAGTTCGGAACTAGGTAGGAAGTATGGGCATGAAGGAATAGTGAAGTTTGTCAATGGTATTCTACGAAACATTAGTAGAAGCAAGGATAAAATTAAATATCCTGATAAAAATCAAGAGAAGGCTAAGTATTTATCAGTGACTTACTCATACCCTACGTGGATTATAGATAAATGGATAAGTGAATATGGCGAGAGTTTTTGCGAAGAATTGCTTAAAGCTGGAAACGAAACAACTGATCTTTGCGTAAGAATTAATAGCATAAAGACAGAAAAAGAAAAACTTATGAATATTTTAGATAAAGAAGATATATCAGTTGAAAACGGAAGGTATCTAGAAGAAGCATTATATTTAAAAGGGATATCGGCTTTAGAAGAAAGAAAATCATTTACTAATGGATATTATCAAGTTCAGGATGAGAGCTCAATGCTTGTTGCTCATGTTTTAAATCCAAAACCTGGTGATTTTGTAATTGATGTATGCAGTGCACCTGGAGGTAAGTCTACCCATATAGCAGAGATAATGGAAAACCAAGGCAGTGTAGTATCTAGGGATATACATCCTCACAAAATGCAGTTAATTGAAAGAAATGCCAAACGACTTGGAATAAAGATTATTAAAGCTGAAATCTATGATGCATTAAAGTTAGATGAGAATTTAGTTAAAAAAGCGGATAAAGTATTAGTTGATGCACCTTGCAGTGGTCTTGGAATAGTAAGAAAAAAGCCTGATTTGAAATATAACAATAGTCCTAGTACGCTAAAAGATCTAGAGAAAATACAACTTGAGATTCTGAAAGTTTCTTCTGAATATGTAAAAAAAGGTGGAGTTTTAGTATATAGCACTTGTACTATAAATGATGGTGAAAATATTAATGTAGTAGAAAGGTTTCTTGATTTAAACAAAGAATTCTTTTTAGAGGATATAGAAGAATTCTTACCATCTATGTTACATAGTGAAACAAGCAAACTTGGTTATGTTCAATTATTTCCAAATGTTCATAAAATAGATGGATTTTTTATTGCTAGACTAAAACGAGGATAGGATGATTTAAATTGATAAATAAAATAAATATAAAAAATCTAACTTTTGCTGATATTATAAACTATTTTTGTGATAAAGGTTATCCTAAATATAGGGCAGAGCAGCTTTTTCAATGGGTTTATAAAGATATTGAGGATTTTGACCAGATAAAAAATATGCCAAAGAATATGATAGAGATGTTAAATAATGATTTTTATATAGACAGGGCTGTAATAGAGAGAAAGCAAAAATCTCAATATGATGGAACCGCAAAATATCTATTAAAGTTTAATGATGGAAATGCTGTTGAAGCTGTATTGATGCATTATGAGCATGGAAGGAGTATATGTATTTCTACACAAGTAGGTTGCAGAATGAATTGCACCTTTTGTGCATCTACCATTGGCGGTCTAGTAAGAAACCTAACTTGTGGTGAAATGTTAGAAGAAGTTATGGTTGTTGAAAGAGACGAAACTGCTAAAATATCTAATATAGTACTTATGGGAAGTGGGGAACCTTTTGATAACTATGATGAAGTAATTAAATTTATTAGAATTATTAATGATTCTAAGGGAATGAACATTGGAACAAGGCATATAACTATTTCTACATGTGGTGTTGTACCTAAAATTTATGATTTTATAAAGGAAAAACTCCAATGTACTTTAGCAATATCACTTCATTCTGCTGAAGATCAAAGAAGGTCTGAGATTATGCCTGTCAACAAAAAGTACAGTATTTCGGAAGTAATAGTTGCTTGTAAACAGTACACAGAGGAAACAAAAAGAAGGGTAACTTTTGAATATGCATTAATTAAAGATATTAATGATGCAAAAGAGGATGCTCATAAATTAGGGAACTTATTGAAGTCTATGCGTTGTCATGTAAACCTTATTCCTGTTAATTCTGTTGAGGGTAAAACATATTTAAAGTCTGAACGTAATACTATAAATGATTTTAAAGAGACTCTTGAAAGATATGGAATAGAAACTACAATAAGAAGGGAATTAGGCAGTGACATTGATGCTGCTTGTGGCCAATTAAGACAGAAATATATAGAACAAATAAATTAGCATAATTGAAGGATTTTCGAGAGTATATGTCGAAAATAAATGGTTTAAAACTATATAATATAAGTGAAGGTGATTTTATGAGGTCTTATGGATTAAGTGATACTGGATTAGTAAGAAAGATAAATGAAGATGCTTACTTGTGTGAATATGAATATGGAGAGGCTACTTATTTTATAGTAGCTGATGGAATGGGCGGTCGTAATGCAGGTGAGGTTGCAAGCAGTACGGCGATTGATTATATAAAATACTATATTGAAAATTACTCAAATAATACAGATGAAGTTCGTGTGTTAATTAAAAATGCCATTTTATATGCAAATGAAAAAGTATACAAAAAATCCATACTAAACAGTGAATGCGTTGGAATGGGGACTACTCTTTCTTTAGCCTGTATATTACGAGAAAAGTTATTGATTGGACATGTAGGCGACAGTAGAGTATATCTCGTTAGAGATAGTAAAATAATTAAACTTACAGAGGATCATTCTCTTGTTGAAGAGTTAGTAAAAAATGGAACTATTAAACCTGAAGAAGCCAATTCACATCCTCAAAAAAATATAATTACGCGGGCATTGGGAACCGAATATATATTAGATGTAGATTTGTATGAATTTGACATATTGGATGGAGACTTCATAGCGCTTTGCACAGATGGACTAAGCAATATGGTAACAGATGAAGAAATCCTAGATGTAATTAGAAATAATCCAGATGCAAATATTATATGTGAAAGGCTTATTGTTATGGCTAAAGAAAGTGGCGGATTTGATAATATTACTGTAATCATAATAAAGGCTGAACTAGGAGGTGAATAAGTTGATTGGTAAAGTATTAGGTGATAGATACGAAATATTAGAAAAAATAGGTGGCGGCGGAATGGCCTTAGTATACAAGGCCAAATGCAGGCTATTAAATAGAAATGTTGCGGTGAAAGTATTGAGACCAGAGTTTACTGGAGACGAGGAGTTTATAAAAAAGTTTAAAAGAGAAGCTCAATCGGCCGCCAGCCTATCCCATCCAAATATAGTTGGTATATATGATGTTGGAAGAGAAGATAATATTCATTATATTGTCATGGAATATATAAAAGGACATACTCTAAAAGATTTAATAAAAGAAAAGAGTAAGCTAAACATAGATTTTGCAATAAATATAGCTATACAAATTTGTTCGGCCATTGAGCATGCGCATAATAATCATATAGTTCATAGGGACATAAAAGCACATAATATAATAATAAGAGAAGATAATTCTGCAAAAGTAACAGATTTTGGTATTGCGAGAGCTGTATCTTCTAGCACCATGACGAATACTGGGAATGTTATAGGATCAGTACACTATTTTTCTCCAGAACAGGCTCGAGGTGGTTACACAGATGAGAAATCAGATCTTTATTCATTAGGTGTAGTTCTATATGAAATGGTTACTGGTAGATTACCTTTTGATGGGGAGACACCTATTTCTGTGGCTTTAAAGCATATTCAGGATGAACCACAAAGACCAAGGGCGATTAATCCAGAAATACCTAAGAGTCTTGAAGATATTATATTAAAATGTATGTCAAAGGATGTAATGAAGAGGTATAGCAGTGCTGCACAAATAATTAGTGATTTAAAACAATCACTTGTTATGCCCAATGGGGATTTTGTTAAAAGGCATTTTGATATGGATCAAAATACAAAAGTTATCGATGTATCAAAGATCAATGATGAAATTGATAAAAGTGTTAAAACAGAAGGTAAGAATTTTAAGAAAACAAGAGATGAGAAACACAAAAATAATAAGAAAAATAATAATCATAAGATTGTGATTCTAGCTGTAATTATTGGATTGTTATTAGCAATAGTTGTGTTTGGAGGTTATTATCTTATAGATAACTTATTTAATGTGAAGGAAGTAGAAGTCCCCGGAATAATAAATATGAGTGAGCAAGAGGCTGAAGATAAATTAAAGGAAGTAGGACTTATGCTAGAAGTCACTGAAAGAGTTAATGATCATTCAATACCAGAAGGACAGATATTAAAGCAAGACCCAAAAGAAGGAGAAAGTAATAAAGTAACAAACTCTATAAAGGTGACAGTAAGCAAAGGTCCAAAGAAAGTTGTAGTTCCCTCTATAACTGGCAAGAGCTACGATGCAGTTGGAATAATATTAGAAGGAGCAGGGCTTCAAGTTGGAAATGTCACACAAGAGTATAGTACCTTTCCTACAGGAATAGTAACTAGTCAAAAAATAGCTCAAGGAGTTACCGTTGAGGAAGGGACTAAAATAGATTATGTAATAAGTAGCGGACCAGAGAAGTTTTTTATGTCAAACTATATAGGCACTGGTATTGAAGAGGTTAAGAAGGATTTGATTGTAAAGGATTTAATATTAGGGAATATAATATATGAAAATAGTGAGCAATATGAAAAAGATATTATAATCAATCAAAGTATTCCATCCAGCAGCGAAGTTACTAGAAAAAGTCTAGTTGATTTTGTAGTGAGTAAGGGCAAGTCAGCTCCGGAAGTTGTGGAAAACAAAGCTAAATTAAAAGTTAACCTACCTAATGATTTAAATAATGTTACAATAACAGTTATTCAGATCGAAGGTGACCAAAGCAAAGAAATTTATAAAAAAGTGCATAGTTCCAAAGATAGTCCTTTACAAATTCCTATAAGCGGTACTGGCAAGGCTATTTTTCAGGTTTTTATAGGTGACAGTATTTTTGATACTTTGGAGTATACTTTCTAATGGAGGTCAGTTATGAATCAAGGGTTAATTACTAAAGGAATAGGTGGGTTTTATTATGTAGATACTGGTAGTAATATTGTGGAGTGTAGAGCCAGAGGAAAGTTTAGGAAAGATAAGATTACACCGTTAGTAGGGGATCTTGTTGATATAGAAGAGGATATAATTAATAACCAGGGCTATATAATAAGTATTCATAAAAGAAAAAATCAAATGATTAGGCCTGCAGTTTCAAATATTGATCAAGCTGTTATTGTTTTTGCAGCCCAGAAGCCTGACATTAATATGAAACTATTGCAAAAGCTACTTATTTATTCAGAATATTCAAATATATATTCTATAATATGTATAAATAAAATTGATCTTGATGATGATTCGAATTATAAAGATGTTGTAAGGATGCTGGAAAGTGTTCCTTATCCCATAATTGAAACCAGCGTAAAGATGAATAAAGGAATCACTGAATTAAAAGATTCTTTAAAGGATAAAATTACGGTTTTTGCAGGTTCATCGGGAGTCGGAAAATCCTCATTGCTTAACTCCATCCAGCCAGGATTGGGCTTAAAAATAGGGGATTTAAGTAAAAAGATAGAGCGCGGGGCCCATACTACTCGCCATGCAGAATTGATGAAGCTAGAAAATGGTGGGTTGGTTTTAGACACTCCTGGCTTTAGCTCATTAGATTTAGTTGATTTAGAGTCATCAAAGCTTCAACTTCTATTTCCTGAGTTTTGCAGACATATGAATTGCAGATACACAGGCTGCATGCACGTTAATGAGCGAGATTGTGCAATTAAGGATGCAGTTGAAAACGGAGAAATTTCTGAAGTTAGATACGAATATTATAAGATATTTTTACAAGAATTAATGAACAATAGGAGGTACTAAGATTGATTAAAATTGCACCTTCGATTTTGTCTGCAGATTTTGCAGATTTAAAGAGTGATATTCAGCTGGTTGAAGAAGCCGGAGCAGATTATTTGCATATTGATATAATGGATGGACATTTTGTACCTAATATCACAATCGGTCCACTTGTTATAAAGAGTATTAGAAAAGTGAGTAGGTTAATTTTTGATGTTCATCTAATGATAGAAAATCCAGAAATATATATAAAAGATTTTATTGAAAGTGGAGCTGATTTAATTACGGTACATGCTGAGTCAACACATCATCTTCATAGAACAATTCAAATGATAAAAAAAGAAGGTATTAAAGCTGGAGTGGCATTAAATCCTGCAACACCATTATCTGTCATTGAGGACATCTTAGGAGACTTAGACTTAGTGCTAATTATGAGTGTTAATCCAGGCTTTGGTGGTCAGAAATTTATAGAAGGTTCCATAAAGAAAATTGTGAAGTTAAAGGAATTAATAAACTTAAATGGATATAAAACGCTGATACAAGTAGACGGAGGAGTTAATATAGACAATATAAGTCAGCTTGTTTCAGCTGGTGTTGATGTTGTTGTAGCTGGATCCGCTATATATAACTCAAAGGATATAAAAGAAACAATTAGAATTATGAAGGAAAGTAGCAAATAATATGAAAACTATTATTATTTGTAGTGGCTTAATAAAAGATTATGAGTTTTTTAGTGCAATTATTAAAGATTCAAATTATATTATTTGTGCGGATGGTGGTAGTAGGCATGCTTTTAAGATGAAAATAAAGCCTGATATAATTATAGGAGATCTTGATTCTATATCAAAGGAATATATAAATTATTATAACTCAATAGATGTAAGAATTATCAAATTCCCATGTGATAAAGATAAAACCGATACACAATTATGTATAGAATACGCGATGCATTTTTCAGATGAGATAATATTAATTGGGGCAACAGGAAATAGAATTGATCATATGCTTGCCAACATTTCTCTTCTGAAGATTGGTATTGATAGAGGCAAGAGTATAAGAATGATTGATGAAAATAATGAAATATATCTAATAGATAATGATTTAACAATTAAAGGACAAAGAGGCGAACTAATTTCTTTATTACCAATTAGCGAGAGAGTAGAAGGTCTGACCATAGTGGGCTCATATTATGAATTAATAAAAGCATCAATGGAAATTGGAAATCCATACGGAGTAAGCAATTATTTTTTAGCAAATGAAATTAATATTAGCATTGAAAAAGGATATCTTTTAGTCATAAAATCAAGAGATTGAAATAATAGAAATTTCTTTTAATAAAATAGTATCAAGGGGACCTTTACATGAGTATTATATTATGTAAAGGTTTTTTGTTTGGGGGAATATAATGATGAAATATACATATAAAAGAGCAGCTGGAACAATACTTATATTTTTAGGAATTTCAATAGTATCTAGGTATATTCCCGTATTGATTTGGAATATATCAATCATAGCACTTTTAATAATATTGGCATATTTATTGTATTATAGCTTTTATAATTAGTTGGGGGTGAATCGGGTGATAGGTAGGAAAAAGGAAAGGTTTTTGGGACTACTAATTCTTTCAATAGGACTAGGTATAATTCTAGCTGTAATAGTACCTAGAGTCGGTTGGATATTTTTTTCTGGAATATTTCTTATTTGTTCAGGTATTTATTTGCTAAGGAAATGTTGAAAAATAAAAAAGGCCTCAGTTTAATATTTAAAATAAATGAATGCCTTTAATAATTATCATTTTTTGAGGTTCATTAATAAAAGTTTGTTGAGCAATATTAATTATTTAATAAGTTGTTTTAATCTAATGAATTCTTTTGATGTTAGCAATATAAAAAAGCGCATTAACGCGCTTTATTATATAGCTCTTTCAACCTTTCCAGATCTTAAGCATCTTGTACAAACATTTAATTTTTGTGGTGTACCATTAACAATAGCTCTTACAGTTCTGATGTTTGGTAACCATTTTCTTCTGCTATGTCTATTTGAGTGACTTACTTTGTTTCCTGAAATTACACCCTTTTCGCACACTTCGCAACGTCTTGCCATATATATACACCTCCTTCGGTAATATCACTATCAACTTTTATTAAAGCAATAACATTTTAACACATGAATATATGATTGGCAATAAAATATTGAATAATATTGCTAATTATATTATATTAAAATATAATATAACTTATCTAGCTATTTTATTATTTGTTGAAGAATATAGGTATATAATATAATATATAAATATAAATGGGAGGAGATACGATGCCAGCGAAAATTAAGACGGAATTTGGTGAAATATATATATCTGAAGAAGTACTAGCTTCTTTAGCAGGCTTAGCAACTATAGAGTGCTATGGATTAGTTGGTATGGCTTCAAAAAATGCAAAAGATGGTATTGTAGAATTGCTTAAAAGAGAAAATTTAAGTAAGGGTGTGAAAGTAACTGCCGAAGGCGAAGAAATAGTAATTGATTTATATATAATAGTTGAGTTTGGAACAAGAATTTCTACAGTTGCAGATAATATAATAAGTAAAGTTAGATATTCATTAGAAAAGTTTACTGGGCTAAAAGTTAAAAGAGTAAATATAAATGTACAAGGTGTTAGAGTATAACTTGTATAAGGAGGTTCGTATTTTGGCAGTTCAACAGATCGATGGAAAAAAATTAAAGAACATGATAATATCAGGAGCCAATAACCTTGATAATAATAAAGACTTAGTAAATGCATTGAATGTATTCCCAGTACCTGATGGAGATACTGGGACAAATATGTCTTTAACAATGAGCTCTGCAGTTAAAGAAGTAAAAAATACAAAAAAAGATGATGTGTTTTCAATAATTGATGCAATTGCCAATGGCTCTTTGATGGGCGCGAGAGGCAATTCTGGGGTTATATTATCCCAAATATTTAGAGGTTTTGCAAAAGGACTTAAGTCAGTTGAAAATATTAATTGTACAGCATTAGCGCATGCATTTATGGAGGGCTCAAATACAGCATATAAAGCTGTTATGAAGCCAACTGAAGGCACAATACTAACGGTTATAAGGGAGAGTGCTGAATATGCCGTAAAAGCCGCTGTAGGATGTGCAAGTATAGAACTGCTTCTAGAAAAAATTATTGAAAAAGCAAATAAAACGCTAGAAAGAACTCCTGATATGCTACCTGTGTTAAAACAGGCTGGTGTAGTTGATGCAGGTGGAAAAGGATTAATATATATTTTTGAAGGAATGTATAGTTATCTAGTTACTGAAAAAATAATTGAGATAAGTGGGAAATTAGATATATCAGAGAGTGAAACGGAAAAAATAAGTTTTCAAATCAATGAGCAAGAGATTGTCTTTGGCTACTGTACTGAATTCTTCTTAAAAGCAAGTGGCGTGGATGTAAATGTATTTAGGAATCAATTAGCTGAGTTGGGAGATTCCATTGTGGTTGTGGGCGATGATAATATTGTTAAAGTACATATACATACAAATAACCCTGGTAAGATATTAGAAAAAGCATTAGAAAGAGGCGAATTATCCAAGATTAAAATCGAAAATATGAGAGAGCAACATAGACAAATGATTGCTTTTGATAAAGAGGATATAGAAGCATCATCTGAAATTAAAAAGTATGGTTTTGTAGCTGTGGCTATGGGACAAGGAATATCTAGTATCTTTCAAGACTTAGGAACTGATGTAGTAATTGAAGGTGGCCAAACAATGAATCCAAGTACAGAAGATATTCTAAAGAGTATTAACACTATTAATGCAGAAAATATTATTATTTTTCCTAATAATAGCAATATAGTTCTTGCTGCTAATCAAGCCAAAAGTCTTTCTGATAAAAATGTAATAGTAGCTTTAACTAAGACGATTCCACAAGGGATTTCTGCCTTAATGGCAGTAGATATTGATAAACTTCCAGAAGATAATATTAAAAAAATTGAAAGAGCAATATCTGATGTAAAAACAGGATTGATTACTTATGCAGTAAGAAGTTCTAACTTTGATGGAAAAGATATCGAAGAAGGAGATATTTTAGGAATTATTGATGGAACGATATCTGAAGTTGGACAGGAGATTTTAGAGGTTAGTGAGAAGATTATAGATGGAATGATCAATGAGAGTTCTTCTTTGGTCTCCATATACTATGGGAATGATATAAAAGAAAAAGAGGCAAAAACATTAGTAGACTATATACAAAAAAAGCATAGTGATTGTGAGATAGAAATGCATTATGGTGGTCAGCCTTTATATTACTATATAATTTCTGCGGAATAAATATTTGTAAAAGCGTAGATTCAAAATGAATTTACGCTTTTATTATGTGAGCTGGAAAGAGGTGTTGATATGTTGATTGATGACTCAATTAAAGTAATAAAAGGAATTGGACCTTCAAAAACAAAACTATTAAATCGTCTCAAGATTTATACGGTAGAGGACTTACTATATTATTTTCCAAAAGCATATAAGGATAAGTCTAAATTAAGCCTTGTTAATGATTGTATGATAGGTGAATTTTGTACAGTGAAAGCTAACATAATAGAAAAACCAGTGGAGTCAAGGACCAAAAGTGGATTGTTGATTACTAAAGCAATACTGGCCGATTCTACTGGTAGAATAAATGCTATCTGGTATAACAATAAATTCATAAAAAATATGTTCTTAGGCTGTTCGGAGATAATACTATATGGCAAAATAAATAAGTATTTAAGCGATGTGATTATTGAATCACCTGAAATTTATAAATGTGGAGAAAAAGAAAATATAAACTTATTTAGGATTGTGCCAGAATACATATTAACTGAAGGCTTAACTTCAAAAGATATTAGAAAATATGTATATGAGGTTTTAGAAAAAACCCAAGGAATGGTCCAAGATATCTTTTCAGAGGAAATTAGAAAGCAATTTGGATTAGCTGAGGTAAATTTCTGTATAAGAAATATACATTTTCCTCAATCTTATGATAATTTACAATTAGCACAGTATAGATTTAAGTTTGAAGAATTATTTGTAGTACAATATGGATTATCACAGTTAAAAAATATGAATCATGTAAAGCAAGGGATTAGTTTTAAAAGTAGAGGAGAAATTAAAAAGGTAATTAATAATTTACCTTTTAAACTTACAAAATCGCAAAGCAATGTACTTGATGAAGTATTTAATGACATGAAAAGTGATAAAACAATGAATAGGTTGATTCAAGGTGACGTTGGTTCTGGGAAAACAATAATTGCTATACTTGCATTGCTTCTATGCGTTAAAAACGGATACCAAGGACTAATTATGGTACCTACAGAAATATTAGCAGTACAACATTTTAAATATTTTTGCGAAGTTTTAGAAAATAAAAATGTTAAGATGGAAATGTTAAAGGGCAATATGAGTGTGAAAAACAAGCAAATAATTTTATCTCAGCTAAATCAAGGAGAAATAGATATACTTATTGGTACTCATGCAATCATTGAAGATAATGTAAAATTTCTAAATTTAGGATTAGTCATAACCGATGAGCAGCATAGATTTGGAGTGAGGCAAAGAGCTCTACTTTCAGAGAAAGGAGAGAATCCGGATGTTCTAGTAATGACGGCAACTCCAATTCCTAGGACACTTACACTGATTTTATATGGAGATTTGGATATTTCAATTATTGATGAGAAGCCACTAGGACGAAAGAAAATAGAAACTTATCATATAGATTCAAGTAAAAAGGAAAGGTTATTTGGTTTTGTTAAGAATCAATTAAATGATGGCAGGCAGGCTTACGTTGTGTGCCCTTTAGTAGAAGAATCAGAAAAATTAGATTTAAAATCTGTGGTAGAGTATTATGAAGTTTTAAAGAATGAGCATTTTCAAAATTATAAAGTGGATTTACTTCATGGAAAAATGAAGAGTTCTGACAAAGACAATATCATGGAAAACTTTAGGAATGGACTGACACAAATACTTATATCTACAACCGTAATAGAGGTAGGTGTAAATGTCCCAAATGCAACAATAATGATAATTGAAAATGCAGAAAGATTCGGATTGGCCCAGCTACATCAATTGCGTGGAAGAGTTGGTAGAGGAGAATATCAATCTTATTGTATACTAATTTCTGATTCGCAGGGTAGTGTCGCAAAGGAAAGGCTCTCGTTTCTTACTAAAAGTGATAATGGGTTTGAAATTGCGGATAAGGATCTTCAATTGAGAGGTGGAGGTGAAATTTTAGGTCTTAAACAACATGGTTTGGCTGAGTTCAAAATCGCGGATATTTATAATGATATTGATATTGTAAAAACAAGTAGGGAAGCGGTGAATTTATTTCTAAACTATGGCTTTGTAGATGTAGAAAGTAATAAACGGATGTTGATTGAGATAAATAAGAGATTGAATAAAATGCTTGAGCTCATTGCGCTTAATTAGCAAGAGTTTGTATGGTAATGAATAAAATGTAAGATTAGACTATACCTTGTAGAATTAACATAATTTACAGAGTTTAAAATTTTGTTAATAGAGTAAATTAATAGTACCTAAATATACAGGAGGTGCTACATATATGGCAAGAATGATGCAACAAGATAATTCGAGTAGTAAAACACTTGTTCCAGAAGCAAAGGCTGCTTTAAAATCATTTAGAGATCAAGTTGCTACAGAATTTGGAATCGACTTTTCAGGTTACAATGGTGATAAAACATCAAGAGAGTGTGGAAGTGTAGGCGGAGAAATGGTTAAAAGAATGATTGAGCAAACTGAAAGAAGCATGGTAGGTAGAAGATAAAGAAATGGAGGCAACTTAGTAGTTGCCTCCATTTCTTTAAAAAAATTACTGGTGACATATGTCACCAGTAATGGGAGAGGAGAAATTGAAGGAAGAGCTCTATGGGGAAATTTAGTATAAACTAACATCCCTAGTAATAGGATGTTCATTTTTACATTGTTTATTCAATATAAAAATATGATTTTGTATAAAATTGCTATTTGTGTTAGAATATAAGTGAAATTGCTGAAGGAGGAATATTATTGCGTGTTGTTGCTGGAAGTTTTAGAGGAAGAAAACTAGAGACAATTGATGATAGAACGGTGAGACCAACTTCTGATAAAGTGAAAGAATCCTTGTTTAATATTATTGCTGAGTACATATTGGATTCTCAATTTTTGGACTTATTTGCAGGTAGTGGAGCAATAGGAATAGAAGCTTTGAGTAGAGGATCAACTAATGTTTTTTTTGTTGATATCAGTAATGATAGCCTGAAAATATTAAAAAAAAATCTTTCAACTTTACATATAGAAGATAAAATTGAGATGTATAACGCAGATTATAAAACTGCTATAGAAAAATTTAAGTTTAAAAATATTAAGTTCAATATAATTTACATTGATCCTCCTTATTTTAAAGCTATTGCACAAGATGCGTTAGCACTAGTAGAAGAGGCCAGCATCCTATCACAAAATGGTATTATAGCTGTAGAGCACGATGAAAAAGATTCTATGCCACAAAATCAAGGGAAGTTATTTCTTTTAAAACAAAAGAAGTATGGCGGTACCAAGTTATCATTTTATACATATTAGAAAAAGTGCATGATTTATTTTATTGCAATTAAGAAGGAGGCATAAATTTGAGAATAGGTGTTTATCCAGGTAGTTTCGATCCAATAACTAAAGGGCATTTAGACATCATTGAAAGAGCTTCTAAAATATTTGAAAAGGTTATAGTCGTTGCATCCATTAATACTAGCAAATCACCATTATTTACGTTAGAGGAAAGAATGGATCTCTTGAAAGAAAGCTGTAAACATGTAAAAAATGTTGAAATTGATAGTTTTGATGGTTTGTTAATTAATTACATGAAAAAAATTGATTCTAATGTTATTATTAAGGGATTAAGAGCTGTTTCGGATTTCGAGTATGAATTTCAAATGGCATTAATGAATAGGACACTAGAACCTGATATAGAAACTTTGTTTATGATGACAACAGATAAATACTCTTACCTTAGCTCAAGCCTAGTGAAGGAAGTTGTGAAATTTGGGGGAAAGGTTACAGGGTTAGTTCCAGAGGTTGTCGAAAACCAATTATACAAAAAAATATTATAGGGGGTTTTACTTTGGATGTATTACTACTTCTTGATGCATTAGAAAATATAGTTGAAAAGGCTGGCGGAATTCCTTTATCTGGAAAGATACTTGTCAATAGAGATGAAATAATTGATATTATTAAAGATGTCAGAATAAAGTTGCCAGATGAAATTAAGCAAGCTCAATGGATTAGAGAGGAAAGGCAAAAGATTCTTTCAGATGCAAAGAAAGAGGCTGACAGTATTTCAAAAGAATATGACGAGAAGTTATCAGAAATAGAATTGGAAAAGCAAAAAATACTTAATGGGGCCAGAAAAGAAGCAGAAAACTTAAAAAAAGAATATGAAGATAATATTCAAAGAGTTAGAGAGGAAAGACATAGAATATTAGCAGAAGCAGAAAAAGAAGGAGAACTTAAGCTTCAAGAGACAGATAAGAAAATTCAAAGTAAGATTGATGAGAGTGAGATAATTAAGAAGGCTAACGATCAATGTAGGGAAATCATAGGTTCAGCACAGCAGGATGCGAAAAAAATAAGGCTTGGAGCTAGATCTTATGCCGATGATATTCTTTCTGAACTTGAAAGACAGACATCTAAAATAGTAGATACTATAAAATCTAATAGAGACGAATTAAAAAATTACAAGAGTTAAGGAGCACTATGAAATGTGTTCCTTAACCTTTTTTATTACCTTAATTCTACTTAAATAATAAAAATAAGTTAAAAGCGCTAATAGCGATAAAATTAATAATGAAATAAATAAATTGTTAAAAGTAGTATATAGAATTTCCTGATACGACGTATAATAATATTTAAAATCCTGGCTGCTATTAAAAGCATGAAATACATTTTTTATTACTTCAACTCTATAAAATAGTAAATAACCAAAATACGCGAAAATAGATGCAATAATACCTTGTAAGATTTTCATTACAAAATATATATCAAATCTAAGATCTGTTTCACCTATTATACTTAATACTTGCGCATTAATTGATAGTCCTCCAAAACCAATCATGAAGCTAATAATACATATTTTTGTTATTAATAATGATTTTAATAAAGCACATGATTTAACTCCATTTGTAACTTCAAGCATGCCTATTATTAGGCTTGATACCATTTCTGATGTCAAAGCTTTAATTGGAATTATCAAGCAAATAATATTTGATATTTCCTGTAGCAGGCCTGATATTTTCAAAGCAGAAGCGATTACGGAAAAAAGGACAATGAAACCGCCGATGTTTATTATTAAATTAACGCCATTTTTTACAGAATCTCCAATTATTGTGCCAATACCTCTTCCATCCCTCTTTCTTTGATTTACAAGCTCTTTTATAGGATGAATAGATAGATTTGTTTTCTTAGAACTCACATCATTTCCATGATTTCTAATTATAAGTCCTATGGAAATAGCAGATAAATAATGTGCTAATACCAGTATAATTCCAATACCGGGGTTATTCATTATTCCAGTAGCTATGGCACCAATTATAAATAGTGGGCCAGAGGAACTACATAGACTAAGCATTCTTTGCCCTTCAGCTTTTGTGCATATATTTTCTTTTCTTAGCATGGTTGTTATTCTTGCTCCTACAGGATATCCAGATGAAAAGCTCATAACCAGTGCAAAGGATGCCGCGCCTGGGACTTTGAATAAAGGGCCCATCAATGGTTTTAATATTTCACCTATAAAACTTACAAAACCTAGCCCAATGAGTATATCAACGCATATGAAAAAGGGTAATAAGGCTGGACATACACTTGTAAACCAAAGATTTAGACCATCTAAAGCCGCTTTATATGAGTCACCGGGATAAACTATCATGCATAAAATGATAAAGATAAAAAGAAAAATATATACAACATCTAGTAAGTCTAGTTTATTCATTTTTCCCCCTTCCTTGCAGCTTAGCGTTAGTATGTAGTGAAACTACATACTAACGCTTTAGCACAAAATTGAATTGATAAAGGCCATAGCCTTTTTCAAACTTTCACTCTCCACAAATAATATAGAAGAACTAATAGATTAATATGAAAGTTTATATATAAATTATTATAAAAATTTTATGTTTTAAAAAGTTTTAGTGTTAAAGCTTATTTGGGAGGTAGAAAATATGAAAAGGTTGAAGGTTGGATTGGCGCTTGGATCAGGGGCTTCGAGGGGATTAGCACATATAGGTGTAATTCAAACGCTTTTAGAAAATAATATACCTATTGATTATGTCGCAGGATGTAGTAGTGGTGCATTAATTGGTGCAGTTTTTTGCTGTGGAGTCAACTTAGATTTCATTACTAATATTGCAAAGAAAATGGATAGGATAAATTGGATGGATTTTGTAGTTGGCAAGAACGGAATGATAGCTGGAAATAAGGTTGAGGAATTTATCAGGCTTATTACAAAAAATAAGAATTTAGAGGAACTTGATATTCCGCTGGAAATTGTTGCAACAAATTTAACGAATTGTCAAAGATATATATTTAGAGATGGAAAAGTTAGTAGGGCCGTAAGAGCTAGTATATCTTTGCCTGGGATTTTTTGTCCAATTAAAATTGATGATATGGTATTAGTAGATGGAGGAGTAATTGACAGAGTACCTACTTCGGTTGTAAGAGATATGGGTGCTGATATTGTTATAGCTGTGGATGTTGGAATTAGTATGGTAGATGATAAGTTTAATAATATGTTTGATATTATTCTGCACTGTCTGGAAACTATGGAAAATGAAATATTAAAAAGCAGAATGATGGGTACAGATGTATGTATAAGGCCTTTAATAAAGAATATAAATCCTCTTGACTTTACTCAAGTAGAAATATGTATAGAAGAAGGTCGTAGAGCAGCTTTAGAACAGATTCACAAGATACAAAGGTTATTACAAAAAAATAATGAAGATAGTGCCTAATAAATCGGCGAAGTATAATAGTCTTTGCCGGCCTTTTTATTTTTGCCTTGACTGGTTAAAGAATAAATATCTGTTGATAGAATATCTAATTCAAAAAGCCTTGCAAGTTCAGGGCTTTCTGTTTTGAAATCTGCAACTTTTGTTATTATCGGATATTTACATTTTTCTTTTATCAGTCTCAACAAAAATTTGCCTTTATCATTGAAACCAAGTACTCTAATATAAATTGGGGTCAAGTCTTGTTTAAATAAAGAAGTATCAGACCTTGTAATATTAATAAGCATATGGATTATAAGGCGTTGTAAATTAGCTCTAGTATATCTCTTTACTTTGACGTTTTCTAATAGTTCTTCAACGGTTGAACAAGACAATGCGTATTTTTTTATGCGATTCTCAATTCCTTCATTGGCATTAAATATATCTTTCATTTCTTCGGATTTCATTCTTCTGAGTTGATATAGCATTATATCTGATAGTTTATTTAATGAAATGGGCATATTTCCTAATTGAAGTTGATTATTAATGATATCCCAGACAAAATGAGGAACGGCAAGTTTTAAATTTTCACTCATGCCATTTTCATATAGCTCTCGTCTTATAGCTGAAGCGCTAGAAATGATATCCTTTATATTTAAATCATTATAATCATTTGTTCGCTTAATTGTGATAGGTTTTATATTACTGTTTAATTTTATAATAGATTTTAAATATTCAATAGCAAGAGTATTATTGGGATTTTCTAAGATTTTCCTATTTGATATGTCATCAGATGATTTTAAATAATTAGATAATGACAAGGATAAAGCCTTAGGATATGAAAAACCTTTTGAGATATTCAATTTTATAATATTTTTTAGTTCAACTGGTTCAAAATAGAGTATTTCGGCAATTTCGCTCAAGAGATTAATGTCTCCTGATTCACTGCCAAAACATACAAAATCTATAATATTCATAGAGTTAAGTATTTTCATTGCACCATAGGCAAAGATTTCTGCAGGCTGACATGAGTACACAACAGGAAGCTCAATAATAAGATCAGCCCCACCTTCTATGGCCATTTTTGATCTTGCCCATTTATCAAATATAGCAGGCTCGCCACGTTGAACAAAGCTACCACTCATTATACATACAGCAAAGTCAGCTCCACATTTAGCCTTTGAATTTTCAATGTGGTATTTATGTCCATTATGAAAAGGATTATACTCACTAACAATTCCAATTGTTTTCATAAAAAATCTCCCGAATATAAATAAATTAGACAAATTACTTAATATATTGTAACATAATATTTACTAAATGAAATGTAGTAATTGAAATTAAGAAGTTAATTAGATTGACCTGATAAATAAGTGCTTTCGCCCATTGAAAACACACAGTAGCAAAAAGGATTTTCACCCCTTAA
>MCHG01000022.1_pt1 | contig 162862 bp, 151 predicted proteins | sample 787351 | NCBI WGS metagenome assembly MCHG01 (sample SAMN05430296, study PRJNA330682) | permafrost metagenome | biome: Cold desert; feature: permafrost; material: soil; isolation source: enrichment culture inoculated with soil incubated with H2/CO2 at 20 degrees... ... | reverse complement strand
CCGGCAAATCAGCGATTTGATCGAAGCGCGGAACCTAGCTGAACCAACCGACAAAAGCAAGAAGTTTTTCAACTCCCAACCCCGCCAAAACCCCAGAAACTCAGTCCTGAAGCCCCGTGGGCCAGCCCGTCTCCGAGCGAGCCGCGTCTATACGGACCACCCCCTGAGTCCACAACCCCTGAATGACGGATTTGCGAACTATCTCAACGAACCAGAGTCCCAGAACAGCGAAGCCCGCGCTCCAAATGCCGCTGCGTATATAGAGTGCGCAAAAGGCCAGGCCGGGACCTCACAACCGGACCAGGACAGGCGCCCGGCATAACCCAGCGCACCCACCCGGAAGCCTGCCCCAAACCCGAGGCCACACGCCCTAAAAGCGGAGCCGCAACACCACCCCACATTGAACGGGTGAAAACGTGCACGCTAACCCCGCCAGAGCACAACAACCGCGCCTTGGAGCCCGCGCAGAGCGCTGCAACGCACTTTTATTCCACATTTCGGCTGGACCGGGTTGCGCCGCAGCATCGAGGGCGGCATAAGAGCGCCCAGTTGAAAGGTTCTCCTGTGTCCCACCGCGCCGCCATTGCTGCGATCCTGAGCCCCGCGAAAGCGGCGGCCGATCTGCGTGTGCTGTCCCTGGGCGTACTCCTTCTTTCGGTAATTCTTATTCCGCTTAGCCGAGCGGTGTGGATGCCTGCGACCTGACCTGACCCCGTCAAAATCGCCCGCTTCACCCCGCTCCCACCCGGCAGCGGGGTTTTTCATGTGCCCAGCACAGACCCAACAGGCAGAACCTTCCAATAATCCGATGACCAACTCGTCCGACAGCAAAAAACAACCCAATGCGCGCAGTTCCGCCGTCACTCAGGGGCCGACCCGGGCTGCGGCGCGCTCCTATCTGCGCGCCGCAGGGATGCAGGACGCCGACTTCGACAAGCCGATGATCGCCATCGTCAACACCTGGTCGACGGTCACGCCCTGCAACATGCATCTGGACCGACTGGCCAAGGACGTGCGTGCGGGCATCATCGCTGCAGGCGGCTATCCGGTCGACTTCAACACCATCGTCGTCACTGACGGCATCTCCATGGGCACCCAGGGGATGAAGGCCTCGCTGATCAGCCGTGAGGTCGTCGCCGACTCCATCGAGTTGGCGGTCGAGGGGCATCAGCTGGACGGCGTCGTCTGCATCGTCGGCTGCGACAAGACCATCCCGGCGGCGGCTATGGCCTTGGCGCGGATGGATATTCCGGGCCTGGTCTATTACGGCGGCACCATCCTGCCCGGCCGGATCGGCGAAAAGGAGGTCTCGGTCCAGGAGGTGTTCGAGGCCATCGGCGCCCACGGCGCCGGCGCCCTGTCCGACGAAGGCCTGAAGGCGGTCGAGAGCGCGGTCTGCCCCGGCGCCGGCGCCTGCGGCGGCCAGTTCACCGCCAACACCATGGCCATGGCCCTGTCGATGATGGGCATCTCGCCCATGGGCGCCAACGACGTCCCCGCCGTCGATCCCGGCAAGGGCGCCGAAGGCGAGCGCTGCGGCCGCCTGATCGTCGAGCGCGTCTTCGCCGGCGACACCGCCCGCAAATACATCACCCGCGCCAGCCTAAAAAACGCCGCCGTCGCGGTCTCGGCCTCGGGCGGATCGACCAACGCCGTCATGCACCTGACCGCCATCGCCGCCGAGGCCGGCGTCGACTTCGGCATCGAGGACTGCCACCAGGCCTGCGTCGAGGCCCCGGTCATCTGCGACCTGAAGCCCGGCGGCCGCTTCCTGGCCTCGCACCTGTTCGCAGCGGGCGGCACCCGCCTGGTCGCCCAGCGGCTGGCCGAGGCGGGCAAGATCACCAACACCCCGACCGTCAGCGGCCGCAGCCTGTTCACCGAGGCCGGTGAGGCCGAAGAGACCCCGGGCCAGCAGGTCGTGACCAGCATGGACGCCCCCGTCATGGCGCGCGGCTCCTACGCCGTCATCTATGGCGACGTGGCTCCCGAAGGCGCGGTCATCAAGCTGACGGGCCACAAGGTCGACCGCTTCGAAGGCCCCGCCGCCGTGTTCGACTGCGAGGAGGACGCCTTCCATGCGGTTCAGGACGGCTCGGTCGGCGAAGGCGACGTCATCATCATCCGTTACGAAGGGCCCAAGGGCGGCCCCGGCATGCGCGAGATGTTGCAGGTCACCGCCGCCCTGAAAGGCCGCAAGATCGAGAACGTGGCCCTGCTGACCGACGGTCGCTTCTCGGGCGCCAGCTACGGCTTCGTCGCCGGCCACGTCTCGCCCGAAGCGGCGGCGGGCGGCCCGATAGCTCTCATTCGCGATGGCGATCCGATCGTCATCGACGTCACCAACCGCCGGATCGATGTGCTCGTCGATCTGGAGGCGCGCCGGGCGGACTTCGCCCCCAACCGGGTCCGTCCGGCGCAAGGCGTTTTCGCGAAATACCGCGCCGCCGTCGCCTCCGCCTCGCAAGGGGCCGTGACCATCCCCAATCCGCCGCCGGCCCAAACCGCCGCCACCTATTCCAACGCCCCGATTTCTGAGGACGCCTGAACCATGGCCATCACCATCTACACCAACGACGACATCAAGCCGGGCGCCATCGCCGGCCAGCGCATCGCCGTCATCGGCTATGGCTCGCAAGGCCGCGCCCACGCCCAGAACCTGAAGGACTCGGGCCATGACGTCGTCGTCGGCGTGCGCCAGGGCGGCGCCGGCTGGAAACACGCGACCGCCGACGGCGTCCCCACCGCCGAGCCGGCTGAGGCCGTTCGCGGCGCCGACATCATCGCCATCCTGACCCCGGACATGATCCAGAACGAGGTCTATCGCGACATCATCGAGCCCAACGCCAAGCCGGGCGCCGCCCTGCTGTTCGCCCACGGCTTTTCGATCATCTACGACCGCATCACCCCTCGCGACGACATGGACGTCATCCTGGTAGCCCCTAAAGGCCCCGGCGATCTGGTCCGTCGCGAGTTCGCCCGCGGGCGGGGCGTCCCCTCGCTGTTCGCCATCGAGAAGGACGCGACCGGCAAGGCGCGCGACCGCGCCATGGGCTACGCCAAGGGCATCGGCGGCGCGACCGGCGGCCTGCTGGAAACCTCGTTCCGCGAAGAGACCGAGACCGACCTGTTCGGCGAACAGGCCGTCCTGTGCGGCGGGGCCAAGGAACTGGTCATGTCGGGCTTCAACACCCTGGTCGAGGCCGGCTACCAGCCCGAGATCGCCTACTTCGAATGCCTGCATGAGCTGAAGCTGATCGTGGACCTCTTCTACGAAGGCGGCATCTCCAAGATGCACCACTTCATCTCGGAAACGGCCAAGTGGGGCGCCGTCGCCTCGGGCCCGCGCGTCATCAACGACGAGACCCGCGCCCGCATGAAGGACATCCTGACCGAGATCCAGAATGGCGCCTTCGCGCGCAACTGGATCGCCGAAAACGAAGCCGGCAAGCCCCAGTACGCCGCCTGGCTGAAGGCCGACAGCGAATCCCAGATCGAACAGACCGGCGCGCGCCTGCGCGAGCGCATGGCCTGGCTGCAGACCGCCAAGTCTGAAGCCGCCTGACCTGCATATATAAAGAGAGACTGACCCGATGAGCGCCGCCGCGCCCGCCCTGAAAACCGCCTCCGCCCCGGCGACCGTGAACGACACGGCCACCGGCGCGCGCCTGCTCGTCTCCAGCCTGGAGCGGATGGGCGTGGAGGTGGTCTTCGGCTACCCCGGCGGCGCCATCATGCCGATCTACGACGCCCTGACCGGCACGGGCCTGAAGCATATCCTGGTCCGTCACGAACAGGGCGCGGCCTTCGCCGCCGACGCCTATGCCCGCGCCTCGGGCAAGGTCGGCGTCTGCATGGCCACCTCCGGCCCCGGCGCCACCAATCTGATCACCGGCATCGCCAACGCCATGATGGATTCGGTGCCCATGGTCTGCATCACCGGCAACGTCCCCCAGGGCGTCATGGGTACCGACGCCTTCCAGGAGATCGACATCCTGGGCGTCACCCTGCCCATCGTGAAGCACTCCATCCTGGTGCGCGACGCCTCAGAGATTCCAGCCGCCGTCGAACAGGCCTTCCACATCGCCGCCTCGGGTCGTCCCGGCCCGGTCCTGGTCGACCTGCCCAAGGACGTTCAGTTCGCCACGGCGACCGCCCCGTTCGGCTTCAACATTCCCAATGAGACCGCCGAGGTCGATCACGACGCCGTCGCCGAGGCGGAACGCTTCATCCGCGCCGCCCAGCGCCCGCTGATCTACATCGGCGGCGGCGTGAAGATCGGTCGCGCCACGGAGGCCGTCCGCGCCTTCGCCGAGGCCACGGGCATCCCGACCGTCTCGACCCTGAACGCCCTGGGCACCATCCCGACCGACGCCCCCGGCTTCTTGGGGATGCTGGGCATGCACGGCACGCGCGCCGCCAACGAGGCGGTTCAGGCGTCCGACCTGCTGATCGTTCTGGGAGCCCGTTTCGACGACCGCGCCACGGGCAAGCTGGCCGAGTTCGCGCCCCACGCCCGCGTCGTCCATTTCGACATCGACGCCTCCGAGATCGGCAAGCTGCGCGAGACCCATGTCGCCGTCGCCGGCGAGCTGAAGCCCGGCGTCGAGACCCTGACCGCGCGTCTGGCGGCTGCGCCTCTGGCCATCGATCCCTGGGTCATCCGCTGCGCCTCGGCCGCCGCCCATCACGCCGCCCGCTATGACGCCCCGGGCGAAGGCGTCTATGCCCCCGCCCTGCTGAAGCAGTTGTCCGAGGCCGCCGGCGACCGTTTCGTCGCCGCCTGCGACGTCGGCCAGCATCAGATGTGGGCGGCCCAGCACTGCCGTTTCTCCAGGCCGGAAGCCCACATCACCTCGGGGGGTCTGGGCGCCATGGGCTTCGGCCTGCCCGCCGGCCTGGGCGCCAAGCTGGCAGACCCCTCGGCCACGGTCGTCACCATCGCAGGCGACGGCGGCTTCATGATGAACATCCAGGAGTTGGCCACGCTGAAGCGTTACGGCGTCGCCCTGAAGATCGTCCTGCTGGACAACGCCTCGCTGGGCCTGGTGCGCCAGTGGCAGGAGCTGTTCTTCGAGGAGAACTATTCCGAGGTCGACCTGTCCGACAACCCGGACTTCGTGAAGGTGGCCGAGGCCTTCGGCATCGAGGCCTTCCGCATCGACCGTCGCGATCAGGTCGAGGCCGGCATCGCCCGCCTGCTGGCCGCCGACGGCCCCTGCCTGGCCCACGTCATCATCAACCCCAAAGAGAACGTCTGGCCTCTGGTTCCGCCGGGCAAGAGCAACGCTGAAATGATGGAAGGCGCATGAGCATGAGCGACACCATTCACATCCAGATCGACCGGGCCGACGGCTCGCTTCAGCGTCTCATCGGCCTGGTGGAGCGCCGCGGCTTCCACATCGACGGCATGAGCATGGCCCCAGATTCTGAAGAAGGGGGCCCCTCGCGCCGCATCGCCCTGACCGTGCGCGGCCGCGACGCCGCGCGCTCTATCGACAACCTGGGCTGCCAGATCGACCGCCTGTTCGGCGTGTCCCGCATCGGCGCCCCTGCCTACCAGTCCGAGGCCGCGTAAAATGTCCCGAGTAGAACGAGTATCCAGAACCGCCGAGATTACGGCGTCGGACCCCAACCGCGTCATCATCTTCGACACCACCCTGCGCGACGGCGAGCAGGCGCCTGGCTTCTCCATGTCGGCCGAGGCCAAGCTGAAGATGGCCCATGTCCTGCGCGACCTGGGCGTGGACGTGATCGAGGCCGGCTTCGCCGCCGCCTCGCCGGGCGACGAGGAATGCATCCGACGGGTCTGCGGCGAGATCGAGGGACCGGTCTTCGCCTCGCTGTCGCGCGCCAACGAGAAGGACATCGACGCCTCGTTCCGGGCTCTGGCCCCGGCGCCGAAGTCGCATCGCCGCTGCCACGTCTTCCTGGCCACCAGCCCGATCCACCGCTCGGCCAAGCTGCGGATGAGCACCAACGAGGTGCTGGCCACGATTTCGCGCACGGTGGAGTACGCCGCCTCGATGTTCGACGACGTCGAGTTCTCGGCCGAGGACGCCTTCCGCACCGAGCCCGAGTTCCTGGCCGAGGCCCTGATGGCCGCCGCCGACGCGGGCGCCCAGACGCTGAACGTGCCCGACACCGTCGGCTACGCCACGCCGGAAGAAGTGCGCGCGCGCTTCGCCTATCTGGACGGGATCATCCGACCGCGCCACGCGGACGTGATCTTCTCCTCCCACGCCCACAACGACTTGGGCCTGGCCGTCGCCAACTCCCTGGCCGCCGTCGAGGGCGGAGCGCGTCAGATCGAGGGCGCCATCAACGGCATCGGCGAACGGGCCGGGAACGCCTCCATCGAGGAGATCATCATGGCCCTGCGCACCCGCGCGGACCGCTATGGCGTCAGCGTATCCGCCGAAAGCCGCCACCTGGTGCGCGCCTCACAGACCCTGCGCGAGGTGACCGAGACGGTCATCGCCCGCAACAAGGCCATCGTCGGCCTGAACGCCTTCGCCCACGAGGCCGGGATCCACCAGCACGGCATGATGGCCGACGCCCGCACCTACGAAATCATGCGTCCCGAGGACGTTGGTTTCGAGGGCAGCTACTTCGTGCTGGGCAAGCATTCCGGCCGCCACGCGGTCGGCAAGCGGGCCGAGGCCCTAGGTCATGTGCTGGAAGGCCAGCGCCTGGCCGACGTCTTCGCTGGCTTCAAACAACGCGCCGATCAGATCGGCGAAATCAATGACGCGGAGCTGACCGCCATCATCGCGGCCGTGACGGCTGCTGGCGCCTCCGCACAGATGGACAAGACCTATGCAACCGCTGGCTAAAAATATCTGGATCAATGGCGAACTGATCGCGTGGGAAAACGCCACGGTTCACGTCATGAGCCACGCCCTGCACTACGGCACTTCGGTGTTCGAAGGCATCCGCGTCTATGACACCCAGAACGGGCCGTGCGGCTTCCGCCTGACCGACCACGTGCGTCGCCTGTTCGACAGCGCGCGCATCTATCACTTCCCCCTGCCCTTCACCGAGGACGAGCTGGTCCAGGCCTGCAAGGACGTGGTCCGTTCCGAGGGCCTGTGTTCGGCCTATCTGCGACCCCTGGCCTTCCTGGGCGAGTGCGGCATGGGCGTGTCCCCGTCGCCTGAGAACATCCGCACCGACGTCATGATCTCGGCCTTCCCCTGGGGCGCCTACCTGGGCGAAGAAGCCCTGGAGAAGGGCGTCGACGCCTGCATCTCCAGCTGGAACCGCGTCGCCCCCAACACCATCCCGTCGGGCGCCAAGGCCGGCGGCAACTATCTGTCCGGCTATCTGATCGGCCGCGAGGCCCGCGTGCGCGGCTTCGGCGAAGGCATCGCCCTGGGCGCCGACGGCCTGCTGTCCGAAGGCGCCGGCGAGAACCTGTTCATCGTCAAGGACGGCGTGCTGATGACCCCGCCCGCCGCCGCCTCCATCCTGCAGGGCATCACCCGCGACAGCGTCATGAAGCTGGCGCGCGGCCTGGGCTACGAAGCCCGCGAACAGATCCTGCCACGCGAGGCCCTCTACGTCGCCGACGAGGTCTTCATGACTGGCACCGCCGCCGAGATCACCCCCGTCCGCTCCATCGACGGCATCCCCACCCGCGCCAACGGTCCCGGCCCGATCACCAAGGCGGTCAACAAGGCCTTCCGCGGCCTGTTCGACGGCACGACGCCCGACCGCTTCGGCTGGCTTGAGCCCATCGGCGAAACCTCGCCCGCCGCCCCGGCCAAGGAGCTCGTGCATGAGCCGGCATAATCAATCCTCCCCTGTCGTATCGCGACGGGGGAGGGAGACCGCCGCAGGCGGTGGAGGGGGCAAGCCCCATCCGTCGCGCTCGGCCTTCGCCCCCTCCACCATGCTGCGCATGGTCCCCCTCCCCCGCTTCGCAGGGGAGGATGGCTGATGAGCGCCCGCACCCTGTATGAAAAGGTCTGGGACCGGCACGTCGTCGTGCCGGAAACGGCCGAGACGCCGGGGGTGATGTATGTGGACCTGCACCTGGTCCATGAAGTCACCTCGCCCCAGGCCTTCTCCGAAATCGAGGCGCGCGGACTGAAGGTTCGCCGCCCCGACCGCACCTTCGCCACCCTGGACCATTCCACCCCGACCCTGCCCGCCGGCGCAGACGGCCAGCGCCCCTATGTCACCGATCAGGCCCGCAAGCAGGTCGAGACGCTGGAGGCCAACTGCGCCCGGCACGGCATCCCACTGGCGGGTTGGGACTCCGACCAACGCGGCGTGGTTCACGTCATGGGGCCTGAGCTGGGCCTGACCCAGCCGGGCATGACCGTGGTCTGCGGCGACAGCCATACCGCGACGCACGGCGCCTTTGGGGCCCTGGCCTTCGGCATCGGCACCTCCGAGGTCGGCCATGTGCTGGCCACCCAGTGCCTGTTGCAGCGCCGGGCCAAGTCGATGCGCGTCACCGTCGACGGGGCCCTGCGACCCGGCGTCTCGGGCAAGGACGTGGCTCTGGCCGTCATCGCCGCCATCGGCTTTGGCGGCGGCACCGGCTACGTCATCGAATATGCGGGCGAGGCCGTGCGGTCGCTGGACATGGAAGGGCGCATGACCCTGTGCAACATGTCCATCGAGGCGGGCGCGCGAGCGGGCATGATCGCCCCGGACCAGACCACCATCGACTGGCTGCGCGGCCGCCGTCACGTTCCCACCGACTTTGACACAGCCGCCGCCGACTGGCTGACCCTGGCCTCGGACCCCGGCGCGACCTTCGATCAGGAGGTGACGCTGGACGGCGCCGCCATCCGTCCCATGGCCACCTGGGGCACCACCCCCGACGCGGGCGCCCCCGTCGGCGCCCCGGCGCCCCACCCGCGCTCGGCATCGGACCAGAAGGCCCTGGACTATATGGGCTTCACCGCGGGCGAGGCGACGACCGGCCACAAGGTCGACGTCGTCTTCATCGGCAGCTGCACCAATGGTCGCCTGCCCGACCTGCGCGCCGCCGCCGACATCCTGCGCGGCCGCAAGGTCCAGCCGGGCGTGCGCATGCTGGTCGTCCCCGGCTCCGAGGCCGTGCGTCGCGACGCCGAAGCCGAAGGTCTGGACAAGGTCTTCACCGAGGCGGGCGCCGAATGGCGCATCCCCGGCTGCTCCATGTGCATCGCCATGAACGGCGATTTCGTCGCCCCCGGCCAGTTGGCGGTCTCAACCTCCAACCGCAATTTCGAAGGTCGTCAGGGCAAGGGCGCGCGCACCATCCTGGCCAGCCCCGCCACCGCCGCGGCCAGCGCCGTCGCCGGCGTCCTGACCGACCCGCGCGCCTATCTGGAGGCGGCCCTCCTCATGCAGCCGAGCGCCGCGCGCGCGGCGGTAGGAGCAGAATAATGTCTGAACCGTTCAAAGTCCTGACGTCGAAAACCCTGACCCTGAGCCAGGCCAATATCGACACCGACCAGATCATCCCGGCCCGCTTCCTGACCACCACCACGCGGGAAGGTCTGGGCGCCCAGGCCTTCTATGACTGGCGCTATGAGGCCGACGGCTCGCCCAAGCCGGAGGCCGTGCTGAACCGCATCGATCCGACCGAACAGCGCATCCTGCTGGCCGGTCCCAACTTCGCCTGCGGCTCGTCGCGCGAGCACGCCCCCTGGGCCCTGCTGGACTATGGCTTCCGGGCGGTGATCTCGACCGAGATCGCCGACATCTTCACCTCCAATGCGCTGAAGAACGGCTTCCTGCCCATCGTCGTCGATCAGGCGACCTGGGACGACCTGGCCGCCCATCCCGAACAACCCGTCACCATCGATCTGGAAGCCGGAGAGATCCGTCGCGGAAACGTCGCCCCCGTCCCGTTCAAGGTCGAGGCCTTCGCCCGCCAGTGCCTGCTCGACGGCGTCGACACCCTCGGCTGGCTGCAAGCCAGACTGCCCGACATCCAGACCTACGAACGCGTCCGTGAACCGGAGACCATCTGATGCCCCACACCCGCACCTTCAACATCGTGGTCCTGCCCGGAGACGGCGTCGGCCCTGAGGTGGCCCTGGCGGCCGAGCGGGTCCTGACCTGCATCGGCGACATCTACGGCCATCGCTTCGAGTTCGCCGAGCACCTGATCGGCGGCGCCGCCATCGACGCGACCGGCGAGGCCCTGCCCGAGAAAACGAAGACCGCCTGCCTGGCCTCCGACGCGGTCCTGCTGGGCGCGGTCGGCGGACCCAAATGGGACGGCGCCCCCGTCCGCCCCGAACAGGGTCTGCTGGCCATCCGCAAGGCCATGGGCCTGTACGCCAACCTGCGCCCCTTGCAGGTCTCGCCGGTCCTGGCCCACCTGTCGCCGCTGAAGAAGGAGATCGTCGAGGGCGTCGATCTGATCGTCTTCCGCGAGCTGACCAGCGGCGTCTATTTCGGCGAGAAGACCCGCACCGCAACCAGCGCCTCGGACCTGTGCGTCTATACGGTCGAGGAGATCGAGCGCGTCGCCCGCGCCGCCTTCCAGGCCGCCGGCCAGCGTCGCGGCAAGGTCACCTCGGTCGACAAGGCCAATGTCATGGAGACCAGCCGCCTGTGGCGCGAGGTCGTGACCCGCATCCACGCCGAGGAATATCCGCAAATCACGCTGGAGCACGCCCTGGTCGACTCCATGGCCATGCATCTGATCCGCAAGCCGCGCGCCTATGACGTCATCCTGACCGAGAACATGTTCGGCGACATCCTGTCGGACGAGATCTCGGTGCTGGGCGGCTCCATCGGCCTGCTGCCCTCGGCCTCGCTGGGCAACAGCGGCCCCGGCCTGTTCGAGCCGATCCACGGCTCGGCCCCCGACATCGCCGGCCAGGACCTGGCCAACCCGATCGGCATGGTGCTGTCGGCGGCCATGATGCTGCGTCACAGCTTCGAGCTGGAAGACGAGGCGGATTCGATCGAGGCCGCCGTCGCTGCGGTTCAGGCCTCCGGCGCCGTCACCGCCGATCTGGGCGGCGCTCTGGGCACGGTCGAGGCCACCCGCGCCATCGTCGACGCCATCCGCGCCATCCACTGGGCCGCCGCCCGCCACGTGCCGATGCACTGGGCCTGAGCCTCGACACATAAGAGAAAGGGCGGGCCTCACGGCCCGCCCTTTTCGTATTCAGCTGTCGATCAGACCTTGCAACGCCACGGCCATCCGCCGCGCCAACTCCGCCTTCTGGGTCTCGCCCAGCGACGAATAGCCGTCCGACAGCTCGCGACCGATGGCCATGCCCATGATCAGCCCTGCCGCCAGGCGCGCCCGCACCGGCGCGTCCGGCCCGCCGATCCACGCGGCCAGAGGGTCAAAGAAGCGATTGTTGGATGTGCGCTGCATGACGTCCATCGCCTTGGCCGACCCGACCGACCGCAGCAGGATCAGCAAGCCCCGCATCTTGGCGCCCGCCCCGTCGTCCTGGCACGGCATGACCTCGCCATAGACGATCTCGCGCGCCAGCCGCTCGCCGAAATCCTCGCGCGGGCCGTCCATCAGGTCGCGACCGTTCTTGCAGCTGTCCAGGACGGCGACGAACAGATCTTCCTTGGAGCCGAAGTAGCGGCTGATCAGGGCCGCATCCACGCCGACGTCACGCGCGACGTCGCGCATGCCGACATCGTCATAGCTGTCGGAGCAAAAGCGTTCGCGCGCCGCCTCCAGGATAGCCTGGCGGGTGGCGTTGGCGTTACGCGGTCGGGGGGCGTCGCACAGGACCAATAGGTCGCACTCCAATAAACCTTATCACCTATATGGCTTTGTCATCAGGCGTTGACAAGCGGAACCGCGCTCATCATTAAGTCACACGACGTTGACTGGCGCCTCCTCCCCCGAAGAGCGCTGGTCTGTTATGTTTGAAATCCCCCTCTCTCAGGAGAATGCGCCGATGCGCACGGTTAAGATCGCGGTTGCGTCCGTCATGATGTCAGCCGCCCTCTACGGCTGTTCCAAGGGAGGCGAGGCGCCTGCGCCTCAGGCGCCGCCCGTCACCGTCGCTACCCCGCTGGCCCGTCAAGTCGTGGATTGGGACGAAGTCACCGGCCGTTTCGAAGCCACCCGTTCGGTTGACGTGCGCGCTCGCGTCGGCGGCTACATCCAGGCGGTCCACTTCAAGGACGGCGACTTCGTGCGTCAGGGCCAACTGCTGTTCACGCTCGACCCGCGCCCGGCCCAGGCCGCCCTCGCCTCCGCCCAGGCTCAGCTGTCCCAGGCCCAGGCCCAACTGACCCTGGCCCGCAGCGAGTTCGCCCGCGCCGAGGGCCTGCTGGCCTCGCAGGCCGTGTCCCAGGCCGAGGTCGATTCCAAGCGCGGCGCCGTGGCCCAGGCCCAGGCCGCCGTCTCGGCCGCCAACGCCGCCATTCGCGCCCGCCAGCTGGACGTCGAGTTCACCCGCGTCACCGCCCCGATCGCGGGCCGCGTGTCCGACCGCCGTGTCGATCCGGGCAACCTGGTCGGCGGCGGCTCCTCGGCCGGCGACGTCCTGACCACCATCGTCTCGTCCTCGCCGATCTATTTCGTCTTCGACGGCTCCGAAGCCCTGGCGCTGAAGTACCAGCGCGAAGCCCGCACGGGCGGCCCGGCCCCCATCCGTATTCGCCTGCAGGATGAGGCCAGCTACGACCGCGTCGGCACGCTGGACTTCACCGACAACGCCATCGACAGCGCCTCGGGCACCATCCGCCTGCGCGCCGTGGTCCCCAACGCCGACGGCTTCCTCAAGCCCGGCATGTTCGGTCAGGCGCAACTGGCCGGCGGCGGCGCCTACCAGGCCCTGCTGGTGCCTGACTCGGCTGTCGCCACAGACGCCGCCCGCCGCGTCGTCATGATCGTCAACGCCGACGGCTCGACGGCCGCCCGCGCCGTTCAGACCGGCCCCCTGGTCGACGGCCTGCGTGTCATCCGTTCGGGTCTGAAGCCGACCGACCGCGTCATCATCTCGGGCGGTCAGCGCATCCAGATGCCGGGCATGAAGGTCCAGCCGAAGACCGGGACCATCGCCCCGATCGCTCCGAAGGCGGGCGACGCCCCCGTCACCCAGGCGGCGCCGGCCTCCAGCGCCTCCTTCGCCAACGCGGGCTAAGATAGATGAATATCTCCCGCTTCTTCATCGACCGCCCGATCTTCGCGGGCGTGATTTCGGTGTTCATCACCCTGATCGGCCTGTTCGCCTATCCGATGCTGCCCCTGTCGCAGTATCCGGAGATCGCGCCCCCGACGATCACCATCAACGCGGCATACCCGGGCGCCTCGGCCGAGACCCTGGCCGAGACCGTGGCGGCCCCCATCGAGCAAGAGGTCAACGGCGTCGAGAAGATGCTGTACCTGACCTCCTCCTCCACCTCGGACGGGGCGGTGTCGATCACCGTCACCTTCCAGCCCGGCACGGATCTCGATTCCGCGCAGGTGCTGGTTCAGAACCGCGTCGCCCTGGCCGAGCCCAAGCTGCCTGAACAGGTCCGCCAGATCGGCGTGACGGTCAACAAGGCCGAAAGCGGCTTCCTGATGATCGTCGGCCTGACCTCGCCGGACGGCAGCCTGGATAACGACTACGTCGGCAACTACGCCAACTCGACGCTGCGGGACCGCCTGCTGCGCATCGACGGCGTGGGCCAGGTCCAGGTCTTCGGTGGCGGCAACTATTCGATGCGGATCTGGATCGACCCGGCCAAGGCCGCCGAGCGCGGTTTGACGGGTTCCGACATCGTCGGCGCCCTGCGCGCCCAGAACGTGCAAGCCGCCGCCGGCGCCATTGGCCAGCCGCCCTTCGCCACCAACGCCGCCGCCTTCCAGCTGCCAGTTCAGGTGCAAGGCCGCCTGTCCGACCCTGATCAGTTCGCCGACGTGGTCATCAAGACCGACGCCGAAGGCCGCGTGACCCGCGTCCGCGATGTCGCTCGCGTCGAACTGGGCGCCCAGGACTACGGCATCCGCGGCTTCTTCGACGGCCAGCGCGGCGTCGGCGTCGCCGTCGTCCAGCAGCCGGGCGCCAACGCCCTGGCCACCGCCAACCGCGTCCTGGCCGAGGTCGAGGCCGTCAAGGCCGAAGCCCCCGCCGGCATGGCCGTCTCCATCCCCTACAACCCCACGGAATTCGTCGCCGCCTCGGTCGAGGCCGTGCAGCACACGGTGTTCGAAGCCGTCGTCCTGGTGGCGCTCGTCGTCCTGATCTTCCTTCAGACCTGGCGCGCGGCCATCATTCCCATCATCGCCATCCCGGTCGCCCTGGTCGGCACCTTCGCGGTGCAGCTGGCCCTGGGCTACTCGATCAACTCCCTGTCGCTGTTCGCCCTGGTTCTGGCCGTCGGCATCGTCGTCGATGACGCCATCATCGTGGTCGAGAACGTCGAGCGATACCTGAGACAGGGCCTGACGCCCAAGGAGGCCGCCTATCGGTCTATGCAGGAGGTCTCCGGTGCCCTGATCGCCATCGGCCTGGTGCTGACGGCTGTGTTCGTCCCGACCGCCTTCGTGCCCGGCATCCCCGGCATCTTCTACCGCCAGTTCGCCGTCACCATCGCCTCGGCGACGCTGATCTCGCTGATCGTCTCCCTGACCCTGTCGCCCGCCCTGGCCGCCCTGCTGCTCAAGCCGCACCAGGACCACCATGAGCGCAAGCCGGGTCTGTGGGGCACGGTCCTCTATTACCTCGGCTGGGCCGGCGCCAAGTTCAACCAGGGCTTCGACTGGCTGTCGGACAAGTACGGCCGTCTGACCGCCCGTCTGGTCCGTTCGCTGATGCTCGTCGCGATCATCTATGTGGGCCTTCTGGCCATCACCGGCTGGCGCCTGGTGGACACCCCGTCGGGCTTCATTCCGGAACAGGATCAGGGCTTCCTGATCGGCGTGGTGCAACTGCCCGCCGGCGCCTCGCTCGACCGCACCCAGGCCGTGATGGAGCGCGCCAACGACATCATCCGCAAGACGGAAGGCGTCGACGGGACCGTGGCCTTCGCCGGTCTGGACGGCTCCAGCTTCTCGTTCGGCTCCAACGCCGCGACGCTGTTCATCCGCCTGGACGCCTTCGAGAACCGCACCAAGGAACAGGCCGCCACGGCTCTGGCCGGCGCCATCACCGGCGCTACCGCCGGCATCGAGGACGCCAACATCTTCGTCATCGCCCCCCCGGCTGTTCAAGGCCTGGGCAACGGCAACGGCTTCAAGATGATGATCCAGGATCGTTCCGGCGCGGGCTACCGCGCGCTGGAAGGCGCCACCTTCGCCATGATGGGCGGCGCGGCCCAGATCCCGGATGAAGTGCAGCAGGTCTTCTCGACCTACAACACCGGCTCGCCGCGGATCGCCGCCGACATCGACCGCAACAAGGCCCTGATGATGGGCGTCCAGCCCTCGGCCGTGTTCGACACCCTCGGCGTCTATCTCGGCTCGTCCTACATCAACGATTTCAACCTGCTGGGCCGCACCTTCCGCGTCACCGCTCAGGCTGAACCCTCGTCGCGGGACGACATCGCCGACATCGCCAACCTGAAGACCCGCTCGGCCACCGGCGCCATGGTGCCGATCGGCGCCGTCGCCAACCTGCGCGAGGATTCCGGTCCGGCCCGCGTCGTCCGCTTCAACCTGTTCCCGGCTTCCGAGCTTCAGGGTCAGGCCGCGCCGGGCGTCTCGTCCGGCGAGGCTCTGAAGACGATGGAGAACCTGGCGGCTCAGGCTCTGCCGCAAGGCTTCAGCTACGAGTGGACCGAACTGGCCCTGCAAGAGAAGCAGGCCTCGGGCGGCGCCTCCATGATCTTCGTCATGGCCGTGATCTTCGTCTTCCTGGTGCTGGCGGCCCAGTATGAGGCCTTCACCCTGCCGCTCGCGGTGGTGCTGATCGTCCCCATGTGTCTGCTGGCGGCCATGATCGGGGTGAACATTCGGGGGCTGGACAACAACATCCTGGTCCAGATCGGCCTGGTCGTCCTGATCGCGCTTGCGGCCAAGAACGCCATCCTGATCGTCGAGTTCGCTAAGCAGGCTGAAGAAGAAGAGGGCATGGATCGTTTCGAAGCGGCGATCTACGCCGCCAAGGTCCGTCTGCGTCCGATCCTGATGACCTCCTTCGCCTTCATCTTCGGCGTCATGCCGCTGATGCTGGCGACCGGCCCCGGCGCCGAAATGCGCCAGTCGCTGGGCACGGCGGTCTTCTCCGGCATGTTGGGCGTGACCTTCTTCGGTCTGATCTTCACCCCGGTCTTCTACGTCATGATGCGCTGGCTCGCGGGCAAGCTGCCCAACTCGCCCGAGAAGCCGCGCGACCTGCCGACCACCTACGGCACGCCGCCTCATGATCCCTACGACCCCACCGACCCCGCGCCGACGGCCCCGACGGCCAGCCCGCGCCTGGGAGACGCCTGATGAACCGTAAAGCCCTTTCTCTCCTGACCGCCTCCAGCGCCGCGCTTCTGCTCGCCGCCTGCGCGGTCGGGCCCAAGGCGCCGGCCCCCACGGTCCCGGCGCTGGGCCAAGGCGCCTTCATCGGCGCGCAATCCGCCTCGGTTTCGACCGAGGCGGCCCGCGCCGACTGGTGGCGGCTCTATAACGACCCCACCCTGGACGGTCTGATCCAGCAGGCCCTGACCGAGAACAACGAGCTGGAGGCGGCCGCAGCCAATCTGCGCGCCGTCCGGGCCTCGCTGTCCGAGGCCCGCGCCGGCCGTCTGCCCACCACCAACGCCAACGCCGCCTTCAACCGCAGCCAGGCCTCGACCATCACCAACCCGGCGGCCAACGGCGCCAAGCTGGACGACGTCGACACCTACAGCGTCGGTCTGGACGTCGCCTACGAGGTCGACCTGTTCGGCCGCGTCGAGTCGACCGTTCGCGCCGCCCGCGCCGACGCCGCCGCCGCCGCCGAGGCGTTGGAAGTGGTGCGGATCACCGTCGCCGCCGAAACCGCCCGGGCCTATGCCGACACCTGCTCGGCCAACGCCCAGATCGCGGTGGCCGAACGCACCATCGACCTGCAAGGCAAGACTGTCGACCTGACCCAGCGCCTGCTGGACGGCGGTTCCGGCAATGGACTGGATGTGGCCCGCGCCCGCGCGGCTCTGGAATCCACCCGCGCCAGCCTGCCGCCGCTGCGGGCTCAACGGGACGGCGCCCTCTATCGTCTCGCCACCCTGACCGGGCGCACCCCGGCCGAGGCCAGCGAGGCGGCGCGCGGTTGCCAGTCGCCGCCGCAACTGTCGCAGCCGATCCCGGTCGGCGACGGCGCGGCCCTGCTGGCCCGTCGTCCCGACGTGCGTCAGGCCGAGGCCCGTCTGGCCGCCGCCGCCGCCCGCGTGAACGTGGCCACCGCCAGCCTCTATCCGAGCATCAGCCTGGGGGGCTCGCTGGGCTCGACCTCGCTGGACTCCTCGGGTCTGGGCGACGACGCCAACTTCCGCTTCAGCGTCGGTCCGCTGATCAGCTGGAACTTCCCCAACATCGCCGTGGCCCGCGCTCGTATCAAGCAGACCGGCGCCCTGACCGACGCGGCTCTGGCGACCTTCGACCAGACCGTGCTCACGGCCTTGCAGGAAACCGAGACGGCGCTCAGCGCCTATGCCAACGAACTGGACCGTCGCACGGCCCTGCGCACGGCGCGGGACCAGGCGGCCACCGCCGCCCGCCTGTCGCGTCTGCGCTTCGACGCCGGCGCCGACAGCTTCCTGACGGTGCTGGATTCGGAACGGACCCTGGCCGGCGCCGACGCCGCCCTCGCCGCTTCGGAAGCCCAGGTCGTCACCTACCAGATCGCCCTGTTCAAGGCCCTGGCCGGCGGCTGGGATCAGGCCACCAACCCCGAAGCCTGATCCTCGGATCATCGCTAGAAATGCAAACGCCCGGCAGGTTCGACCCCGCCGGGCGTTTTCTTTTGGCCATCGCCGCAAGATTTTCACGCCGACACACGTGACCCCGGCCCGAATGATGCTCTAGGGAGATGGCGTGACCCTTCCCGCCGCGCCCTCCCCCGCTGCCGAGATCGTCGCCGAGGCTTTGCCTACGACGGCGCTGACCCATGCCCGCCGCGTGGTGGTCAAGATCGGCTCCTCCCTGCTGATCGATCCCGCCACCCGCGCCGTCGCCCGCGTCTGGCTGGCCTCCCTGGCCCAGGACATCGCCGCCCTGCGTCAGCAAGGGCGCGAGGTCATCGTCGTCTCCTCCGGCGCCGTGGCCCTGGGGCGCGGACGCCTGAACACCACGCCCGGCCGGCTGCAGGACAAGCAGGCCGCCGCCGCCGTCGGCCAGACCCTGCTGATGCACGCCTGGGAGGAGGCCCTCGCCCCCCACGGCCTGATCACCGCCCAGATCCTCTTGACCCGCGACGACACCGAGCGCCGCCGCCGCTGGCTGAACGCCCGCGCCACAGTCGAGGCCCTGCTGGCCCACGGCGTCGTCCCCGTGGTCAACGAGAACGACACCGTCGCCACCGAGGAAATCCGCTACGGCGACAATGACCGGCTGGCCGCCCGCGCGGCCCAACTGGCGCGCGGCGATCTGCTGATCCTGCTGTCCGACGTGGACGGCCTCTACACCGCCGACCCGCGCCGCGATCCGAACGCTCGCCACCTGCCCCTGGTCGAAAGCCTCGGCCCCGACATCCTCGGCATGGCCACCGGCGCCAACGCCGACGCCGGGGTCGGGACAGGCGGCATGGCCACTAAGCTGGCGGCGGCCCAGATCGCCCGCTCGGCCGGTTGCGCCACCGTCATCGCCTCGGGCCTGACCGCGCATCCGCTCAAGGCCATAGCCGACGGCGCCCGCGCCACCCTGATCACCGCCCCCGCCACGCCGCTCGCGGCCTGGAAGCAGTGGATCGCCGGCAGCATGTCTCCGGGCGGCGCCCTGACGCTGGACGACGGCGCCGTGCGCGCCCTGAAGTCGGGCAAGAGCCTGCTGCCCTCGGGCGTGGTCGCGGTCAGCGGCGAGTTCGAGAAGGGCGACAGCCTGCGCCTGCTCGACCCGTCCGGCGCCGTCGTCGGCGTCGGCCTGGCCGCCTATGCGGCCGACGAGATCGCCCTGATCCGGGGCCGCCATTCCGACGAGATCGAGACCCTGATCGGCTATCGCGGCCCCTCGGTCGTGATCCACCGCGACGACCTGGTGCTGGAGACCCGATGACCGACGTAAGCGCCCTCATGCTGGACATGGGCCGCCGCGCCCGCGCCGCCGCTGACGCCCTTCGCGCCACCACGCCGGACGCCCGCACCAACGCCCTGACCCGCATCGCCAAGGGCTTGCGCGCCGCCGAGGCCGAGATCCTGGCCGCCAACGCGCGCGACATTGAAAATGCCCGCGCTTCCGGCCTGTCCGACGCCCCGATCGACCGTCTGGCCCTGACCCCCGCCCGCGTCGAGGGCATGGCGGTCGCCGTCGAGACCATCGCCGCCCAGCCTGATCCCGTCGGCGCCGAGATGGCGCGCTGGACCCCCGCCAACGGCTTGGACATCGCCCGCGTCCGCACCCCCATCGGCGTGTTGGGCGTCATCTACGAAAGCCGGCCCAACGTCACCGCCGACGCCGCCGCTCTGTGCATTCGCTCCGGCAACGCCGCCATCCTGCGCTGCGGTTCCGACTGTCTGGAATCCTCGCGCGCCATCGCCGCCGTGGTCGCCCCCGCCGTGGCCGAAGCCGGTCTGCCCGCCGACGCGATCCAGTTGGTCCCGGTCCCTGATCGCGAAGCCGTCGGCGCCATCCTGTCGGGGCTCGGCGGTGCCATCGACCTGATCATCCCGCGCGGCGGCAAGAGCCTGGTCGCCCGGGTGCAGGCCGAGGCCAAGGCCCCTGTGCTCGGCCACTTGGAGGGCCTGTGCCACACCTATCTGGACGCCGCCGCTGACCTCGATGTCGCCCGCCGCGTCGTCGTCAACGCCAAGATGCGCCGCGTCTCGGTCTGCGGCGCCACCGAGACCCTGCTGGTGGACCGCGCCGCCGCCGAGCGTCTGCTGCCTGCCGTGGCCGCTGACCTGATCAAGGCTGGCTGTGAACTGCGCGGCGACGCCGAGACGCGCGCCTTGATCCCCGAAGCCGCCGAAGCCGTCGCGGCCGACTGGACCACCGAATACCTGGCCCCCATCCTGTCGGTGAAGATCGTCGATGGCGTGCAAGGCGCCGTGGACCACATCCGGGCTTACGGCTCAGGCCACACCGAGGCGATCATCACCACCGACGCCGAGGCCGCCGAGCGCTTCGCCAACGGCGTCGACAGCGCCATCGTCCTGATCAACGCCTCGACCCAGTTCGCCGACGGCGGGGAGTTCGGCTTCGGCGGCGAGATCGGCATCTCGACTTCCAAACTGCACGCGCGCGGCCCCGTCGGCGCTGAGCAGCTGACCACCTACAAATACGTCGTGCGCGGTCAGGGCCAGACCCGGCCCTGATCCTTCCCCGGATAACGGCTCCGCCGTTTCCGGGATGACGCGGGCCTCAAGTAGCGCGAAGCGCGATAGGCCCCCAAAAAAAGGGCGACGCCGCAGCGCCGCCCTTTCTCTCGTTCAGGCCCGATCCGTCAGTTGACGGGGCGTCCCTCGGTATCGACCACCTGAACCTCGCCCAGGTTCAGGGCGCGGATCTTGGGCTCGATGGCGGCGCGGTCGCCGACCACGACCCAGGTCGTCGGGCCGTCGCCGACGATGGCGCGCGCGGCGACCGAGGCCGATTGCGGCGTCGTCGCGTTCACCCCGGCGGCATAGCCGTCGTAGTAGTTCTCCGGCAGGCCGAAGACGACCATCTGGGTCAGGTCGCCCATGACCGAGGCGTTGGTCTCCCAGTCCCCGGCCATGCCCTGGATCAGATTGGCCTTAACCGCGCTCAACTCGGCCTCGGTGACCGGACGCGAGCCGACCACTTCGCTCAGCTCACGGCGGACTTCGGCCGCGCTCTCGGCGGTCTTGTCGGCCTGAACCGCCGCCGTCGCCGCGAACAGACGCGGGCCGTTGGCCGTGCGCACGCCGGCGCCCGCGCCATAGGACCAGTGCTTGTCCTCGCGCAGGTTCATGTTGATCCGGCTGGTGAAGGCGCCGCCGAGGGCCGTGTTGAAGGCGACCTGCGCGGGTTGGGCGGCGGCGTCGAAAGCCGGAGCCAGACGGCCCGCCGTAATGATCGACTGCGGGCCGGCACGGTCCACGATCAGGACGCGAGGCTTGGCGGGCGGGGTCGCCGTCACCACCGGGGCCTTGACCGGCAGTGGGGTCGAGGGCGCGCGCCATCCGCCCAGGGCCCGCTCCAGCTGGGTCTTCAGCTCGGCCATGCTGATGTCGCCGACGACGACCAGGGTGGCGTTGTCGGGACGGAACCAGGTGTCATGGAAGGCCTTGGCGTCCGCCGGCGTCAGCGCCGCCACCGACTGCTCCGTGCCCGAGGTCGGACGGCCATAGGGGCTTTGCGGACCATAGACGTCGGCGGCCAGGATGCGGTTAGCGATGGCGCCGGGGTTGCGGTTGGCCTGCTGGATGCCCGAAACCTGCTGCGCCTGGGCGCGGGTGAAGTCATCGGCGCGGAAGGCTGGGTTCTCGATGATGTCCGCAAACAGGTCCAGCGACGGCGCCAGACGCGGCGTCAGCGCCGTCAGCGACACCGAACTATAGTCCGTCGCCGACCCGGCGCCGAGCGAGGCGCCCAGCAACTGGACCCGGTCGCTGATCTGCAGGGCGTCCAGGGTCTTGGTGCCATTGGTCATCACCGCCGGGGCCAGCTGGGCGATGCCCGCCTTGTCGGCGGCGTCTGCGGCGGAACCGGCGTTGACGATCAGGTTCATGCTCACCGTCGGCACGCCTTCGCGCGACGCCAGCACCACCTTCAGGCCATTGGACAGGGTGGCGTGTTCGATGTCGGGGAAGTCAGCGGCCGGCACCGCGCCCGGCGTCGGCACGCCCTTGGAGCGGTCAACATCCGTGGCCGCGACCTTGTAGTCAGGGAAGGGAAGGACCGACAGGGCGTAGCTGCCGTCGGTCAGCCAGGCCCGGCCTGCGGCGGTCAGGTCGGCGGGACGCGCCGCCAGGATACGATCATACCCGACCTTCCAGGCGCCGGGATCGCCCAAATAGACCTGGCTCTCGGCCAGGATGTCGGACTTGCCGCCAAAGCCGCCGATCCGCTCGGAACCGCGAATGAAGGCCGCGCCGACGTTGGTGCGGGCGCGCTCCAGCTCGTCAGCCGTCGGGCCTTCACGCAACAGCTTGGCCATTTCCTCATCGACGATGGCTTCGATCCGGTTCAGGTCCTGCCCGGGCTTGGCCGTGACCATGACCAGGAACTGGCTGCCGATCTCGGCTTCCGAGTTGAAGGCGCCGACCGAGGTTGCGATCTGATCATCGAACACCAGACGCTTGTAGAGACGCGAGTTGCGGCCGGCGCTCAGCACCTGGCCCAGCATCCCCAGATAGTCGGCGTCCGCCGTTCCCGTCGGCGGGGTGTTCCACACTTTGTACAGGCGCGGCTGGCCGACGCGGTCGTACATGGTCTCGCTCTGAGCGCCGGTCATCTTGGCGATCATCTGGTTGGCGTGGGTCACCGGCGGGCCCGAGGGAATGTCGCCGAAATAGCGCTCGACCTTGGCCTTGGCCTCTTCCGGCGTGATGTCGCCGGCCAGGACGATGACAGCGTTGGCCGCGCCGTAATAGTCGCGGAACCAGGCCTTGACCGTATCCAGATCTGCCGCATTCAGGTCGTCCATCGAGCCGATGACCGTGTGGCCATAGGGGTGGTCGGCCGGATAGGTGGCGTTGGTGATGGCGTCCCAGACGCGGCCATAGGGCTGGTTCTCGCCCTGGCGTTTTTCGTTCTGGACGACGCCGCGCTGCTCATCCAGGCGCGCCTGATCGATGGCGCCCAGCAGATGGCCCATCCGGTCGCTTTCCAGCCACAGGATCGAGTCCAGGGCCGAGGTCGGCACGTTCTGGAAATAGTTGGTGCGGTCGGTGTTGGTGGTGCCGTTCTGATCGGTGGCGCCCAGCAGTTCCGTGCCTTTGAAGAAGTCGTTGTTGTAGTTTTCCGACCCGTTGAACATCAGGTGTTCGAACAGGTGGGCGAAACCCGAACGGCCGACCGGCTCGTTCTTGGAGCCGACATGATACCAGATGTTGACCGCGACGATCGGCGCCTTGTGGTCCTCGTGGACGATCAGGGTCAGACCGTTCGGCAGCACCATCTTGGTGAAGGGGATGCTCACGTCCGGCAAGGCGGGAAGGGCTGCGGCCGCGGCCCGGTTCTGCGCGGCGGGCGCGGAGGCCGGGGCCGGCGCGGCGTGAGCGGCAGCGGCGGCGGCCAGAAGGTTGGCGGCCACCCCGCCCATAAGGGCCAGACGGCGAGCGGTGATGGTCATGAAATTCCCCCGATGCGATGTCGCAATGAGGGGACCGTAACGTCGCTATTCCACTAGAAACAAACCTTTCAGAAATTTAATCCGCCCGCCGGTCTGCTCAAGCTTCAGCCAGGCACGAAACATTGCTGCATCGCACACGCCAAAACGGTCAATCCATGCTCATGCTTTGGCGATAGAGCGCATCATCATGCCAGGATGCATGATTTTTGGAGCCTTTATCGAAATATATTTGCACTACCGCGCCAGATTTCGCTTAATGAGCAGATGCAAAAAGGTGGCCGTTCCAACCCTGGTGGTTTTCTGATCGAGCAGCGTCGGCTGGATAAACAGCCCGCTGATCTGCGCGTACGCGCCTTTACGGAGATCACGCTCAAACCGACCGCCGACAGCGGCGCGGCTCAGGCGTCGCGTTGCACCGACTGCGGCGTGCCCTTCTGTCAGAACGCCTGCCCGCTTCAGAACAACATCCCCGACTGGCTGGCCCTGTCGGCGGACGGCGACCTGCGCGAGGCCTGGCGCGTCGCCGCCGCCACCTCGACCATGCCCGAAATCTGCGGCCGCATCTGTCCGCAGGACCGCCTGTGCGAGGGCGCCTGCACCCTGCAACAGTCCGGCTGGGACGGCGTCACCATCGGCTCGGTCGAGGCCTGGATCGCCGACACCGCCTTCGACAACGGCTGGGTCGAGCCCATCCGCCCCCTGGCCGAGCGCGGCCAGAGCGTGGCCATGGTCGGCTCCGGTCCCGCCGGTCTGGCCGCCGCCGACCGTCTGCGCAGCGAAGGCTACGCCGTCACCGTCTATGACCGCCACGACCGCGCCGGCGGCCTACTGACCTACGGCATCCCGGGCTTCAAGCTGGAGAAGCGCATCGTTCAGCGCCGCGTCGACCGCCTGATCGAGGGCGGGGTCCAGTTCGTGCTCAACACCAATGTCGGCGTCGACGTGACAATGGACGAGCTGCGGTCGCGCCATGACGCGGTGCTGCTGGCCATGGGCGTCTATCAGGCCCGCACCCTCTCCGTCCCCGGTCGCGGGGCCGACGACACCGTCGCCGCGCTCGACTTCCTGATCGCCCAGAACCGCGTCGACTGCGGCGACGCCGCCGACGCCTCCGCCCCCCATGCGGCCGGTCGCGACGTGGTCGTCGTCGGCGGCGGGGACACGGCCATGGACTGCGTCCGCACCGCCATCCGCCAGGGCGCGAACAGCGTTGTCTGCCTCTATCGCCGCGACCGCGAGAACATGCCCGGCTCGGCCCGCGAGGTGCAGAACGCCGAGGAAGAAGGCGTCCGCTTCGAATGGCTGGCCGCGCCCAAGGCCCTGATGTCCAAGGGGAAGGCGGTGACGGCCGTCCGCGCCCAGCGCATGGCCCTGACTGAGGCCTCCGCCAGCGGTCGCCGCGACATCGCCCCCGTGGCCGGCTCGGACTTCGACCTGCCCGCCGATCTGGTGATCGAGGCCCTGGGCTTCGAGCCTGAAGCCTTCGCCGAGCAGCTCGACTCCGGCCTCGGCCTGAGCAAATGGAACACCCTGCAGGTGGCGCGTGGCGGTTTCGCCACCACCCTGCCCGGCGTGTTCGCCGCCGGGGACGCCGTGCGCGGCGCCTCCCTCGTCGTCTGGGCCGTGCGCGACGGCCAGGACGCCGCGGCTGAAATCGACCGTTATCTGCGCGCGCGTACCGAGGAAGCCGCCGCATGACCGACGCATCGCAACAGAACTGGCTGGCCCAGTACGAAGAGAACCGCGCCCGCCTGATCGAGGGCGGCGCCTATGACCCGTCGTCGGAACGCGACGCCTGCGGCGTGGGCCTGGTCTGCGCCATCGACGGCAAGCCCCGGCGCGAGATCGTCGAGATGGCCATCCAGTCGTTGAAGGCCGTGGCCCACCGCGGCGCGGTCGACGCCGACGGCCTGTCCGGCGACGGCGCCGGCATCATGATCGAACTGCCCCAGGCTTTCTTCGCGGCCCAGGTGCGCGCCGTCGGCCAGACCCTGCGCCCCGGCCCCATCGCGGTCGGCCAGGTCTTCCTGCCGCGCACCGACCTGGGCGCCCAGGACCACGCCCGCGCCATCGTCGAGACCGAGGCTATCCGTTCGGGCTTCTACATCTACGGCTGGCGCCAGACGCCGATGGACCTGTCGGTCGTCGGCGTGCGCGCCGACGCCACCCGGCCCGAGATCGAACAGATCATGCTGGCCGCGCCGGAAGGCATGGAGATCGAGGAACTGGAGCGCGAGCTCTTCCTGTGTCGCCGTCGCATCGAAAAGGCGGTGCAGGCGAGCGGCCTGAACGGCTTCTACCTCTGCTCCCTGTCGGCCCGCTCCATCGTCTACAAGGGCATGGTCCGCGCCGAGCTGCTGGGCCAGCTGTATCACGACCTGAACGACCCCACGGTCGTCGCCGGCTACGCCGTCTTCCACCAGCGCTACTCGACCAACACCTTCCCCGAGTGGAAGCTGGCCCAGCCCTTCCGCATGCTGGCCCACAACGGCGAGATCAACACGCTTCAGGGCAACCTGAACTGGATGCGCAGCCACGAGATCCGCATGGCGGCCTCGGCCTTCGGCGACCGCGACCATGAGGTCAAGCCGGTGGTCCAACCAGGCGGCTCGGACTCGGCGGCCCTGGACAATGTGTTCGAGGTCCTGGTCCGCGCCGGGCGTCCCGCGCCCCTGGCCAAGGCCCTGCTGGTGCCCGAGGCCTGGTCCTCGGACGACGTGGTGATGAAGCCCGAGCACCGCGCCCTCTACGCCTATTGCAATGCGGTGATGGAGCCGTGGGACGGCCCCGCCGCCCTGTGCGCCGTCGACGGCCGCTGGGTCGTGGCGGGCAAGGACCGCAACGGCCTGCGCCCCTTGCGCGCCGTCGAGACCGTGGACGGCCTGCTGCTGGCGGGCTCGGAGGCCGGTCTGGTTCCCCTGCCCGAGGGCCGGGTCAAGCGCCGCCTGCACATCGGCCCCGGCAAGCTGATCGCCGTCGATCTGAAGCACGGCCGCCTTTACGACGAACACGAGGCCGTCGACGCCCTGGCCGCCGCCCAGCCCTATTCGGACTGGCTGGACAATATGGTCGATCTGGAACCCATCATCGGCCCCGGACCCGAGCCCCGCGCCGCTGTCGGCGAGGCCCTGATCCGTCGTCAGATCGCCGCCGGCTTCAGCCGCGAGGATCTGGACCTGCTGCTCGACGCCCTGGTCCGCGACGGCAAGGAGGCGGTCGGCTCGATGGGCGACGACGCCCCGCCCGCCGTCCTGTCCAGCCTGCCGCGCCCCCTGGCCCACTACTTCCGCCAGAACTTCAGCCAGGTCACCAACCCGCCCATCGACCCCCTGCGTGAAGCGGGAGCCATGAGCCTGAAGACCCGCTTCAAGAACCTAGGCAATATCCTGGCCCAGGACGAGGCCCAGACCGAGGTCTTCGTGCTGGACAGCCCGGCCCTGACCACCGGCATGTATCAGCGGATGCTGGGCGTCATCGCCGACGGCTCGACCACGGTGATCGACTGTACCTACCCGCTGCCGGCTGAGGGCGACCGCCCCGGCGCGGGCCTGCGTCAGGCCCTGGACCGCATCCGCGACGAGGCCGAGGCCGCCGCGCGCGAAGGCGCCACCCTGATCGTTCTGACCGACGAGCACGCCTCGGCCGACCGTCTGGCCGCGCCCATGATCCTGGCCACCGCCGGGACCCACGGCCGCCTGATCGCGGCGGGCCTGCGCACCTATTGCTCGCTGGTCGTGCGTTCGGCCGAGACCCTGGACCCGCACGCCTTCGCCGTTCTGGTCGGGGTCGGCGCCACCGCCGTCAATCCGTGGCTGGCGCAGGAGCTGTTCCAGGACCGTCTGGATCGCGGCGCCTATCCGGGCCTGACGCTTCACGACGCCTGCCTGAACTACAAGCACGGCATCGAGGCCGGCCTGCTGAAGGTGCTGGCGCGCAAGGGCATCAGCATCATCTCCGCCTATCGCGGCGGCTGCGAGTTCGAGGTCCTGGGCCTGTCCCGCGCCCTGGCCGCCGAGTTCTTCCCCGGCGCCCCGTCGCGCATCTCCGGCATCGGCCTGGCCGGTCTGGAGCAGGCGGCGCTCAAGCGCCACACGTTGGCCTTCGGCGCGGCGGTCCCCTCTCCCTCGATGGGCGGCTTCTTCCGCATCCGTGCGGGCGGAGAAGCCCACGCCCATGACGCCAAGACCATCCACCTGTTGCAGGACGCGGTGAATCGCGGCGACTACAAGCGCTTCAAGCAATACTCCGCCGCCGTGCGCGAACAGCCCGATCTGGCCCTGCGCGACCTGCTGGACTTCAAGGACGGCCTGACCCCGGTGCAGCTGCACGAGGTCGAGAGCGTCTCGGACATCCGCCGCCGCTTCCTGTCCCAGGCCATGTCCCTGGGCGCCCTCAGCCCTGAGGCCCACGAGACGCTGAACATCGCCATGAACCGGATGGGCGCGCGCGCCGTCTCTGGCGAGGGCGGCGAGGACCCGGCGCGGTACGTCCCGCGTCCGAACGGCGACAACGCCAACTCGGCGGTCAAGCAGGTGGCCTCGGGCCGTTTCGGCGTCACCGCCGAATACCTGAACCAATGCCGCGAGATCGAGATCAAGGTGGCCCAGGGCGCCAAGCCCGGCGAGGGCGGCCAGCTGCCCGGCTTCAAGGTCACCGAGTTCATCGGCCGGATGCGTCACGCCGTGCCGGGCACGACCCTGATCAGCCCGCCGCCGCACCACGACATCTATTCGATCGAGGATCTAGCCCAGCTGATCTACGACCTGAAGGCGATCAATCCCGACGCCAAGGTTACGGTCAAACTGGTCTCGGCCACCGGCATCGGCGCCATTGCGTCCGGGGTCGCCAAGGCCAAGGCCGACGCCATCCTGATCGCCGGCCACAACGGCGGCACGGGCGCCTCGCCCCAGACCTCGGTCAAGCACGCTGGCATGCCGTGGGAGATCGGTCTGGCCGAGGCGCATCAGGTGCTCAGCCTGAACCACCTGCGCTCGTCGGTGTCCTTGCGCGCCGATGGCGGCATCCGCACGGGCCGCGACGTGGTCCTGGCCGCCCTGCTGGGGGCCGAGGAGTACGGCATCGGCACCTCGGGCCTGATCGCCATGGGCTGTCTGATGGTGCGTCAGTGCCATTCCAACACCTGCCCCGTCGGCGTCTGCTCGCAGGACGAGCGCCTGCGCGCCAAGTTCACCGGCACGCCGGAAAAGGTGGTCAACCTCTTCACCTTCATCGCCGAGGAGGTCCGCGAGATCCTGGCCTCTATCGGCGCGCGCACCATCGATGAGATTGTGGGCCGCACCGACCTGCTGCGTCAGACGCGGCGCGGCGGGTCGCATCTGGACGACCTGGATCTCAACCCCCTGCTGATGAAGGTCGATGTCGATCGCCCCGGCCGCTGGGCCGACAAGGTCCGCCGCCCGGTGCCAGACAGCATCGACGCCCTGGTGCTGAAGGACGCCGCCGCCTTCCTTGAGCGCGGCCAGACGCTGGAACTGTCCTATCCGCTGAACAACACCCAGCGCACCGCCGGGGCCGGCGCATCCTCGGCCATCGTCCGCCGCTTCGGCCCAGAGGGTCCGCAAGGCCGTCTCAAGCTGAAACTGGAAGGCATCGCCGGTCAGAGCTTCGGCGCCTTCGGGGCCAAGGGCCTGATCCTCGACGTCACGGGCGAGGTCAACGACTACGTCGGCAAGGGTCTGTCGGGCGCCGACATCCATGTCCGCCCCTATGAATGGCGGGCCGAGCAGCAGATCTGCGGCAACACCACCCTCTATGGGGCCACCTCGGGCCGGCTGTTCGTGGCGGGCGCGGCGGGCGAACGCTTCGCCGTCCGCAACTCCGGCGCCGAGGCCGTGGTCGAGGGACTGGGCGCGCATGGCTGCGAATACATGACCGGCGGTCGCGTGGTCGTGCTGGGCGCGGTCGGCTGGAACCTGGCGGCGGGCATGAGCGGCGGCGAGTTGTTCGTCCTCGACGCCGACGGTCGCGCGGCCCAGGCTCTGAACGGCGACATGGCCGGGGTCGGCCGCATCGACGCCGAGGCGCAAGACCGGCTGAAGGCCCTGATCGAAGCCCACGCCGCCGCCACCGCCTCGCCTCTGGCCCGGCGCATCCTCGGCGACTGGCCCACGTTCGCGCCCCGCTTCGTCCGCATCGCGCCCAAGACCGTCCTGGCCGCCGAGGCCGCCGAAACCGACGTCAGGCTGGCCCAACCGGCCTGACGTCTCTCCCTGACTGGACGCGGCGTGAAGCCTTCGCCGCCGTGCTGCGTTCCAGCAGTATGGCGGCGCGCGGCGAACTCGACACCTATCAGGCCAAGCGGAACTTCGGCGTTACGCCGGAGCCGAAAGGCCGCAAGGCGAAAGCGCGCCAGACCGGCCTGCGCTATCTGATCCAGCGCCACGCCGCGTCGCGCCTGCACTACGACTTCCGCATCGAGCACGACGGCGTGCTCAAGTCCTGGGCCGTCACCAAGGCCCCCTCGCGCGACCCTCACGTCAAACGCCTGGCGGTCGAGGTCGAGGATCATCCCCTCGATTACGGCGGCTTCGAAGGGACCATCCCCGCCGGCAACTACGGCGCGGGCACGGTGCAGATGTGGGATGTCGGCGAATGGCGTCCCCAAGACGCGGATAAGGACGCCGATCTGGACGCGGCCTTTGCAAAGGGCGTGGTCAAACTGACCCTCGACGGCGAAAGGCTGAAGGGCGGCTGGGCCCTGATCCGGCTCAAGTCGGATCGCGGGAAACCCTCCAAACGGGCCAACTGGCTGCTGGTCAAGGAGAAGGATGAATACGCCGTCGACGGCGAAGGCGACGCCCTGGCCGAGATCGACGCCTCGATCACCACCGGCCGCAGCCTGGCGGAAATCGCTGAGGGTCAGACGCAATGGACCGCCTCCAAGGCCACTGGCCGCAAGGCCCCGCCGAAGCCCCAACCATCGAAGGCGGCGCGCTCCGTCCCCCGTCCCCACGCCTTCGTCCCCATCCAGCTGTGCAAGGTCGCCGACCACCCGCCCTCGGCGCCGGGCTGGGCGCATGAGATCAAGTTCGACGGCTACCGTATCCAGATCGCCGTCGGTCATGGCCGCGCCACCTTGCGCACCCGCAAGGGTCTGGACTGGACCGAGCGTTTTCCCGAACTGGCCGCCGACGCCGCCCTCTGGCCCGACGGCGTGCTGGATGGCGAGTTGTGCGTCCTGGACGAGCACGACATGCCGGACTTCTCGGCCTTGCAGACCGCCCTCTCGGAAGGCCGGACCGACCGGCTGGTCTATTTCGCCTTCGACCTGCTGTTCGACGGCCCCGAAGACCTGCGCAAGCTGCCCTTGTCGCATCGCAAGGCGCGGCTTCAGGCCCTGATCGACCGCACGCCCAAGACCGCCGCCGACCGTCTGCGCTACGTCGAGCATTTCGGCGCCAGCGGCCAGACCATTCTGGAAAGCGCCTGTCGCATGCATCTGGAAGGCGTCATCTCCAAGAAGCTGGACGCCCCCTATCGCGCGGGGCGTTCGGCCTCCTGGGTCAAGTCCAAGTGCCGGGGTCGCGACGAGGTGGTGATCGGCGGCTGGTCGTCCGAGGGCGGAAGCCGCTTCCGCTCCCTGCTGGTCGGGGTCAAGACCAGGGGCGGGCTGCGCTATCTGGGCCGGGTCGGCACGGGCTATTCCGCCGCCCTGACCAGGACGCTTCTGCCCTCGCTGAAAGCCGCCGCCGCCGACCGCTCGCCCTTCACTGGCGCCAACGCCCCCGCCGCCGAGAAGAACGTCCACTGGACCACCCCGACCCTGGTCGCCGAGATCGAGCACGGCGGCTACACCGAGGCGGGGTCGCTGCGTCAGGCCGCTTTCAAGGGCCTGCGCGAGGACAAGGCGCCGTCCGACGTGACCGACGCTCCGCGCGCGCCGACAATCGTCAGCTCCGCCGTCGCCAAACCCGGCAAGCTGGTCGTCGCCGGGGTCGCCATCTCCCACCCCGACAAGGTGCTGTGGCCGGGCGTTGAGGGGCGTCCCCCGATCACCAAGGGCGACCTCGCCCGCTATTACGAGGCCGCCGCCGAGCGCCTTCTGCCGCACCTGATGGACCGCCCCGTCTCCATCATCCGCGCGCCCGACGGCATCACCGGCGAGACCTTCTTTCAGCGCCACGCCATGACCGGTCACAGCCCCCGGCTGAAGCTGATCGACGTGCAGGAGCGCAAACCCTATGTCGCGGTCGTCGACGTCGGCGGTCTGGTGGCGGTGGGCCAGTCAGGCGGGCTGGAGCTGCATCCGTGGGGCTGCAAGCCCGGCGATCCCGAGACGCCGGATCAGATCACCTTCGACCTCGACCCCGACGAGGGTCTCGATTTCGACGACGTCATCGCCGCCGCCCGGCTGTTGAAACCTCGCCTCGAAGCCTTGGGCCTCATCCCCTTCGTCAAGACTACCGGCGGCAAGGGCCTGCACGTCGTCGTCCCGATCAAGGCCGACGCTCGCAGCCGCATCGACTGGGACGCGGCCAAGGCCTTCGCCAAGGGCGTGTCGGAGGCGATGAAGACCGACCACCCCGACCGCTTCACCACCACCTTGGCCAAGAAGGCGCGCGGCGGAAAGATCTTCCTCGATTATCTGCGCAACGGCCGCATGGCGACCGCAGTGGCCCCCTGGTCGCCGCGCGCCCGTCCCGGCGCCGGCGTCGCCCTCCCCCTGTCCTGGGATCAGGTGAAGCCGGGACTCGATCCGCGGGCCTTCAACCTGTGGACCGCCGGCGACTTGTTGCAGGCCCCCGATCCCTGGGCCGGGTTCCGCGCCTCGGCGACCTCGCTCAAGCCCGCCATTCGCAAGCTGGGCTAAGCGCCTGACCGCCAAACGTGCTAGACTTTGTCTTTAAGGATCAAGGGACACCCTCATGGCGGGCCTCAAGGACAAGCGCGGCTTCATTGACAAGGACCGGATCGACCTGTCGGAGCGTCAGTCCGTCGAATACTTCATGAAGCGCTGGGGCGTGACCAAGGACCAGATCACCGCCGCCCACCGCAAGGTCGGTCGCATGACCAAGGACATCGCCGCCGAACTGGGCAAGAAGCGCTGACCCGAGCAGTGCCGAAAACGACCGTGCGTCAGGCCCTGCTGATCATCGACGTTCAGCCCAGCTTCAATCCGCCGGACTGGCTGATCGAGGGAATTAATCGCCTGATCGGGACCATGCCCTCGGTGGCCACGGTCGAGCGCCACAACGAGGCCGTCACCCCGTTCCAGCGCCAGCTCGGCTGGACGCCGGGCCCGACGACGATAGCCTCATCGAGGCCGACGCGATCCACGTGAAACACGGCTACGCTCCGCCCCCGGAAACCGTGGCCCATCTGAAGGCGCTTAACCCCGAGCGTGTTCTGGTTTGCGGCGTCCAGACCGACACCTGCGTCCTGGCCGCCGGTTTCGCGCTGTTCGACGCGGGCTTGACGCCAACCCTGATCAGCGATCTGACCGTCGGCTCTTCGCTGGACCGCGCGGGCGAACTGGGCGCCCGCCTGTGGCGGCACCATTTCAAGCATGTGATCAGCACGGCCGACCTCTAACCCGCCTTCTTCTTCGGCGCGGGCTTCTTGGCTGCATCCGCTTTCGACGCCGTCCCCTTCAGACTGGCCTTCAGCGCCGCCATCAGGTCGATGACATTGGTGTCGTCCGGCTCGGCGACCGCCACCACCCCCTTGCCGCCCTTCTGCTTGGCCAGGATCATCTCGCGCAGAGCCTCGTCGTAGCGATCGTGGAAGCGGGTCGGGTCGAAGGCCGCCTGCTTCTGGCCGATGATGCGGGCGGCGATCTCGACCATGTCGGGGTCGGCCTTCACCGTCGGGATGTCCTCGAAGAAGTCGTCCGCGTCCCGCACCTCGTCGTGGGCGCGCAGGGTGTAGGCGACCAGCCCCTTGCCATGGACCTCCAGCGCCAGCTGCCGCTCCTTGCCGCGCAGCACCAGTTGGCCGAGGGCGATCTTGCCCGCCGTCTTCATCGCCTCGCGGATCACGGCGAAGGCTTCGACCCCGACGCCCTTTTCCGGCACCACATAGAAAGGATCGTCCCAGTACAGACGGTCGATCTCGTCCTCGTCAACAAACTGGTCGATGGCGATGGTCTTGGTGCTTTCCAGCCTCACCTTGTCGAAGTCGGCCTCGTCGAACAGGACGTACTCGTCCTTGGACACCTCATAGCCCTTGACTAGGTCGGACCGCTCGACCGGCCCCGTATCCGGGTCGGTCGTCACCATGCGAATGCGGTTGTTGGTCGCCGGATTGATCAGGTGGAAGCGCACGTCGTTGGCGCTGCTGGTCGCGGTGTACAGGGCGACCGGACAGGTCACCAGCGACAGCTTCAGATGTCCCTGCCAGGTGGGTCGTGCAGCCATAATCCGGTCCTCCAGCCCGGTTCAACGGGCCGACCGAGGATTTGTTCAGCCCTCTGGCCCCCCACCCAGAACCGGGCCATCATCCGCGCCATGAGCTGGATCGCCCGCCTCTACCGTCTGCACGCCGCCCTGTGGCTGGGGCTGGCGGTCCTGATCGCGGTCATCGCCCTGACGCCCGGCGTCCGGGACTGGCCGACGCGGATCGCGGCGGGATGGGGCGCGGGCGCTGTCGCCTTCCTCGCCCTGACCTTCGCCCGCCTGTTCCGTTCCCGCTCGGTAGAGGCGATTCGCAAGCGCGCCGCCGAGATGGATCAGGCGGGCGGCGCGGTCCTGCCGCTCAGCCTGCTGGCGGCGGCGGCCAGCGTCTTTATCATCGTCATGGAAGCGGCGGGCGAAGGGCGGCCGTCGGCGGCCAGCGCCCTCTTCTCCATCGGCGTCATCGCCCTGTCCTGGCTGTTCGTGCACGTCATCTTCACCCTGCACTACGCCCACGAATTCTACGCCCCCGCCGAGAGCGGTCGGGACGGGGAAAGGGACGACCGCCAGGGCCTGATCTTTCCTGGCGAGGCTGACGCCGACTACTGGGACTTTCTGCATTTCGCCCTGATCATCGGCGTCGCCAACCAGACCGCGGACATTCAGATCAGTAGTCAGAAACTGCGCCGGCTCGCCACCCTGCACTCCCTGGTCGCCTTCCTGTTCAACACGGTGATCCTGGCCCTGGCGGTCAATATGGCGGTCAACCTGCTCTAGGCATTTACGCCGCTCGCCTTGACTTGGCCTTTATTGAGGCCCATCTGCGCTGCATCGCACCATGCGATGGCCGGCTTCCTGCAACGCGTGTGGGTCTTCCTCTGCGGAGACCTGATTGCAGACGCAGCTGGCGAGACCTCAGAGTCATTACGTCGTCCGGACACGCGGGGCGGCGCCCCGATCCACCCCGACGGCTTCATTCCGAAGCTCTATCGGGATTGGCGGAGCGTCTCTCCTAGCGTGCGTCGGGTCGAGAAGGCGGAGCCTTCCGACCGCACGCATCAGGACGCCGCTTCGTCCCATGCGAAAGACGTTCCGTGAGCAATATCACTTTTGAATCCATGGGCCTGAACAAGGCCCTCCTCCAGGCGCTGGACGCCACCGGCTACACCAATCCGACGCCGATCCAGGCCAAGGCCATCCCCGACGTCATGCTCGGCAAGGACCTGCTGGGCATCGCCCAGACCGGCACCGGCAAGACCGCCGCCTTCGCCCTGCCGATCCTGCATCGCCTGGCCGAAAACCGCATCGCCCCCAAGCCGCGCACCACCCGCTGCCTGATCCTGTCGCCGACCCGTGAACTGGCCAGCCAGATCGCTGACAGCTTCAAGCAATATGGCCAACACCTGGGCTTCCGCGTCGCCGTCATCTTCGGCGGCGTCAAGTACGGCCCGCAGGAACGCGCCCTGCAACAGGGCCTGGACATCCTGGTCGCCGCCCCCGGCCGCCTGCTGGACCACCTGCAACAAAAGACGCTGGACCTCAGCTCGACGGAAATCTTCGTCCTCGACGAAGCCGACCAGATGCTGGACCTGGGCTTCATCAAGCCCATTCGTCAGATCGTCAGCCGCATTCCGGCCAAGCGTCAGAACCTCTTCTTCTCGGCCACCATGCCGTCGGAGATCGGCAAGCTGGCCGGCGAGCTGCTGAAGGACCCGGTCAAGGTCCAGGTCACGCCCCAGGCCACCACCGTCGAGCGCATCAAGCAGTCGGTCGTCCACATCGAGCAAGGCCGCAAGCGCGCCCTGCTGACCGAGCTCTTCTCTGACGCGGCCTATACGCGCTGCCTGGTCTTCACCAAGACCAAGCACGGCGCCGACAAGGTCGCGGCCTATCTGGAAGCCGGCGGCGTCGAAGCTGGCGCCATCCATGGCAACAAGAGCCAGTCGCAACGCGAACGCGCCCTGGAAGCCTTCAAGCAGGGCAAGCTGCGCGTCCTGGTCGCCACCGACATCGCCGCTCGCGGCATCGACGTGGACAAGGTCACGCACGTGGTGAACTTCGAGCTGCCTTATGTGCCGGAAGCCTACGTCCACCGCATCGGTCGTACGGCCCGCGCGGGCGCTGAAGGCACCGCCATCAGCTTCGTCGCCGGCGACGAGATGAAGCTGCTCAAGGACATCGAAAAGGTCACGCGCCAGAAGATCCCGGCCATCGACCGTCGTAACGACAAGGCCCTGGGCATGCTCGACGCCTCGATCATGGCCGCCGGCGTCAACTCCAAGGCCACCCTGCCCGAGCGCGAAGAGCGCGGCGGACGCGGCGGTCGCGGCGGCGGCGAAGGCCGCAACCGCAATCCGCGTCGCGACGGCGTCAAGCCGGAGGGCGGCGGTCAGCCGCACCGTCTGCGCAAGCCCGGTCCGGGTCGCGCCCACGTCGAACGCCCGGTCGCCGCCTATGACCCCATGGCCGGCGAACGTCCCAAGTCCTCGCCGCGCTCGGCTCCTGCCGCCGAACCCAAGGCTGTCGGCGAACTGAAGCGCCGCAGCCGTCGCCCGTCGAACGGCGGCAAGGGCTACAGCGCCCAGGGCTGATCCCTCGGATCATCACAAGTCAGAAACGCCGGGCTCTCCTCGAGAGCCCGGCGTTTTTCATTTCGGCAGCCCTTTCCTCCCCACTTGGGGGGAGGGGGACCCCGTAGCGGTGGAGGGGGCGGCGCAGACGTCAGCCGTCGAGTCGCCCCCTCCGTCACGGCCGCTATCGCGTCCGCGCCATCTCCCCATCGGCTCCGCCGACAGGGAGGAAAGGCCCGCCCATGAAAAACGGCGGCCCCCGCAAGGGAGCCGCCGCAATCCTGTCAGGCCGTCGCCGGGATCAGAAGGCCCAGCGCGCCCCCATCGAGACGACCAGGGCCGAACCCTCGGCCGTGCCGCGCAGGTGCGAGGTCGTGGCCGCCGGCGTGCCGCCGTAGAAGGTGCGGTCGTCGAAGATGTCGCTGTCGCTAAAGGCGATGTAGGTCAGACCGGCGTCGAAGGTCACGCCGGGCGTCACTTCAGTCGAAGCGCCGACCGAGACCAGCAGGCGATCGGCGTCCGGGATGCGGGCCGTGCGCAGGCTGTCGCGGGTCGGGGTCGGGTCATAGCCGACGCCCGCGCGCAGGGTGGTCTTGTCGCTGTAGGCGTAGTCCAGGCCGATCGCGCCCGTGGTCACGTCCTTGTAGTTCTGATGGATGGAATCGCCGCCGCCGGCGTATTCGACGTCGATGGCCTCAAACTCGCTCCAGCCGATGCGGTTGACCTGGGCGTTCAGCGTCAGCTTGTCGTTGACCGCATAGCGCACAGAGGCCGAAGCGAACCAGGGCGTGTTGAAGCTGGCCTTGCCGGCGGTGGCGACATTGCCGCCCGCCAGCGGGCCCAGCAGGCCGGCGATGGTGATGTCGCCTTCCAGCTCATGCTCGATCTTGGAGCGGTAGCTCAGGCCGAGATCCCACGGCCCCTTGTGCACCTGGGCGCCGACGTTCCAGCCGTAGTCCCAGCCGTCGCCTTCCAGGGTGTTGGAGCCGTCCGGCAGCAGCGGCGACAGGTTGGGCAGGGCTGAGGTCAGCTTGGCCTTGACGAACTGGGCGTCCAGGCCCGCGCCCACGTCCAGCCAGTCGTTGACCTGATAGGCGACGGTCAGGCCGACGTTGGCCGAGCGGAGCTCGGACGTCAGGGCGTCATAGCGGGTGAAGGAGGCCTGCTCGTACTTGGTGGTGAAGTTGTAGGGCGCGGCCACCGACACGCCGACGGCGAAGCGATCACCGACCGGGGCAGCGAAGGCGAAGTTGGGCACCAGGCCGCTTTCGATGGGATCGACATTGGTGTTGCGCGGATTGGTCACCGGCACATTGGCGCCGCCCGGATAGGTGACATAGGAGCCGTTATTCTTGACCTCGGAATCGATCTTGATGCCGTGCATCCCGACCGAGACTTCACGGCCGCTGCGGGCGATGGCGGCGGGGTTCCACCACATCGAGCCCACGCCGCGGTCAGCGGCTTCGCCCGAGAAGGCGCGACCGGCGCCGCGCACCGATTGTTCCTGCAGATAGAAGGAGCCCGCGAAGGCCGGGGCCGCCACGGAGGCCATGAGGACAGCGAGGCCGCTGAGGCGGGCCATGTTCCTGGGAGTCATACTGTTTCACCTATGTGGTCCGCCCGTCCTTACTCATGAACGGGTCGTTGTTCGGGGAGGACGGCGACGCTAACAGCCACAGCGCTGGTGTCTCGAAAGCGTTGCCTCCAAGGCCCCTGTCGGACCGCAAATCGGCGAAACCGTGGCGGCGATGTCGCACAATTTCACACCTTGGTGAGGTTACGTTACGGCAATATCAATGCCCAAAGAACGCAGTTCTTGGGAGAGATCGTGTTCCGCAGCGTCAACTTCGGCCCGCTCTCGGCCACGGATCACCAACTGGGTTCCCACCTCTCCATCCGTTCCGAAGCCGAACGGATAGCTTCCGTACGACAGGTCGGGCCGCGCCTCGGCGGCCGCCCGCAGAACCTCGGCGATGGCGCTTTCGCCGACGCCGACAACCCGGATCGTCCGAGCGTGGACCACCGCCCCGGTGCGCAGGCGCGGCGCCACGTCCTGCAACATGGCCTCCATGATCTTGGGCACGCCGGCCATGACGAAGACATTGCCGATCTGGAAGCCCGGCGCGTCCGTCACCGGATTGGCGATCAGGCTGCCGCCCTCGGGAATGCGCGCCATCCGCCGCCGCGCCGCGTTGAACTCGCCCGGACCATAGCGCCGCTCCAGAATGGCCAGAGCCTCGGGGTGCTCGGCCACCGCCACGCCGAAGGCGGCGCCCACGGCGTCGGCGGTGATATCGTCATGGGTCGGGCCGATGCCGCCCGTCGTCAGGACATAGTCATAGGCCTGGCGCAGGGCGTTCAGAGCTCCGACAATCTGAGCCTGACGGTCGCCGACGGTGCGCGCCTCCATCAGGTCGATCCCCAGCGCCGCCAGAAAGCGGGCTATGGTGTTCAGATTCACGTCCTTGGTCCGGCCGGAAAGGATTTCATCGCCGATGATCAGGACAGCGGCGGTCGGAGCAGCTTGAGCGTTCATGCCTCCCACATAGGGAGCGCGCCGCGCCGCGTCATCGGCGCCGCCTGACGGGCTTGAGGTTTTGTGCTAGGTTAGCCATCTGACCCCAGAGTAAAAGCACCCAGCCGCGCCCTCCCCTTCTGCGGCCCGCCCGAAAGCAGATCATGTACGAGACCCCCGACCTGGATAACGACGCCTTTGTCCGCAGCCACGAAATCCGCATCCACGACGCGGACGCCTTCGAGGGCATGCGCAAGGCCGGCCGCCTGGTCGCCGAGGCGCTGGACATGATCGGCGAGCATGTGAAACCGGGCGTCACCACCGGCGAGCTGGACGATCTGGTGCGCGAGTTCACCCTGGCCCGCGGCGGCATCCCCGCCTGCCTCGGCTACAAGGGCTACACCAAGACGATCTGCACCTCGATCAACCACGTCGTCTGCCACGGCATTCCCGGCGACAAGGTTCTGAAGGAAGGCGACATCGTCAACATCGACCACACGGTCATCGTCGACGGCTGGCATGGCGACTCGAGCCGCATGTATCCGGTCGGCGAGATCAACGCCCGGTCGAAAAAGCTGATCGACGTCACCTACGACGCGCTGGAACTGGGCCTGGGCCAGGTCAAGCCGGGCAACACCTTCGGCGACATCGGCTACGCCATTCAGAAATTCGTCGAAGCCCAACGCATGAGCGTGGTCCGTGACTTCTGCGGCCACGGCATCGGCCGCGTCTTCCACGACAGCCCCAACGTCCTGCACTACGGCCGTCGCGGCGAGGGCGCCGTGCTCAAGCCCGGCATGTTCTTCACCGTCGAGCCGATGGTGAACCTGGGCAAGCCGGCGGTGAAGGTGCTGTCCGACGGCTGGACCGCCGTTACCCGCGACAAGTCGCTGTCGTCGCAGTGCGAGCACACCATCGGGGTGACGGAAGACGGGCTGGAAATCTTCTCGGCCTCGCCGAAGGGCCTGTTCCGCCCGAAATTTTAGGCCCCGCTCATCCCCGCGGAGGCGGGGACCCAGAGCTTTGGCCCCGCAATCCAGCGCTTGATCCCTGCGACGGACAAGTTAGCGTCCGGTCCCAGGACTGGGTCCCCGCCTCCGCGGGGATGAGCGGATGGGGGCATCGTGTCCGACGGCGTCGCGGGAGCAATTCCAAAGCAGGCCAAGCCGCACCACGCCGGTCATCGCGAACGGCTGCGCGAACGCGCGCGCGGGGCAGGGATCCATCATCTGCCCGACTATGAGCTGCTGGAGCTGTTCCTGTTCCGCAGCCAGCCGCAGGGCGACGTCAAGCCGATCGCGAAGGCCCTGCTGACCCGCTTCGGCTCCCTGGCCGCCGTCCTGGCCGCCTCGGTCGAGGACCTGATGACCGTGCGCGCCGAGGACTCGCGCGGCCGTTCCAAGGGCGTCGGCGCCGAAACCGCCCTGGACCTGGCCGCCCTGCACGAGGTCTCGCGTCGCGTGGCCAAGGAAGAGGCCAACAAGCGCACCGTCATCTCGTCCTGGACCGCCCTGCTGGCCTATGTCCGCCTGTCGCTACAACACGAGCCGCGCGAGCAGTTCCGCGTCCTCTACCTCGACAAGAAGAACCAGCTGATCCTCGATGAGATCCAGAACCGGGGCACGGTCGACCACGCCCCCGTCTATCCGCGCGAGGTGGTCCGCCGGGCGCTGGAACTGTCGGCCAGCGCCATGATCATCGTCCACAACCACCCCTCGGGCGACCCGACCCCCAGCCGCGCCGACATAGACATGACCAAGCAGGTGATCGAGACCGCGCGCGCGCTCGGCCTTCAGGTCCACGACCACCTCATCGTCGGCCGCGAAGGCGTGGCCAGCTTCAAGCAACTGGGTTTGATGTGACCGTCCTGACCACCGACCGCCTGACCCTGACGCCGGTCGCCGTCGGCGACATGGACGAGCTGATCGGCCTGTGGGCCGACGCCGACTTCACCCGCCACATCATGGGGCGCGGTCTTTCGGAAGAAGAGGTCTGGTTCCGGCTGCTGCGCGACCTCGGTCATTGGCAGGCCAAGGGCTATGGCAATTGGACGATCCGCGAGTCGGACACGGGGGCCTATGTCGGCAGCGTCGGCGTGCTGGACTATCGCCGCGAGATGACGCCGGCCTTCGACGCGCCGGAACTGGGTTGGGGCGTGGCGCCCGCCTTCCAGGGTCAGGGTCTGGCTTACCAGGCGCTTCAGGCGGCCCTAGCCTGGACCGACGCCTATCGGCTGGAGCCGCGCACCGTCTGCATGATCTCGCCCGACAATACGCCTTCGATCAAACTGGCCGAACGGGTCGGCTACCGCGCCTACGCCGAGACCGACTACAAGGAGTCGCGCGTGACCCTGTTTGAACGCCCCCGCGCGGTTGCGGGCTGACAGACGACGCGCACCTCTTTAGGTTTTACAGTTCAGATCCGATCTTCCGGTTTCGCGAGTAGCTTCATGCCCATGTCCGCCGACGTCCTTCGCGCCCATCTGGTCGAGGCCTTCCCCGATGCGGACATCGCCATCGAGGACCTGGCCGGCGACGGCGACCACTATCGCGCCAGGATCGTCTCCACCGCCTTCAAGGGCCTGCCCCGCGTGCGTCAGCACCAACTGGTTTACGGAGCGCTGAAGGGCCAGATGGGCGGTGAACTGCACGCTCTGGCGCTGGAGACCTCCGCCCCCGCCGAGGTCGGCTGAGCATGCGGTATCGCCCGTTCGGCGCCACGGGCGCGGCGGTGTCCAACCTGACGCTGTCGCTGGGCGCAGAAGCGCTCGGGCGCGGCCGCGCCGCCCTCAGCGAACTCATCTTCACCGCGCTCGAGGCGGGGGTGAACTCCTACCATCTTGAAAACGCGGATCCGGTTCTGGCCGAGATCGTCGGCGAAGCCCTGGGCCACGTCGAGCGCCGCCTGGTCTGCGTCGGCGTCGCTCTCGGCGTCGGCGACGGCCGAAAGAGGGGCTTCCGCGACTTCTCGGCGGACAGCCTCAGCAGCTCGATCGACCACGCTCTGCACGCCTCAGGTCTGGGCTGGTTCGATGTCGCCGTGCTGGACGAGCCGGCGGACGATGAGCTGCCGCAAGCCTCGCTGATCGCGCTCAAGGCTCTGCGCAAAGCCGGTCACGTCAAGCTGCTGGGCGTCTCCGGCGACTCTCCGGTGATGGACATCTATGTCTCGACGGGCGCTTTTGACGTTCTCTACACCCCCTTCCACGCCAATGTGGAATGGCGCATCCGCTCGCGGATGCGGGCCGCGCGCGAGCGCGACATGGCCATCTTCACCTATGACTATTTTCCGGAAAGCCTGTCGACCGAACGCAAGGCGGCGGGCGCCGGCGTCCAGCCCAAGAAAAAGGGCCTGTTTGGCTTCGGCGCCAAGCCGGCGGAGACAGGCATGGCCAACGCCGGCTCCTTCGCCTTCCTGCACCAGACCCCGAACTGGAACGCTGAAGAGATCTGCCTGGCCTTCACCCTGACGGACCCGGCGATCGGCAGCGTCATCGTGGAGGCCATCAATCCCGAACGGATGGAAGCCCTGGCCGCCGTACCCGAGCGCGACCTGCCGCCCGGCCTCTCGGCCCAGATCGAAATGGCCAGGGTCGGCTCGGCGGTCGCCTAGCCGCCCATCGCCACGAACGGTCCGTTGAGGAAGCCCGGCTTGCCATAGGCCAGCCGCTGTCCATCCGCGCCCAGGACACGCCCGCCGGCCGCCTCCAGCACCGCCTGACCCGCGGCGGTATCCCACTCGCTGGTCGGGCCGGTGCGCGGATAGGCGTCGAAGCGCCCCTCGGCGATGAGGCAGAACTTCAAGGATGAATCCGTGCCCTGCCACTGGGTGCAGCCGTGACGTGCGGCCAGACGCGCGGCCTCCTCGTCGGTCATGCTGTGGCTGAGAAGAGCGATGCCCTCGGCCGGCTGGGCGCGCACCTTGATCGGGCGCCAGGCCTCGCCGAAGACGCGGCGCACCGCGCCCTTGCCCGGCGCCGTCGAGGCCCAGCTGACGCTCGACGCCGGCGCCGTCACCACGCCAGCGACGGGGCGGTCGCGGTGGATCAGGGCGATGTTGACGGTGAAGCTTTCGCGGCCCTGAATAAAGCCCTTGGTCCCGTCCAGCGGATCGATCAGCCAGAACCAGTCGCTGACCGAAGCAGGCGCGCCGTCGGCGGCCACAGCCTCTTCGGCCACGGTCTGCACGCCCGGCCAGCGCTCGGCCAGCCGCTGCAGGATCAGGGCCTCGGCGGCGCGGTCCGCCTCGGTCACCGGACTGGCGTCGGACTTGGTCTCAACCGTCGTTCCCACCCGCCAGTAGGGCAGGATCAGGCGCGCGGCTTCCTCGGCGATGTCGGTGATGATCTCGGCGAGGGCGCCGGAAGCGAGGTCGGTCTCAAGAGCGTGCGTCATGTCTCCGCCTCGATAGCCCATGCGCCCGGTTTCATGAACCGGCAAATCAGGTCAGCCTTAACCATTCCCGACAGCAGACCGTCCGAGCGATGACCCTTTCCGATTTTTCCGCACAACCGTCCGCGCCCGAGCTCGCGATCGCCGACCTGCCCGCCGGCGGCGCCGAACTGGCCGCCTTCATCGCCGGCAAGCTGTGCCACGACTTCATCAGCCCGGCGGGCGCCATCATGTCGGGCCTGGACCTTCTGGAAGACCCCACGGCGCAGGACATGCGCGACGACGCCATGAGCCTGATCCGGCAGAGCGCCCGCAAGATGGTCGCTCACGTCCATTTCGCCCGCGTGGCCTTCGGCGCCGCCACGACCAGCGAACAATTCGCCTCGGTCGATCTGCGCGGTCTGGTGGGCGGCCTCTACGAGGGCGGCCGCGCCACCCTGGACTGGCGCATCAGCGACGGCGCGACCTTCACCAAGCCCCAGGCCCGTATCCTGATCAACCTGGCCTGGATGACCCTGGGCGCCCTGCCGACCGGCGGCGTCGCCACCATCACGGCCCGCCACGACGGCGAGCGCCTGCAGTTGATCGGCTCGGCCGAGGGCGCCCGCGCCCGTCTCAAGCCCGAGGCCCTGACCGGCCTGAAGGGCGAGCGCCTGACCGAGGGCCTGGCCGGACAGTGGATCCAGCCCTACTGGCTGTGGCTGGCGGTCAAGGAGGCTGGCGGTCGTCTGGACATCGCCGCCGACGAAGGCCGCGTCGGCCTGATCGCCCAGACCCCGCTCTGATGTCCGCATCTGCCCCCAGGAACAATCATGGCGCATGGCGCGCTGTGGCTTCGCGCGAAGCGGGATAAAGCCCTTGGACTTCCAGACCTGCCTGATCGTCGATGATAGCCGGATCATCCGTAAGGTCGCGCGCCGCATCGTCGAGGGCCTCGGCTTCGAGGTGGCGGAAGCCGCCGACGGAGCCGAAGCCCTGACCTACTGCATGGGCGTCATGCCCCATGTCGTGCTGCTGGATTGGCAGATGCCCGTCATGGACGGCCTCAGCTTCCTGCGCCGCCTACGCGACCTGCCGGGCGGTCGTGCGCCCAAGGTCCTGTTCTGCACCGTCGAGACCCGCGCCGACCGGATTGCAGAAGCCCTGTCCGCAGGAGCCGACGACTATGTTATGAAGCCTTTCGACGGCGAGATCCTTCATTCCAAACTCGCCGAAGTGGGAGCTGTTCAGTCACCGTCATGACGCCGGAGGATTTCGATCGCCTTCAGACCTTGCTGGCGTCCCGCGCCGGCTTTCGGCTGACCCGCGACCGGATGCATCTGGCTGAGCATCGCCTGGGCCCCGTGGCGCGGCGCGAGGGCTACCACAACGTCGAGGCCATGCTGTCCAGCCTATGGAGCCAGCCCGTCGCCTCTCTGGGCTGGTCCGTGATCGAGGCCCTGCTGAACGGCGAGACCTGGTTCCGCCGCGACCGCGCCGTCTTCGACGTCTTTTCGCGCGAACTCATGCCCGCCCTGACCGCCGCCCGCCCCGGCGGCAAGGTCCGACTATGGTCCGCCGGCGCTTCTACCGGCCAGGAAGCCTATTCCCTGGCCATCGCCGCGCTGGAGAACAGCGCCGACGTCGAGATCGTCGCCACCGACCTGTCGCGCCTGTCGATCGAGAAGGCGCACTCGGGCCTCTACACCTCGTTCGAGATTCAGCGCGGCCTGTCGGCCCGGACCATGCTGCGCTGGTTCGAGCAGGCCGACGAGCAGTGGCGCGCCCGCCCGGAACTGCGCAGCGCCATCAGGTTCGAGCGCGCTAACCTGCTGGACGAACCGACCGACGACGGAAGGTTCGACGTGATCTTCTGCCGCAACGTCCTCAGCGACCTGGAACCGGCGCATCGCGCTCGCGTGCTGGAAAGGCTGGAACGCCAGTTGGTGGATGACGGCTGCCTCTTCCTGGGCGTCGATGAACGCCCCGAGGGCGACAGCATCGCCTTCCGTCCAGTCGCCGGTCGCAAGGGCATCTACGTAAAGGCCCCCTCGGCCCTACGTCGCGCCGCCTAGCAGCCCGGCTGCGGCCGCCGCCTTGACCCGCGCGTCAGGAACCTCCTTGAAAACCAGATCGGTCGCGCCGAAATACTCGGCCTGATTCAAGGCGCACCAGTCGGTCGTGACCAGACGCACGGTCGGCTTGCCCGCCACGTCGCTCGCCGCCCCATAGACGAAGTCGCCGCTGCGCTCGGCCAAGGGCATGGACCGGTCCTGATTGGCCCGCGCCATGAAGCCCGCCAGCCGCTCCGGCGACACCTCCGCGACCATCAGTTTCCCGTCGAACCGCACCACCGCGTCGAACGCGTAGCGCGTCACCGGCCCCGTCGGCAGGCCGGTGCCCAGGGCGGTGTGGCCAATGAAGCCCGCCTCCGCGCCCGCCGCCCGAGCCATGGCGGCGGCGACCGCCCGGCCCGTCTCGCCCAGGGTCAAAGTGCGCGGGCTGAGGCCCAGCACCGCCTTCTCTTCATCGGTCAGGGTCGTCGCCAGGGTCGCGGCGATCAGGTCCGCGATGCGCGGCGACGGCGCGGCGTCGAGGTTCACCGCCGTCGAACCGACCGTGATCCGGCCATCGGCGTACAGGGTCGCCGTCGTATAGGCGTTGCTCCACGACCCGGTGTGGGCGTAGGCGCTGCGGCCCTGCTCGTGCTGGAACAGCAGGTGGTTATGCCCGCCGATCATCAGGGCGCCGTCGGGCAGCAGTGGCAGGATGTCGCGATCCCCCGCCACGCCCGCATGGCTCATCACCAGCACCAGGTCGGCGTCGTCCAGCAGACGGGCCAGGTTGGCCTGCGCCCATGCTCCGGGTTCAGGGATGCTCAGCCAGTCGCGGCTGGCCTTGGGATAGGTGTTCAGCGAATCCGTCCCCGCCCCGACAATGCGCAGCGACCGCTGGCCCAGCGGCACGGTCACGGCGGCCTCCGCGTAGGTCTGGCCGGTGCGGGCGTCGATGATGTTGCTGACCACCAGAACGCCCAGCGACCGCATCCGCGCCACCACCTCATGCAGGTCCGGCGTCAGGTCGTTGTCGTGGTTGCCCAGATTGACCACCGTGGGCGCCAGCTTCGGCAGTTCGCCGAGGAAGGCCCAGTCGATGACCCCGCCCGAGCGCACCGAGACGACGTTGCCATGCTCGAAGATGTCGCCGTCGATCGCGATCAGATGCGGCGCATCCGAGCCCTCGATCTCGGCCTCCAGCGCCGCCAGCAACTGCCCCGTCCGCTCATAGCCCGAGTGCAGATCTGACATGGCCAGGATGCGGCCGATCGCCTGCGCCTGTCCGGACGGCGCCAGCGCGCCCAGACCCGGCGCGACGGCGGCGCCGGCCATCAGCTGGAACAGACGGCGGCGGTGAAGCGTGGAGATCGACATGCGCAGGTCCCTGTCAGGCCGCGCCCGGCGCGACGAGCGTTTCTTCGCCCTGACGGCGGCGCAGCCCTGCCGTTTCGCATGGCCTATTGCGGCGCACAATGCCGGGAGGGCCGCGGCGGCGCTTGCAACGTCGAGTTTTGCCGCAGCGTGGCCGTGTCGCGAAAGCTTCATCGACCGCCCCTCTTCCAGACTGGAAAAAGCGTCGCTGTGAACCTAGGCCCTCGGCCAGTTTCAACGAGGACCCTCCCCCCATGTCCCCTCGCCTCTCCGCTCTCGCCGCCTCCGCCAGCGGCCTCGCCCTGCTCCTCGCCGCCCCGGCCATGGCCCAGACCGCAGACGCCGCCGAACAGGCTGTCAGCATCGACGAGATCGTCGTCACCGCCCAGCGCCGCAGCGAAAACATCCGCGACGTCCCCTTCGCCGTCACGGCGATGAACACCGAGACCCTGACCGCCATTTCGGCCGGGGGCGCCGACATTCTCAGCCTGTCGGGGCGCGTGCCCAGCCTGCAGGTTGAAAGCTCGAACGGCCGCTACGCCCCGCGCTTCTACATCCGCGGCCTCGGCAATGTGGACTTCGACTTCACCGCCTCGCAGCCGGTCTCGATGGTGATGGACGACATCGTTCTGGAGAGCGTCTATCTGAAGGGCTTCCCCCTGTTCGACGTGAAGCAGCTGGAAGTCCTGCGCGGCCCGCAGGGCACCCTGTTCGGCCGCAACACCCCGGCCGGCGTGATCAAGATCGACACGACCAAGCCCGGCCAGGACTTCACCGGCTACGGCTCGCTGACCTACGGCAACTACGGCTCGACCCGCACTGAAGCCGCCGTCACCCTGCCGGCCTCGGACACCCTGTCGGTCCGCGTCGCCGCTCTGTGGAACCACCGCGATGACTACATCAACAACGCCTGGGACGCCCCCTTCGCCAAGAAGGACGGCAAGGATCTCGGCAATTTCGACGACATCGCCGGCCGCGTTCACGTCGCCTGGACCCCGACCGAGCGCCTGTCGACCCTGCTGACCCTGCAGGCCCGCGACTACGAGGGCACGGGCACGATGAACCGCGCCAACGTCCTGACCAAGGGCTCGAACAAGCTGAACGACAACTTCGACCGCGAGACGGTTTGGTATGACGGCGGCCGCAACAACTTCCAGAAGCAGAAGACCACCTCGCAGTCGCTGCAGGTCGCCTATGACTTCGGCCCCGCCACCCTGACCGGCGTCGTCGGCTCCTATCAGGGCTCCAGCCAGGGCGACGGCGACATCGACGGCGGCGTGGCCTCGGCGCCCGCTGGTTCGGGCTACAAGACCCCGTTCAACGTCGAGTCCGGCACCCTTTCCAGCGACCTGCTGCAGAACACCTATGAACTGCGCCTGGCCTCGAACGGCGACGGCCGTCTGGGCTGGCAGGTCGGCGCCTTCTACTGGGACGAGCGCATCAACCTGGTCTCCGGCACCTTCAACGGCGTCGGCGGTCTGATCCCCACCAAGGCCACCGACATCGTGCAGAAGTCGGACTCCTGGTCGATCTTCGGCCAGGCCAATTATCAGGTCACGGACGCCTTCAAGATCACCGGCGGCGTGCGCTACACCGACGACAGCCGCGACTACCACGGCAAGATCGTGATCGGCACGCCGGCCAACGCCGAGGGCCGGGTCTCGGTGGGCGACGAGCAGGTCAGCTGGGACGTCAGCGCCCTGTATGAAGTCAACGACAGCCTGAACCTGTTCGCCCGCGTGGCCAGCGGCTATCGGGGCCCGTCGATCCAGGGCCGCAACCTGCCGGTCCTGACCACGGCCGACTCCGAGACCGTCATGTCCTACGAGGCCGGCCTCAAGTCGCGCCTGTGGAACGGCCGCGCCCGTCTGAACGCCACCGCCTATCTGTATGACGTCAAGGACATGCAGTTCACCGCCATCGGCGGAATCGACAACTCAAACCGCCTGATCAACGCCGACAAGGGTCAGGGCTACGGCTTGGAGATCGACGGCGACGTCTACCTGGGCGCCGGCTTCACCCTGGCCGGCGGCGTGGCCTGGAACCACACCGAGATCAAGGACAAGGACCTGCTCGTCGCCATCTGCGGCAACCACCTGTGCACCATCACCGATCCGATCGTGAAGGTGGGCGCCAGCGACCGCGCCGCCATCGACGGCAACCCCTTCCCCCAGGCGCCTGAGTATTCCGCTAACCTGACCCTGTCCTACGTTCGCCCCATCGGCGACGCCCAGGAGCTGTTCGCCTCGACCGACTGGGTGATGCAGAAGGACTTCAACCTCTTCCTCTATGAGGCGGTCGAGTTCCGTCAGGCTGCCAACTTCGAAGGCGGCCTGCGCGCGGGCTGGCGCGACCTGAGCCGCGGCCTGGAGGCGGCCGCCTATGTCCGCAACCTCACGGACGAGGCCAACGTCATCGGCGCCATCGACTTCAACAACCTGACGGCCTTCGTCAACGAGCCGCGCATGTACGGCGTGGAACTGTCGAAGCGCTTCTAAGCCTTCACGGCGGATCGCATCGGAGGGCGGCGGCGGGGTGACCTGCCGTCGCCCTCTTGCCATCCGACGCCAGCTTGGCCTTACTGTCTCCGGGATCGGGGAGGATCTTTCACATGCGGCTGGCTCTGCTGTTCGGATCGCTGACGCTCGCCTTCCTGCTGGCGGTCTGGACCACCCAAGTCCCGAAACCCCGGCCCGCCGACGCCCCCGCTGCTGCCTTCTCGGCCGCGCGAGCCATGACCGACATTGAACAGATCGCCCGCGCCCCGCATCCGGTCGGCTCGGCCGAGCACGCCCGCGTCCGCGCCTATCTGAGCGCCCGAATGACCCAGCTGGGCCTGTCGCCGGAGGAGCAAAGCGGGCCGCTGTCCCCCGGCGCGATCCAGCGCCTGAAGAAGGCCGGCGGAGATCCCGACGCCGCGAACAATCAGGCGATCAATCTGATCGGCGTTCTGCCGGGCAAGGACCGCAGCCAGCCCGCCGTCATGCTGATGGCCCACTATGACACCGTGGTCGGCTCGCCCGGCGCGGCCGACGATTCCACCGGCGTCGGCGCCGTGCTGGAGGCCGTCCGCGCCGTCCAGGCGCGCGGTCCGATCGAACGCGACCTGGTCGTCCTGCTGACCGACGCCGAGGAACTGGGCCTGGACGGCGCTCGCATCTTCTTCGGCGGCCATCCGCTGCGCGACCGCATCGGCGCCGTGGTCAACCTCGAGGCGCGCGGCGGCGGCGGCCGCGCCGCCATGTTCGAAACCGGGCGCGAGGCCGGCCCCACCGTCGACCTGTTCCGCCGCGCCGCCGCCCGCGCCGACGGCGGGACCACCGCCACGTCGCTCGCCGTCTTCATGTACGAACAGATGCCCAACGGCACCGACTTCACCATTCCCAAGGAACGCGGCGTCGGCGGGCTGAACTTCGCCTTCATCGGCCGCCCGGCCCAGTACCACTCCGCCGACGCCACCCCTGCCAATCTCGATCAGGGCGCTTTGCAGCACCTCGGCTCTCAGGCGCTGGAGGCCGCCGACGCCCTGCTGCGCGCTCCCGCCCTGCCCGCCAAGGGACCGAACACCGTCTATGCCGACGTCTTCGGCCGCTGGATGCTCAGCCATTCGACGGCCATGGGTTGGGGCCTGCTGGGCCTGACCGCCTTGCTCGGCGGCTTCGCCGCCTGGCGCGCGCGCCGCGCTGTCGGCCTGACCGCCACACAGGTCGGACGCGGCCTGCTGGACGGGCTGTGGTTCCTGTCCGCCGGACTGGTCCTGGCCCAGGCCGTGCGCCTGCTGGCCGGGCCGATGTCGAGCCGCGCCGCCTCGTCCGAGACCTACTATGTCCTGCTGCATCGCCTGCCGTGGATGGAGGCGGGGGCCGTCCTGACCATCCTCGCCCTGGCCCTGCTGTTCCTGACCGGGGCGCGCCGGGCACGTCCGCGCGTGATCGCCGGGACCGTCGCCGTCCTGACGCTTCTGACCCTGCTGATCGGCGGCTTCAGCCCGGTCATGCTCGGCGCGGGCGTCATCGCCGTCGCCCTGTCGCTGTGGCCGGTCAAGGCCGCCACCACGACCTGGGGCGGTTGGCTGGGCCTGATCGCCCTCGTCTTCCTGCTCGGCTGCGCGGTTCAGGGCGCCGCCCCCGAGGCCGCCCTGCTGTTCGTCTGGCCCGCCCTGCTGGCCGCCGTCGCCGCCGCGCTCGCCGCCCTGATCAGCCCCGATCTGACCCGCTCCACTAGCCTGATCCCCGCCGCCGTCGCGGGCGTGCTCGGCGGCGCCTGGCTGATGGGCCTGGGCCATTTCGTCTTCCTCGGCGTCGGCATGGATCTGCCCGGCGCCCTGGCCCTGATTGGCCTGCTGGCCCTGCTGTTCCTGCGTCCGTTGAGCCCGCCTGTCAGCGCAATCCGGCCGTTCCTGATCGGCGCCGCCGCCTGTCTGATCCTGGCCTGCGGTCTCAGCCTCGCCGCCCGCTTCGCCGAGCCCGCACCCACGCCGGCCGAGGCCCGGTCCTGACCGCCCGCTGGCGAAACCGTGTCCAACCGTCTATCGCAGCCTGATGTCCACTGATCCCGTCCTCGTCACCGGCTCCGCCGGCTTCATCGGCTTCCACACCGCGCGTCGGCTGCTGGAGCGCGGCGAGACGGTCATCGGTCTGGACAACCTCAACGCCTACTACGACCCGGCGCTGAAGCACGCCCGCCTGGCCCAGCTTCAGGCCTATCCAGCCTATCTCCACCACACGCTCGACCTGGCCGACCGCGCCGGCGTCGCCGCCCTGTTCGCCGAGCACAAGCCGCGCCGCGTCGTCCACCTCGCCGCCCAGGCCGGGGTCCGCTACAGCCTCGAAGCGCCGGAGACCTATGTCGATTCCAACGTCGTCGGCTTCCTCAGCATCCTCGAGGGTTGCCGCGCGGTGAAGGCCGCCAACCTGGTCTTCGCCTCGACCAGCTCGGTCTTCGGCGCCAACGCCGCCCTGCCGTTCTCGGTGCGCGATCCGGCCGACCACCCGCTGACCGTCTATGCCGCGACCAAGCTGGCCAATGAGGCCATGGCCCATTCCTACGCCCACCTGTTCGGCTTCCCGGCCACGGGCCTGCGCTTCTTCACCGTCTATGGACCGTGGGGCCGGCCGGACATGGCCCTGTTCAAATTCACCCGCGCCATCCTCAAGGACGAGCCCATCGACGTTTACGGCGAAGGTAAGATGAGCCGCGACTTCACCTACGTCGACGACATCGTCACCGGCGTGATCGCGGCGCTCGACCGCCCCGCCGCCATCGACCCGACCTGGGACGCCACCGCCCCCAACCCGGCCACCAGCGGCGTCGCCCCTTGGCGCATCCTCAACCTCGGCGCCGGTCGCCCGGTCGCCCTGATGCGCTACATTGAGGTGCTGGAGGAGAAACTGGGTCGCAAGGCCAAGCTTAACCTCATGCCCATGCAGGACGGCGACGTGGCCAATACCGAAGCCGACGTCACCGACACCCTGGCCGCCCTCGACTACGCCCCCACCACCCCCGTGGAAGACGGCGTCGGCCGTTTCGTCGACTGGTACTGCAACTTCTACCGCGAGAACTGACGCGAGGGCGGGCCTGCCCACGTCGTCTTTATATACGATACTGGAAAATGCCTTGGTGGAGCCGAGGGGAATCGAACCCCTGACCTCGTCATTGCGAACGACGCGCTCTACCAACTGAGCTACGGCCCCGACCGACAGGCAGGAGGCGAGATAAGCGGCGCGCCGAGGGGGTGTCAACGGGTCGCGGAGGAAACCTTGGCGTTCGACGGCGGCGCCGCTAGAAGCGAACAGGTTTCACAGGAATTCGCTCATGGGCATCGGCGCCGGCGTCATCGGCTTCATCTTCTTTCTGATCGGCGCGCTGCTGCAGCTGCTGCTGTTCGCCATCATCGCCAATGCGATCCTGAGCTGGTTGTTCGCCTTCGACGTCATCAACTACCGCAATCGCTTCGTCGCCCAGGTGGCCGAGTTCCTGGACCGGTTCACCGGACCGGTTCTGGCTCCGCTGCGCCGGATCATCCCGCCGCTGGGCGGCATGGACCTGACCCCGATCGTGGCCCTGCTGATTATCCAGGGCGTGCAGGGCTATCTGCTGCCGCCGCTGCACGTGGCGGCCCTGGGCCTCGTCGGCGCCTACTGATCCGAAACGTTGAGGCGGGGACACGGGGGGCGAGGAATCTTAATCGCGCCCCGTTCCGCCCCTTGCGCGCGGCGGGCGGGCTCCTAAGGTGCCCGCGATTGGTCCTCATGGGGCCGCAGATTGCGCGTATTTATGACCACGATCAGGACAGTCGCCGTCATCGGCGCCGGGCAGATGGGTTCGGGCATCGCTCAGGCGGTGGCCTCCGGCGGCTATGAGGTGCGGCTCTACGACCTGTCGGCCGAGCGGATCCCGCTGGCCCAGGGCGAGATCGCGGCCAGCCTGGCGCGTCGCGCCGGACGCGGCCTGATGACACCGGCCGAGGCTGACGCCGCCCTGGCCCGCATCCAGGCCGTCGCCTCCCTGGCCGAAGCGGCCCAGGCCGATCTGGTCATCGAGGCGGCGTCCGAGGACGAAGCGGTCAAGAAGTCGGTCTTCGTCGACCTGCTGCCCCACCTGCGCCCCGACACCCTGCTGGCCTCCAACACCTCGTCGATTTCGATCACGCGCCTGGCCTCGGTTACCGACCGCCCCGACCGCTTCATCGGCCTGCACTTCATGAAGCCGGCCCCGACGATGAAGCTGGTCGAGATCGTGCGCGGCATCGCCACCGCGGCCGCCACCTACGAGGCCGCCGTCGCCTTCGCCGAGAGCCTGGGCAAGATCACCACCGAGTCCGAGGACTTCCCCGCCTTCATCGTCAACCGCATCCTGGTGCCGATGATGAACGAGGCCATCTATGTCCTGTACGAAGGCGTCGGCAACGTCACCTCGATCGACAAGGCGTTGAAGCTGGGCGCCAACCACCCGATGGGGCCGCTGGAACTGGCCGACTTCATGGGTCTGGACGTCGTCCTGGCCATCATGAACGTGCTGTACGACGGCCTGGCCGACAGCAAGTACCGCCCCTGCCCGCTGCTGGTGAAATATGTCGAGGCCGGCTGGCTGGGCAAGAAGAGCGGTCGCGGCTTCTACGACTATTCCGGCGCCGCGCCGGTCCCGACCCGCTGATGTCGCGTCTCGACCGGATCGAGGACCTGCCGGGGCTGAAGCGCGTCGCGCCCCGGCATTCGACGCAGCGGTTCGTGCTGGCGGCCTTGGCCGCCGCCGCCTGGCCGCCGCTGATCATCACCCTGATCGTCTGGCCGCCCGAGAACTGGGCCTCGGGCGTCGACACCGACTGGCGGCTGGTGCTGCTGGTGCTGGGCCTGATCGCCGCCCCGATCGGCCTGTGGATGCTGCGTCAGACCCATGCCCGGGTCGGTCGTCCCTCAACGCGACTGGGCGTGGTCTGCCGCTTCATGGTCTTCGGCGGGCTTCTGGCCGCCGCGGTGCAGATCCTGATCGCCGTGGTCATGTCCCTGCTGTCGGTCATCGCCTCGCAGAGCCTGGTTCAGGGCCTGGGGGCGCTGGAAACCACCCTGCTCATCTTCGGCGTCGCCGGCCTGCCGCTGGCGGTGCTGGTGGGCGTCAGCTACGCCCTGTGGGCCGGTCTGTGCGTGGCCTTCATCGCCTTTGCGCCCGCGCCGGTGGTCAAGAACCGCATGGGCCTGATGCAAAACGGCGCGGGCTGACATTACCGCGATTTAAGGTGTCGCCGCCGCCCGCAAGCCGCATGAGCGATCTGCTCACCGGGGGAGAGCCGACGCCATGACCGACCAGACCATTCTCGCGGAGGGACCGCAGCCCGTCGCCGCCGGCGCCCGCATCCAGACGTTGGACGTGATGCGCGGGGTCGCAGTGCTGGGCATCCTCGCCGTCAACGCCGCCGCCTTCGCCCTGCCCATGAATGCGACGATGGCGCCGGAGCAGTCTCCCTTCCCCCTCAGCGGCTCTTCCGCCACCGCCTATTGGCTGGTCGAGGTCTTCTTCCGTCAGAAGTTCGTCACCCTGTTTTCCATGCTGTTCGGCGTGTCGATCTTCCTGGTCGGCGGCGAGCGCAAGGACGCCGCGCGTGGGCGGGTGCTGCGTCGCCGCCTGATGTGGCTGGCCCTGTTCGGCGTCATCCACGGAGCGGCCTTCTGGTACGGCGACATTCTGCTGCTCTACGCCTGGTCCGGCCTGTTCGTCATGCTGATGCGCTCGATGCCGGCGCGCCCCCTGATCCTGTTCGGGATCGCCGCCACCCTGGCGCTGGCCACCATGCAGGCCGTTACGATGTGGCTGACGGTCAACGGCCCCGCAGAACTGGTCGAGGCCATGAACAACGACAGCATGGCCCTGGCCGACGGCGCGGTCGCCGCCAGCATAGCGGCCTACCGCAGCGGCTGGCCGGCCGCCCTGATCGAAAACCTCAAGGCCTGGGGCATCCTGCAAAGCGCCAGCCTGTTCGGCTACGTCTTCGCCACCGTCCCGCTGATGATGCTGGGCCTGGGCCTGTTCAAGGCCGGCTTCTTCCATGCGCGGCTGCCGAACCGCGTCTATGTCGCCCTGATCGCTGTCGGCGCGGCCGTCCTGACCCTGCTGGGCCTGCTGGAATGGCGCGAGGTCATGGCCGGACCCGGCGTCGAGGCCACGCACGGCTGGGCCGAGGTCGTCGCCTCCTACCCGATTTTCATCGCCCTGGCCTACGCCAGCGGCCTGATTTTGCTGACCTCGCGCGGCGTGGGATGGGTGCGCCGGATCTTCGCCCCCGTCGGACAGATGGCCTTCACCAACTACCTCACCCAGACCCTGATTATGACCACCCTCTTCTACATGCCGTGGGGGCCGCGCCTGATGGGACAGGTCGACTATCCGGGCCAGTGGGCCATCGTCGTCGCCGTCTGGGCCTTGCAACTGATCTGGTCGCCGCTGTGGTTGAGCCGCTTCCGCATGGGGCCGCTGGAGTGGCTGTGGCGCCGCCTCAGCTATGGTCACGACCTTCCCTTGCGCCGCGCGGCCTGAACCCACGGTTCGGGAAGTTGCAGCCGGTCCGCTGATGGCTTAATCGCCCGGCATGACCGACGAAGCCCCCCTCCGCCCCGAAGCCCGCGCCCCCCGGGGGTTCGCCGACCGCCGCGGCCGCGACCTGACCGCCGAGCGGCGCATCGTCGCGCGCGTGTCCGAAGTGTATGAGCGCTGGGGCTTCGAGCCGCTGGAGACGCCGGCGTTTGAGTACGCCGACGCCCTGGGCAAGTTCCTGCCCGACGCCGACCGCCCCAACGAGGGCGTCTTCGCCCTTCAAGACGATGCCGGTTCGGACGAGCCGGGCGAGTGGATGGCCCTGCGTTACGACCACACCGCTCCCCTGGCCCGGTTCGCGGCCCAGAACTGGGAAACCCTGCCCAAGCCGTTCCGCCGGTATGCCTATGGTCCGGTCTGGCGCAACGAGAAACCCGGCCCCGGCCGCTTCCGCGAGTTCTGGCAGTGCGACGCCGACACCGTCGGTTCGGACCGTCCTGAAGCCGACGCGGAGATCATCGCCATGGGCTGCGAGGGCCTGCGCGCCGCGGGCCTCGGCGACGGCCAGTCGGTGATCCGCGTCTCCAACCGCAAGCTGTTCGACGGCCTGTTCGACGCCGGCGGCGTGACCGACGCGGTCCAGCGCCTGACCGCCCTGCGCGCCGTCGACAAGTATGATCGTCTGGGTCTGGAGGGTGTGCGCGCCCTGCTGGGCGAAGGCCGACTGGACGAGTCCGGCGACTACACCAAGGGCGCCCGCCTGCCCTCAGCCGTGATCGGCGCGGTCGAGGCTTTCCTTGTTTCCGCCGAAACGCCCGGCCTCAGCCGCGCGGGCGTGCTGGACGCCGTGGCCAAGGCCGGCGCCTCGCTGGGCGCTGCGGGCGAAGCCGCCCTGGCCGAACTGTCCGCCATCGACCGCGCCCTGACCGCCATGCGCGTCGGCGAGGCCGAGGTGAAGTTCGACCCGACCATCGTGCGCGGGCTGGAATATTACACCGGCGCCGTGTTCGAGGCCGAGCTGTTGCTGGACACCAAGGACGACAAGGGCCGGGCCGTGCGCTTCGGCTCCATCGGCGGCGGCGGCCGCTATGACGATCTGGTCGCGCGCTTCACCGGCCAGTCCGTGCCGGCCACCGGCTTCTCCTTCGGCGTCTCGCGTCTGGCCTCGGCCCTGCGCGCCGCCGGTCGAGGGGCCGACGACGCCACGCGCGGCCCGGTCGTGGTCATCGTCTTCTCGGAAGACGACATGCAGCACTATCTCGACGCCGTGTCCGAACTGCACGCCGCCGGGATCGCCGCCGAGCTCTATCTGGGCCGCGCCGGCATGAAGGCGCAGATGAAATACGCCGACCGTCGCGGCTCGCCCGCCGTGGTCATTCTGGGCGGCGACGAACTGGCCGCCGGCGAGGTCACCATCAAGGATCTGGACGCCGGACGGGCGCGGGCCGCCGCCATCGCCGACAACGAGGCGTGGAAAGCGGAACGTCCTGGCCAGCAGAAGGTGGCCCGCAGCGAACTGGTCGCAACGGTTCGCGCCATTATCGAATAGGCTTCGATTAAATCCGTGACACAGACATGAGTTATCGATGTTTAGTCACAAATGCCCGCTTTTTGACGTTGGCATTGATTGACTTGCCCGCCGCCTTCGCGTCAATTGGCCTCACTCAAGAGGCGCAGCGATCAAACGCAGCGACAACTTGAAGGCGTTTCGGGGAGGAAACGTCCGCTCCTTAGAGAGCGATAAAGCCCGCTGCGATGTATCCCCCGCAGCGGGCTTTTTCATGCCTGAAATTCAAAGAATCGCTCCGACAAATCAGCTTTACCGCGCCAGGTATCGAACAGCCTTCGATAGACCGAGCAAATCATGAAAAAGGGCCGGAGCGTCGCCGCTCCGGCCCTCTTCATTCGGACGCCGCGCTTACCAGATGCGGACGCGGTCTTCCGGCGCGAGATAGTATTTCGAGCCCGGCTTGACGTCGAAGGCCTCGTACCAGGCGTCGACGTTACGCACCGGGCCGATGACGCGGAACTCGGCCGGGCTGTGCGGATCGGTGGCGATCTGCTGCTTCAGCGCCTCCTCGCGGTACTTCGACTGCCAGACCTGGGCCCAGCCGTAGAAGAAGCGTTGATCGCCGGTCGTGCCGTCGATCACGGGCGCGGGCTTGCCCGCCAGCGACAGATGATAGGCTTCCAGGCCCACCGCCGTGCCGGCGGCGTCGCCGATGTTCTCGCCCATGGTCAGGCCGCCCTGGACCGGGTGACCGGGCAGGGGCTCAAACTGGTCGTACTGGGCGCCCAGACGCGTGGTCAGGCCCTTGAAGTTGGCCTTGTCCTCGTCGGTCCACCAGTTGCGCAGCACCCCGTCGCCATCGGACTTGGAGCCCTGGTCGTCAAAGCCGTGGCCGATCTCGTGGCCGATGACGCCGCCGATGCCGCCGTAGTTGACAGCCGCGTCGGCGTTCGGATCGAAGAAGGGCGGCTGCAGAATGGCCGCCGGGAAGACGATCTCGTTATTGGCCGAGTTGTAATAGGCGTTGACCGTCTGAGGCGTCATGCCCCACTCGGCCTTGTCGACCGGCTTGTTCAGGCGGTTCAGCTGGTAGTTCCACTGGAACTGGCCCAGGCGCTGGGTATTGCCGAACAGGTCGTCGGCGCGGACTTCCAGGGCTGAATAGTCGCGCCATTTGTCGGGATAGCCGATCTTGACGGTGAACTTGCGCAGTTTCTCCTGCGCCGCCGCCTTGGTCTCCGTCCCCATCCAGGTCAGGTTGTCGATCCGGTGCGACAGGGCGATGCGCAGGTTGGCGACCAGCTCTTCCATCTTGGCCTTGGATTCGGCCGGGAAGTATTCGGCGACGTACAGACGACCCGCCGCCTCGCCCAGCGAACCTTCAGCAAAGCTGATGGCGCGCTTTTCACGGCTACGCTGCTCGGGCTGTCCCGACAGGTCGCGCGACCGGAACTCCCACTGGGCGTCCGAGAAACGCTTGGACAGGCTGCCGGCGGCGTCGTCGGTGGTGTGGAACGCCTGCCAGGCCTGCAGGGTGTCGATCGGCGCTGCTGCGAAGATGGCGGCGATCTTGGGCATGGCCGTGTTCTGGCGCACGATCAGACGGTCGATCGAGCCCAGACCGGCGGCGTTGAAATAGCCGTTCCAGTCAAAGCCCGGCGCCTCGGCGGCCAGGGTCTGGATGGTGTATTCGTTGTAGGTCTTGTCGCGGTCGCGGTTCTCGATCGGGGTCCAGTGGGCCTCGGCGATCTTGGTTTCCAGCGCGACGATGGCGGCGGCGTGGCCCGCCGGATCCGCCCAGCCGATATTGGTCAGCATGCGCTCGATATAGGCCTGATACTTGTCCTTCTTGTCCGCGAAGCGGGCGTCCAGATAGTAGTCGCGATTGGGCAGGCCGATGCCCGACTGGCCCGCCGACACGACGTAGCGGGTGGGCTGCTTCTGGTCGATGGTGATGCCGGTTCCGAAGAAGGACGAACCGACGCGGCCCTGGGTCTGACCCATGTAGGCGGCGATCTTTTCGTGCGTGTCAGCGGCGCGAATGGCGGTCAGGTAAGGCTGCAGCGGCTGGGCGTCGAGCTGCTCGATGCGCGCCTCGTCGATGTAGCTGCGATAGGCGTCGGCGATCTTGGCCTCGTCCGAACCGGCGGCCAGGTCCTTGCGCGCGACCAGCCCCTGGATCAGGGCCTTCATGCGGTTGTCCGACAGTTCGCGCAGCAGCGGGAAGGAGCCGTAGGAGGTGCGATCCGACGGGATCTGCAGCTTGTCGAAGGCCGTGCCGTTGGCGTAGCGGAAGAAGCTGTCGCCCGGCGCCACCGAGGTGTCGCGACCCGACAGGTCAAAGCCCCAGTCGCCATACTTGGGCGCATCCGTCCCGACCCAGCCGGCCGGCGCGGCGCCGCCTTCGGGCGCCGAGGCGCCGTGGAACAGCTCCACGACCGTGCAGCTCTCGTCCACGCAGGCGTGGTCATGTCCGTCTTGCGCCGCCGCCATGCCGGCCGGCAGGAGCAGGGCGCCGACAGCAGCCCCGATCAGCAATTTCTTCATAAGCAATTCCCTCGACTAACCCGTGCTCAGGTTCGGCGCGGACCCTAATCCCGCCGTGAGCCTCGCCGCGTCTTAAAAAAAGTTCATGAAAGACGCGAGCCGTATCGCCAGATCGTGATCGCCCGCGACACAGTGCGCCGCTACGGAGGATGCATGGATCAAGCGCACGGCGGCGAATACCGAGACCTTGTAGTCTTTCTGGCGGCGGCCGGGGTCGTGGTGCCCTTGTTCAACCGGCTCCGGATCAGCCCGGTCCTGGGTTTTCTGGCGGCCGGCGTCCTGCTCGGCCCCGACGGCCTCGGCCGCCTCGCCCAGTCCCACAGTTGGCTCAATTGGCTGACCATCGGCGACCAGGCCCAGATCCGCCAGCTGTCCGAACTCGGGGTCGCCTTCCTGCTGTTCATGATCGGGCTGGAGCTGTCGTGGGAGCGGCTGAAGGCCATGCGGCGGCTGGTCTTCGGGCTGGGCATGCTTCAGGTCGCCGTCTGCACCCTCGCGATCGCCGTCGTCTTCATGGCCCTGGGCCAGCCTCTGGCGGGCGCCGCCGTGCTGGGCATGGGCCTGGCCCTGTCCTCGACCGCCGTCGTCATGCCGGTGCTGGCGGCCCAGGGCCGGATCAACAGCGAGACGGGCCGCGCCACCTTCGCCGTCCTTCTGGCCCAGGACGTGGCCGTCGCCCCCATCCTGATCACCGTCACGGTTCTGGCCACCCTCGCCCAAGGCATGCAGGGCGGCGGCGTCGAACCCCACGCTCTGGCGAGCGCCCTCTTCACCCTCGTTCCGGCCGCCGGCGGCCTTTTCCTGATGGTCCTGCTGGGGCGTCTGGTGCTGCGGCCCATGTTCCGTTCGGTCGCTCGCGCCCAGCATAGGGGCGAGGGTCGTGAACTCTTCGTCGCCGCCAGCCTGCTGGTCGTGGTCGTCGCCGGACTGGCGGCCCAGGCTGTCGGCCTGTCGATGAGCCTGGGCGCCCTGGTCGCCGGCGTCTTGCTGGCCGAGACCGAGTTCCGTCGCGAAGTCGAGGTCGCCATCGATCCCTTCAAGGGCCTGCTGCTCGGCGTCTTCTTCATCGGCGTCGGCATCGGCCTAGACGTGGACGCCGTAGCCGCCGACCCGGTGACGGTGCTGGGCCTGGCCGGCGGGCTGATCCTGCTGAAGGCCCTGATCATCTTCATCCTGGCGCGGGCCTGGGGCCTGGCGGCGCGATCAGCCATCGAAACCGCCCTGGTTCTGGGTCCGGCGGGCGAGTTCGCTTTCGTCGTCCTGTCCACTGGCCTGGTGGAAGGACTGGCCGACCCGAGCTTGACCCGCAAGGCCATGCTGGCCGCCACCCTCAGCATGTTCACCGTCCCCCTGCTGGCCGTGCTGGCGCGGGCCCTGACCAAAACCGCCACCCTCGCCGCCGCACCCGAGACCGAAGGCCTGTACCCGGACGCCGCCGTGCTCTCGCCAGACGGCGCCGTGCTGATCGTGGGTTTCGGCCGGGTCGGGCGTCTGGTGGGCGAGCTTCTGGCGGAACACGACCAACGCTTCATCGCCCTGGACGCCGACCCCGCCTCGGTCCGCTCAGGCCGCACGGAAGGCCATGAAGTCTATTACGGCGACGCCGCCCGTCCCGAGATGCTGACCGCCTGCGGTCTGGAATCGGCCCGCGCCCTGATTGTCACCATGGATAGCCCGACTAAAGTCGATGATGTGGTCAAGACCGCCCGCGCCCTGCGGCCCGATCTGATCCTGATCGCGCGAGCCCGGGACGACCGCCACGCCGCCCGCCTTTACGCCCTGGGTGTAACTGACGCCGTACCCGAAACGACCGAGGCCAGTTTGCAGTTGGCCGAGAACACCCTGGTCGACCTCGGCGTGCCCATGGGACTTGTCCTGGCCTCGATCCACGAGCGTCGTGACGGTTTCCGCAAGACCTTCCAGGCGGCGGCGCCGGACGGTCGCGGCGCCCGTCCGGCCCGGGCGTTCAGAACCGCTCGGACGGTTGCTCAGACTCCGCCCCCAACACCAAAAGCTACGTAGAAACCCCTAGCTTCGTTGACCTTACGGCAAAGATTAAGCAAGATTTGAGATCGGCTCGCGACCCATTTTGGTCAATGTTCGGTGATGAAAGTTAGCTTCCCCCCATGGGACGTTCGTTGTCGTCTTACCGTGGTCCACGCCGAGGCGGCGTAGAATCCGGTCTGATGCTGCTGACGTCCTTCACGACCGGCGAGCGTTAAACCTTTGCCGAGCCAGAGTATTTTCCTGATGCGTGAGACCATTTCGTCCGCCCCCGAAGTCACCGACACCGAGGGCCAACCCCGCCTGAACCGTCGTCAGGCTGCCAAGATCCGCACCCGCCAGAAGGTGCTGGACGCCGCGCGCGCCCTGTTCGCCGAGCGCGGATACGACGCCGCTACCATCCGCGACATCGCCAAGGGCGCCGGAATGTCGACCGGCGCGGTCTTCGCCAACTTCCAGGACAAGGCCGAACTGTTCGAGTGCGTCTTCGCCGAGGAAATGGCCGGCCTGCTGCAGGACATCCAGACCGCCGCCGGCCATGAAGGTCGCGTCGTCGAGCGTCTGGCCGAGGGCCTGACCGCCGGTTACCATCGCTCGCTGGAGCACCTGCCGCTGATGCAGGCCATGGTCGCCCGCTCGTGGTTCCAGCCGGCCGCCGCCGACGAGCGTTCGCGCACCTTCGTCAAGCCCATTATCGAAGCCATCATCGCCGTGCTGCAAGCGGGCATCCGCGAAGGCGAACTGCGTCAGGACCTGGACCAGCTGGTCATGGGCCGCATGATCTGGGACGTCTTTATCGCCAACTTCCGCTACGCCGCCTACGACAACTGGGGCATCGAAGAGCTGACGCCGCACATCCGCAAGCAGCTGGACCTGATCCTGTCCAGCCAGCTGGCGCGGCAGTAAGAACTGCCGAATTCTGGAGGGCCGCGGTCGTCGGCCCTCCGGGACCTCCCGACCCGACGCGGCCTGGCGCTTCGCGCGCGCTTGAACGGAAGTCGTTACGAAACGCGCTCAAGCAGCGAGCGGCCGCGCCGCGAGCGATAGCGCTCTAAAAGAGCCTCAGCTCTTCCACCGCAGCACCACTTCCTTGATGGGATTGACGAAGCCGCGGCCCTCGGCGCGGCTCTTGATCCATTCGCGCTTCAGCTGCTGGTACCACTTGGCCTGCTTGTCGGCGTCGTCGATCCAGATCAGGGCTGGGTCGTACTTCAGCCCCTCGTTCTGCAGATTCACCATGCCGCCGTCCTGCTTCAGGAAGGCGACCACGCCCATGCGCAGGAAGGGCTTGGCGACATTGAACACCCAATGGTCGGACCAGAAGATCTGGGTGATGCGCGTCTTCGTTTCTGTCACCGGCGTCAGGCAGGTCAGGGCCAGAACTTGCTTGGCGCCCACCTGGATATGCTCCCAGCGATAGCCGGGCAGACGGAAGGTGATCTCCGTCGCCGGCGCCCCGCCCAGGATCTTGTACAGGCGGCTGTTCGACGACGGGGCGTGGCGCACCATGGCCCAGCCATAGTCGCGCGGCGCAAAGGTCTTGGCCTTTTCGTGCATAGAATGCTCGGAGCGCCACCACCACTGCTGGTGCACGAAGGGGCCGTGCGCCGGGTCCATCAGGCCGATGACGGCGTGGTCGATATGGCTGTCGAAATCCATCGCCTCGACCAGCTTCACCTCGCCCTCGGCGCCGGGGAAGAGCGGCGGCTCGTGGTCCGGCTCGGACGGATCGCGCGCGTCGGCGGCCATCCAGACGAAGACCAGCCCCTGGCTCTCGCGGACCGGATAGGACCGCACCCGAATGCGCTCAGCCTCAAAGGCTTGATCCTCGACCAGGGACGGGATGGCGGCGCAGACGCCGTCGGGACGGAAGCGCCAGCCGTGATAGGGGCACTCGATCGTCTCGCCCTCGCCCGGCTTGTCCACCAGACGTCCGGCCGACAGCGGCGCGGCGCGGTGGGGGCAGATGTCGCGCATGGCATAGACCGCGCCCGCGCGCGTCCGCCCGATCAGCACCGGCTCGTCCATCACCTCATAGCGTTTCAGGCTGGCGACCGGCACGTCGCGCGCCAGGGCGACGAGATACCAGGCGTCGCGCACGAAGCCCTTGCCGAAGGCGGTCGGCGGCGCCTTGGCCTCGGGAGCGGTCGCGGGAGAAGAAGCAGCGTCAGCGGTCATGGCCGCTTTCTAGCAGCAGGGACCGCCGCCCGTCCAAAGCCCATTCCCTTCCTCGCGCGATGAATTAATCTGGGTCAAAATCTTCGGGGAGAAGACGCCATGATCCGCACCACCTCCATTCTTGCTTTCGGGGCCGCCGCCGTACTGCTGGCGGGGGCCATGCCCGCCCTGGCTCAGGACGGCCACACAAACCATGCCGAGGGCCACGCCGCTCACGGCCACGCCCACGCCGACTTCGCCTCGGACCGCCTGCATGTGCGCGTCGATGGGCCGGAAGGCGCTCCCGACCTGATCCTGATCCCCGGTCTGTCGTCCTCGCCCGAGATCTGGCAGGGCGTGGTCGATCATCTGGGGGACCGCTACCGCGTCCACCGCATCCATGTTCAGGGCTTCGCTGGCGCCCCGGCCAAGGGCAACGCCAGCGGCCCTGTCGCCGCCCCAGTGGCTGAGGAGATCGCCCGCTACATCCGCGAACAGGGCCTGCAAAAGCCCGCCGTCGTCGGTCATTCGATGGGCGGCACCATGGGCATGATGCTGGCCGCGCGGCACCCCGACCTGGTCGGCAAGCTGATGGTGGTGGACATGATGCCCTTCATGGGCGCCATGTTCGGACCGCCCGGAACCACGGCGGAAAGCGTCGTCCCTGTCGCCGATCAGGTCTTCACCGCCCAGTCGACCGCGCCGCGCGACCAGTACCTGACCCAGGCCAAGGCCGCTGTCACCGCCATGATCAAGACCGAGGCCGCCCGCTCCGGCCCGCTGCAAGACACCGAGAACAGCGACCAGCAGGTCTCGGCCGCCGCCTTCCGCGAACTGATCGTCACCGACCTGCGCCCCGAACTGTCCAGGATCACCGCCCCGACCGAAGTCCTCTATGTGAAGTTTAATGATCCGCGCATGACCGACGCCATCACCGACGCCATCTATCAGATGTCGTTTGCGACCCTGCCGGGGGCGAAGCTGAAGCGCATCGACGACAGCGCCCACTTCATCATGCTGGACCAACCCCAGGCGTTTTACGGCGACCTCGACGCCTTTCTTTCGGCGAAATAGGTCCTCACGCTCCTGTGATTAAAGACGACGGCGTTTTCTGCGTCGGCGTGACCCGGCATCTTGCTGGCGCGAATATCTGAGTTTGGACGCTGTCGCGTCCCTGCCGATTTCGCTCTAGGGTCACGCCGCTGCAAAAGGGACTTTCATGGCGCGTAAAGACGGCGGACCGGACCGCAATGAGCAGGGCGGCGGCAAGAAGCCGCGTCGCTCCTTCCTCGGCAATCTCCTCTACTGGGGCGCGGTGCTGGCCGTCTGGGGCCTGATCTTCGCCGTCGTCTTCTTCGCCGTCTTCGCGCGCGACCTGCCGGACACCTCGACCCTCTATGACGTCGAGCGCCAGCCCTCGATCACCTATCTGGACCGCTCCGGCGCCCTGATCGCCGTCCGCGGCACCCAGATGGCCCCGCCGGTCGATCTGGACTCCCTGCCCGACTATGTCCCCGCCGCCTTCATCGCCATCGAGGACCGGCGCTTCTATCACCACCCCGGTTTCGACCCCATCGGCATGACCCGGGCCATGGCCCTGAACCTCAAGGCCGGGCGCGTGGTCCAGGGCGGTTCGACCATCACCCAGCAGCTGGCCAAGAACCTCTTCCTGACGCCCGACCAGAACCTGAAGCGCAAGGTTCAGGAGCTGATGCTGGCCGTCTGGCTGGAGCTGAAATTCACCAAGAAAGAGATCCTCGCCCTCTATCTGAACCGGGTCTATTTCGGCGCCGGCGCCTATGGCATCGAGGCGGCCTCGCAGCGCTATTTCGACAAGAGCGCGGACAAGCTGACGGTGGGCGAATCCGCCCTTCTGGCCGGCCTGCTGAAGGCCCCGTCGCGCTATTCGCCGGTGTCTGAAAGCGAGCGCGCCGCCACCCGCGCCAATGTCGTCCTCAACGAAATGGTCGATGTCGGCGCCATCACCCCGGCCCAGCGCGACGCCGCCGTAGCCCAGCCCGTCCGCGTCTCGCGCACCCTGGCCAGCCAGCACGCCCAGTACTTCATCGACTGGCTGGACAAGCAGATTCGCGGCCTGGTCGGCGAACCGACCGAGGACATGGTGGTCGAAACCACCCTGGACCTGACCCTGCAGACCGACGCCGAGCGCGCCGTGCGCCGCATCCTGGACCGCGACAAGGGCCGGGGCGTCGAACAGGCGGCCCTGGTCGCCCTGGACGGCGAAGGCCGGGTCCGCGCCATGATCGGCGGCGGCTCCTATGCTGACAGCCAGTTCAACCGCGCCGTCGACGCCCGCCGTCAGGCCGGCTCGGCGTGGAAGCCCTTCGTCTATCTGGCGGCGGTCGAGGCCGGATACACCCCGACCACCCCCGTCGTGGACCAACCTGTGACCATCGGCGGCTGGTCGCCGCGCAACTATTCCGGCAACTTCTCGGGTCAGATGACCTTGGCTCAAGCGGTGGCCCAGTCGACCAACACCGTGGCCGCCTATGTCGCCGATCAGGTCGGCCGAGACGCCGTGGCCCGCGCCGCGCGTCGCCTCGGCATCACCAGCGAGATCGGCCTGCAACCGTCCATGGCCCTGGGCGCCGTCGAGGTCAGCCCTCTGGAAATGGCCCAGGCCTATGACGCCTTCGCCAACGGCGGCAAGCGGGTCGAGGCCTATGGCATCAGCCGCATCCGCACCCCCTCGGGTCGCGTCATCTATCAGCACGGCACGGGCGAGAACGGCCAGGCGATCAACAACCCGTCGCTCTATTACATGAACCAGATGCTGCGCGGCGTGATCACCTCGGGCAGCGGCCGTTCGGCGGCCATCGGCGGCCGCGACATCGCCGGCAAGACCGGCACCACCTCGGACTACAAGGACGCCTGGTTCGTCGGCTATACCGGCGGCTTCGTCGCCGCCGTCTGGGTCGGCAAGGACGACAACAAGGCCATGCGCGGCGTGACCGGCGGCTCCTCGCCCGCCGCCATCTGGCGCGGCTTCATGGAGGCCGCCCTGCCCAAGCTGGCGGTCCAGCCCATCCCCAACGGCCCGCCCCTGCCCGAGGGCTGGGTCGCGCCCGATCCGGTCGGCGACATGATGGGCCAGGTTCAGGACCCCTACGCCCAGCCCACGGACGGCGAACCCGGCCCGGCCATCGTCGATGGCCAGCCGGTCCCGACGCCCGCGCCCCTGCCCAATGATCAACCGGTCGTTCGCCCGACCTCGCCGCAGCCGTCCCCCAAGGACGCCCCCCGCAGCGAGAAGAAGCCCGAGGCCGTCTTCTTCTAGGAGAGGAAAGACGCCCACATTTCCGCTCATCCCGGCGAAGGCCGGGATCCAGATTGTAGGGCGTGTCGTCTAGGGGGCTTTCGCGATCCCGCGCGTAGGGCCTGCCGCCGCGTCATGTGAACTGGATCCCGGCCTTCGCCGGGATGAGCGGGGGTTTAGAGGGCTTCAGCGCCCCACGGCGTGCAGGCCCGCGCCGTGGTCGCGCAGCCACTGACGATAGGGGCGATGGTCGCCGACCAGGCGGTGCACCACCGCCCAATAGGCCGGGCTGTGGTCGGCGTGGACCAGGTGGGCGACCTCGTGCGCGGCCAGATAGTCGGCCACCTCGGGCGGAGCCATGATCACCCGCCACGAATAGCGGATAGAGCGGTTGTGCGGGCTGCACGAACCCCAGCGCGACCGGGTGTCGACGATCGCCACCCGGACCGCCTTCTGGCCTAGCGTACTCAGATGAACCTCGGTGCGGGTGACCAGAAACTCGCGCGCCGCCCGCTTGAACCAGTTCTCGACCCGGCGTGAGAAGGCCTCGCCCTCGCCGCCCGAGCGGATCACCGGCCCGTCCGGCGTCTCGATCAGACGCGCCGCGCCGGCGCCTCCAACGGCTTCCAGTCGCACGCTGCGCCCGAGCCAGGACACCACCGCGCCGGGCTCCAGCGGCGAACCCGCGACCCTCGCGGCCAACCGGTCAGCGATCCAGTCAGACTTCGTCCGCGCAAAGGCCACCACCTCGGTCAACCGTCGCTCGGACGGGGCCACGGCCACGGCTTCGCCGGCGCGGGCGTCGATGCGGATCGACAACCGCCGCGCGCGCGGGTTCACCGACAGGCGAAGCGCGCCCCCGCCCTCAAGCGGCAGCCGCTGACCGTTCCGGTACTGCACTTAAGGACTCGTTCTGGGCGATGAAGTCGCGCACGCGCGGATAGATCTCGTCGCGGAAGCGGCGCCCGTTGAAGACGCCGTAGTGGCCCACGCCCGGCTGGACGTAGAGCAGGCGGCGCTCATCGGGGATGTTGGGCGTCAGGCCATGCGCGGCCTGGGTCTGACCCACGCCGGAAATGTCGTCCTTCTCGCCCTCGACCGTGGCCAGGCCGATGTCGGTGATGGCGGACAGATCGACCTTCTGGCCTTCATGCTCCAGCAGGCCGCGCGCCAGCAGGTGCTGCTGGAAGACGATGTCGATGGTCTGGAGATAAAATTCCTCGGTCAGGTCCAGCACCGACAGATACTCGTCATAGAACTGCTCGTGCTTTTCGACCCCGTCGCCGTCGCCCGCCACCAAGTCCTCGAAATAGCGGCGATGGGCGTCGACGTGCTTGTCCTCGTTCATGGACATGAAGCTGTAGAGCTGGACAAAGCCCGGATAGACCCGCCGCCCAAAGCCCGGATAGGGCCAGGGCACGGTGTGGATCATGTTCGACCTGAACCAGGCGAAGGGTTTGGCCTCAGCCAGCTGGTTCGTCACCGTCGGCGACAGGCGGGCGTCGATGGGCGAGCCCATGAAGGTCATGGAAGCGGGCCGGTTCGGGTCGTTCTCGGCCGCCATGACCGCGCAGGCCGCCAACACCGGCGGTCCCGGCTGGCAGACGCCGACAACGTGGGCGCGCGGGCCGATGGCCGTCAGCATGGCCCGGACGTGGTCGATATAGTCGTAGAAGTCGAAACGGCCTTCCAGCATCGGCACCTGCCGGGCGTTCTCCCAGTCGGCGACATAGACGTCGTGGTCCTGAAGGAAGCCCTCGACCGTGCCGCGCAACAGGGTGGCGTAGTGACCCGACAAGGGAGCGACGATGAGGACGGCGGGCGCCTCAAGCGCCTTGCCCGCTTTCTTCAGGTCGCCTGCGTCGCGCTTGAACCGGACCAGCCGACACCAGGGGGATGACCAGACGACCTGTTCGGTCGTGCGCACGACATGGCCGTCAATGTCGATGGTCTCCAAGCCCCAGGCGGGCTTGCCGTAGCGCCGCGTCAGGCTCTCGAACACCTCCGCCGAGGCGTAGGCCGTGCGGCCGATGGCCGTGTCCGAGGCCGGATTGAATGGCGACGTCCAGAACGACCGGGCCATCTGGGCCCCGATCCGGAACGGCGTCGCCGAATGATAGGCGAGCTCGTGAAAAGCGTAGAGCATGAAACCCCGACTGCGGCCCCCGCCGATGCGGCAGTGCAGCATATAACGCATCCCGGCGCAAAAAGGATTCCGCCGGTCTGCGATCAGGGAAAGGTGATCAGCCCCGCTCCATCGCCCGTTCGATCAGCTTGGCCGTCTTGTCCGGCCCCAGGTCATGGGCCACGGCGCTGCGGAACTGGCCGTCAGGCCCCATCAGATAGACGGTGAGGCTGTGGTTCATCGTATAGCCCTCGCCCTCGCCGACCTTCTGGTAGAAGGCGCGGTAGGCCTTGGCCACCTGGGCCGTCTGCTCCGGCGTGCCGGTCAGGCCGATGACGCCGTCCGGGAAACCGTCTGACGACAGATAGTCCTTCAGCAGCTTGGGCGTGTCGCGCTCTGGGTCGATGCTGACGAAGACGATCTGCAGGTCCTTGGCCTTGTCGCCCATGCGTTCCTGCACCGCGTTCAGGACACCCAGCGTGGTCGGGCAGTAGTCGGGGCAGTAGGTGAAGCCGAAGAAGACCAGGGTCCACTTGTCCTTCAGGATCGACTGATCGACCACCTGTCCGTCCTGATTGGTCAGGGTGAAGGGACCGCCGACGGTCGGCTGGCCGGTGCCGGCCTCAGCGGCGATCTGAGCGGACTGCTCGCGCCCCTTGACCACGACCATGGTGATCAGGCCCAGGGCCAGGGCGATGACCGCACAGGCGGCGGCGAACAGAACGACGGGACGACGCGGCATCGACTTCTCCTCAAGGTCTGGCGACGGGTGTGCAGCCGCCAGCGTCGCGGTCTATAGAAGAGGCGTGATCAGCACAGAAGCCCCCTCCCTGTCGCAGGCCGTAAAGGTCGCGGGCCATCCCGGCGCCATGGAGGCCCTGCGCGAGCGGCCCCGGCGCGGGCGCGGCCTGTCGCTGCGCACCCTGATCGTGCTGCGCTGGCTGGCCGTCTTCGGACAGACCTGCGCCATCCTGACCGCCTATTTCGCCCTGCACTTCCCGCTGCCGCTGTGGGAATGCCTGCTGACCATCGGGGCCGGGGTGGCGATGAACCTGGCCACCATGGCGCGCGCGCGACGCGTCGACGGCAGCCTGCCGAACGGCCTGCAGACGGCGACGCAGCTGGGCTTCGACATCCTGCAACTGGCTACTCTGTTGGCCCTGACCGGGGGCCTCGACAACCCCTTCTGCCTGCTGCTGGTCGCGCCCGTGACCATCGCGGCGGCCTCCCTGCCCTCGCGTCAGGCCCTGGTGCTGGGGGTCATGGCCCTGATCGCCCTGGCGGTGCTCTTCTCCTGGTCCCTGCCCCTGCCCTGGCGGATGCATGAGCATCTGGTCCTGCCGCCCCTCTATCGCTTCGGCATGGGCCTGGCCCTGGCCACCGGCGTCCTGTTCACCTCGGGCTACGCCTGGAAGGTGGCCGCCGACGCCGAGAAGCTGGAGCTGGCTCTCGCCACCACCCAGGACGTGCTGCAACGCGAGCAGAGGCTGGCGGCGCTGGGCGGTCTGGCCGCCGCCGCCGCGCATGAGCTGGGCACGCCGCTGGCGACCATCCAGGTCGTGGCCAAGGAGCTTCTGCGCGCCTCGCCGCCAGACAGTCCCGTGGCCGAGGACGCGGCCCTGATGCTGCAACAGGCCGAACGCTGCCGAGACATCCTGAAACAGCTGTCGGCCCAGCCGGAAGAGGGCGACGCCCTCTATGCCGACATCGACCTCAAGGCCCTGCTGGAGGAGGTGGTGGAGCCGCACCGGGGCTTTGACCTGGACTTCCAGACGGCGGTGAAGACCCCGCCCGGCCAGCCGGTCCCGCGCGTCCACCGCCTGCCCGAGGTCATCCACGGCCTGTCGACCCTGATCGAGAACGCCGCCGACTTCGCCCACAGCCGCGTGCGGGTCACCGCCATCGTCGACGCCGGCTGGATCGAGATCGACATTGTCGACGACGGTCCCGGCTTCGCCTCCGAAATCCTGCCGCGCCTGGGCGAGCCCTATGTGACCAGCCGCCCCCAGACCAAGGCGCGCCGGGCCCTGGCGGCCCAGATCGCCGCCGCCTCGAACGCCCCGCGCAAGGGCCGGAAGGCCGCGCCGCCGCCGATCACCGCCCCCATCGCCCCCAGCCAGGGCGGCATGGGCCTGGGCTTCTTCATCGCCCGTACCCTGCTGGAGCGCAGCGGCGGCAAGGTCTCGGTCGGCGCCGGCGACGGCGAGAAGGGTCAACCCAGGGGCGCGCGCGTCACCATCCGCTGGCCGCGACAGGCCCTCGAAGTCGCCGATCCGGCGCTGGAGCCCCGCGTGGCGGATGGAACCTGATGTCGCAGTCAGGAGCTAAAACCTTGACCATGCGGCGCAGACGCACGACCTGAGCGTCAGGAGAACCGAATGTCCGAACTCGAAGCCCGTATCGCCACCCTCGCCGACAAGACCCTGCTGCTGCTGGACGACGACGCGGCGCTGCGCACCCGCCTCGGTCGGGCGCTGGAAGCCCGCGGCTTCGAGGTGACCCTGGCGGGTTCAGTGGCCGAGGCCGGCGACGCCCTGCGCGTCTCGGTACCCGCCTTCGCGGTGCTGGACATGCGGCTGGAGGACGGCAACGGCCTGAAGGTGGTCGAGGCCATCCGCGAACGCCGCGAGGACGCCCGCATCGTCATGCTGACCGGTTATGGCGCCATCGCCACCGCCGTCGCAGCGGTCAAGGCCGGCGCCGTCGACTATATGCAAAAGCCCGCCGACGCCGACGACGTGGTCAAGGCCCTGCTCTCGGTCGGCGAAGCCCCCGAACCGCCGGAAAACCCGATGAGCGCCGACCGGGTGCGCTGGGAGCATATCCAGCGCGTCTATGAGCTGTGCGACCACAATGTCTCGGAAACCGCCCGCCGCCTGGGCATGCACCGCCGGACCTTGCAGCGGATTCTGGCCAAGCGCGCGCCGAAATAGGCGTCGCCTATTTGGTCCTTGAGGGGGCCTATCGCGCTTCGCGCTGCTTGAGGCCCGTTGCGCCCCCTAGTCCCGCATCGTTCGCAGCGCGCCCAACCGGGCGAAGGCCAGCGTCAGCGCCTTCCTCCGCGCGGGGGCCAGCGGCGTGACGGGCGGCTCACGCACCACCGCCCCGCCAAAGCCGTCGGCGACAATCAGCCCAGGCTCGTCCGGCAGAACGCCTTGCGGAAACTCCGGCGCGACGGCGAAGTAGAAGGCGTCGCAGAACGGCCCGTACTCCTGCCATTTGCGGTCGACGCGGTAGTCGTCAATGCCCGACTTCACCTCGCAGATGACCACGTCGCCCTTCGGCCCCAAAGCCATGACGTCGGCGCGACGGCCATTGGGCAGACAGACCTCCAGCAGGGGCGCATAGCCCATGTCCCGCATCAGCCGCGCCGCCCCGCGCGTGACCGACAGGGTGGTCTCGGGACGACTGAAGACCAGTTCGAGATGCAGGGCGGAGGCGGTCATTCCGCCTTTATGTTCCGCCTATGTTCTTATCGCAAGCGGCGCCGTCAACGGCCGGTGTGAACCGGCTGGCCGGTGAAGCCCAACTCCCGCGCCCGTGCGATCAGCCGCGTCCGCGTGGCCTCGGACGGGCTCTGGCTGCGGTGCCAGATCCACCAGTTCGACTTGTTCGGCAGGCCCATGATGACCCAGCTGTAGTCGGGCGCATGGTCCCAGACCCAGTAGTTCTGCCCCGCCAGACCGCCGAAACTGAGCAGGCCCGTCAGGGTGAAGCGGAACTTGGCGTTGGTCGAGGCGTCGGTGACGCGGGCGGCGGCGCGCAGGATTTCGATCTGTCCGCCCGGGCGTCGGGTGCAGGTCACGGCGATGGCGTAGCGCCCGGCCCGGTTCTGCGGCGTGAAGTCGATCTGGGCGCGGCTGCAATCCTTCTGAACATCATTGGGATTGCGCACGATCTCGAACCAGCGCCCGTCAAAGCGGTCCAGGTCCACCGCCTCGGCCTGGGCCAGGGCGGAGCCGGCGAACAGGCTGAGGCCGACGACCAGCGGCGCCAGGGGGCTCAAGCTGCGGTGTCTCATACGGCGTCCTCCGAAAGTCCCGACGAGGTCCTTACGCCCGACGCCGGGCTTCGGATGACCTGTCGGCTACAGACGCTCGCGGTTGACCCGCCATTGCTCGCGGGTCTGGCCCCACAGATTGACCGGATGGTGCTGGAACGGCGGAGGCATGGCGCCCAGCCCGCGATTGGTCGAGCCCAGCCGTTCGGCCACCTTTTCCGACGCCAGATTGTCCGGGTCGATGCAGTGGATCACGTCGGGCCAGTCCAGCACATCGAAGCCATAGTCCATGGTCGCCGCCGCAGCCTCGACCGCATAGCCCTTGCCCGTGGCGTCGCGGTGCAGGCTCCAGCCCACCTCGCGGCCCGGCCAGTCGTAAGGATGCAGCGGACCGATGCGACCCATCCACTGCCCGGTCGCCTTCTCGATCAGCGAGAACATGCCCTCGCCGTGCAGAGCCCACATGCCGGCGACCGAGGCCATGCCGCGCCAGACCTCGTGCTTCGACTGCACCCCGCCGATGAAGCGGGTCGTCTCCGGGTCGCTCATGAAGTCGGCCCAGCGCGGGAAGTCCTCCAGCGTCGGCGGGCGCAGGAACAGGCGTTCCGTCTCCAGCGTCGGGCCAAGTGGGGAAGTCGGACGCGCGATCACAGCAGATACTCCCGTTCCAAGGTATAGACGCTGCCGTCGCCGGTCAGGACGCTGGAATAGAGGCCGAAGCGGTCCACCCGGATCGGCGGCGAATGCAGCAGGTTGTGGCCGCTGATCCAGGCCCCCACGCGGTCCGGGTTCGCCTGGGGCTTGAGATAGGCCAGGGTCACGTGGGGCCGGTATTCGCGCTTCTCCGGCGGCACGCCCGCGCGCTCGCCCGCCGCGCGGCAGCGCCCCGCCAGGACGCTCAGCGGCTCCGACCGCTCCAGCCCGGCCCACAGGGTATGGGTGCGGTGGGCGTCGCCGAAGGCCCCGACGCCGTTCAGGGTGATTTCAAACGCCCCGCCGCCCTCGGCCCGGCTCAGTTCCGAGGCCAGATCGTCGGCCGTCCTTTCGGACGCCTCGCCATAGAAGGCCAGGGTGACGTGCAGGGCGTCCAGCGGTCGCCAGCGCGCGCCGGGCAGGCCGGACTGACGGCGCTGAAGCGTCTCGGCGACGTCTTCGGGAATGGCGATGGCGGTGAACAGGCGCAGCATGCGACCCTTGGTAGCGCCCGGAACGCCAGGCCGGAAGTCGGGTTTTCCTTGCAAGACGGGCCGTCCGTCACGATATTTCCCGTCAAGGTCGGCATTTGCCGTCCACTTAGGAGACTTCTTTCGCGATGAGCGACTTCAACAACGGTTATGCGCGCCCGCTTCCGCAGTCGGCGGACATGTCCGTCGACGCTGGTCTGCGCGCCTTCATGCTCGGCGTCTACAACAAGCTGGCCCTCGGCCTGGTGGTCGCCGGCGCCCTCGCCTATGTCACCGGCAACGTGCCGGCCGTGCAGCAGCTGCTGTTCGCCCGCACAGACGACGGCCGCGTCGGCCTGACCCTGCTGGGCATGATCATCCAGTTCTCGCCCCTGGTCATGCTGTTCGGCTCCATGTTCTTCATGAAGAACCCGACGGCCAAGGGCGTGAACATGCTCTACTGGGCCGTGGTTTCGACCATCGGCGCGGGCCTGGGCGTCCTGTTCCTGCGCTACACCGGCGGTTCGCTGGCCTCGACCTTCTTCGTTACGGCGGCGGCCTTCGCGGGTCTCAGCCTGGTCGGCTACACGACCAAGAAGGACCTGACCGCCATGGGCAGCTTCCTGATCATGGGCGTGATCGGCCTGGTCATCGCCTCGATCGTCAACATCTTCATGCAGTCGGGCACGATGTACCTGATCATTTCTGGTCTCGGCGTCCTGATCTTCTCGGGTCTGATCGCCTATGACACCCAGCGCCTGAAGATGACCTACTATGCGCTCGGCGGTAATCAGGAAGCCATGGGCGTGGCCACGGGCTTCGGCGCCCTGAGCCTGTTCATCAACTTCGTGAACCTGTTCCAGTTCCTGCTGGCCTTCATGGGCGGCAGCCGGGAATAGAAGGCATCTAAGTGCGCTATGGCCGTGACACGGTCACGGCCGACTTGAGCGCGAACGGCCTCAAGTAGCCCGAAGCGCGATAGGCCACCAAGAATGAAGGCCCCGGCGGAAACGTCGGGGCCTTTTTCTTTGGGCCGACGCCACCACTATCCGCTCATCCCCGCGGAGGCGGGGACCCAGCGCTTTGGCTTCAAAGCGACTCCATTATGGGATGAGCTTCAGCTTGGCGTTCTTGCTGGGTCCCCGCCTCCGCGGGGATGAGCGGGGGTGGGGACTTATTCCACCACCGTAAACTTGCGGCTATCGAACACGCGCAGCACATGGGCCAGGTCGCGCCCGCGTTTCAGCACATGGCCGCCCTCGCCGATCACCGCCCACTGCCCCTGCTTCAGGCGCAGGGCCGGGCGCTTCTCGATCCGGTAGAGGGGCGCGTCGCCCGAGCGGCGAAAGACGGCGAACTCCGCCACCTCCTTGTGACCGATCATCGCGTAGTCGCGCCATTCCCCGGCGGCGACCATCCGCCCATAGACCCGCAGCACCAGCCCCAGCTCCTGCCGATCAAAGAAGACCGGCCCGGCTTGCGAAGCGTCTGAACTGTGCGGATCAAGGCTCATCGTCTCTCAACTTAGGAGGCTCAGCGTCGAACGCCAGCGGCGCCGCGACTTGTCACCCGCGCGCCACGCGTCCAAAAGGCGGATCAAGTTCAGATACGGAGACGAACCCATGGCGACGAGCGAAGGCTGGGATATGCCCACCGGCGACCTGATGAAGGGCAAGAAGGGCCTGATCATGGGGGTCGCGAACTCCAGTTCCATCGCCTGGGGCATCGCCTCGCAACTGGCCGCCCAGGGCGCCGAGCTGGCCTTCACCTACCTGGGCGAAGGCCTTGAGCGCCGCGTGCGTCCCCTCGCCGAAAGCGTCGGCGCCAAGCTGCTGATCCAGGCCGACGTCACCGACGACGCCTCGATGGACAAGGCCTTCGAGGAGCTGGAAAAAGAGTTCGGCACGATCGACTTCGTCGTCCACTCGGTGGCCTTCGCCAACAAGGACGAGCTGAAGGGCTCCTTCGTCGACAACACGACCCGCGACAGCTTCCTGCTGGCCATGAACATCTCGGCCTTCAGCTTCGTCGACGTAGCCAAGCGTTCGGCGAAGCTGATGCCCAACGGCGGCTCGATGATCACCCTGACCTACCTGGGTTCGGAACGGGTCATCCCCAACTACAACACCATGGGCGTGGCCAAGGCCGCCCTGGAAGCCGCGACCCGCTACATCGCCCGCGACCTGGGTCCGAAGAACATCCGCGTCAACGCCATCTCGGCGGGCGCGATGCGCACCCTTAGCCTGGCCGGCATCTCGGGCGGACGCGGCCTCCACTCCAAGTCGGCGCAGTTCTCGCTGATCAAGGAAGAGACCTCGATGGAAGGCGTCGCCGGCGCCGCCTTGTGGCTGTGCTCGGACCTGGGCCGCTCGACCACGGGCGAAGTCGTCCACGTCGACGCCGGCTTCCACGCCGTCGGCCTGCCGGACGACATGGAGGGCTGATCCTCTCCGGGTTCAGGATATGGAAGGGGCCGTCGGGAAACCGGCGGCCCTTTTTGCTTTCAGGGCGCCGCCGCCCGGCCTAGCTTGACCGCATGAGCCCGTCGCGCCTGCCTCCCCCCGCCAGCTTCTCCGCCGCCGCCGTGGCGACCGTCATCGGTTTCGGCGGCACCGTGGCGCTGATCGTTCAGGCGGGGCAGACGTTAGGGGCCTCGCCCGCCCAGATCATCTCCATGGTCACGGCGCTCTGCCTCGGCATCGGCCTGCCCGGCGCGGTGCTCAGCTGGCGGCTGAAGATGCCGGTCGTCCTGGCCTGGTCGACGCCCGGTGCGGCCCTGCTGGCGGCCTCGACGCTGGGACTGGGATGGAGCACCGCCATCGGCGCCTTCGTCCTCGCCGGGCTTCTGATGGTGCTGACGGGGCTGATCCCGGCCCTGGGGCGGCTGGCCGAGCGCATTCCGGCGGCTATCGCCTCGGCCATGCTGGCGGGGGTGCTGCTGCCCTTCTGCCTGAAGCTGTTCCTCGTCTTCCCCACCGACATGGCGCTGGCGGCGGGCCTGCTGGCGGTCTTTCTGGTCATGCGCCGCGTCGCCGCCGCCTGGGCCCTGCCTGCGGTTCTGGTCGCGGCCTTTGCAGTTCTAGCGCTACGCGGCCAGGTCGGCCTGCCCGCCGGAACCGGCCTGTTCGGCGAGTTGTCGCCGGTCATGCCCGCCTTCGACTGGAAGGCGGCGATCAGCCTGGCCCTGCCGCTCTATCTGGTGACGCTGGCCTCGCAGAACCTGCCCGGTCTGGTGGTGCTGCGGGCCGCAGGTTACGCTCCGCCCGCCGGAAAGCTGATCTTCTGGGGCGGAATGACCAGCACCATCCTCGCCCCCTTCGGCGCCCACGGCGTCAATCTGGCGGCCATCACCGCCGCCCTCTGCACTGGCCCCGAGGCCCACCCCGATCAGGACCGGCGCTGGACCGTCGGCGTGATCTACGGCCTGATCTATCTGGTCGTCGCCCTGTTCGCCGCGCCGCTGGCGGGTCTGTTCATCGCCATGCCGACCGGGGCGCTGGCGGTCATCACCGGCCTGGCCCTGATCGCGCCGCTGACAGGGTCGCTGAGCGCCATGATGAGCGTGGCCGAGGATCGCGAGGCGGCGGTGCTGACCTTCGCCGCCACGGCGTCGGGCGTGGCCCTGTTCGGGGTCGGCTCGGCATTCTGGGGCCTGGCGATCGGGTTCCTGGCCCTGGCGGCGCGGCGCTGGATCAAGCCGCGCGCCTGATCCAGCCTGACCCCGTTTTACATTTCCCGCCCTTCCGTCCTCAGCGGGACTGTGAGAGCCTGACGCCCGGCCGACTGGCGGCCGTCTGAGCGAGGCGATCATGGCGCACAAGTTCGAAGTCTATCAAGACAAGGCCGGCGAGTTCCGCGTCCGGTTCAAGTACAACTCCGAAGTCATCTTCTCGACCGAGGGCTACTCCGACAAGTCGGGCGCCAAGCGCGCCATCGAGTCGATCAAGAAGCACGTCGGCGACGCCCCGACCGAAGAAGTCTGAGTTTCACGGGGGCGCGGCGCTTCCGCCCGCCCCCGCACCCCTCTCTTACGGCCGCGCCGGGATGTTCAGACCGCGCTGCACCGCCGGTCGCGCCAGCCCCCGCTCCAGCCAGGCGGCCACGCGCGGGAAGTCGGCGAAACCGACCAGATCGCCGGCCTCATAGAAGCCGATCAGGTTGCGCACCCAGCCCAGGCTGGCGATGTCGGCGATGGTGTAGTCCTCGCCCATGATCCAGTCCCGGCCCTCTAGACGCCCTTCCAGAACCCCCAGCAGGCGCCGCGACTCCGCGACGTAGCGGTCGCGCGGACGCTTGTCCTCGAACTCGCGCCCGGCGAACTTGTGGAAGAAGCCGACCTGGCCGAACATCGGACCGATCGAGGCCATCTGGAAGAAGACCCACTGCAGGGTCTCGTAGCGCGCCGCCGGATCGGCGGGCAGGAAGCGCCCCGCCTTCTCGGCCAGATAGACCAGGATGGCCCCGGACTCGAACAGGGGTAGCGGATTCCCGCCCGGACCGTCGGGGTCAATGATGGCCGGGATCTTGCCGTTGGGGTTCAGCGACAGATAGTCGGGCGTCCAGGTCTCGTTCTGGCCGATGTCCACCAGATGCGGCTCATAGGCCAGCCCCAGTTCCTCCAGCAGGATGGAGATCTTCACGCCGTTCGGCGTCGGAAACGAATAGAGCTGCAGCCGGTCGGGATGGGCCGGCGGATACTGGCGGGTGATCGGAAAGGCGGACAGGTCGGCCATGGGGCGCTCCGGGCGGGTTGAACCTTCCATGTTGGCAGCCTGACCGCCCGTCGCAATAGCCACAGCGTCGGTGGCGGTCGATCAGCCCTCGTCGCGCTCGTCCACCTCGGTCGGGCGCACGATGCGCAGCCAGCCCTCGGAGATGCGCAGGTCCGGCGCGGCCTCGCGGGTGAAGGGCAGATACCAGGTCGGGCCGCCTTCCTTGGGGGCGATCTCCAGCATGTCGGAGGCGCCGAAATTCTGCACCGACTTGACCGTGCCGACCACGGCGTCATCCAGATCGCGGGCCTCCATGCCAACCAGATCTGTCAGGTAGAACTCGTCTTCCTCGGGCTCGGGCAGGCGGTCGCGCGGCACGAACAGCTTTTGCCCGCGTGCAGCGTCGGCCTGTTCCTTGGTGGCGATTTCCTTGACCCTGGCCACCACGCCCGCCTTATCGGGACGCGCGGAGAGCAGGGTCAGGGCCTGCGTGCCGTCGGCCTTAAGCAGGGGCTGATAGGTCATCAGGGCCATGGGGTCGGCGGTGAAGGCGGTGATCCGCACCTCGCCCTTCACGCCGAAGGCGCCGCCGACCTGGGCGACGAGGATCATCTTGTTGTCGTCGCTCATCGACAGGCTCCGTTTCGTAGTTCCATGCGCCAGATAGCAGAAAAGCAGCGCCCGGGATCGGACGCTGCTTTTCATTTTGCATCCCGGTCGAAACCGGGAAGCCGAAGGGTTTAGCCTTCAGCCTTTTCTTCGGTCGCTTCAGCAGCAGCTTCAGCCGGAGCTTCAGCGGCGGCTTCTTCAGCGGCGGCTTCAACCGGGGCTTCTTCGACAGCCGGAGCGTTCTTGGCGGCTTCAGCGGCGGCGGCGGCTTCTTCCTTGGCGCGGGCGGCGGCTTCGGCAGCTTCGACCTTGGCTGCGGCTTCAGCTTCCAGACGGTCGGCTTCGCGCTGGGCGCGCTCGGCGGCGCGTTCCTGCGCCTTCTTGCCCGGCGTGCCCTTGTTCGGGTTGTTCGACTGGGTCCACTTGACCTTGCCGACCAGAACTTCGTCTTGCGACTGGCTGATGAAGCGCGCGACGCGGTCGGTCGGTTGAGCGCCCTTGGCCAGCCATTCCGAGATGCGGTCGGCCTTCAGGACGACGCGCGGCGTGGCGCTGTCCTTGGACAGCATGGGGTTGTACGAACCCACGCGCTCCAGGAACTTGCCGTCGCGCGGGGCGTGCGAGTCAGCAACGACGATGTAGTAGTAGGGGCGCTTCTTGGCGCCGCCGCGGGCCAGACGAATCTTCAGCATTTTCAGTCTCTTTCTAGAAAATCGAAATCAGTTCTTTTTCGGGAAGCCCGGCAGGCCCGGAAGGCCCCCCGGAAGTTGTCCGCCGCCCAGGCCCGCGAGGCGGTCCTGAATGGCTTTCATTTCGTCGGCGCTGGGTTCGGCCATCTTGCCGCCGCCCAGGGCCTTGAGGCGGGCCATGTCGGGGCCGCCGCCCATGCCGGGGAGGCCCGGCATTCCGCCGCCGCCTCCGCCGAGACCGCCCATCATGGCGGCCATCTTCTGCAGGTTCTTGCCGCCGCCCTTGGACAGGGACTTGACCATGTCGGCCATCTGCCGGTGCTGTTTCAGCAGGCGGTTGATGTCCTGGACCTCGACGCCGGCGCCGGCGGCGACGCGCTTCTTGCGGCTGGCGTTCAGCAGGTCGGGCTTCTTGCGCTCGGCCTTGGTCATGGAGCTGATGATGGCTTCCTGACGGGCGATCATCTTGTCGTTGACGTTGCTGTCGGCCATCTGGGCCTTCAGCTTGGCCACGCCGGGCAGCATGCCCATGATGCCCTGAAGCCCGCCCATCTTCTTCATCTGCTGCAGTTGGGCGGCCAGGTCGTCCAGATCAAACTGACCCTTGGCCAGCTTGCGGGCCATCTTCTCGGCCTTGGCCTGGTCCAGCTCGCCCGCGGCCTTTTCGACCAGGGCGACGATGTCGCCCTGACCCAGGATGCGGCCGGCGACGCGGCGGGCGTCGAAGACGTCGAGGGCGTCGACCTTTTCACCGGCGCCCAGATACTTGATCGGCAGGCCGGTGACGGCCCGCATCGACAGCATGGCGCCGCCGCGACCGTCGCCGTCGGCGCGGGTCAGCACCAGGCCGGTCAGCGGCAGGCGTTCGTGGAAGGCGGCGGCGGTGCGGACCGCGTCCTGACCCGTCAGGCTGTCGGCGACCAGCAGGGTCTCGACCGGATTGGCGACGCGGGCGACCTCGGCCACCTCGGCCATCAGGGCCTCGTCCAACGTGATGCGGCCGGCGGTGTCGAGGATCAGGACGTCGAAGCCCTGGAGCTTGGCCGATTGCAGCGCGCGCCTGGCGATCTCGACCGCCGACTGGCCCGCCACGATGGGCAGGGTCGCGACCTCGATCTGCTGACCCAGGGTCGCCAGCTGCTCCATGGCCGCCGGACGACGCGTGTCCAGCGAGGCCATCATGACCTTCTTCTTGTCGAACTTGGTCAGACGCAGGGCCAGCTTGGCCGAGGTCGTGGTCTTGCCCGAGCCCTGCAGGCCGGCCATCAGGATCACGGCGGGCGGCGTGGCGTTGATGTTGATCGGGGTCGGCTCTTCGCCGCCCAGCATCTCGACCAGACCGTCATAGACGATCTTGACCACCTGATCGGCCGGCTTGACCGAACGGATGACCTCTTCGCCCGTCGCCTGTTCCTTGGCGCGGCTGATGAAGTCCTTGACCACCGGCAGGGCGACGTCGGCCTCGAGCAGGGCGACGCGGACTTCGCGCAGCGCTTCCTCGACATCCTTTTCGGACAGGGCGCCGCGGCCGGTGATCCGGTCGAATACGCCTGTCAGTCGCTCGTTCAGAGCCTCGAACATTCAAAACCTTTCATGCGCGAACCCTGACCTCCATAGAGAAGCGGCCTCTGGCGACGATCACGTCGGCAGAGGGTCCTCGCCGGGCTCGTTCTTTCTTTTGGGGCTATCGGCCGGTCGGCCTACTTGAGCCCGAATGGGCTGTGCTCAAGTAGCGCTCAGCGCGGTAGCACGACCAAGAAAGCTGTCGTACCGGAGGAGGCGCAGGTTCAATTGCGCCGGAAGCCGCGGCTTATGGAGCATCCACAAGCAAATGTCGACTCCTGCCTCACCGCGCTCTCAACCACACAAAGGGTTTCAGCGTTGACCATAAGGGCTAGGCGGCTCGGATTCCGCTGATACGGTTCCGCCCCCAGCCTCCCCGCTGAAGGACAATGCGATGATCCAGGCCGCCGACGACCGACTGCGCCAAGAAGTCCGCCTGCTGGGCGCCCTGCTCGGCGAGGTGATCCGTGACGAGGGCGGCCAGGACCTCTACGACCGGATCGAGGCGGTGCGTCAGGCCTCGGTGGCCTACCACCGCGACCCGGCCTCGCACGACGCCTCTCAACTGGAGGCCTTGCTGAAAGACCTGTCGCTGGATCAGGCCATCGGCCTGACCCACGGCTTCGCCGCCTTCTCCCTGCTGGCCAATGTCGCCGAGGACCGGGCGGGCAAGCGCCGCGCGCGGGAACAGGCCGTGGCCGGTGAACGCGCCGACACCCCCGAAGGCGCCTTGAAGCGGCTGGACGCGGCGGGCGTGGACCGGGCGGCGGTGCGCGATCTGCTGAGCCAGGCCCTGATCTCGCCGGTGCTGACCGCCCACCCGTCCGAGGTGCGGCGCAAGAGCGTCATCGACCGCATCGGCGCGGTCGGCGCCCTGCTGGACGGCTGCGACCGCGACGGGATCGCCTGTTCGCCTACCAGGCTAAAGGCAGAACTGCGCCGCCAGATCGTCATCCTGTGGGCCACGCGGCTGACGCGGGCCTCGGGCCTGGTGGTGCAGGACGAGATCAACACCGTCACCGACTGGCTGCAACGCATCTTCCTGCACGTCGCCCCGGCGCAGCTGGCCGAGTGGCGCACGCTTCTGGACGCGCCCGACCTGCCCCCCTTCCTGCGCATCGGCACCTGGGTCGGCGGCGACCGCGACGGCAATCCCAATGTCGACGCCACGGTTCTGGCCGCCGCCTTCCGCACCCAGTCGCGCGCCGTGCTGCGCTTCTATCTGGAGGAGACGAATGCGCTCGGCGAAGAGCTCAGCTTGTCGGCCGACCTGACCACCGTGACGCCCGAACTGGCGGCCTTGGCCGACAGCTCAGGCGACGCCTCGATCCAGCGCGCGGACGAGCCCTATCGCCGCGCGCTGAGCCAGATCTACGCCCGCCTGTCGGCGACCCATGCGGCCCTGACCGGCGGCCCCGCCCCCCTGCCCGCCCAGTTCGAGGCCCCGGCCTATGACGGCCCCGACGCCTTCCGCGCCGACCTGGCCGTGCTGCACGACAGCCTGATCCGCACCCACGGCGCCGTCTTCGCCGACGACCGGCTGGCCCGGCTGATCACGGCGGCGGACATCTTCGGCTTCCACATGGCGACGCTGGATCTGCGCCAGAACTCAGACGTACATGAGCGGGTCGTGGCCGACCTGCTGAAGGTCGCGGGCGTCTGTCCCGACTACGCCGCTCTGAACGAAGAGGCCCGTCTGACCCTGCTGGCGCGCGAACTGGCCAATCCCCGCCCGCTGTTCTCGCCCTATGCCGACTATGCGCCCGAGACCCTCAAGGAGCGCGCCATCCTGCAGGCGGCGGCCCAGGCCCTGACCGCCTTCGGCCCCCAGGCCATCCGCACCCACATCGTCTCCAAGACCGACGCCGCGTCCGACATGCTGGAGGTCTATCTGCTGCTGAAGGAGGTCGGCCTCTACGACCCGGCCGACCCCGCCGCCTGCCCCGTCCAGGCCGCCCCCCTGTTCGAGACCATCGACGACCTGCGCGCCTCGCAGCCGACGCTGGAGCGGGTGCTGGCCGAGCCGTCAGCCCGCGCCGTCGCGACCGCGCGCGGGGTGCAGGAGGTCATGATCGGCTATTCCGATAGCAACAAGGACGGCTCCTACCTGACCTCGGGCTGGGAACTGCACGAGGCCTCGCGCGCCCTGCTGGAGGTGACCCGCGCGGCGGGGGTGCGCCTGCAACTGTTCCACGGTCGCGGCGGCGCCGTGGGCCGCGGCGGCGGGTCCAGCTTCTCAGCGGTTCTGGGGCAACCGGCGGGGACGGTGGCCGGCCGCATCCGCGTCACCGAACAGGGCGAGGTCATCGCCAACAAGTACGGCGAGCCGGAGGTGGCGCAGAGGAACCTGGACGCCCTGACCTGCGGGACCCTGCTGGCCTCGCTCGGCCCACAGACGGACGGCGGCTACAGCGCCCAACACGGCGCCACGGCTGCCCGCCTGTCGGCCGCCTCGATGAAGGCCTATCGCGCCTTGGTCTATGAGACGCCCGGCTTCGTCGACTATTTCCGCGCCGCCACCCCCATCGCCGAGATCGCCGACCTGAAGATCGGCTCGCGCCCGGCCTCGCGCTCGACCTCCACCGCCATCGAGGATCTGCGCGCCATTCCCTGGGTGTTCAGCTGGTCGCAGTCGCGGGTCATGCTGCCCGGCTGGTACGGCTTCGGCTCGGCGGTTCGGGGCGAGAACCCGGACGAGCTGCGCGACATGGCCGCCGCCTGGCCCTTCTTCCGCACCGTGGTCCAGAACATGGAGATGGTGATGGCCAAGGCCGACATGGCCATCGCCCGCCGCTACGCCAAGCTGGTCCCCGACCCGGCCCTGGCCGAGCGAATCTATGGCGCCATCCGTGCGGAGTGGGACCGAACCCGCGACGCCGTCCTGTCGATCACCGGCCACGACGACCTGCTGGGCGGCCAGCCCGAGCTGGACCGCCTGATCCGCCAGCGCATGCCCTATGTCGAGCCGTTGAACCATGTGCAGATCGAACTGATCCGCCGACGCCGCGCCGGCGACGACGACCCCCGCGTCAGGAACGGCATCCTCCTGGCCATCAACGGCGTGGCGGCGGGCCTCAGGAACAGCGGCTGATCACAGCCACTTGGTGCGCTTGAAGGTGATGTAGAGGCCGACGCAGATGGCGAAGATCAGCCCCATCACCGCCGGATAGCCATAGGTCCAGCGCAGCTCCGGCATGTGCTCGAAATTCATGCCATAGATGCCGGCCACCGCCGTCGGCGTGGCCAGGATGGCGGCCCAGGCGGCCAGCTTGCGGGTGATGACGCCTTGACGCTGCTGCTCCAGCAGGTTGGAGACCTCGAACACCGAGGCCAGAATGTCGCGCAGGCTCGCCGCCCGGCTGGAGACGCGGCGGACATGGTCGGCCACGTCGCGGAAATAGGGGCGGACCTCGCGGTCGATGCAGGGCAGGTCCAGCGACTGCAGCTTGTTGGCCACCTCCTCCATCGGACCGAGGACGCGGCTGAACTTCAGCAGTTCGCGGCGCAGCTGGAACAGGCGCTTGATGTCGGCGCGCGACAGGAAGCTGTCCAGCGCCCGCTGCTCCATCTCCAGCACGCTGTCCTCGATGTCGTCGACGATGGGAACATAGGCGTCGACGATGAAGTCCAGCACCCCGTGCAGGATGAAGTCGGCGCCGTGCTTCAACTGAAGCGGCGAGGCCTCCAGCTGGGCGCGCAGCTGGGTATGGGCGCGGGCCGAGCCGTGGCGGATGGTGATGACGTAGCGGGGCCCGACGAAGACGTGGGTCTCGCCATACCAGATGGCGTCGTCGGCCTTTTGCGCCGTGCGGGCGACGATGAAGAGCTCGCCGCCATAGACCTCGATCTTGGGCATCTGATGCGCCGCCAGCGCATCCTCGACCGCCAGGGGGTGCAGGCGGAAGCGCCGCACCAGGACCTCAAACTCCTCGCTCGTCGGCTCGTACAGGCCGATCCACAGGTATTCGCCGGGCTGAAGCCGCAGCCCCTCGTCCGTCAGCGGCGCCTCGCGAACCCGCTTGCCGTCCTTGTAGATATAGGAGGCGACGACGCTCATGGGCACTCCTTCATTCGAATGGCCAAGGCTTACGCCACCTCAGCCGGAAACAGAATGGGCGGCCGACAAGCCTCTTCCTCGCCGTCATTCCGGGACGCGCAGCGAACCCGGAACCCAGGCGCCGACTCCTGTCGCGCCCCGCCCGATCAAGCGCCTGGGCCCCGGATCGCCCCTACGGGTCGTCCGGGGTGACGGCGTGGTTTGCGAGACGATGACGGCCAAAGAAAAGGGCCCAGCGGATTACTCCACCGGGCCCTTTCCAATTTCAGCGCCTAACGGGCCTCAAGTAGCCCGAAGGGCGGTAGGCCCCCTTACGAAACAGGGAAGCCGCGGACCTTCAGCAGGGCCGCCACGTCGGGGTTGCGGCCGCGGAACTGGCGATAGGCGTCGCCGCGATCCGTGGTGTTGCCGGGCGCCAGGATGATCGACTTGAAGCGGCCGCCGATCTCCGGGTTGAAGACGTCGCCCGACTCTTCGAAGTAGGCCCAGGTGTCGGCGTCCATCACTTCCGACCACAGGTAGGAATAGTAGCCGGCCGAGTAGGCGTCCGAGGTGAAGAGGTGGTTGAACTGCGGCAGACGGTGCCGCATCACGATCTCCTTCGGCATGCCCAGACGGTCCAGCGAGGCCTTCTCGAAGGCCGCGATGTCGGTCGGCGGCGTGGCCTGCGTATGCAGGTCCATGTCGACCAGGGCCGAGGACAGGTAGCTGACGGTGGCGTAGCCCTGGTTGAAGGTCGAGGAGGCCTCGATCTTGTCCACCAGCGCCTGCGGCATCGGCTGCTTGGTCTCGACGTGCTTCATGTAGCCGTCGAGGATCGGGCGGCTCAGCACCCAGTGCTCGTGCACCTGCGACGGATATTCGACGAAGTCGCGCGGGGTGTTGCCGAACGACGGATAGGTCACCACCGACGAGAAGTAGTGCAGAGCGTGGCCGAACTCGTGGAACAGGGTCTCGGCGTCGTCCAGCGAGATCAGCAGGGGCTGACCGGCCTCGGCCTTGACGAAGTTGTTGTTGTTCGAGGCCAGGATCGGCTTGGCGCCCGTCAGGGTCGAGAAGGACCGATAGGTCGTCATCCAGGCGCCCGAACGCTTGCCCGGACGGGCGAAGTCGTCGGCGTAATACAGACCGATCAGCTTGCCGCTGGCCTTGTCAGTGACCTCATAGGTGGTCACGTCGGGCTCGAAGGTCGAGACCGTGCCCTTGGCCAGAGGCTTGAACACGAAGCCGTACAGGCGCTCGGCCATGTAGAAGGAGGCCGCGCGCACCGCGTGCAGTTCGAAGTAGGGCTTCAGCTCGTTCTGATCGAGGTCGTACTTGGCCTTGCGGACCTTCTCGGCGAAGTAGAGGTAGTCCCAAGGCTCGATGTCATAACCGGCGATCGCCTTCATGTCGGCGACCTCTTCGGCCACGCGGGCCTTGGCCGGGGTCCAGACGCGCTGCATCAGCTCCATCGCCGCGGCCGGGGTCTTGGCCATGGTGTCCTGCATGCGCCATTCGGCATGGTTGCCGAAGCCGAGCAGCTTGGCGCGCTGCTGACGCAGGGCCACGATCTGGGCGATGGTCGACTTGGTGTCGTTGGCGTCGCCGTTGTCGCCGCGATTGACGAACTTCTTCCAGACCTGCTCGCGCAGGGCGCGGTCGTCGGCGAAGGTCAGGAAGGGGTCGACGCTGGAGCGGGTGTTGACGATGGCCCAGCCCTGGACGTTGCGCGAACGCGCAGCGGCGGCGGCGGCGGCCTTGTTGGACTCAGGCAGACCCTTCAGGCCGGCTTCATTGGTGATGACGGTCCAGGTGTTCTCGTCGGCCACCACCTTCTGACCGAAGCCGGTGAAGGCGTTCGACAGGGCGGTGTTGATGCGGCCCAGCTCGGCCTTGCCGGCGGCGTCCAGGGCGGCGCCGTTGCGGACGAAGGCGTCGCGGCTGCGCTCGGCCAGCCGCTTCTGCTGGGCGTTCAGGCCTGCGGCGTCAGCGCCGTCGGCCACGGCCTTGATGCGGGCGAACAGCTTCTCGTTGAAGGTGATCTCGTCCGAGGCGGCCGACAGGATCGGCGACAGCTCGGTTTCCAGAACGTCCCACTGCTCGCCGCCGATGTTCGAGGTCATGACGCTGAACACGTTCAAGGCCCGGTCCAGCGGCTCGCCGACCAGCTCCATGGCGACCAGGGTGTTGGCGAAGGTCGGGGCGTCGGGGTTGTTGGCGATCGCGGCCACGTCGGCGCGTTGCAGCTCGATGCCTTCCAGGATGGCTTCACGCATCTTGGGCGCGGTCACCTTGTCCCACGGCGGAACGCCCTCATAGGGTCCGGTCCAGGGCTGCAGCAGCTCGGCGCGCGGCGCGGTCGTCGGCAGGACGGCGCGGGCGAGGCGGGCTTCGTCGGCGGTCGAGAGGGCCGTGGCCGATCCGGTCATTCCGTTCTCCAGGGCGCCGGCGGAGGCGCAGCCCGTCAGGGCGAAGAGGCTCGCGCCCCCGATGAGAAGATGGCGTCTGTGCATCCAGGTCTCCCAACCATAGCTGTTTCGAACTTCCCCCGGGGTGCTCGCCCGGACGTCGCATGAGGTTGATGTAATCCTAACTATTGGACGACGGAACCCCACGGGTCTAAAGCCGCGTCATGGCGATAGGCGTTTTTGACTCCGGCGTGGGCGGACTGACGGTCCACCGCGAACTCGTGGCCCGCTTTCCGACGCGGGACTTCATCTATCTGGGCGACCAGGGGCACGCCCCCTATGGCGGGCGCGGCGGCGAGGATATCGTCGAGCTGACGCGCGCCGGGTGCGAGCGTCTGTTCGAGGCCGGCGCCTCGGTTGTAGTCCTGGCCTGCAACACGGCCTCGGCCATCGCCCTGCGCCGGCTGCAGCAGACCTGGATTCCGGGCATGCGCGAAAAGCTGGGCCGTCCGGTCAACGTCCTGGGCATCATCGTGCCGACCATCGAGGCGGCCACCGGCCTGCCCTGGTCCTATGAGCACAACGGCCGGCTGGAAGGGCAGAAGAAGGAGGCGATCGACATCACCGGCGTCTTCTGCACCGCCGCCACGGCCATGAGCCGGGTCTATGAGATCGAGATCGACAAGCGCCGCGAGGACCTGGCGGTCTTCACCGAAGCCTGTCCCGGCCTGGCGGGCCTGATCGAACTGGGCGCCCCGGCGGAGGAGCTGAAGGTGGTGGTCGACGACCACGTCGACGCCCTGCGCCGCCGCATCGGCCGTCACCCGGACAAGGCCATCCTGGGCTGCACCCACTACGAGATCGTGGCCGACCTGTTCGCCGCCGCCCTGCCCGCCGGGGTCCAGGTGATCAGCCAGCCGACCGCCGTGGCCGACTCGCTGGAGCGCTATTTCGCCCGCCACCCCGAATACGACCTGGGGTCGTCAGCGCGCCGCGACTTCCTGACCACCGGCACGCCCGGCCCGCAGTCCGACCTGATCGCCCGCTTCTGGGGCGCGCCGCTGACGTTTGACGCCGCCTGATTACTCGGACGACGCCGAGCGGCGCTGGCCGAAGGTCGGCGCCCGCTCTTTTTGCTGCGCCCAGTAGGCCGGGCCGTCGTCCGGCTTGAACATGGTGCGCGGCACGCCGTTACGGTCCGTCACGGCGAAGGTGTTGGTCGAGGCCTGATAATAGAGGGTGTCGCCGTTCGGGCGCTTGACCGTCTCGGTCCCCTTCGGCGTCGCCTCGGTGAAGGCCCGGACCTTGACCAGATAATCGTCCGCCGACTTCGCCCCGAACGACCCGCCGTTCCGCTCATACAGGCGCTGGATTTTGGCGTCGGCGGTTTCGCGCCGGTTGGCGGTGACCGGCGGCTTGGCCTCGGGCGCCGCCTCCATCTCGCTCTCCGGCGCCGCCGCCGAGATCAGGGCGACAGGCTCAGTCGTCGCCCGTTCGCGCGTCTCGACCGCCGAGCCGCCGCTGTCGCACGCCGCCAGAACCAGCGCCGTGAGCGCCGCCGTCGCCACATGAATCCGCATGGGTCGTCCCTCCCTGAAAAACCCGCCGAACGCAGGTATGCACAGAGCGAACGTTCGCGCAGTGTTCCTACTGACAATTCTGTTTGAATAGAGGTTGTCTCGACGGCGTCATGCGGCCCCGCTAGAGATTCCCCATGACCGCATCCTCGCTATCGGGCCGCAAGGTCCTGCTGATCGTCGGCGGCGGCATCGCCGCCTACAAGGCGCTGGAGCTGACGCGCCTGCTGAAGAAGGCCGGAGCCGAGGTGATGAGCCTGTTGACCGCCGCCGGGGCCGAGTTCGTCACCCCCATGTCGCTGGCGGCCCTGACCGGCCATCCGGTGCGGCAGGCCCTGTTCATGCCGGAAAACGAGACGGCCATGGGTCATATCGAGCTGTCGCGCTGGGCCGACCTGGTGGTGGTGGCGCCGGCCACGGCGGGTCTGATCGCCAAGGCGGCCAACGGGATGGCCGACGACCTGGCTTCGACCACCCTGCTGGCCACCGACAAGAAGGTGCTGCTGGCCCCGGCGATGAACGTGCGCATGTGGCTGCACCCGGCGGTTCAGGCCAATGTCGCGCGGCTGAAGGGCTTTGACGGCTTCCACGGCGCAGCCGTCATCGGGCCGGACGAGGGCGAGATGGCCTGCGGCGAGTTCGGGCCGGGACGCATGGCCGAGCCCGCCGTCATCTTCAACGAGATCGCCCGCCTGCTGGCCGGGCCGGATGGCCGCCCCCTGACCGGCAAGACCGCCGTGGTCACCGCCGGGCCGACCTTCGAGCCCATCGACCCGGTGCGCGGCCTGACCAATCGCTCCAGCGGCAAGCAGGGCTATGCCGTCGCCGCCGCCCTGGCCGAGCTGGGCGCCGAGGTGACGCTGATCTCCGGCCCCGTGGCGCTGGACGCGCCGGTCGGCGTCACCCGTGTCTGGGTCGAGGCCGCGACCGAGATGAAGGCCGCCGTCGAAGCGGCGCTTCCAGCCGACATCGCCGTGATGAGCGCCGCCGTCGCCGACTGGCGCGTGGACGGCGTCGCCTCTGGCAAGATCAAGAAGAAGCCGGGCGGCCCGCCGTCCCTGGCCCTGATCGAGAACCCCGACATCCTGGCGGGCGTTTCCGCCCCCGGACCCAGGCGCCCGAAGCTGGTGGTCGGCTTCGCCGCCGAAACCAGCGACCTGGAGGCCAACGCCCGCGCCAAGCTGTCGCGGAAGGGCTGCGACTGGATCGTCGGCAACGACGTGTCCGACGAGGTCTTCGGTTCCGACGGCAACGCCGTGACCCTGTTCACCCGTGACGGCGCCGAGCCTTGGCCGCGCCAGTCCAAGACCGATGTGGCGCGCAAGATCGCCCAGCGCATCGCCGATCATTTCAAGGCCTGAGAGACTTCACCCATGACCACCGTCCGCGTCGAACGCCTGCCCCACGCCGAGGGCCTGGCCCTGCCCGCCTATGAGACGACAGGATCGGCGGGCATGGACCTGCGCGCCGCCGTGGCCGAGTTCGAGCCGGTCGTGCTGGCCCCCGGAGAGCGCAAGCTGATCCCTACGGGTCTGAAAATCGCGCTGGAGCCCGGCTATGAGGCCCAGGTGCGGCCCCGCTCGGGTCTGGCGCTGAAGCACGGCGTCACCTGCCTGAATTCGCCCGGCACCATCGACAGCGACTATCGCGGCGAGGTCGGGGTCATCCTGATCAACCACGGACAGATCCCCTTCGAGATCCGACGCGGCGAACGCATCGCCCAGCTTGTTATCGCTTCTTACGCCCAGGCCGTCATGGCCGAGGTCGAGGCCCTGGACGAAACCGCGCGCGGCGCCGGCGGCTTCGGCTCGACGGGGCGCTAAAGGCCGTCAGACCGAGGGCGACGGCGGCGTGATCTCACGCCGCAACACCCGCTCGCGCCAGGCGGTGTAGAGACCGCTGCCGGCGATCAGGGCGGCCCCGGCCAGGGTGGCCAGCGTCGGCGCATCGCTCAGCAGCAGCCAGCCGAGCACGATGGCGCCGACCATCTGCAGATAGTCCAGCGGGGCCAGGGCCGAGACCGGTGCGTGCTGCAGCGAGGTGGTCATCAGCAGTTGCGCCAGGCCCCCCGCCAATCCGCCCGCCGCCAGAATGGCCAGGACCGCCCAGCTATGGCTGTGGCCGTCGATCAGGGTCAGGACCCCGCCGACCGTGGCGCAGGCGACGAAGAACCAGAAGACGATGGCGGTGGCCGATTCCGTCTTGCCCAGCTGACGTAGGGTGACGGTGACGGCGGCGGCGACGAAGGCCCCGCCGAGCGCGAACAGCAGGCCGGCCAACGGCGGCGCGCCCTCGGCGCCGGGACGCACCATGACCAGAACGCCGAGGAAGCCCAGCACGACCGCCGTCCAGCGGTGACGCCCCACCTTCTCCTTCAGGAAGAGGATGGACAGCAGGGTGGCGAAGATCGGGGCGGTGAAGCCGATGGTGGTGGCGTCGGCCAGCGGCAGCAGCCTAAGCCCCTGGAAGATCAGCAGAATGCCCGTCACGCCCAGGGCGCAGCGCCAGACATGGACCATGGGCCGACGGGTCGAGAGCGAGGCCAGCCCGCCCTTGGCGCTCAGCACCCACATCAGCACGACCGGCAGGCCGAAGAGCGAGCGGTAGAAGACCATCTCGCCCGCCGACACCGGCTCCAGCGTCGCCGCCCACTTCATCAGGGCGTACATCAGGGAGAAGCTGAGGGCCGACGCCGCCCGCAGCGCCATGCCGTAGCTGGTCCCCTGACGCGCGCCGTGCGGGATCATCCGGCTCAGGCCTGACGGAAGCCGAGCACGTCCTGCATGTCATAGAGGCCGGGGCGGCGGTTGCGCACCCAGGCGGCGGCGGCCACGGCGCCCTTGGCGAACAGGGAGCGGTCAATGGCCGAATGCGACAGGGTCAGCAGTTCGTCTTCCGAACCGAACAGGACCGTGTGCTCGCCGATGACGCCGCCGGCGCGCAAGGAGGCGAAGCCGATCTTGCCCGGTTCGCGCGGACCGGTGATGCCGTCATAGGGGGCGGTCTTGAGGTCCTCCAGATCACGACCCCGGCCGTTGGCGGCGGCCTCGCCCAGCATCAGGGCGGTGCCCGAGGGGGCGTCCACCTTGCGCCGGTGATGGGTCTCCAGCACCTCGATGTCCCAGTCGCGACCGTCCAGACGCTGGGCCGCGTGCTCGACCAGACCGATCAGGATGTTGAGGCCCAGCGAAAAGTTGCCGCTGCGGACGATGGCGATCTTTTCCGCCGCCGCCTCGATCAGGGCGTCCTGTTCCGGCGACAGGCCGGTGGAGCCGATGACCAGGGCCGGACCGCCGCGCTCGGCGCAAGCCTTGGCCAGATCGACCGAGGCCTCGGGCGTCGAGAAGTCGATAATGACGTCGCACAGCTTCAGGTCGGCCGTCTCGCCGCGATCAAACCGGACGGCGACCACCACATCCTCACGGGCGTCCAGAACCTGCGAAACGGCGCGGCCCATGCGGCCCCGGGCGCCGGAGATGCCGGCGTGGAAGATGTCGCTCACGCGGTCTCTTTCGGATTGTCGGCGTCGCCGCCCAGAATATCGGCCCAGAACCGCTTGGCCTTGCCCGCGAAACTGGAGTTGCGCGGATTCTGGCTCTCTCCGAACGAGGCTGCAAGCTCCTGCATCAGTTCCTTCTGACGCGGAGTAAGATCGGTCGGGGTCTCGACGAACAACTCGACCACCAGATCGCCGCGCTGGCGACCGTTCAGGTGGGGCATGCCCTTGCCCTTGATGCGGATGGTCTTGCCGGTCTGGGCGCCGGCGGGCACCTCGACCGTGGCCTTGCACTTGCCGTCGCAGGCCTCGGACACCAGGCAAGGGGCGTCGACGACGCCGCCGAGCGCCGCCACCGTCATCGGCACCGGCACCGTGACCAGCAGGTCCAGGTTGTCGCGCTCGAACAGTTCATGGTCGTGCACCGACAGGAAGACATAGAGGTCGCCGCGCGGACCGCCGCGCTGGCCGGCCTCGCCCTCGCCCGACAGGCGGATGCGCGAGCCGTCGTCGACGCCGGCGGGGATCTTCAGGCTGAGCTGGCGGTTCTTGCGAACCTGGCCGTGACCGTGACAGGTCCCGCAGGGGTCGGCGATCATCTCGCCCGAGCCGCCGCAGCGGGGGCAGGTGCGCTCGACCTGGAAGAAGCCGTTGGCCTGGCGCACGCGCCCGGCGCCGCCGCAGGTGGAGCAGATCGTCGGCTTGGTCCCGGCCTTGGCGCCCGAACCGTCGCAGACCTCGCAGGTCATGGTGGTGGGCACCGCGATCTCGACCTCGGCGCCCTTGTAGGCCTGCTCCAGGGTGATCTCGAGGTCATAGCGCAGGTCCGAGCCGCGACGCGGTCCGCCCTGCTGCTGACGCCCGCCGCCCCGGCCGCCGAAGGCGTCCCCGAAGGCGTCGCCGAAGACCTGGGAGAAGATGTCGTTGATGTCGTGGAAACCCTGGCCGCCGCCGCGTCCGAACGGGTCGCCGCCGGCGCCGCCGTTCACGCCTGCATGACCGTAACGGTCATAGGCCGCGCGTTTCTGATCGTCCGACAACACCGTATAGGCCTCGGAGATTTCCTTGAACTGGGCGAGGGATTCCTCGGAGCCGCCGTTGCGGTCCGGGTGGTGAACCATGGCCAGCTTGCGATAGGCCGACTTCAGGCCGGCGGCGTCGATCGTGCGCTCGACCCCCAGGATTTCGTAATAGTCACGCTGCGCCATCAGGCGTTCGTCCTCTTACTTTTCTCGGTGTCCGCGGCCCTTCTTGAGCGAGGGCGGCGCGTCCACGAATGACCCAAAGACCATGTCTGCTGACATGGGCGCCCGGTCGAATGATGCAAGTTTTATGAAACGGCCCCGCCTGCCGTCGGGCAAGCGGGGCCGGTCGTCATAAGTCGCGTTTCGTTACGCGTTCTTCTTGTCGTCGTCTTCGTCCGAGACTTCCTCGAACTCGGCGTCGACCACGCCGTCGTCGGCGGGGGCTTCGGTCGAGGCGCCGTCTTCACCGGCGCCCTGCTGCGCGGCGTACATGGCCTCGCCCAGCTTCATCGCCGCCTGGGACAGGGCGTTGGTCTTCTCGCGGATGGCCTCGGGGTCCGAGCCTTCCTTGGCCGCCTTCAGGTCGTCCAGGGCCGACTGGATGGTCGCCTTGGTGGCGTCGTCGACCTTGTCGCCGTGCTCGGCCAGGGCCTTCTCGGTCGAGTGGATCAGGCTGTCGGCGCCGTTGGTCGCCTCGACCAGCTCCTTGCGGACCTTGTCGGCGGCGGCGTTGGCTTCGGCTTCCTTGACCATCTTCTCGATGTCGGCGTCCGACAGGCCGCCGTTGGCCTGGATGCGGATCGACTGTTCCTTGTTGGTCGCCTTGTCCTTGGCGGTGACGTGGACGATGCCGTTGGCGTCGATGTCGAAGGCGACCTCGATCTGCGGCATGCCGCGCGGCGCCGGCGGAATGCCCATCAGGTCGAACTGACCCAGGACCTTGTTGTCGGCAGCCATCGGACGCTCGCCCTGGAAGACCCGGATCGTCACGGCCGACTGGTTGTCGTCGGCGGTCGAGAAGACCTGGCTCTTCTTGGTCGGGATGGTGGTGTTGCGCTCGATCAGCGGGGTGAAGACGCCGCCCAGGGTTTCGATGCCCAGGGTCAGCGGGGTCACGTCCAGCAGCAGCACGTCCTTGACGTCGCCTTGCAGAACACCGGCCTGAACGGCGGCGCCCAGAGCCACGACCTCGTCAGGGTTCACGCCCTTGTGCGGCTCCTTGCCGAAGAAGGCCTTCACGGCTTCCACGACCTTGGGCATGCGGGTCATGCCGCCGACCAGAACCACTTCGTCGATGTCGCCGGCCTTCAGACCGGCGTCGGCCAGGGCCTTCTTGCAGGGCTCGATGGTGCGCTGGATCAGGTCGTCGACCAGGGCTTCCAGCTTGGCGCGCGACAGCTTGATGTTCAGGTGAAGCGGGCCCGAGGCGTTCATCGTGATGAACGGCAGGTTGACCTCGTACTGGGCCGTCGAGGACAGCTCCTTCTTGGCCTTCTCGGCTTCTTCCTTCAGACGCTGCAGGGCCAGCTTGTCGGTCCGCAGATCGACGCCCTGTTCCTTCTTGAACTCGTCGGCCAGGTAGTCGACCAGACGCAGGTCGAAGTCCTCGCCGCCCAGGAAGGTGTCGCCGTTGGTCGACTTCACCTCGAAGACGCCGTCGCCGATCTCGAGGATCGAGACGTCGAAGGTGCCGCCGCCCAGGTCATAGACAGCGATCTTCTGGCCTTCGTGCTTCTCAAGGCCATAGGCCAGAGCAGCGGCGGTCGGCTCGTTGATGATGCGCAGGACTTCCAGGCCGGCGATCTTGCCGGCGTCCTTCGTCGCCTGACGCTGGGCGTCGTTGAAGTAGGCCGGAACGGTGATCACGGCCTGGGTCACGGTCTCGCCGAGGTAGGCCTCAGCGGCCTCCTTCATCTTGCCGAGGGTGAAGGCCGAAATCTGTTGCGGCGAATAGTCCTTGCCGTGGGCGCGCACCCAGGCGTCGCCCGTCGGGCCCTTGACGATCTCGTAGGGCACCATGGCCTTGTCCTTGGCCACCACCGGGTCATCAAAATTGCGGCCGATCAGGCGCTTGATGGCGAAGAAGGTGTTGGTCGGGTTGGTCACCGCCTGGCGACGCGCAGGCTGGCCGACGAGCACTTCGCCGCTGTCCTGGATCGCCACGACCGACGGGGTCGTGCGGTTGCCTTCGGCGTTTTCGATGACCTTGGGGTTCTTGCCGTCCATGACGGCCACGCACGAGTTGGTCGTGCCGAGGTCGATGCCGATGATCTTGGCCATGAGCTTGTCTTTTCACTCCTTGCGGCGGGCGATGCGGCGGCCTTCGAAAAGCGCCGCGCGTGACCGCCCCCAGTTGGGCTGAAAGCCGTTCCGGACATCCGGTCGGGCGGGTTGAATGGTTTCGGTCGAAAGCCCCAAGAATTTCGGGGTTTCTTCCGGACAGGCCCGGATATGGGAAAGACCGCAGGGGCTGCAAGGGTTTCGTGCGGTTCAGGACGGATTCGGCGCCGTTTCCCTATCCAACCCTCTCCGTTGGGAGAGGGCTTGAGCCTCGGAAAGCCGAAGGCGATCCGCAAGGCGAAAGGGTGAGGGACTTAGATGTCAGCCGGCGTCAGCCGTATTGATGGCTCTGCGACGGCTTGCGCCGACGGACGCCGACGCCCCTCATCCGACCCTTCGGGCCACCTTCTCCCATCGGGAGAAGGGTCCTAAATGGAGAGAATGACCGCCGACCGTCCCCGCGAAACCCCGACCGGCCTGCCCGGCTTTCGCCTGTGGCCCGGCGCGCTGGACGCAGAAGCCCAACAGGCCCTGCTGACCGAGGTGCTGGCGGCGGCAGAAACCGCCCCCTTTTATCGCCCCGTCACACCCGGCGGTCGGCCCTTTTCGGTCGAGATGACCGGGATGGGGCCGTTGGCCTGGGTCTCGGACCGGGCGGGCTATCGCTATCAGACGACCCATCCGGTCACCGACGCGCCCTGGCCGCCGATGCCGCAGAGCCTGCTGGACCTGTGGGACGTCCTGACCGGCTGGCCCGTTCCGCCTGACGCCTGTCTGGTCAACCTCTATCGCCATGAGGCGAAGATGGGCCTGCATCAGGACAAGGACGAGGCCGACCTGGGCGCCCCCGTCCTGTCGGTGTCGCTGGGCGATACGGCGGTGTTCCGCATTGGTCCCGCCGAGGGCGGCAGGACCCAGAGCCTGAAACTGGCCTCCGGCGACGTCTGCGCCTTGACCGGGCCGGCAAGGCTGGCGCGGCACGGGATCGACCGCCTGCTGGCCGGCTCGTCGCAGTTGGTCCCCGGCGGCGGGCGGATCAACCTGACGCTGAGGCGGGCGCGCTGATCGGGACTCGACGGCGGCGTCAAAGCCGGGGCACAGTCGGCGCCTCACGCTTGAAGCCGCACCGGAGACCCGCGATGACCCTGATCACCCGGCCCGAGGGCCTGAGCGCCGACCAGATCGCTCCCAGCCGCCGCAGCCTGGGCGTGGCCGCCCTCGGCGGCGTCGCCTTCGCCGCCTACGCTCCCGCCGCCCTCAGCCAAGCGGCCAGCCCGATCACCACCGACAGCGCTGGCCTGATCGCCCACACCGTCTCCTATCCTGCGCCCGACGGTTTCGAACTGCCCGCCTATGTGGCGCGGCCCGAGGGCGACGGCCCCTTCCCCGTGGTCATCGTGGTGTCCGAGATCTTCGGCGTGCACGAATACATCCGCGACATCTGCCGTCGTCTGGCCAAGGCCGGTTTCGCCGCCGTCGCCCCCGCCTTCTTCGTGCGCAAGGCCGACCCCGCCCCGCTCAGCGACATGTCAGCCATCATGGCCATCGTCGCCGCCGCCGGGTACGAGCAGGTCATGGGCGACGTGGGCGCGACCCTGGAATGGATCGGCCTTCAATCCTGGGCCCGGTCAGACCGGGTCGGGATCACCGGCTTCTGCTGGGGCGGCAAGGTGGTGTGGCAGGCCTGCGCCCGCTTCCCGGCGCTGGACGCCGGCGTCGCCTGGTACGGTCGCCTGGCCCCGGCCGCCAACGCCACCGACGAACAGAAGACGGCCGGACGCCCCTGGCCGATCGATCTGGCGGGCGAGCTCAAGGCCCCGGTCCTGGGCCTCTATGGCGGCCAGGACGGCGGCATTCCCAATGACACGGTCAAGGCGATGAACGACGCCCTCGCCGCCGCCGGCAAGACCGACAGCCAGATCATCCTCTACGACGACGCCCCGCACGGCTTCCACGCCGATTATCGCGCCAGCTACCGCGAGGCGGACGCCAAGGACGGCTGGGCAAGGTTGCTGGCCTTGTTCGAGGCGCGGCTGAAACACTGACGCCGCCCATAAAACCGCTCATCCCCGCGGAGGCGGGGACCCAGGGCTTTGGCTTCAAGACACTTCGATCAATGGAAGAGCTCTCTGACCGGCGCTCTCACTGGGTCCCCGCCTCCGCGGGGATGAGCGGATATTTGGAGTCAGCCGCCGCCACAAAAATTTAAAGACAGCCCAAATGAAAAAGGCCCGGAGCGTCTGCTCCGGGCCTTTCCCGTTTTCAATCAGCCGAAACTCACGCCTTGGCGTCGAAATTCCCGCCGGTCGTATTGGCTTCCGAATAGGCGCCGCCAGCCGCCGGGCCCGAGCCCTTGGCCGCGACCGCCACCATGGCCGCGCGCACGGTGCGGCCGAACAGGGCGTAGCCGGGTTGCAGGGTCTGGATCACCGTGCCGCCCGGCACGCTGTCCGAAGGCTGCTCCATCACAGCCTGATGCAGGTGGGGGTCGAAGGCCTCGCCCGGCTCGGGCGCGACGCGCGTCAGGCCGTTGGATTCAAAGGCCGACAGCAGGGACTTCTGCGTCAGCTCCAGACCCGTCACCATGGCGGCGACCGGGCTGTCGGCCTCGACGCCCTCCAGCACCTTGGGCGCCGACTGCAGACCGCGCTCCAGGGTGTCGGCCACGCTCAGCAGGTCCTTGGCGAAACGCTGGATGGCGTAGGCGCGGGCGTCGTTGGCCTGGGTCTCGGCGCGGCGCTTGGTGTTCTCGGTGTCGGCCACGGCGCGCAGGGCGCGGTCCTTCCATTGGTCGCGCTCGGCGATCAGGGCGTCGACCACGGCCATGTCGCCGTCGTCCGCGCCTTCGGCTGCGGCGTCGATGGCGGCCTCTCCCATGTCCTGTTCGAGTTGGTCGCGGGTCTCGTCGTTGATGTCGTTCACGTCTCTTGTCCGTCCAGAATCCGGCCCAGCACCCGGGCGGTATAGTCCACCAACGGTATGACACGGGCATAGTTCAGTCTTGCAGGGCCGATGACGCCGATGGCGCCCAGCATCCGCTGCCGACCCGTCATATAGGGCGCCGCGATCACGGCGGAACCCGAAAGCGAAAACAAGCGCGTTTCTGCGCCGATGAAGATGCGCACCCCCTGGGCTGCGCCGACGCCGTCCAGCAGGCCGATCAGCTGTTCCTTCTGCTCCAGATCGTCGAACAGGACGCGGACCCGCTCCAGATCCTCGACGGCCTGGGCGTCCTGCAACAGGTTGGCGCGGCCGCGCACGATCAGGGCGCGGTCGCGCTCGCCTCCGCCGGACCAGGCGGCCAGACCGTCCTCGACCAGACGGGCGGCGGCCACGTTCAGCTCGCGTCGGGCGGCGTCCAGCTCGGCGCTCATCTCGGTGCGCGCCTCGGCCAGGGGGCGGCCCTTCAGCCGGGCGTTGAGGAAGTTGGAGGCCTCGGTCAGGGTCGAGGGCATCACCCCCGCCGACAGGGGCATCAGCCGGTTCTCGATGGTGCCGTCGTCGCCGACCAGAACCGCCAGGGCCTGATCATGGCCCAGGGCCACGAACTCGACGTGCTTGACCCCCGCATCGCGCACTGGACTAGCGACGATGCCCGCCCCGCCGGCCAGACCGGACAGAAGATTGGTGGCGGCGTCCAGGGCCTCTTCGAAGTTGCGGCCCTTCCCCGCCAGACGCGCGTCGATCTCGCGTCGCTCGTCCTGGCCGATGTCGCCGACCTCCAGCAGGCCGTCGACGAACAGGCGCAGACCCGCATGGGTCGGCACCCGCCCCGACGAGGTGTGGGGCGAGGCCAGCAGGCCCGCCAGCGTCAGGTCCTGCATGGTGTTGCGGATCGAAGCCGGCGACAGGGCCAGCCCCCCGCGCGAGATGGTGCGCGACCCGACCGGCTCGCCCGTCTCCAGATAGGTCTCGACGATGCGGCGGAAGATATCGCGCGCGCGGGCGTCCAGCGTCCCCAACCCGGCGGGGGCGCTTCCGAACGGCGACGGGTGGGGGGCATACAGGCTCACGCTTTCAGGATAAGCACGCGCCACTCAGGTTCCAAGGAAATCTCATGCGCCCGTCCGAACGCACCCCCGAACAACTCCGCACCGTCACGCTGGAAACCGGCGTCAACCGCTACGCCGAGGGCTCGTGCCTGGTGTCGTTCGGCCACACCAAGGTCCTGTGCACCGCCTCGATCGAGGAAAAGGTGCCGGGCTGGATGCGCAACACCGGCCAGGGCTGGGTCACGGCCGAATACGGCATGCTGCCCCGCGCCACCCACACGCGCGGTCGTCGTGAAGCCGCCGCCGGCAAGCAGTCAGGCCGCACCCAGGAAATCCAGCGCCTGATCGGCCGCTCCTTGCGCGCGGTCGTCGACCTGAAGGCGCTCGGCGAGCGTCAGGTCCTGATCGACTGCGACGTCATCCAGGCCGACGGCGGCACCCGCACCGCCTCGATCACCGGCGCCTGGGTCGCTATGGCGACGGCGCTGAACTACCTCAAGGACGAGGGCGTGCTGAAGGCCGACCCGATCATCGATCAGGTCGCGGCCGTGTCCTGCGGCATCTTCAACGACCTGCCGGTGCTGGACCTCGACTATGAAGAAGACTCCACCGCCGAGGCCGATTCCAACTTCGTCCTGACCGGCGCGGGCGGCATCGTCGAGATCCAGGCCACGGGCGAGAAGCGCGGCTTCAGCCGTCCCGAGTTCGACCGCCTGTTCCAACTGGCCGAGATCGGCTGCACCGACCTGTTCGCCCTGCAACGCGCGGCGTTGGGGCGCTAAACACAACAGGCTAGGCCGCGAGGGCCGATCAAGGCATGGTGCGGTCTTCTGCGAACGGAGACTGCCTCATGCGCCCCGCCCTCGCCGCCTCTCTTGTGGCCCTGACAGCCGCCCTGCTGGCCGGATGCGGCCAGCCGCAGCCCGCGCCCGCCGAGGCGCCGCCTGCGGGCGTCGATACGCCGCTGACGCAAGAACCGATCGACGCCGTGCCGCTCAAGGACGCGCCGATCGCGCCGCCCAAACCCAAGACCGAAGCCAAGGCCGAGCCCAAGCCGGAAGCCGAGCCAGCGGCGCCCGCCGTCCCGCCCGTCGGCGAACCCGGCTCCTGCCTCTCCGAGATCGGCGAGGCCCGTTCCAAACGTCTGGTCGAGCGCTGCATCGCCGTCAGCCCCGCCACCCGTCCGCCTTGCAACAGCGCCAACCCCTGCAACCTGATCCAGGGCGAGATCGACCGTTCCTGCGCCATGTACGGGCCGGATGAAGCCAAGCCGAAGGAATGCGCCGCCTGATCCCAGACGCCGCCGCCTCTCCCTCCCCTTCATGGGGAGGGTGGTCGCGTAGCGACCGGGTGGGGAGGGCCAGGCTGATTATCTGCGGCGCCTGACCTGCCGAAGCGCCCCCACCCGTCTGCCGCTTCGCGTCATCCACCCTCCCCATGAAGGGGAGGGAGAACCCCGCGCTCAAGCAGCCAGCCAAGAAAAAGCCCCGGCGGATTGCTCCGCCGGGGCTCTTCATTTCAACCGTTAGGCCTAGTCGCGACGGCGACGGCCGCGGTCGCCGCCGTTGCGGTCGCCTTCACGCTTGGGACGGCCGCCGGTGTCGTCCGACAGGGCCGGCTCACCGCGTTCAGCGCGCTCGGCGTTGATCTTGTCGGTGATGTCTTCGCCGGTTTCCTGATCGACGACCTTCATCGACAGCTTGGTCTTGCCGCGATCGTCGAAGCCCAGGAACTTGACCTTGACCTCCTGGCCTTCCGACAGGACGTCGGCCGGGTTGGCGACGCGTTCCAGAGCGATCTGGGACACGTGGACCAGGCCGTCCTTGGCGCCGAAGAAGTTCACGAAGGCGCCGAAGTCGACGACCTTCACGACCTTGCCGGAGTAGATCATGCCCAGCTCGGGTTCCGAGGCGATGGACTGGATCCAGGCCTTGGCGGCGTCGATCTTCTCCTGGTCGTTGGCGGCGACCTTGATGGTGCCGTCATCCCCGATGTCGATCTTGGCGCCGGTCTTCTCGACGATCTCGCGGATGACCTTGCCGCCCGAACCGATCACTTCACGGATCTTGTCGACCGGGATCTTGATGGTTTCGATCTTGGGAGCGTGCTCGCCCAGCTCGGCGCGCGGCGCGTCCATGGCCTTCGACATTTCGTCGAGGATGTGGAGGCGGCCGGCCGAGGCCTGCGTCAGAGCCTGTTCCATGATCTCCTTGGTGATGCCGGCGACCTTGATGTCCATCTGAAGGCTGGTGATGCCTTCCGAGGTGCCGGCGACCTTGAAGTCCATGTCGCCCAGGTGATCTTCGTCACCCAGGATGTCGGACAGGATGGCGAACTCGCCCGACGGCTCCAGGATCAGACCCATCGCGATGCCCGAGACCGGACGGATCAGCGGCACGCCGGCGTCCATCAGGGCCAGCGACGAACCGCAGACCGTGGCCATCGAGGACGAGCCGTTGGACTCGGTGATCTCGGAGACCAGACGGATGGTGTAGGGGAAGTCTTCCTTGGTCGGCAGCATCGGACGGATCGCGCGCCAGGCCAGCTTGCCGTGACCGATTTCGCGACGGCCGGGCGAACCCATGCGGCCGGCTTCACCCACGGAATAGGGGGGGAAGTTGTAGTGCAGCAGGAAGGACTCTTTGTACGTGCCCGACAGGCTGTCGATGTACTGCTCGTCCTCGCCGGTGCCGAGCGTGGCGACGACCAGGGCCTGGGTTTCGCCGCGCGTGAACAGCGACGAACCGTGGGTGCGCGGCAGGACGCCGACTTCCGAGACGATGGCGCGGACCTTGTCGAGGGCGCGGCCGTCGACGCGGTGCGCGTTCTCGATGATGTCGCGACGCAGGACGTCGGCTTCGCATTCCTTGAAGGCGGCCGAGAACTTGGACGAGTCGACGCCCTCGGGGTTCTCGTCGGTCTTCACCAGGGCGGCGGCGGCGGTCTTCTTGGCCGCGTCGACGCCCGAACGGCGCTCATACTTGCCCGGGTGGGCGTAGGCGGCCTTGATGTCTTCGCCGACCAGCTTCTTGATCGAGGCGACGACGTCGGAGTGGTCTTCGGCCTGGAAGTCGAAGGGCTCCTTGGCGGCGTGTTCGGCCAGTTCGATAATGGCGTCGATGACCGGCTGCATGCCCGCGTGCGCGAACATCAGGGCCTCGAGCATCTTCTCTTCCGACAGCTCCTTGGCTTCGGATTCGACCATCATCAGGGCGTCTTGCGTACCGGCGACGACCAGGTCCAGCGTCGAGTCAGCCAGGGTGTCGATGGCCGGGTTCAGCACCAGCTCGCCGTCGATCAGGCCGACGCGCGCAGCGCCGATCGGGCCCATGAAGGGCACGCCCGAGATGGTCAGGGCGGCCGAGGCGGCGACCATGCCGACGATGTCCGGGTCGTTCTCCATGTCGTGCTGCAGCACGGTGATGACGACCTGGGTCTCATTCTTGAAGCCCTTGACGAACAGGGGGCGGATCGGACGGTCGATCAGGCGCGAGACCAGGGTCTCTTTTTCCGACGGACGGCCTTCACGCTTGAAGTAGCCGCCCGGGATCTTGCCGGCGGCGAAGGTCTTCTCTTGGTAGTTGACGGTCAGGGGGAAGAAATCCAGGCCCGGCTTGGGCTGGCGGCCATAGACGACGGTGGCCAGAACCACGGTCTCGCCGTAGGTCGCCAGCACGGCGCCGTCAGCCTGACGGGCGATGCGGCCGGTTTCCAGCGTCAGCGGGCGGCCGGCCCACTCGATCGTCTTGCGTTTGATGTCGAACATTTTTCTTCTTTCAGATCCCGGCGGGCGTATTCCCGGCGGGGGCGGAGCGGCAGGCGTTTTCGTCCCACGGTTCCCGATGAACCCGGCGGCGCTTCGCGGCCGGGCGGGTGGAGTGAGGACCGCCTTCATGGCCCTCGCGTCTGCGCCGATTTAGGACCTGCGGCGCGCAGGAAGCTCACTGTTTGGCATATCCGGAGGCGGACGACAGCCCGCTCCATCGGAAATGCTCTAGGTGCGGAACGAGGCGCGGACGTGTCCGCCCGCGCCTCGAAAATCGTTTCCGCTGCTGGTCGGCCGCCTTAGCGACGCAGGCCCAGCTTGGCGATCAGAGCGGTGTAACGCTCGCGATCGGTCTTGATCAGGTGGTCAAGAAGACGACGACGCTGCGAGACCATCTTCAGAAGGCCGCGACGCGAGTGGTTGTCTTTCTTGTGGCTCTTGAAGTGGTCGGTCAGGTTGGCGATGCGTTCCGAAAGGATCGCGACCTGGACTTCAGCCGAGCCGGTGTCGCCAGCCGAACGAGCGTTGTCGGCAATGACTTCGCTCTTGCGTTGAGCAGTGATCGACATCGTAGATCTCCATGTTGGAGCCCTGTCGCGTCGCCAAAGCGAACGCTAGGGGAGATTGAAAACGCGGTCGGGTTCTAGCCGTCCGGCCCGCATCGTGCAGAGCGCGACCAAGGTTTCTCCCGCGAAGGCCGACACCGTGCGCGAGCCGGCGGACAGCTGGCTCTTCAAGGTTTCAACCTGACGGGGGAGCAGAACGATCGGCCGACCCTGCCTCAGCGAGAAGGCGTCCTGTTCCGTGACGGCCAGTTCCGGGATGTCGTCCAGAGCGGTCGAAACGGGCAGCAGGCCTTCCAAGGCGGCGCCCTTATGCGCCAGATCGGCGAGAAAATCCAGAGTGACGGCGTTCTCGGCGGTAAACGGCCCCACCCGTTCGCGCCGCAGAGCGGAAACATGCCCCTCAGCGCCCAGCATCACAGCCAGGTCGCGCGCCAGCGAACGCACATAGACGCCCTTGCCCGTGCGCATCGTGATTTCGACGTGGTCGGCGTCCGGGGCGTCGGTCACCGCGGCCTCGTGGATCATGACCTTGCGGGCTTCCAGTTCAAACTCGGCGCCGTCTCGCGCCAGGTCATAGGCGCGCTCGCCGTTGACGCGGATGGCCGAGAACTGCGGCGGAACCTGATCGATCTCGCCGACGAAGGACGGCAGCGCCGCCTTCACCGCCTCGACCGAGGGCCGCACGTCAGAACGGGCGATGATCTCGCCCTCGCGGTCGATGCTGTCGGTGGAAATGCCCCAGTGGATGGTGAAGCGATAGACCTTCTCGGCGTCCATCATGAAGGGCACGGTCTTGGTCGCCTCGCCCAGGGCGATGGGCAGGACGCCCGAGGCCAGCGGGTCCAGCGTCCCGGCGTGGCCGGCCTTCTGGGCGTCGAACAGGCGACGCACCTTGGTCACCGCCTCGGTCGAGCCCATCTCATAGGCCTTGTCGAGGCAGATCCAGCCGTTGACGATCTCGCCCTTCTTCCTGCGCGCCATTAGTCTTCCTTCGAGCCTATCGCGCCTTGCGCTACTTGAGGCTCATCGTCCGGCTCGGCGGCTTCCGGCTCATCTTCCGACTGCGTCGGGCGGGCCAGGTCGGCGCGGATGCGCGGGTCGTCCATCAGCCGGTCCATATAGCTGGCGGCCTCGAAGCTCTCGTCGTGGCGGAACTTCAGGTCCGGCGTGTACTTCATGTCGATGTTGCGGCCCAGCTGGCCGCGCAGGAATTTGGCGTGGGTGTTCAGCGCCTTGATGATCACCGGCTCCTGCCCCGCCGTCTCGGCGGTCTTGACCCCGGCGCCCAGAGGCTCGACGAAGCAGATGGCGTGGCGCAGGTCCGGCGACAGGCGCACCTCGGTCACGGTGATCGACACCCCGTCCAGGGCCTCGTCGTGGATGCCGTGTTCGCGCAGCACGTCGACCAGGGCGTGACGGATCAATTCGCCGGCGCGCAACTGGCGCTGCGACGGACCCTGAGGACCGGTGGCGTTACGGGTATGTTGTTTGCGGCTCATGGCGCGCCTCCCTTGTCGCTCGCCGGGGATCGGACGCCGGCTGAAAAAGCGAAGGGCGCGGTCTAGTCGCGGACGGGCTGCAAGTCCAGCTTGGCCGCTTCCGCCTTGCCCCCTTCCGCCTGGCCCCGCGCCGCAGTCCGCATCACCTCGCCCGAGGTCAGGGTCCGCCACGGCCGGATCGGCAGGCCCGCCGCCGACAACAGGTCCGCCGTCCAGTGATTGCACAGGCGGCCGACCCAGAAGGTCTCGCGACTTTCAAAAAAGCGAGCGTCGTCGCCAGGTCGCGCCGTCGCCAGAATGGGCCGCCCCGCCGCATCGGTGGCCAGAGAAGCCTGCACCCGCGCCCTCAGCCCCCCCATGCCGGCTTGCGACAGGGTCAGGGCCTGACGATCCTCTGGCCGAAACCGCCGCGCCGGGTCCGTCGCCACCGGGTCCAGCATGACGACCGCAGCATTGCCCGGCTTGAACAAGGCGCGCGCCCCGTCGGCCAGCCGCCCCGAGACCGGGCTCTGATCCACATAGAATTTGGCGTCACCCCAACCCACCAGCACCCAGTCGCCCGGCGCCAGGCTCGCCGTCGCCTCGGCCAAGGCCCCTCCCCCGCCCATCAGCGCCGCGCGCGGCACGGCCAGATCCGTGTGGAAGCCGTTGTCGAGCAGATAGACGGTCACCCCGGCCTCCTGCGAGGCCGGAAAAAGCGCCGGATCGCCGGGGCGGGTCAGGCTCCACAAGGCCGCGAGCGCACCGATCAGGGCTGCAAGCAGAAACCGGCCCGGCATCGCTCTGAGCCTCAGCCGGGCCCGTAGGCCACCGGCGCATCGCGCGCCGGGCTGGCGCCCTGCTGCGTGGCCCACTCGCCGCGATAGTCGTAGTTCAGCTGGACGCAGTGACGGTACTGGCCGTCGCTCCAGCGCCCGACGGCCTGCATGGTCATGGGCCGCCCCGCCTTGACCCGGCCCACCACCACCCAGGTCTCGTCTGCGCCGGGGCACAGGGCGCGGGCCAGGCCGCGGCCGTCGCCTTCCTGCACGATGGAATAGACGCCGCTCTCGCTGGCGCCCGCCGGCAGCGCCCGGCGAACAGCATCGGGCCCGCCGGGCGTAAAGCGGGCCGAGCCGCGCGATGTGCTGGAAAACAGATTGCGCACCGCCACCGCGCCGAACAGGCCGCGCTCGACCTCCAAGGTCACGCCGCGTGTCAGAGCCTGGGTCGTGCGATCGCGGGCGTCAAAGGCCAGAAAGCGGGTGTCGGCAGAAGCCGAACCCGCCAGGGCGGAGGCGGCGACAAGAGCCGAGATCAGGATGTGGCGGCGCATGGCGACCTTTCGACGAACGCCCCCCGGCGCGGCCCCGACCCTAGAGCGACCGACAGCCAAGGTGAAGCCTCCATACAGTCGCGCCCGAAAGACAAAGGGCGCGGTCTCTTGCGAGACCGCGCCCTGAAGCCTTGAGCGAACTCAGACGTCCTAGTCGAGGGTGCGCTTGACCGATTCCACGGTGAAGCACTCGATGTAGTCGCCTTCCTTGATGTCCTGGAAGCCCTGGAACTGCATGCCGCACTCCTGGCCCGAGGGCACTTCGTTGACCTCGTCCTTGAAGCGCTTGAGCGTGTTGAGGACGCCCAGTTCCAGCACCACGACGTCGTCGCGGACGATACGGACGCGCGCGCCCTTGCGGACCACGCCTTCCGACACCCGGCAACCGGCGATCTTGCCGACCTTGGTGATGTCGAAGACCTGCAGCACCTTGGCGTTGCCGAGGAAGGTTTCGCGCTGCAGCGGCGCCAGCATGCCCGAGAGCACGCCCTTAATGTCGTCCAGCAGGTCGTAGATGATCGAGTAGTAGCGGATCTCGACGCCTTCACGCTCGGCCAGATCACGCGCCTGCTTGGACGCACGAACGTTGAAGCCGAGGATCGGCGCGCCGGCCGACTTGGCCAGGTTGACGTCGCTCTCGGTGATGCCGCCAGCGCCCGAATAGACGGTGCGGGCGCGAACCTCGTCGTTGCCCATCTTGTCCAGCGAGCCGACGATGGCTTCGGCCGAACCCTGCACGTCCGCCTTGATGACGACCGGCAGTTCCGAGACCTTCTTGGACTGCAGCTTCTGCATCATGTCGACCAGCGAGGCCGAGCCGCCCGAGACCTGGGTCTTTTCGCGGCGCGAACGTTCGCGGTACTCAGTCAGTTCACGCGCACGCGCTTCGCTTTCGACCACGGCCAGGACGTCGCCCGGCGAGGGGGCTTCGGACAGGCCGAGGATCTCGACCGGCACCGACGGACCGGCTTCGGTCAGTTGAGCATTGCGTTCGTCCAGCAGGGCGCGCGCCTTGCCCCAGGCGGAGCCGGCCACGACGATGTCGCCGCGCTTCAGCGTGCCGCGCTTGACCAGGACGGTGGCGACCGGGCCGCGGCCCTTGTCCAGCTTGGCCTCGATGACCACGCCTTCGGCCGAACGGTCCGGGTTGGCCCGCAGGTCCATGACCTCGGCCTGCAGCAGGATGGCGTTGATCAGGCCGTCGAGGTTGGTGCGGTTCTTGGCCGACACCTCGATGATCTGGGTGTCGCCGCCCAGGCTTTCCGAAATGACTTCGTACTGCAGCAGCTCGTTGACGATCTTCTGCGAGTTGGCGTCCGGCTTATCCATCTTGTTGACCGCGACGATCAGGGGCGCGTTGGCGGCCTTGGCGTGACGGATGGCTTCGATGGTCTGCGGCATGACGCCGTCGTCTGCGGCCACAACCAGCACCACGATGTCGGTGACGTTGGCGCCGCGCGCCCGCATCGCCGAGAAGGCGGCGTGGCCCGGGGTGTCGAGGAAGGTGACCCGCTGGCCATTTTCCAGACGCACCTGATAGGCGCCGATGTGCTGGGTGATGCCGCCGGCTTCGCCGCCGGCGACGTCCGTGGTGCGCAGGGCGTCGAGCAGCGAGGTCTTGCCGTGGTCGACGTGGCCCATGATGGCCACGACCGGCGGACGCGGCGTGGTGGCGTCCTCGTCGTCGGCCTCGGCGATGAAGCCGGTTTCGACGTCGGATTCCGACACGCGCTTGACCGTCATGCCGAACTCTTCGGCCACCAGTTCGGCGGTGTCGGAGTCGATCACGTCGTTGATCTTCATCATCATGCCCTGACGCATCAGGAATTTGATGATGTCGACGCCGCGAACGGCCATCCGGTTGGACAGCTCCTGCACGGTGATGACGTCAGGGATGACCACTTCACGGGCCGTACGCGGCTCGTCGGTGGATCCGCCCTTGCGTTTTTCCTTCTCGCGTTCACGCGCCCGGCGGACCGAGGCGAGCGAGCGCATGCGCTCGGCGGTGTCGCCGTCGCCGGCCACTGACTGGATGGTCAGTCGGCCTTCACGACGCTTGGGCTCGCCACGCGTACGGCTGACGGCCTTGCCGGCGTCCGAGAAGCGCTTGTCGCGATCATCCTCGGGACGGATCGGACGGCCGAAGCCGGTCGTCGGCGCACGGCTGGGACGCGCCACGTCCGGCGTGGCCGGCGGAGCGTTCGGGGTCGGACGACCGCCCGGGCCGGTGCGAGCGGCGCCCGGACGCGCGGCGCCCGGCGCCGGTTTCGGGTTCAGAGCCGAATAGCGAACGGTCTGGCTGGCGGCCGGACGAGCGCCCTGCGGACGATCTCCCTGGGGGCGGCCGCCTTGCGGACGGTCCGAGGCCTGGGGCCGGTCGGAAGCGGGGCGTTCGCCCTCGCCCAGAGCCTGTTCGCGGGCCGAACGGCCGCCGAAGGCGGGACGCTCGATCGGCGCGCGGCCGGTCGGAATCTTGGGAGCGCGCTGGCCGAAGTTGACCACGGGACGCGTGACGGGCGCCGGACGCGGCGCAGCCGGAGCTGCGGGCGCAGGCGTGGGTGCAGCAGCGACCGGAGCCGGCGCCGCGACGAGCGGCTTGGGCAGCTCGACCTTGGGCAGGGCCACCTTGGGCGCGGCGGGCTTGGCCGGGGCGGCCGGCGGCGCAGCGGCCGTCAGCTTGGCGGCTTCGGCGCGCGCGGCGTCAGCAGCGGCCTGAGCGGCGGACGCTTCAGCGCGAGCGGCTTCGGCGGCCTTGTCGGCGGCGGCGGCCTGATCGCGTTGAGCGGCTTCGCGGGCGGCCTGCTCAGCGACAGCCGCGCGTGCGCGTTCAGCCTGAGCCTGCGTGGCCAGGGCGATGGCGCGACGACGAGCTTCCTGCTCCTCGACCGACAGAGCGCCGCCGGCGGGACCGCCGCGGGGTGCGTTGGAACGGGGTGCGTTGGAGCCGCCCTGATCAGAGCGCGGACGCGAAACGTCGAAGCCCTGAGGACGCTGATGTCCTGGGACCGCGCCGGGACGGCGCTTCGTCTCGACGACCACGGTCTTGGAACGTCCGTGGCTGAAGCTCTGCTTCACGGTGCCGGTCGAGACCGAACCGGCCACGCGCGGCTTCAGGCTCAGCGGAGCGCGCGGCCCCGTTTGAGAAGGCGCGTTGGCAGGGGTCTTACCGTCTTCGGTCTTGTCGTTTTCGTCGCTCATCCGGTCGCTTTACTCGGGGCGGAGAATTCCGCCATCGTCTCGTCAAACACCCATAGCCGGGCGTGGTCCCGCTTCCTGGTCAGGAAACAGGGCCTCGTCCGCCAAAAGCCTCGGGCTCTTGTTCCAGGGTCTCGCCCCGGTCGTCCTCAGCGCCGTCGCCGGGACCAACCCGGCGCCAGCTCTCTGGACGCAGAGGCCGAAATCCCGCCAGTCGCTCGACCTCAATGGTCCAACGATCGGCTCGCCCGCCTTTCAGCAGGACGGCGTGTATCGCATTTTCCAGCCCAAGGGCCAAACTCAAATCGTCCGCCGTGAAAGCGCCGCAGATTTTGGGCGCCGGGGACGGGTGTTTCGCCAGCGCCAAAAGCTTGCCTCGACCGTCGGCGGCGCCGTCGGCGGCCTCGACGACCCAAGCCGCCCGTCCGCCACGGATGGCGGCGGCGCTCTTTTCAAAGCCAGAGATAAGCACGCCTTCGCGCCGGGCAAGGCCCAACTGATCCAGACAGCGCCGAACCAGCAGCTTTTCGACCATGTCGGCCAGGTCTGCGGCGGGTTTCAGCGGCGCCTTGGCCGACCGCGCGAACAGGTTTTTCTTCACCGCCGTCTCGATCGAGGCGCGGTCGGCGGCGACCCAGAGGCCGCGGCCGGGCAGTTTGCGCCCCAGATCAGGAGCAACCGAGCCGTCCGGCGCCGGCACGAAGCGGATCAGGCGAGATTCATCAAGGACCTGGCGGGTCACCAGGTCTTGACGGTCTCTATCGATCAGCGCCTCGGTCGAAGTCATGGACAGCTGCGGCTCCCATCACGCGTCTTGGGTCGGCTCGAGGTCTTCGTCGAAGACCTCCGCATCGACATCAACGCCTTCGGCCGGCTCTTCGGCGCCGTCTTCGCCGGCTTCGGCGAAGATTTCTTCCTCGAACTCGGGTTCCGGCTCAAGCTCGGCCTGCGGCAGTTCCGAAGCGTCGATCCAGCCCGCGGCGACGCGAGCGTGCAGGATCAGCAGTTCAGCGTCCTGCTGCGACAGGTTGAAGCTCTCCAGAACGCCCGGGACCTTGGTCCGCTCGCCGTTCTTCACTTCATAGCCGCCGCGGATTTCGTCGGTCGCCAGATCGGCCAGGTCTTCAAGCGTCTTCACGCCGCCTTCGCCCAGGGCGACGGCGATGGCGCCGGTCACGCCCGGAACGTTCAGGACGTCGTCCTCGACGCCCAGAGCGACGCGCTTGGCGTCCAGTTCGGCGGCCTTGCGGTCCAGGAATTCACGGGCGCGGGCCTGCAGTTCTTCGGCGGTGTCCTCGTCGAAGCCTTCGATCTCGGCGACTTCATAGGATTCCACGAAGGCCAGATCCTCGACCGTGGCGAAGCCTTCGGTGACCAGCAGCTGGGCGATGGTCTCGTCGACGTCCAGGGCTTCCTGGAACAGGGTCGTCCGCTCGGCGAACTCCTTCTGGCGACGCTCCGAGTCCTGCGACTCGGTGATGATGTCGATCTGCCAGCCGGTCAGCTGCGAGGCCAGGCGGACGTTCTGGCCGCGACGGCCGATGGCCAGTGACAGTTGCTCGTCCGGCACCACGACTTCGACGCGGTCGGCGTCTTCGTCCATCACCACCTTGGCGACTTCAGCCGGAGCCAGGGCGTTGACGATGAAGGTGGGCTCGTCGTCATTCCACTGGATGATGTCGATCTTCTCGCCCTGCAGTTCGGCGACGACCGCCTGAACACGCGAGCCGCGCATGCCGACGCAGGCGCCGACGGGGTCAATCGAGCTGTCGTTCGACAGGACGGCCATCTTGGCGCGCGACCCGGCGTCGCGGGCCGCGGCGCGGATCTCGATCACGCCGTCATAGACTTCCGGCACTTCCTGCGCGAACAGCTTGGCCATGAAGCCCGGGTGGGCGCGGCTCAGCATGACCTGCGGGCCCTTGGCCTCAGGACGGACGTCGTAGATGTAGGTGCGGACGCGGTCGCCGACGTTGAACACTTCGCGCGGGATCGACTGGTCGCGGCGCATGATGCCTTCGCCGCGGCCCAGGTCGACGATGGTGTTGCCGTATTCAACGCGCTTGACCGTGCCGTTGACGATCTCGCCGACGCGATCCTTGAACTCTTCGTACTGGTTGGCGCGCTCGGCTTCGCGGACCTTGCCGGTCACGACCTGGCGAGCCATCTGGGTCTGGACGCGGCCGAACTCGAACGGCGGCAGAACCTCGACGTATTCCTTGCCGACCGCGGCTTCCGGGTCGCGCTTGGAGGCGTCGGTCAGGCGCACCATGGCGCTGTCGTTGAACTCTTCCAGCTCGTCTTCCGGCTGCCAGTCATCTTCGACGATGGTGACGTGACGGGTCAGCGACAACTCGCCGGTCTTGTGATCGATCTTGGCGCGGATGTCGTGATGGGCGCCATAGCGCGACTTGGCGCCCTTCTGGATCGCCTCCTCGATCGCCTCGATGACGACTTCCTTGTCGATGTTCTTCTCACGCGCGACAGCGTCGGCGATCGAGAGGAGTTCGAGACGGTTGGCGGAAATACCGGTGACGGCCATCAGGCTTTGTCCTTGGTCGAGGTCGTGATGTTGGTCGTGTCTTCAGTTTCGGCTTCGCCTTCCGGCAGGCCGTCGTCTTCGGGTTCGCCGCGCGCCGCGCGCAGGGCCGCGCCCCGCTTCAGCAACTCGTCGGTCAGCACCAGCTTGGCGTCCGAAACCCATTCAAACGGGATCAGGGCGGTGTCGTCTTCGCCGTCCAGATCGATGGCGACATTGTCGCCCTCGACACCGGCCAGGATGCCCTTGAAGCGCTTGCGGCCCTCGACCATCCGGTCGGTTTCCAGGCGCGCCTCAAAGCCTTCAAACAGCTGGAAGTCCAGCAGACGGGTCAGCGGCCGGTCAATGCCGGGCGACGACACTTCCAGCAGGTACTCGCCCGAGATCGGGTCGGCGGCGTCGAACACTTCCGACACGGCGCGCGACAGGCGGGCGCATTCCTCGACCGAGATGTCGTTGTCGACCACGCGCTCGGCCATGATCTGCAGACGGCGACGCAGGGTCCCGCCCATCAGGCGCACGCGCACGACGGCCAGCCCCAGGCTTTCGGCCACGGGGTCGATCATCTCAAGCAAGGCGCGGTCTTCAGCAGTCTTGGCGCGCAAAGGATCAATCCAGAAAACAAAAGCGGCGGTCCGTCCGGGCCGCCGCTTGAAACGACGCCGTTGGACGCCGGTCTAACGATGTGAGCGGTCATATAGGCGAAAGCGGGGGCCGTGTCAGCCCCCGCCGTCGTCATGTCCCGATTCAGAACTCCTCCCAGCCGTCCGTGACCACGGCCAGGGCCGGCTTGCGGGCGGCGCCGCCCTGGCTGCGCAGGGCCGCGACCGTCTGGGCCACCGGCTGCGGGGTGCGCGCCGGAGCCGGGACCGGGGTGGCCTTGCGCGCGGCGATCGGGGCCGCGGCATGGCCCGTGCGGAAACGGGCGACCGAAGAGGCCAGGGTGTCGGCCTCCTGCGACAGCGAGTGGCTGGCGGCGGTCGACTGCTCGACCATGGCCGCGTTCTGCTGCGTCACCTGATCCATCTGGTTCACGGCGGTGTTGACCTGTTGCAGGCCGGTGGCCTGCTCCTGGGCCGAGGCCGAGATTTCCGAGACCAGGCCGTCGATTTCGGCCACGCGGCTGACGATGCGCTGCAGGGCCTCGCCGGTCTGACCGACCAGGGCCACGCCCTGCCCGACCTGCTGACCCGAGGCGGAGATCAGGGTCTTGATCTCTTTCGCCGCTTCGGCCGAACGCTGGGCCAGGGCCCGGACTTCGGAGGCGACCACGGCGAAACCGCGACCCGCATCCCCCGCACGCGCGGCCTCGACGCCGGCGTTCAGGGCCAGGAGGTTGGTCTGGAAGGCGATCTCGTCGATGACGCCGATGATGTTGCCGATCTCGGTCGAGGACCGTTCGATGGCGGTCATGGCCTGGACTGCGTCGTGCACGACCTTGCCGCTGGTCTCGGCGTCGCCGCGCGCCTGCTGCACCACGCTGGAGGCCTGACGGGCGCCGTCGGCGGTCTTGTTCACCGTGGCGGTGATTTCATCCAGGGCGGCGGCGGTTTCTTCCAGCGAAGCCGCCTGCTGCTCGGTGCGGCGCGACAGGTCGTCGGAGGCCTGCGAAATCTCGCCGGCGCCCGAGCGGATGGCGGCGACATTGTCGACCACCACCGCCACGGCCTGTTCCAGCTGGGCGATGGCGGTGTTGAAGTCGGTCTTCAACTGTTCCGAACGGGCCGCGACCTGGGCGGTCATGCGGTGCGTCAGGTCGCCGCTGGCCATGGCCTGCAGACCCTGGCCCAGGGCGGTGACGGCGACGTGGTCTTCCTCGGCGATGCGGGCCTTTTCGGCCTCAGCGCGAGCGCGCTCTTCCTCGGCCTCGCGACGGGCGACGGCGGCTTCGACTTCCAGACGCTCATTGGCGATAGCCGCGTCCTTGAAAGCCAGCAGGGCGTCGGCCATCTCGCCGACCTCGTCCTTGCGGCCCACGGCGGGCACAATGATGGTCTTGTCGCCGCCGGCCAGGCGACGCATGGCCGCCGTCATGGCCGCGATCGGCGCAGCGATCATCTTGGCCAGCCCCAGACCGAACAGGATCGACAGAACCATGGCCACGGCGACGCCGACGCCCAGGGCGATCTTGGTGGTGGCGAAGGCGGCGCTTTGATCTTCGACGGCGGCCGCCTTGCGGTTGGCCTGGGCCTGGACGATCGCATCGAAGGCGGCGTCGACGGGCTCCATGAACTGGTCGGGGATCGCGCTTTCCGTCAGCGCCATCGCTTCCGCCCGCGTTTCCGGACGGCTGGCGAGGCGCACCTCGGGATCAATGACCGCGGCCTGATAGGCGGTGACCGCCTTGGTCAGGGCCTCCACGCGCTCACCGGCGCCGGGAATATGGGCCGTCACTGCGGTCATTTCCTCGATGCCCGTGCGGAAGCCGGCCTTGTGCCGCTCGATCCGCTCCAGGTGATCCGGTTTTCCGGTCAGGATATAGGCCAGAACGGCGCTCTCCTGCTGGTCCACCGCCCGCTTCAGATGGCTGGTCTTGGCCGTGACCGTCTCGGCCAGGGCCACCGTCTCCTTGGCCGCCTCCAGCTCGCGAACCTGCATGAAGACCACCACGCCCAGCGCGACGATCACCGCTACGATCAGGGCGAAGGCCCCCGCCAGCTTGCGGGAAATTCTAACGTTGTCCAAGTTCACCGGGGGAGGTCCTGTTTACTGCAATGCGACGCACGCCGACGAACGACGCGAAATCAGGTTTTCAGAGACTGAAAGGGATCAGTGGGCGCTGATGGCGGGCATCAGCCGTTCAGCAGCCCCACAGGGGCTGAGCGGTGCGCGATCCGAGGCGTAAGGCGCCAACGTCGGCGTCGGCCGCCGGTCTAAACCGCCGCCGATCATCATCATCCGCATTCTGCCCGCCCCTCGAGAAAGTCGAAGGGAAAATCCTTGATACGGGTAAACGTCAGGCGAAGTGAAACCTGCGGGGTATCCCTGAGCGTAATTACACGTAACGACGGGACGTCAGGCTAGCGCCAGCTGGCCCATGTAGTCGCGCTTGCCCAGCGCCACCCCGGCGTGGCGCAGCAGGGCGTAGACCGTCGTCACGTGGAAGTAGAAGTTCGGCAGGGCGAAGCTGGTCAGATAGCCGGCGCCTTCGAAATTCAGCGCCATGCCCGGGAATTTCAGCTGCACCGCACGGGTCTCGGCGCCCGCGAACTGGGCCGCCCCCACGCTCTCGACATAGGCGATGGTCCGCACGATCCGCGCCCTCAGCTGGGCCAGGGTCGTTTCATCGTCGGCCAGGACCATGGGCTCCACGTCGGCCAGCCGGGCCACGGCGCCCTTGGCCAGGTCGGTGGCGATCCGCACCTGCGACACGAAGGGCAGCATGTCGGGCGCCAGACGCCCCTGCATCAGGCTCTCTTCGTCCAGTCCCGAGGCGGCGGCCTTGTCGATCAGCCCGGCCAGGACGTTCAGGCCGCGCACGAACATGGGGACGGACGCGTCATAGAGGCTGAAGGTCATGGTCGGCTCCAAGATCAGAGAGCCATAAGGCTAGGCTTCGCGTTCGAACTCAAGGAAGATCGGCGCAGTGTCGCCCAGCTTCTTTTCCTCATAACGGGTGACGACGTGATCAGCAGGGACGGCGAACCAGTCCTCGCCCTCGGCCACGATCCGCGTCAGGCCCGGCGTGCGCGCCAGCCGCTCCAGCGCCCATTCGGCATAGTCCAGCCAGTCGGTGACGAAGCGCACCCGACCGCCGGGCTTGAGCAGGCGGGCGATCTCGACCGCCGTCTCGTCCTGGAGGAAGCGACGCTTGTTGTGGCGCACCTTGTGCCAGGGATCGGGGAACAGGATCATGACGCGGTCCAGCGAGGCGTCCGGCAGGGCCGTCATCACCGCCCGCGCGTCGTCGGCGTGCAGGCGGACGTTCTTCAGACCGCCCTCCTCCACATGGCGCAGGGCCGAAGCCACGCCGTTCAGAAAAGGCTCGCACCCGATCATCAGGGCCTCGGGACAGCGCGTCGCCTGCGCCGCCAGATGCTCGCCGCCGCCGAAGCCGACTTCCAACCAGGCTTCCTTGGCGCCCGGCATCAGAGCGGCGGGATCGATCGGCCCCTTGGTCGGGTCCGGCACGGCGATCTGCGGCATCAGGGTGTCGAACAGGGCCGCCTGACGCGCCTTGATCGGCCGCGACTTGATCCGCCCGAACGAGCGCAGCGGGCCGTGGGCCTGGGCCCACTCGGGGCGGTCCTGGTCAAAGACGGGCAGATCGGCGGGGTCGGACTTGTCGGTCATGGCGCGCGCTCTAACCCCTTAAGGCCGCGCACGCAAAGGCGATCAGCCCGATCTTAACCCCAGGGGCCGCGCGACGTCGCCCGCCCGGACGGGGTTGTGGGCACGCTGGTCGAGGGCCGCGCCACAGCGACACGCGCCGAGACCGGACGTCGGCTCATGCCCATCTTCGTCCCCAGATCCATCAGGGCGCGCACACGGTTGCCAGTGGCCGGGTGGGTCGAGAACAGGCTGTCGGCGCCCTTGCCGTTCAGCGGATTGATGATGAACATATGGGCCGTGGCCGGATTGCGCTCGGCCGGGACGTTCACCGCGCCGCGGGCATAGGCCTCGATCTTTTGCAGGGCCGAGGCCAGGGCGTGGGGATCATTGGCGATCTCGGCCCCGACCCGGTCGGCCTCGTATTCGCGGGCGCGGCTGATGGCCATCTGCACCAGACCCGCCGCCATGGGCGCCAGCAGCATCAGGGCGATGGTCCCGATCATGCCGCCCGGCCGCTCGCGGTCGTCGCCGCCGCCGAAGAACATGGCGAAGTTGGCCAGCATGGCGATGGCGCCCGCCACGGTGGCCGTGACGGTCATGGTCAGGGTGTCGCGGTTCTTCACATGGGCCAGCTCGTGCGCCATCACCCCCCTCACCTCTTCGCGCGTCAGCATGTCCAGCAGGCCGCTGGTCGCGGCGACAGCGGCGTTCTGCGGATTGCGCCCGGTGGCGAAGGCGTTGGGCTGGTCGTTGGGGATGATGGTGATGGTCGGCAGGGGCAGGCCCGCATCGCTCGCCATCTGCTTGACGTCGGCGACATAGGCGCGGACCACGGCGTTGGGGTGGGTCTCGTCCACCACCTGGGCCTTGTACATCTTCAGCACGATCTTGTCGGCGTTCCAGTAGCTGAACAGGTTCATCCCCGCCGCCACGAGCAGGGCGATGGCCATGCCCATGGCGCCGCCGATCAGATAGCCGATCCCCATGAACAGGGCGGTCATCACGGCCAGCAGGGCGAAGGTCTTGAGGTGGTTCATCGGGTCCGAGCGTCGTCAGGGGTGGCGAAGAAGTCCTGAACGTCTATGTGAGGCCCCGTATCCCCGCCCTCAAGGCAGACCCCCTGTGACCGAACAGCCCACCCCGCCCGCCGATGAAGCCGCCGAACAGGCCCCCGCCTTCAACGCCGACGTGCCTCACGCGACGCCGGAGCGACCCTTGAGCGAGATCGCGCGCCGCGCCCTGCTGGAAGCGGCCGAACGTCGCAAGGCGAGCGAAGAGGTGGTTCTGGCGCCGGTCCTGGAAACTGAACATGGCGGTCCGCGCGGTCCCGAACCCACCCGCTACGGCGACTGGGAGAAGAAGGGTCTGGCCGTCGATTTCTGACCGCCGACGCCGCCGCTCGCGTAACGGGAGAATATTGAACGCTTCGGCCGAAACCGCATTAACCTTTGCGGCTGAAACAAGGAGCGTGGCCATGAAGGCTGTTGTGTACATCGCTATGGGCGCGACCCTGCTCGTCGCCGGAACCGCCGAGGCGCAACAGCGCATCGTGCGCCACAACGCCGCCTCCGGCTACGCCCAGCAGGCCTACGCCGATCACGGGAGCCAACGCGGCCCCATGGTCGAGAGCCGGGTCCAGACCTATTACAGCGACACCGGCTGGCAGGGCGGCTACGGCCCGGTCGAGGCCTATGGCTATGGTTACGGCTATGGCGGCGCCGGTCAGCGCCCGCCCGTCGTGGTCGTCGCGCCGCAACAGCCGATCCAGCACGGCGGCTACAGCTACGGCGTCACCCGCTCCATGCCCTTCGGCTACGTCGTCGACGGCTATGGCCGCTATCCCTGGGCCCGCGGCTACGGATACGGCCAGGGCCAGCATCAGCAAGGCCAGTATCAGGGCCACTACCAGCAGGGCTATTATCAGGGCGGCTACGCCCCCGCGCCCCAGCCGGCCTATTACCAGCCCGCCCCCGTCTATGTGAACCAGCCCCCCGTCTATGTCTCGCAGCCGCCCATCTACGTGGCCTCCCCGCCGGTCTATGTGCAGCCCGCCGAGGTCCGCGTCGCGCCGCCGCAGGTGAACGTGGCCCCGCCCCAGGTCTATGTCGAACCCCCGCGCGTCGAGACGGCCCCGCCCCAGGTCAACTTCGAGCGCGGCTACTACGCCGTGCCCGACGCCCCTCCTCCGCCCGCGCCCCGCTCGCCGACCGAGCGGCCCTACACCCGCCACGAGCGGGGCGAACGCGGCTAAAGAAAAAGGGGCGGCCTCTTCGTAGAAGCCGCCCTTTTTGTTTCACGTGGATCAACGGGTTGCGCCCGCTCAGATCAGGGCGATCTCCGCCGAAACCGCTTGCGCCGCCGCGCGCGGATCGACCCCGGCCGTGATGGGGCGACCGATGACCAGATGGGTCGCGCCCGACTGCAAGGCGCTGGCCGGGGTCGCCGCCCGCGCCTGATCGTCCAGAGCGGCGCCGGTCGGCCGCACGCCCGGCGTCACGATCAGGAAATCCTCGCGATCGGCCGCCAGGGCGATCTCGCGCACCCGCGCCGCCTCATGCGGGCTGGAGACGACGCCGTGGATGCCCGCGTCCAGCGCCTGACGCACCCGCAGTTCGACCAGGTCCGCCGCCGACAGGCTGTGATCGTCCGCCTGCAGATCCTCCTCGGTCAGGCTGGTCAGGACGGTGACGCCTAGAATCTTCAGGTCCGACCCCGCCGCCCCTCGCGCCGCCGCCGCCATCACCTGGGGCCGGGCGTGGACGGTCAGCAGGTCGCAGCCCGCATGGGCCAGCACCGCCGTCGCCTTCTCCACCGTCGCGCCGATGTCGTGCAGCTTCCAGTCCAGGAACACCTGATGGCCCGCCGCCTTCAGTTCGCGCGCCAGACCCATGCCGTCCGAGGCGAACAGTTGCAGCCCGACCTTGTAGAAGCCGACCGCGTCGCCGATCCGCTCGACCAGGGCCCTCGCCTCCTCGGTCGTCGGCACGTCCAGGGCGCAGATGACCCGGGGGTCAAACGGGCGATTGGGGTGGCCAATTGGCTGGTCTGGCGACATTTCCGGCTCTCGGCGGGTTGCAGGCGCGCGCGGATGCCCCGATAGGTGAGACCAAGGGTCGCGGGGTCGCGCGGCGGGTTTAAGGGCGGGGCGAAGCAATGAACGCGGTCGATCTGGGGGTCAACCTGTTCGTGGCGCTGTTCGCGCTGCTGGACCCCATCGGCAATGTGCCGATCTTCGCCGCGGCCACGGCCGGGGCCTCTCTGCGTCAGCGCATCACCGTCTCGGCCATGATCTGCGGTTTCGCCGCCGTCTTCCTGGGCTTCTTCTTCTTCACCGGCCTGGGCCTGCTGCAGTTCTTCGGCATCTCCCTGGCCGCCTTCCGCATCGCCGGCGGCATCCTGCTGCTGCTGCTCGGCCTCGACATGGCGCGCGAGGACTTCCTCAAGATCTTCGCCGACGCCGACGCCGTGACCGACGCCAAGGACGTGCGCGGCTACGCTAAGCGCCGCTTCAAACGCCTGATCGTGCCCTTCGCCATCCCGCTGATGATCGGCCCGGGCGCCATCTCGGCCATCATCATCAACGCCGGCGAGGCCCAGAAGCTGGGCGCGGCGGGCACCGCCTCGTCGCTGGTGGCCATGGTCGCCGCCTGCGTCGTCACCTTCGTCTGCTTCGCCTGCACCGGCCCGATCAGCCGCATCCTCGGCGACGTCGGCATGGCCATCGTGGTTCGCGTCCTGGGCCTGATCCTGTGCGCCCTGGCCATCCAGTTCATCATCGCCGGTCTGGGCGAGGCCATCCCCGGCATGTTCAGCATCGGGGTGACCGCGCCCTACCCCGCCGGAAGCCACTGAACTCAATCGTCATCCCGGAAAGCGCGGAGCGCTTATCCGGGACCGCCACACACACTGGCCGCTGAGCCTTGAGCGGTCCCGGATAGCGGCTTCGCCGCTTCCGGGATGACGGCGCGTCTTTGCTAGAGGCGGTCCAGCCGCTTGGCGTGGCCGCCGACCATCCTTAGCGCCAGGGCGTCGGGCAGCATCCCGCCCAGGGCCGCCAGCACATTGTTGGCGACGCCCGGCGTGACGCGCGGGCGATTGGCCTCGACCGCGTCCCAGCCGATGCGCGCCACGCGGTCGGCCTCCATCCACATCCACTTGGGATAGGCGCTCGACACCTGCTCGCGCGAGCCGTTGACGTCGTGGAACTCGGTATAGGTGTAGCCTGGGCACAGGGCGGTGACATGAACCCCCGTCCCTTGCGTCTCCAGCCACAGGCCCTGCGAGGCCTTGATCAGGAAGCTCTTGATCGGCCCGTACAGGGTGTCGCCGCCGGTCGCGGGCATCTGACCCGCCAGCGAGGCCACGTTCAGCACCCTGCCCCAGCCGCGCGCCGTCATGCCGGGCAGCAGCAGACGCGACAGCTCGACCGGCGCGGTCAGCATGACCCGGATCATGGCGGCATGGTCGGCGGGGTCGGTGGACAGAAAGCCCGTGGTGCGGCTGAAGCCCGCATTATTGATCAGGCCGTCGACGCTCAGGCCGCGCGCGTCGATCGCCTCGACCAGACGCGCAGGCGCCCCCGGCTCGGCCAGATCGGTGGTGAGGACAGTTGCAACGACGCCATGCTGCGTCAGCTCTTCGGCCAGAGCCTTCAGCGGCCCTTCACGGCGGGCCGTCAGGATCAGGTCATACCCCCGCCCCGCGCACTCGCGCGCCAGAGCCGCGCCTATGCCGGCGGAGGCCCCCGTGATCAGGATGGTGCGGCGCGGCTCCCCCAAGCGAGGCGTGTCAGGCGGCGGCGACGGGGCAGGCCGAATGCGGCGCGAATTCGCGCAGCGATTCAGGGTCCGCTTCGAGCAGGTCGGCGATGGTGATCTTGGACAGGGCGGCGCCTGCGGCCTGATCGGCGGCGGTCAGGGCCTTGGCCACCTGACGCGGGATATGCTCCCCCACCGGACAGCCCTTGGCCCCGGCCGGCGGCGAGCCCAGGTGGGCGCAGCCGTTCACGGCCTTGAGCACCTCGGCCATGCAGATGTCTTCCGGGCGGCGCAGCAGCCAGGAGCCGCCCGAGGCGCCGGGACGCGTGGCGATCAGGCCCGCCTTGGCCAGCAGGGCCGTCACCCGACGGATGACCACCGGATTGGTCGGCACCGAAGCCGCCAGCACGGCGCTGGGCGCGGCGTCCGCAGCCGAATAGGCGCCCTTGTGGGCCAGATAGGCCAGGGCGTGGGCGGCGACGGGGAATCTTTGGCTGTCAGACATCTCGGTTTCGTACTCCAGACCGGAAGGTAGGGCTTCCGGCGCCGTTTTCCAAATCCATCCGCAACAAAAACTGTTCTAATTATCGCAAAGCTTCACGCCCCGGCCTTCCGGGCGAAGCTCCAGGCCGCGTCCGACAGGGGGCCGACCTGGGCCGCCATGGTCTTGGCGTGGGCGCTGGCGGCGGTGCCGTCGCGCACCCGCCCGGCGATTCCCTGACAGATGGCCGCCAGCCGGAACAGGTTGTAGGCGAACAGCCAGTCGAGGTTCTGGGGCGCCGCCGTCCCGGTCTTTGCAGCGTAGCGTTCGACCGTCTCCTCGACCGAGGGAATGCCCAGGGCCTTCAGGTCCGCCCCCGCCAGTCCGTTGCGCAAAGACGCCGGAATGACCCAGGCGATCAGCAGATAGGAGAAGTCGGCCATGGGATCGCCCAGGGTCGACAGCTCCCAGTCCAGCACCGCCCTCACCTTGGCCGCGTTCGGGTCGAGGATCATGTTGTCGAGGCGGAAGTCGCCGTGGACGATCCGCGTCGGCCCCTCCGGCGGCAGGCTGTCGGGCAGGAAGGCGATCAGCCGGTCCATGGCCGGGATGGGGTCGATCTCGCTGGCCCGATACTGCTTGGTCCAGCGCCCGACCTGGCGGGCGAAATAGTTGCCCGGCCTGCCGTAGTCCGACAGGCCGATGGCGGCAGGATCAAAAGCGTGCAGCGCCGCCAGCGTATCCGTCTGCGCCTCATAGATGGCGCGGCGCTCGGCGGGAGCCAGACCCGGCAGCTTCAGGTCCCAGAAGACCCGGCCCTCGACCTTGTCCATGACATAGAAGATCGAGCCGATGACGCCTTCGTCCGTACACAGAGCATAGGGTCGCGCCACCGGAAACCCTTGGGCATGCAGGGCCGAGATGACGGTGAACTCGCGGTCCACGGCGTGGGCGCTGGCCAGCAGGGTCCCCGGCGGCTTTCGGCGCAGCACATAGGTCCGGCCCGGCGTGGTCAGCTCATAGGTGGGGTTGGACTGACCGCCTTTGAACTGGCGGATGGTCAGCGGCCCGGCGTAGCCCGCGACATGGGCCGACAGCCAGGCGTCCAGCGCCGCCTCGTCCAGCCGATAGCGCTCGTCCACCTCGCGCGTGCCGGAGAAAGCGGATTGCGCGTCCAGAGTTTCGGTCATGGTTCGTCTCCCCCGGCGGCGATGATGGCGGCCTTCACCGCCCCGCGCCAACCCTTCAGCAGCCGCGCCCGCTCCTCGTCGCCCATGCGCGGTCGCCAGACGGCGGGCGCCTCCAGCGGCGGGGTCCACAGCTCGGACGTCAGACCGACGCCGAAGGCCGCCAGCCGCGCCGCCCCCATGGCCGTCATCTCCTGGAAGGCGGGCCGTTCGACCTCGACCTCGCAGATGTCGGCGACGAACTGCATGGCGAAGGCGTTGGCCGTGACGCCGCCGTCAACCTTGAGCCGCGTCAGCGGCGGCGCCCCGTCCGTCTTCAGGGCGTCGAGCAGGTCGCGGGTCTGATAGGCCAGGCTCTCCAGCGCCGCGCGGACGAAGTGGGCCGGGCCGCTGTCGCGGGTCAGGCCGATGACCGTGCCCCGCGCCTCCGGTTTCCACCAGGGCGCGCCCAGACCAGTGAAGCCGGGCACCAGATAGACCCCGCCGTTGTCCTTCAAAGTCTGAGCCATGGCCTCGGACTGGCGCGAATCCGAGATCACCTTCAGTCCGTCGCGCAGCCACTGGATCGCCGATCCGGCCGAGAAGATCGACCCCTCCAGAGCATAGGCGACCTGACCATCAGCGGCGTAGCCCAGGGTCCCCAGCAGTCGCGAGGTCGAGGCCACCGGCTGATGCCCGACGTTGGCGACCAGAAAGGCCCCGGTGCCGTAGGTGATCTTGGCGTCCCCTGCCCGCAGCGCCCCGTGGCCGACCAGGGCCGCCTGCTGATCCCCCGCCGCGCCATGGATCGGCAGGGCCCGCCCGAACAGGCTGGCGTCGCAGTCGCCCAGATGATCGGCGCAGCCCCGGATCTCGGGCAGAGCCTTCATGGGCACATTGAACAGGTCGCAAAGCTCCTCGCGCCATTGCAGCGTCGCCAGGTCCATCAGGCTGGTGCGGCTGGCGTTGGTGGCGTCGGTGACGTGGCTCTGCCCGCCCGTCAGCTTCCAGATCAGCCAGGCGTCGATGGTGCCCAGCTTGACCTCGCCCTTCGCCGCCCGTTCGCGCGCCCCCGGCACGGCGTCCAGCAGCCAGGCGTATTTCGAGGCCGAGAAATAGGGGTCGAGGATCAGGCCGGTCGCCGCCTGGACCCTGGCCTCATGCCCCTCGGCCGCCAGCCGCGCGGTCACGTCAGCCGTGCGTCGATCCTGCCAGACGATAGCCCGGTGCAGCGGCTCGCCGGTCGCGGCGTCCCAGATGACCGAGGTCTCGCGCTGGTTGGTGATGCCCACGGCGGCGAAGCGGTCCACCCCGCCGGCCTTCCTCACCACCTCGCGACAGGTCTGCAAGGTGGCGCGCCAGATCTCGGCCGCGTCATGCTCGACCCAGCCCGAGCGCGGGAAGTGCTGCGCCAGTTCGATCTGGCTTACCGCCACTGCGGAAAAAGCGCCGGACGGCGACACCTCGAAGGCGATGGCCCGTGTCGAGGTCGTGCCCTGGTCGATGGCGAGGATCATGTTCGCTTGCATCAGGAGAGTTATGCAGAGGCCGCGTCCCGACGTAAGAGGGAACCTATGCACACGCCCTCCTTCTCCGGCGTCCTCGACGCCGCCCGCCTGATCGCCCCCGCCGCCGTGCGCACGCCGCTGATCGAGCATCCGGCCGTGAACGACGCTGTCGGCGGACGCGTCCTGATGAAGGCTGAGACCTTGCAGGTGGCGGGCGCCTTCAAGTTTCGCGGGGCCTATAACCGCATCAGCCGCCTGACGACTGAGGAAAAGACGCGCGGCGTCGTGGCCTATTCCTCGGGCAATCACGCCCAGGGCGTCGCGGCGGCGGCCCTGGCGGTCGGGACCCGCGCCCTGATCGTCATGCCGTCGGACAGCCCCAAGGTGAAGGTCGAGGGCGTGCGCGCCTTCGGCGGCGAGGTGCGCTTCTACGACCGCTGGAGCGAGAGCCGCGAGGCCATCGGCGCCGAGATCGCGGCCGAGCGCGACTCCGTCCTGGTCCCGCCCTTCGACGACCCCTTCATCATCGAGGGCCAGGGCACGGTCGGGCTGGAGATGCTGGAGCAGGCGGGCATCCCCATGGACCAGCTGCTGTGCGGCGCCTCGGGCGGCGGCCTGATCGCCGGGCTCAACCTGGTCATGGCCGAGCAGAGCCCCGAGACCCGCGTCATCGTCGTCGAACCCGAAGCCTTTGACGACACCCGCCGCTCGCTGGAGGCGGGCGAACGGACCGCGCATCCGCCAGGCGCCCCGTCGATCTGCGACGCCCTGATGGCGCCCCTGCCGGGCGAACTGACCTGGCCGATCAACCGGCGTCTGGCCGGCGCCGCGACCGTCACCGACGCCGAGGTGGCCGAGGCCATGCGCTTCGCCTTCCGCTGGCTGAAGCTGGTGATCGAACCGGGCGGCGCCGTGTCTCTGGCGGCCCTGCTGTCGGGAAAGGTCGCGGCCAGGGGCCTGACCACCGGCATCATCCTGTCCGGCGGCAACGTCGATCCGGGCCTGTTCAGCGCCATCATCGAGGGCCGCTTCCCCGCATAGCGGCCGTCATCCCGGACGCCCGCAGGGCGATCCGGGACCGCCCATGACGCCGCCGTCCGCGCGTACGGCGGTCCCGGCTCAGCCTTTCAGGCTGTCCGGGATGACGGCGAGGGAGGGCCCCCTTGCGTCCGCCCGCGACGCAGTCAAGGTTGCGTCTAACGGAGGGGTCCGATGACGAAACCGAACGATCTGCCATCCCTGATCGGCCAGGAGGTCGGCGTCAGCCGCTGGATCACCGTCGATCAGGCCCGCATCGACGCCTTCGCCCGCATCACCGAGGACGAGCAGTTCATCCACGTCGATCCCGAGGCGGCCAAACACACCCCCTTCGGCGGGACCATCGCCCACGGCTTCCTGACCCTCAGCCTGGCCTCAGCCATGAGCTATGACGCCGTCGAACCGCTCGACGGCGTGGTCATGGGGGTCAACTACGGCTTCGACAAACTGCGCTTCCTCGCGCCTGTCCCGGCCGGGTCAAGGATCCGGGGCCGCTTCAGGTTGCTGTCGGCGGAGAACAAGGGCGCCCAGGACGGCGTGACCCGCTGGCTGCTCAAGCATGAACTCACCGTCGAGATCGAGGGCGCCGACAAGCCCGCTCTGATCGCCGAATGGCTGGGCATGCAGATGGTCAAGGCCTGAACCTCACCCGTTTCCGGTGCTGGACAAGAACAGGATAACGGCGCTCCAGTAACCCTACTCCGCGCACGGTCAGATCGAGGGAGGCTGGACAGTGCATCTACACGTCGTTTCCATCTTCGACGGCCTGTCCTTCCTGGTGGCCGTCTTCGCGGCCTGGACGGCGCTGGACCTGTTCCAGCAGGTGCGGTCCCATCAGGGCGGCGCGCGTCTGGCCTGGCTGGCCACGGCGGCGACGGCCATGGGCGGCGGCATATGGTCGATGCATTTCATCGCCATGCTGGGGTTCGACCCGGGCGCGCCGGTTCACTATGACCTGATCCTGACCCTCGTCTCCTTCCTGCTCGCGGCGGCCGGATCCAGCCTCGCCTTCCTGATCGCCGCCGGACGGACAAGCCGCCGTCGCCTGATCCTGGCCGGCCTGGTCATGGGCCTGGGGATCTGCGCCATGCACTATGTCGGCATGGCCGCGCTGAAGACCTCGTCAAGCCTGACCTATGCCCCCGGGCTGGTGCTCGCGTCGGCGGCGGTCGCCCTGTTCGCCTCGATCGCCGCCCTGTTCGCGGTCAATCAAGACCGCTCGCCCTCGTGGCGTCTGACGGCGGCCCTGGTCCTGGGGCTGGCCGTGGTCGGCATGCATCACGTGGCCATGGCGGCGTTGACCGTCACGCCGATCCAGACCGCCGGCACGCTGGATCCGACCGGGGCCCCGCCGCTGATGCTGGCCGTCGCCGTCGCCGGGGTGACCGTCCTGATCCTGTTTCTGGCCCTGGCGGTCGCCATGGTGGACCAGCGCGACAAGCTGATCTCGATTATCGACGCGGGCGGGGTCGGCTACTGGGAGCTGGCCTTGCCGGGGCAAAACCTGTGGCTGTCCGGCCGCGCGCGCAAATATCTCGGCCTGGCCCGCGGGGAGCCCTTCGACGCCCGAGACCTGGCCCGCAAGCTGAAGCCCGAGGACATGGTCCGGCGCACCCAGACCCTGGAGCGCGCCCTGAAGGGCGACGGCGATTACGCCGCCGAATATCAGATCCGCGACAGCGGCCGCTGGCTGCAGGTGCGCGGGCGGCTGATCCGCTCGCGGTCGGGCAAGCCGATCAAGCTGGCCGGGGTCATCATCGACGTCACCGACCGGCATCAGGCCTTCGCCGCCCTGGCCGCCAGCGAGCACCGCCAGCGCCTGCTGATCAACGAGCTGAACCACCGGGTGAAGAACACCCTGGCCACCATCCAGTCGATCGCCGCCCTGACGGCGCGGCGCTCGTCCAGCGTCGCGGACTTCATGCGTCTGTTCGAGGCGCGGCTGATCGCCCTGTCCGACACCCACAAACTGCTGACCGCCAACGGCTGGGAACGCGCCCGCCTGCGCGATCTGGTGCTGCAGGAGTTCCGTCCCTACGCCGAGGATCAGTTGCGGATGCAGGGACCCGAGGTGACCCTGGAGGCCGAACAGGCCCTGTCCATGGGCCTGATCCTGCACGAACTGGTCACCAACGCCGCCAAGTACGGCGCGCTCAGCAACCCGGACGGCGCCGGCGGCCAGGTGGACGTGACCTGGAGCGGCGTCAGCGACGACGGCCTGGTCATACTCGACTGGATCGAACACGGCGGCCCCACGGTCTCCGCCCCGACCCAGTCCGGCTTCGGCTCACGCCTGATCGACACCAGCGTGCGCGGCACCCTGAGAGGAAAGGCGAGCATGGACTACGCCCAGGGCCGCCTGCATTGCCGGCTGGAGTTCAGGCCCGGCGGCGCGCCGACCGCCTAGGACTCGCCCAGGCAGCGCAGGGCGACTTCCAGATTGCGCAGGCCGTCTTCGCCCGAGACCGCCGCCGTCTCGCCGGTGCGGATGGCGTGGACGAAGGCCTCGTGCTCCTTCTTGAGCGGCTCGGCGGGCCAGGAGTTGAGCATCCGCGTCGAATAGGAGCCGTCCGGCTGCTGGCCGAAATACTCGGTCACCTGGCGGGTGATCAGGTCGGCCACGATGAAGCGGTTCTTGGTGGCGACCTGCAGGGTGCGGGTCTTGTAGGGCGTGACCCAGTTGGTGGTGATGTGGGCGATCACGTCATTGGCCATGCGGAACTGCAGCAGGGCCGAGTCTTCGCGGGACGCATGGGCGTGACCCAGCAGTGACTGGACCTCCACCACTTCGGACCCCGTCAGGTGGCGGATGATGTCGATGTCATGCACCGCCAGGTCGATGACCACGCCCACCTCGCCCATGCGCGGCGGGAAGGGGCCGACGCGGGTGATCTGGATGGAGATGATCTCGTCGCCGTCGATGGCGCGCTTGACCGTGTCCACCGCCGGATTGAAGCGCTCGACATGGCCGACCATCAGCACGCGGTTGTTGGCCTTGGCCGCGTCGATCATGGCCTGGGCGTCGGCGGTCGTGGCGGCGATGGGCTTCTCGACCAGCACATGCACCCCCGCGTTCAGCAGGGCCACGCCCAGTTCGGCATGGAAGCGGTTCGGCGTGGCGATGACGGCGGCGTCCAGGCCGGCGGCGACAAAGGCCTGCGCGGTCGTCACGGCGGTCGCCCCATAGGCGGCGGCCACGCCCTCGGCCGTCACGGCGTCGGGATCGAAGATGGTCGTCAACTCGACGTCGCGCAGTTCGGACAGGACGCGGGCGTGGTTGCGGCCCATGACACCGGCGCCGGCGACGCCGATCTTGAGGGAGGTCTGCTGGGTCATGCGGATCAGGCCTTGAAGCTGGCGACGGCGGCGATGATGCGGGCTTGCGTCGCCTCATCCAGGTCCGAGTGCATCGGCAGGCTGATGACGCGCTCCATCAGGCGCTCGGTCACCGGCAGGCCCTGCGGGCCGCGCGGATAGTGGGCGTAGGCGGGCTGCAGGTGCAGCGGGATCGGGTAATAGACCGCCGTGGGGATGCCTTCGGCCTTGAGGTGCGCGGCCAGACCGTCGCGGTCCTCATGCTCGATGGTGTACTGCGCCCAGTTCGAGATGTTGCCCGCCGGCACGTCCGGCACGGCGGCGACATGGGGACGCAGACCCTCGTTGTAGCGGGCGGCGGCGGCGTTGCGCCACTCGATCTCCTGCCCGAAGACCTTCAGCTTCTCGATCAGGACAGCGGCCTGGATGGTGTCCAGACGGCTGTTCAGGCCGATGCGCATGTTCAGGTATTTGGGGTCGTGGTCGAAGGTCTTGTCCTTCAGGTCGATCGCCACCGCCTTGCCGTGCACGCGGATGGAATCGATCAGCTGGGCCAGGTCGTCGTCATTGGTCAGCACCGCCCCGCCGTCGCCGTAGCAGCCCAGCGGCTTGGCCGGGAAGAAGCTGGTGGTGGTGATGTCGGCCCACTTCAGCGGGTGTTCGCCGTCGATGGTGCAGCCGAAGCCCTGCGCCGAATCCGAGATCAGCTTCAGGCCATATTTGTCGCAGATAGCCTTGATGGCCGGATAGTCGGCGGGCTGGCCGAACAGGTCGACGGCGATGACCACGCGCGGCGTCAGGCGGCCTTCCTTCAGCGTCGCCTCGATGGCCGCCTCCAGATGGGCCGGATCCATGTTGTAGGTGGTCTCGTCCACATCGATGAAGACCGGCTCGGCGTCGAACCACGGCACCACCTCGGCGGTGGCGGCGAAGGTGAAGCTGGGCACGAAGACGGCGTCGCCACGCCCCACGCCCCAGGCCATCAGCGGCAGGGCCAGGGCATCGGTGCCGTTGGCGCAGCCCAGGGCGTGCTTGGCCTGACCAAAGGCGGCCAGGTCCGCCTCGAACTGGCGCACCTGCGGGCCCATGACCCAGGCGCCGCCGACGACGGCTTCCTGAACGGCGGCCTCGATCTTGCCGCCGAGGCGAAGGCGCTGGGCCTGAAGGTCGATGAAGGGAATGGTCATGAAGGGTCGCTCTCTCGGTGGGGGCCGCGCAGGCGGAACTCGGGTTCGGCGCGCGGGCGCGAAGGCGGATCAACTATCTTGAGCGCCTCCTACCAAAGCCCGGGGCCTCTCCACAAACCCGCGAGAGTCACTTCGCGTTGCCGGTTGCAACGAAGGCCAGACTTGGCAAAGCGGGCGACCCTGCCTAAGCCCGAGGGATCATGACGCTCTCGTCCGCACAGAACCGGGTCCGCGACTGGCTGTTCCGCCAGGCCCTGCCGCTGTGGGCGCGGGCCGGGATCGACGCCGAGGGACGCTTCTTCGAGGCGCTGGACTTCGACGGCCGCCCCATCACGAACGTCCCCCGGCGCACGCGGGTCCAGGCGCGTCAGGTCTATGTCTTCGCCGAAGCCGCAGCGCTCGGCTGGACCGAAGGCGAAGCGATCGCCCGCCTCGGGCTGGACGCCCTGATCCGCGACAACCATCGTCCCGACGCCCTGTGGGTGCGCGCGACGGACGACGCGGGCGCTGTCATCGACGCCACGCCCGACCTCTACGACCTGGCCTTCGTCCTGTTCGCCCTGGCCGCCGCCCATCGCGTGCTGAAGGACGAGCGCGCCCTGCCCCTGGCCCTGTCGACGCTCGCCGCCGTCGAGGCGCGAATGGCCGACCCGGTCCACGGCGGCTGGCAGGAAGCCCTCCCCCCCGTCCTGCCCCGCCGCCAGAACCCGCACATGCACATGCTGGAGGCCCTGCTGGCCTGGCAGGCGATCGCCCCCGACCCCGCCTTCGAGGCGGCGGCGCGGCGCGTGCTGGACCTGTTCGCCAGCCGCTTCTTCGACCGCGAACACCTGATGCTGGGCGAGTTCTTCACCGCCGACTGGGCCATCGCCCCCGGCGGCGCCGGTCAGGTCATCGAGCCCGGTCATCACATGGAATGGATCTGGCTGCTGGATCAGGCCCGCCGCCTCGGCCTCGACGGCCATGAGCGACCGGCCCAGGCCCTGTTCGCCTCGGCCCTGACCAACGGCTTCGACGCCCAGGACATGATGGTCCGCGAGGTCGACCGCATCGGCGTGGTCCGTGACGGGGGCCGCCGTCTGTGGGCTCAGACCGAAGCCCTGCGCACCCTGGCCCTGCGCGGCGACACGGCCCGCGCTCTGGGTCTGCTCGACGGCGTCTTCGCCACCCATCTGGCCACCGCTACGCCCGGTCTGTGGATCGACAGCTACGACGCCGAGGCCCGCGCACTGGACACGTCCGTGCCCGCCTCGACCCTCTACCACCTGATGACCGCCTTCTCGGCCCTGCTGACGGAGCCCGCGTGAGCCGACCCATGAAGCGTCCCGCCGCCTTCCTCGACCGCGACGGCGTCCTGATCGTCGACTGCGGCTATCCGCACCGGCCCGACCAGCTGGTGCTGATCCCCGGCGCCGCCGAGGCGGTGAAACGGCTGAACGACGCGGGCTATGTCGTCGTCATCGTCACCAACCAGTCGGGCGTGGCGCGCGGCCTGTTCAGCGAAGAGACCATGCACGGCTTCAACGCCCTGCTGGTCGCGCGCCTGGCCGAGGACGGCGCCCGCATCGACGCCGTCTACGCCTGCCCCTTCCACGCCGAGGCCGTGGACGCCCGCTATCGCCACCCCGACCACCCGGACCGCAAACCCAATCCGGGCATGCTGCTGAAGGCCCTCGCCGAGCACGACCTGGACCCGGCCCGCTCGCTGATGATCGGCGACCAGGCCTCGGACATGGAGGCGGCGCGGCGCGCGGGCGTGGCCGGCTATCGCTTCGAGGGCGGAAATCTGGACCACCTGGTCGCCGCCGCCCTGTCATCCTGATCGCAATTCTGCATCCGGTGAATTAGGCTGCTGGCGACGCTGGACGCGCAAGCAAGAGAGACGCCTGATGACCGCCGCCTACGCCGAACGCCGCTGGACCTCGCCGGACGGCCTGACCCTGTTCGCCCGCGACTACGCCCCCGCCGACGGCCCGGCGCGCCTGCCGGTCATCGCCATCCACGGCCTGACCCGCAACAGCGCCGACTTCGAGGTCATCGCCGCCCTGATCGCCCAGAGCGGACGCCGCGTCCTGGCGCTGGACGTGCGCGGGCGCGGCCAGTCCGACCGCGCGCCCGACCCCATGACCTATACGCCCGACGTCTATGCGCGCGATGTCGTCGCCCTGATGGAACAGCTAGGGATCGAGAAGGCCGTCTTCCTTGGCACCTCCATGGGCGGGCTGATCACCATGGCCCTGACGGCCCTCAAGCCCAAGGCCATCGCCGCCGCCATCCTCAACGACGTGGGGCCGGAACTGGCCCCCGAGGGCCTGGCCCGCATCGCCGCCTATACGGGCCAGCCCGTCGTCATCGAGACCTGGGCCGACGCCGCCGCCTATGCCAAGCGCATCAATGAGACGGCCCTGCCGCACTACACCGACGCCGACTGGGCCGCCTTCGCCCGTCGCACCTTCCGCGAAGGGACCGAAGGCGCGCCTGTGCTGGACTATGACCCCGACATCTCGGCCCCGATCAAGGCGGCGGGGGCCAAGGCCCTGATCCCCAACCTCTGGCCCTATTTCCGCGCCCTGGCGCGCAAGAAGCCGACCCTGCTGCTGCGCGGCGCGACCTCCGACCTGCTCAGCCCGGCCATCGTCGCCAAGATGCGAAAAGCCGCGCCGAACATGGCCTATGCCGAGGTTTCCGGCGTCGGCCACGCCCCCATGCTGGACGAGGCTGAATCGCGCGCGGCGATCTTCGATTTTCTGGCGCGGGTGGCCTAGGCTCTTGCGCCCGTCATCCCGGCCGCAGCGCAGCGAAGAGCCGGGACCGCCAGAAGCGCCGCCGTCGAGCCTGTCGCGGTCCCGGATGGCGGCTGACGCCGCTTCCGGGATGACGATCTGAGTGGCGGGCCTCAAGTAGCGCGAAGCGCGGTAGGCCCCAGCATCAAGCCTTCTTAACAAACTCCGTGCGCAGCACCAGGCCGCGCACCTTGTCGACATTGGCCTCGATCTCGTCGGGATCGCCGGTCAAGCGGATGTTCTTGACCATGGTGCCGCGCTTCAGCGTCACCCCGCCCGAGCCCTTGACCTTCAGGTCCTTGATCAGGGTCACGCTGTCGCCGTCGGCCAGGATGTTGCCGTTGGAGTCCTTGGTCACGTCGTCGGTCATTGTCTCTTCCTCGTCATCCCGGCCGCAGCGATGCGGAGAGCCGGGACCGCCGGGAACGCCGGCGTTTGTTGCGGTCCCGGATGATCGCTCCGCGATCTCCGGGATGACGCTCCTACTCAATCAGGGACGTTCTGGTCCAGTTCATCGAGCCAGACGCGCGCGCTGCTGTCCGACGGAGCCCGCCAGTCGCCGCGCGGCGACAGCGACCCGCCGGTCACCACCTTCGGGCCATTCGGCACGGCCGAGCGCTTGAATTGGCTGGTCTGGAAGAAGCGGATCAGGAACTTGCGCAACCAGGCCTTGATGGTCGCCAGGTCATAGGCGACCCGCTCCGCTTCCGGCAGGCCGGCGGGCCAGCTGCCCTTCGTCGCGTCGCCCCAGGCCTGGTGCGCCAGATAGGCGACCTTGGACGGCTTCAGGCCGAACCGGCTGATGTAGAACAGGAAGAAGTCGTTCAGCGCATAGGGGCCGACGATGCTCTGCGTCGACTGGATCGCCCCGTCGGCGCCCGCCGGCACCAGTTCGGGCGAGATCTCGGTGGCCAGGATGGCGTGAAGCGTGGGCGTCGCCGCCTCGCCCACCAGCCCACGCTCGGCCACCCAGCGGATCAGGTGCTGGATCAGGGTCTTCGCCACCCCGCCGTTGACGTTGTAGTGGCTCATGTGGTCGCCAACGCCATAGGTGCACCAGCCCAGCGCCAGCTCCGACAGGTCGCCGGTGCCCAACACGAAGCCGTGGTTCTGATTGGCCAAGCGGAACAGGTAGTCGGTGCGCAGCCCCGCCTGAACGTTCTCGAAGGTGATGTCGTGGACCGGCTCGCCGTCGGCGAAGGCATGGCCGATGTCGCGCAGCATCTGCTCGGCGGCGGGCCGGATGTCGATCTCGGCGCCCGTGACGCCCAGGGCCTGCATCAAAGCCCAGGCGTTGGACTTGGTCCCCTCCGACGTCGCGAACCCCGGCATCGTAAAGGCCAGAATGCCCGTGCGCGGCAGTTCCAGCCGGTCAAAGGCGCGGCAGGCCACCAGCAGGGCCTGGGTCGAATCCAGCCCGCCCGAGACGCCGATCACCAAGGTCTTCGACCCCGTCGCCGTCATCCGCCGCATCAGCCCCTGGACCTGTATGTTGAAGGCCTCGAAGCAGTCCTGATCCAGACGCGCCGGATCGTCCGGCACGAAGGGGAAGCGGTCCAGCGGACGGATCAGGGCGTCACTTGGTCCCTCACCCGCCTCGAACGGGACCACCGTCGCGGCCTCGCCTTCCAGACGGGCGCAGTCGGCGAAGGTGCCGTTGCGCAGACGGTCCAGGCCGATCCGCTCGACGTCCACGTCGGCCATCGTCAGGTGGCTTTCCAGCGCGAACCGTTCGCCCTCGGCCAGCCGCGCGCCCAGCTCATGGATGGTCGCCTGACCGTCCCAGGCCAGATCGGTCGTCGACTCGCCCCAGCCCGAGGCGGCGAAGACATAGGCCGACAGGGTGCGGCTGGACTGGCTGGCGCACAGCAGGGCCCGCTCGTCCGCCTTGCCGATGACGATGTTGGAGGCCGAGAGGTTGCACAGGATGCGCGCCCCCGCGAGCGCCGCCCGCGTCGACGGCGGCTGCGGCGCCCAGAAGTCCTCGCAGATCTCGACCGCGAAGACGAAGCCGGGCCGGTTGGTCGCCTCGAAGATCAGACCCGGCGCGAAATCGACGCTCGTACCGTTCAGGACGAGGCTGTCCTCGGACCGGCTGGCGGCGGGCGCGAACCAGCGCTTCTCGTAGTATTCGCGATAGTTGGGCAGATAGGTCTTGGGGACCACGCCCAGCACCTCGCCGCCGCCCAGCACAACGGCGCAGTTGAACAGGGCGTCGCCGTTGCGGATCGGCGCGCCGATCACGGCGATGACGCCCGCCTCGTCCGCGACCTCGGCCAGCTCGTCGATGCGGCGCTCGACCTCTTCCAGCAGGGCCGCCTGCATCAGCAGGTCGTCGATGGCGTAGGCGCTCAGCGAAAGCTCAGGGAAGACCAGCAGGTCCACCCCCGCCGCGCCCGCCTGACGGATCAGTCGTGCGTGTTCCTCGGCGTTGGCGGCCGGATCAGCGACATGGACCACCGGGGTCGCGGCGGCGACGCGGACGAAGCCGTGGGCGCGCGGGGCGTGGAAGGAACTGTTCGAGGCCATCAATCCATCCGCTCATCCCGGCGGACGCCGGGATCCAGTGAGAGCCGCGAGGCGCGGCGCCCGATCTCTAAGACCGTTCGATCAATATAGGGTTGCGACCCGAAGCCAAAGCACTGGGTCCCGGCGTCCGCCGGGATGAGCGGGCAGCGGGAAGTTCGTGACCTGAGAACCGCCGTCGGCTAAGGCTCGACCCATGAGCGATACGCCCAAAAAAGGCTGGTTCCAGCGACTGAGCGCGGGTCTGTCCCGCTCCTCCAAACAGATGACCGAACAGGTCGTCTCGACCTTCGTGAAGGAGCCTCTGTCAGAAGAGGCGCTGGAGCGGCTGGAAGAGCACCTGATCGAGAGCGATCTGGGCCCCGCCGCCTCGGCCCGCATCGTCGAGCGCTTCCGCGAGCTGCGCTTCGGCAAGACGTCGGACGAGCGCGAGATCAAGGAGGCCCTGGCCGAGGCCGTGGCCGCCGAGCTGCTGCCGCGTCAGGCGACGTTCGATCCTCTCAGCGGTCCCAAGCCCTATGTCGTTCTCTTCGTCGGGGTGAACGGCTCGGGCAAGACCACGACGCTCGGCAAGATCGCCTCGGACCTGACGGCCAAGGGCGCCAAGGTGATGATCGTCGCCGGCGACACCTTCCGCGCCGCCGCCCGTGAACAGCTGAAAGTCTGGGCCGAACGCGCCGGGGCTGATTTCGAGAGCCGCCGCGACGGCGCCGACGCCGCCGGCCTGGCCTTCGACGCCTATGCCAAGGCCAAGGCCGAGGGCTACGACGTGGTCCTGATCGACACCGCCGGGCGGCTGCAGAACAAGTCCGCCCTGATGGACGAACTGCTGAAAATCGTCCGCGTCCTGAAAAAGGTCGATGCCGACGCCCCGCACGAGACCCTGCTGGTGCTGGACGCCACCGTGGGCCGCAACGCCCTGGAACAGGAAAAGGTCTTCGGCCGCACCGCCTATGTCTCGGGCGTGGTCATGACCAAGCTGGACGGCACGGCGCGCGGCGGGGTTCTGGTCCCCGTGGCCCAGGCCTCGGACGCCCCGATCAAGCTGATCGGCGTCGGCGAAGGCGTCGACGACCTGCAACCCTTCGACGCGCGCGCGTTTTCCCGATCACTGGTCGGGCTTGAGGACTGAAGCGTATGAGTGAAGCCGTCGAAACCAAACGTCCGCAGTGGATTCGTCAGGCCGTCGATTTCGGCGCCCTGATCGCCTTCATGGCCGCCTATTTCATCACCCGTGACATGATCAAGGCCACCTGGGTCCTGGTCATCGCCTCGATGATCGCCCTGGCCGTCGGCTTCGTTCTGGAGCGCCGCCTGGCCCCCATGCCCCTGATCACCGGCGGCTTCGCCCTGGTCTTCGGCGCCCTGACCATCCTGACCGACGACGACCTGTTCGTGAAGCTGAAGCTGACGGTGCAGAACGGCCTGCTGGCCGCCGTCCTGCTGGGCTCCATCCCGCTGAAGAAGTCGCCGTTCAAGGCCCTGCTCGGCTCCGCCATCCAGGTCACGGACGCCGCCTGGCAAAAGCTGACCTTCCGCTACGGGATCTATTTCCTCTGCGTCGCCATCGCCAACGAGGTGTTTCGCAGCCCGACCGCCGTCACCGCCATCTGGTCGGCGCTGAACCTGGGCGTGCCCGACCCCAACGGCGTCTGGACCGGCTTCCGCGGCGTCCTGTGGATCGCCGCCTCCATCTTCGGTCTGTGCCAGGTGCCGCTGATCATGAAGAACATGATCAAGAACGAAGAGCCCGGCCCCATCTCGCCCGACACAGGGCTCTGACGGAACCGTCCGCGCGCTGACGACCTGATGCTTGAGGCCCCGCCTATCCAACCGGGCCTCAAGTAGCGCGAAGCGCGGTAGGCCCCAGAACAAATGTCTTCAAACCGTCAGGGTTTTCGTCGTCAAAGCGTAAAGCGCGGCTGTTAGCTGTCGCGTCATGTCCGGCCGCTCCACGCGGTCGGAACCGGGAACCAAGACGATGGTCAAGTCAGGCAAGCAGGCGAAGATCAAGGGCGGGCTGGCGGACTCGCCCAGCCACCTGATGCACCGGGTGTTGCAGCTGTCGCTCGACATCTACGCCGAGGAAGCCGGCCCCGACGGCTTGACCCAGCGCCAGTTCGCCGTGTTGGAAGCGGTCTCGGCGCGCTCGGGCCTGACCCAGACCGATCTGGTCAAGGCCACCGGCATCGACCGCTCGACCCTGGCCGATCTGGTCGCCCGCATGACGACCAAGGGCCTGCTGGAGCGCGAACGCTCGGCGCTGGACGCCCGCGCCAAGGCGGTGCGCCTCTCTGAGACCGGTCAGGCCGCGCTGGAGGCCGCCCGCCCCCGCGTCGCCGCCGCCGACAAGCGCATCCTGGCCCTGCTGCCCAAGGCTCGCCGCGAGGGCTTCCTCGATCTGCTGACCAGCCTGACCGACGCCGCCGACGCCGCGCCCGAACAGGCCCGCGCCGAGGCCAAGATCGCCAAGAAGGCGGCCAAGGACGCCCGCAAGGCCGAAAAGGCCGCCAAGAAGGCGCTGGACGGCGCCAAGCCGAAAAAGAAGAAGAAGACCGTCGAACCCAAGGCTGACGTGGTTCAGACCGACGCCGTCGTCATCCCGCTCAAGGATGTGGCGAAGGCCTAGACCCGGATATCCAGCAGCGAGCCCGGCCGCTGATAGCGCGCAGTCGAGGGCGCTTCCTGCATCTGAACCGAACGAACCGGGGTGTCGGCGCGGGTCTCGACCGGGGCCGCAGCGGGCGCCGGCGCGCTCATGCCCATGGCCGCGCGGAAAAAGGCGGACTGGGAAGTTCTCAGGGCATGGGCCGGACCGCCTGCGGGAGGCGGGAAGGCCGGACGGTCTGAAGGAATCGCGGACATGGGCCGACGATCCGCTCAAACGGTCTAGATATGGTTAATGCGCGATTCACCGTGTTTGGCGGCGACGCAGCCTTTCAGCGGGCCGGCGTCTTCAGGGCATCGACCAGCTTCTGCAGGTCAGCGTCGGTCAGCACCGGCCCCGAGGACTTGGCGACGATGGTCCCATAGGCGTCGACGGCAAAGCTCTCCGGCACGCCTGAGACGCCCAGGTCCAGCCCCGCCCGACCCTCGCGGTCCACCAGCACCAGGGCATAGGGGTCGCCCAGTTCGTCGAGGAAGGCGCGGGTGGCGATGGGATCGTCCTTGTAGGCCACGCCGACGACATTGATCCCCTGGGCCTTCAGCTTCAGCAGCTGCGGATGCTCCAGCCGGCACGGCGCGCACCAGCTGGCGAACAGGTTGACGATCATCGGCTTGCCGACCCCCGCCGTCTTCAGGTCCAGACGCTGATCCGTCTCGACGTCGCCTTGCAGGATGGGCAGGACCGTCAGGGGGATAGGTTGCCCCACCAGGGCGTCGGGCTTGTAGGACCTCCCCTGGCCCGGCGCGCCGGACAGGGTGTTCAGCTGAACCATTAGGAAGACACCCACGGCCAGCAGGGCGACGATGGGGATCAGGGCGAACCAGCGGTTCATTTGCGGGCCTCTTCCAGCCGGGTCAGCTCGCGCTTCCAGCGCCGGGCGGCGACCAGGGCGCGGATCGAGATGGCGGCAAGCGCCACGGCGCTGATGCCCCAGGACGACCAGACGAAGACGCCGTAGGGGCTCATGTCGAGATCCAGCATCGGCGACTCCTTCAGGCTTCTTGCGCCGCGCGGGCGCGTAAGGACAGGACCCGGCGACGCCGAACCTCGGTGCGGATCGACGTCAGCCAGATGGCCCCGAACAGCACTCCATAGGCCGCCATCATGGTCAGCAGGGGCGTAAGGTAAGCCGGGTCCAGACTGGTCCCGCCGGCGCGCAGCAACGAGGCCGGCTGATGCAGGGTGTTCCACCAGTCGACCGAAAACTTGACGATGGGCAGGTTGATCAAGCCGACCAGGCCCAGCACCGCGGCGGCGCGCCCGGCCTTGGCCTCGTCGTCGATCGAGGCGCGCAGGGCCATGTAGCCGAGGTAAAACAGGAAGAGCACCAGCACCGAAGTCAGGCGCGCGTCCCACACCCACCAGGTCCCCCACATGGGCTGGCCCCACAGCGCGCCGGTGATCAGGGCCAGACCCGTCAGCACCGCCCCCGGCAAGGCGGCGGCGCGCGCGGCGGCGTCGGCCAGCGGATGACGGAAGACCAGGGCGAAGAAGCTGGAGACGCCCAGCGCCGCATAGGCGCCCAGCCCGAGCGTCGCGGCCGGCACATGGATGAACATGATCCGCACCGTGTCGCCCTGCTGATAATCAGCGGGCGCGGTAAAGCTGAGCCAGGTCCCCACGGCCAGCAAGACGACCGCCAGCCCCCACAGCACCGGGGTGAGCGGGCGGGTGAAGCGCATGAAGCGGTCAGGATTGGCGAGGCCGAACATGGTCCGCCGATTACGCGGCGCGACGGGGAACGGCAAGCGCTCCCCGCGCGTGGCCCTTGGTCGCGATGATCAGAGCTTGAGCCCGTGCTGGGCGGCCAGGGCGTCCAGCTTGACCATGGGACGCGGGCCCCAGTGGGCGATGACTTCCGAGGCGGCCAGCGAACCCAGGGCCCCGGCCTCGGCCAACGACAGGCCGCGCGCCAGACCCAGCAGGACGCCGGCGGCGTACTGGTCGCCGGCGCCCGTGGTGTCGACCACCTTGTCCACCGGGACGGCGGCGATCTCGACTCGCTCGTCGCCACGGAACAGCACCGAGCCGGCGGCGCCGCGCGTCACGGCCGCGACCTCGACGATGCGGCCCAGGTGGGCGGCGGCGTGATCGAAGTCCTCGGTCTCGAACAGGGCGTGCAGTTCGCTCTCATTGGCCAGGACGATGTCGGCCGAGGCCTTGATGAAGGCCAGCAGCTCGGCGCGCCAGCGATGCACGACAAAGCTGTCCGACAGGGTGATGGCGACCTTCCGGCCCGCCGCATGGGCGGCGGCGGCGGCGGCCTCGAAGGCGGCGCGGGCCGGGGCCGGGTCGAACAGATAGCCTTCCAGATAGACGATCTCGCTGGCGCCGATCAGGTCGGCGTCGATGTCAGCGGTCGTCAGCTGGTTGGCGGCGCCCAGGAAGGTGCACATGGTGCGCTGGGCGTCGGGCGTGACGTTGATCAGGCAGCGGCCGGTGCCGAAGCCCTGCCCTGCGCCGTCTTCCAGAGCGGGGGTGTCGAAGTGGACGCCGGCGGCGCGGATGTCGTGGCTGAAGACCTCGCCCAGGGTGTCCTTGGCCACCTTGCCGATATAGGCCGCGCGACCGCCGAACGAGCCGACGCCCGCCACGGTGTTGCCGGCCGACCCGCCCGAGGCCTCGACGCCCGCCGCCATGGCGTCATAGAGGGCGGCGCTCTGCGCTTCGTCCACCAGCTGCATCGAGCCGGGCGTCAGGCCCTGGGCGTCGAGGAAGGCGGGCTCGCACGGGCTCAGCACGTCGACGATGGCGTTGCCGACGGCGCAGACGTCGAAGCGGGCGGTGGAGATGGCGTTCTGGGTCATGATCGCCCCATAGCGGGACAAGCGTCGCGACGCCAGCGCCGGGCTTTTCGCCCCCGTCGAAAACAGCCTATGCAGGTCGCCTCCGAGGAGTAGTCGCATGACCGAAGTCGCCGTCCTGACCCCCGATCCCGCCGACCCCTCCTACGCCGGGCAATGGCCGGGCGTGCTGGACCGCCTGGCTGCGGCCCTGGCCACGGCGGGGATCAAGGCCCGGCCGACGCCGTGGACCGATCATGTCGAGAGCGCCCACGGCCTGATGGAGTTTCCACTGGTCCTGCCGCTGATCGTCTGGGGCTACCACCGCGACCACGAGGCTTGGATGCAGGCCTGCGCCACCTGGGCCGAGGCGGGCGCGCCCCTAGCCAATCCGGCCGAGGTGCTGCGTTGGAACTCAGACAAGCGCTACCTGGCCAAGCTGGCCGAAAAGGGCGTGGCCATCCCCCCGACCATCTGGACCGACCACGCCAGCCCCGCCGTGGTCGAGGCCGCCTTCGCCGCCACCGGCGCCGAGCAGCTGATCGTCAAGCCGACCGTGTCCGGCGGCGCCTGGCGCACCCTCAAGGTCGCGGCCGGCGACCTGCTGGAAGAGGTGCTGACCGAGGCCCCGGACGGCGGCGCCATGATCCAGCCCTTCCTGCCGACCATCGGCACGGCGGGCGAGACCTCCCTGCTCTTCTTCGGCGGCGAACTGAGCCACGTGGTCAACAAGCGCCCGGCCCACGCCAACGAGTTCCGCATCCAGGTCCAGTACGGCGGCCAGTACCGACGCCTGTATCAGGCCCCCGAGGGCGCGCTGAACTTGGCCGAACGCACTCTGGCCGCCATCGATGAGCCCCTGCTCTACGCCCGCATCGACATGGTCCCCGACGCCGACGGCCAGTGGCTGCTGATGGAGGCCGAACTGATCGAGCCCGACTTCTACCTCGGCGCCGCCCCCGAGGCCGGCGCCCGCTTCGGCCGCGCCGTGGCGGAGCGGTTGGGGTTGTAGGGCCTCAGCCTATCACTAGCCCTCCCCCTCGAGGGGGGAGGGTTGGGTGGGGGTGGAGGCAGGCCCTGTCCGCCGGAGCGCTGGAGACCGGGACATCGCCTCATGCGCCCTATCGGCCATGTCGTGTTCCACACCCCCATCCCCGGCCCTTCCCCCCTCGAGGGGGAAGGGAGAGAACAAGGCGCTCAACCCCCCACAAAGCTCGCCCGCGACGGGCACAGGTCCGCGATCACGCAGGCGCCGCACTTGGGCCGCTGCGCCAGGCAGGTGTAGCGCCCATGCAGGATCAGCCAGTGGTGCGCCTTGGGCAGCCAGGCCTCGGGCACGACCTTGTGCAGTTGCGCCTCCACCTTGTCCGGGGTCGCCGCGTTGGCCAGGCCCAGCCGGTGCGAGACGCGGAAGACGTGGGTGTCCACCGCAATGGCCGGCTCGACGCCCAGTTCGTTCAGCACCACGCTGGCGGTCTTGCGCCCCACGCCGGGCAGGGCCTGTAGGTCCGCGCGGTTCAGCGGGACCTCGCCGCCGTGCTGTTCGGCCAGCATCCGCGCCGCTGCGATGACGTTCCTCGCCTTGGTGCGATAGAGGCCGATGGAGGAAATTAGCGGGATCAGCCCCTCCTCGCCCAGGGCCAGCATCTTCTGCGGCGTGTCGGCCACGGCGAACAGGGCCTTGGTCGCCTTGTTGACCCCCACGTCGGTCGCCTGGGCCGAGAGGGCGACGGCCACGACCAGGGTGTAGGGATTGACGAAATCCAGCTCGGTCTTGGGGTCCGGCATGATCCCGGACAGGCGGACGAAGATCTCCTCGACCCTGTCCTCGTCCGGCGGCCAGCCGATCACGGCCCCGACCGGCGCCTTTTTCGGCGCGCGCGACCGTTTGCCCGGCGGCGGGCTGAGGGCGGCGCGGACGGCCTTGGAAGGGGGACGCTGGCGAACGGTCATGCCCTCGCTTCGCCTTCCCCGCGCGCGGCGTCAACCGGACGAAATCGACACGGTGCGACGAAATCGCGCAGGCGCCTCTTGTTTTCTGGACGCTCCTGTCCATTTTACGCGCCGAAATCTAAGCGAGCTGTCTCCCCATGGCCCTCCCCGCCTCCCTGAAGAAACGCCTGCCCCTGATCGTCGGCGGGGTCGTCGTCATCGGCCTCATCGTCGGGGGCGTCATCTGGTGGCAGGGCAAGCAGCGCTGGGAGGCGACCGACAACGCCTTCGTCCAGGCCGACACGGTTCTGGTCAGCCCGCGCATCAGCGGCTCGGTGATCGAGGTCCTGGTCAAGGACAACCAGCGCGTCGAGGCCGGGCAGATCCTGGCCCGCCTGGACGACGCCGACGCCCGCGCCGCCCTGGCCCAGGCCCAGGCCAATCTGGCCGCCCTGACCGCCGCCGTGGCCAATGTCGACGCCCGCGCCGAGCAGGAACAGGCCAATATCGCCGCCCGCGCCGCCGCCGTGACCCAGGCCCAGGCCCAGGCCGGCCTGGCCGGCGCCGAGGTCGATCGCTACGGCAAGCTGGCGGAACAGGGCTGGGTGTCGCAACAACGCATCGAGACCCAGCGCGCCGCCGCCGAAACCGCCCGCGCCTCGGTCGCCCAGGCCCAGGCCGCCCTGACCGCCGAACAGCGCACCGCCGCCGTGCTCGGCTCGACCCGCAGCCAGAGCGTCGCCGCCGTCGAGCAGGCCCGCGCCCTGGTCGAACAGGCCCAACTGACCCTCGACCGCACCGTCATCCGCGCCCCCGTCGCCGGGGTCGTCGGCGCCCGCGGCGTCCGCGTCGGCCAGGTGGTCCAGGCCGGCGGACAGATGATGTCCATCGTTCCCCTGCAAGACACCTATGTCGTCGCCAACTTCAAGGAGACCCAGGTCGGCCGGATGCGCCTCGGCCAGCAGGTCGAGATCAAGGCCGACGCCTTCCCCGGCCAATCCATCCTCGGCCACGTCGACAGCTTCGCCCCGGCCACCGGCTCGGAGTTCGCCCTGATCCCGGTCGAGAACGCCACCGGCAACTTCACCAAGATCACCCAGCGCGTGCCGGTCCGCATCGTCGTCGACCGCCGCGCCACGGGCGAGCCCATCGCCCTGCGTCCCGGCCTGTCGGTCGAGGTCAAGGTGGACCTGAAGAGCCAGGGCGGCGCCGCCTTCGCCGACGCCCATCTGGGCGAGGTCGCCGTCGCCTCGCTGGACCCGGCCCGGTGAGAGACGGCGTCCTTCCTGCGGACGCCCCAGCGGTCGCCGACAAGCCCGAGATCAACTGGCCTGTCCTGCTGCTCGGCTTCGCCGGCATGGTCATCGGCCAGTTCATGGCCATCCTGGACATCCAGATCGTCGCCGCCTCCCTGCCCCAGATTCAGGCCGGGGTCGGCGCCTCGGCGGACGAGATCAGCTGGATCCAGACCGCCTATCTGATCCCCGAGGTCGTGATGATCCCCCTGTCGGGATACCTGTCGCGGCTGTGGGGCACGCAGAAGCTGTTCCTGGCCTCCTGCATCGGCTTCCTGATCATGAGCGTGGCCGTCGGCCTCTCGACCTCGGTCGAGATGATGATCTTCTTCCGTGCGCTGCAGGGCTTCCTCGGCGGGGCCATGATCCCGACCGTCTTCGCCGTCGCCTTCACCGCCTTCCCGCCCGAGAAGCGCGTCACCGCCAGCGTCATCATGGGCCTGATCGTGACCCTCGCCCCCACGGTCGGCCCGACCCTGGGCGGACACCTGACGGAATGGCTCAGCTGGCGCTGGCTCTTCTTCATCAACATCTTCCCCGGCGTGGTCGTCCTCTTCCTGGTCGGCCGCTACGCCCATTTCGACAAGGGCGACGCCAGCCTGAGCAAGGGCTTCGACTGGTGGGGTCTGGGCCTGATGGCCGCCTTCCTGATGAGCCTGCAATTCGTGCTGGAGGAAGGGGCCAAGAACGACTGGCTGGCCGACGACCACATCCTGCTGCTCAGCCTCGTGGCCCTGATCTGCGGCCCCGCCTTCATCTGGCGCTCGCTGGTCTATTACAACCCGATCGTCGAGCTGCGCGCCTTCGCCAACCGCAACTTCGTCGTCGGGGTCGTCATGACCTTCATCGTCGGCGCGGCCCTGTTCGGCGGCACCTTCCTGCTGCCGTTGTTCCTCGGCCGGGTGCGCGACTATTCGGCGGCCGAGGTCGGCACCACCATGGTGGTCTCGGGCCTGGCCATGTTCGCCACCGCCCCCTTCGCCGGGCGGCTGGTGCGCAAGCTGGACCCGCGCATCCTGATGTTCGTCGGCTTCGGTCTGTGCGCCTGGGGCATGTGGGACGCGCGCCTCGTCACCGGCGCCTGGGGCTTCTGGGAGTTCGCCGGGGTTCAGGCCGTGCGCGGCTGCGGCGTCATGATCGCCATGATCGCCTCGCAGCAAGTCACCATGTCCACCCTGCCGCCGCACATGGTGAAGAACGCCTCGGGGCTGGTGAACCTGTCGCGCAACGTCGGCGGCGCCTTCGGCCTGGCCATCCTCAACACCTCCCTGACCCAGAACACCGCCCTGCACATGGTCGAGCTGACCAGCGCCATCGGCCAGTCGGACGTCGCGGTGCGCAATATGATCGCCGGTCTGGCCCAGCGCTTTTCGGCCTCCATCGACCCGCAGGCCGCAGCCATGAAGGCCTTCTACGGCATGCTGCAGAAGCAGGCGACGATCCTGGCCTTCGGCGACGCCTTCGCCCTGCTGGCCATCGCCTGCGCCGGCGCCGCCTTCGTCACCCTGCTGTCCAAGCCCGGCAAGGCCGACCCGTCAGCCGGCCCGACCGAGGTCCACTGATGCCCCGCGCCCCCGGTCAGATCGACGAGCTCAAGAGCGCCGCCATCCTTCAGGCGGCCTCGGACCTGTTCGTGGAAAAGGGCGCCCAGGCCTCGATGACCGAGATCGCGCGCCGGGCGGGAGTGTCGAAACAGACCCTCTACAATCGCTTTCCGACCAAGATCGACATCGCCCGCGCCCTGGCGGCCCAGCGCTCCGACGCCGTCACCGCCCCGCTGAAATCCGGCGCCGCCCCGGAAGCGGTCCTGGCCGCCATCGCCGAGACCCTGATCACCAAGATCTGCCGCGAGGGCAAGGGCGCCTCCCTGCGCGGCGTGGCCTTGATGTCCCCCGAAGCCCCCGAACTGGCCCGCGCCATCTATGACGCCGGGCCGGGCGAGAGCGTGCGCCGCATCGCCGCCTGGCTGGCCGAGCAGGACCGTCTGGGACTGCTGTCCGTGCCCGATCCCGCCGCCGCCGCCGAGATGTTCTCCGGCATGGTCCTGGGCCACGGCCATCTGCGTTCGGTCCTGGGTCTGCCCCATCCGCATCAGGACGAAGCCCCGACCCGCGCGCGCGAAACCGCCCGTCGCTTCATCCGCGCCTTCGCCCCTGACTAGGCTTGTCCGGTTTGGCCCTTTGGCCGGATCGGCGTAAAGCGCAGGCCTCTTTCTGCCCCCCTCGCGGAGTTCCCCATGCTGATCCACCTGTCGTCCTGGCCCGAAATCGACGCGCGTCTGAAGTCCGGCGCCGCCCTGTCCAAGACGGTCATCGTGCCGATCGGCTCGAACGAGCAGCACGGCCCGACCGGCTTGCTGGGCACCGACTGGCTCTGCCCCGAGATCATCGCCCACGCCGCCGAGAAGGGCGACGAGAACCTGATCGTGGCCCCGACCTTCAACATCGGCATGGCCCAGCATCACCTGGCCTTCGCCGGCACCATCTCCTTGCGCCCCTCGACCTTCATGGCCGCCATCACCGACTGGGTGGCGTCGCTGGCCCGCCATGGCTTCGAGCGCATCTATTTCCTCAACGGCCACGGCGGCAACGTCGCCACCATCGAGGCGACCTTCGCCGAGATCTACGCCGACTGGTCCTTCGTCGAGGAACAGCCGCCCTTCGTGCTGAAGCTGCGCAACTGGTGGGACCTGCCCGGCGTGCACAAGCTGTGCGAGGAGATCTTCCCCGTTGGTCACGGCGCCCACGCCACCCCGTCCGAGATCGCCGTGACCCAGGCCGGCTATCCCGACCGGATCAAGACCGCCGACTACAGCCCCAAGATCGCCCCCATGGGTCCGATCCGCGACGCGCTCGACTACCGCGCCCGCTTCCCTGACGGCCGCATCGGCTCGGACCCGGCCCAGGCCAGCCCGGAAAAGGGCCAGCGCATCATCGACGCCTCGATCCCGGCGCTGATCCAGGACGTCTCGGCCTTCGCCGCCGAAGTCCAGCCCTGAGCCTGACCGGTCTGTTCTGCTTGCTCGACAGGCGGAACAGGCCCACGGTCCCCGCATGACCCCCATTGATCGCGCCGCCCGCACCATCCGCGCCGGACAGGAAACGGCTGAGGCTTCGGCCCAGGTCATCGCCCGTCGTCTGACGATCATGGGCGAGGCCATGGCCAACCCCCTGCGCGCCGACCACGCCGAACTGGGGCGGATGGGCTCGGAGAAGGTCGAGGCCCTGACGGCCTCCGCCGGCGCCGTCGCCGCCGGCGCCATGGATCTGGCGGACCAGGGCCGCCGCATCGCCGACCGCGAAGGCGCCGAGGCCTCGGCCCACATGACCCGTCTGGTCAGCGCCGACAGCCTGGCCGGCGCCGCCGCCTTGCAGACCGCCTGGGGCATGGGCGTCTGGTCGCGCGCCCTGTCCGACAGCTGGACCATGGGCGAGTCTATGCTGAAGCTTCAGGCCAAGGCCCTGTCGCCGATCCACGCCGCCGCGGTCGCCAACGCCAAGCGTCTGAAGCCCTAGTCAAGCCGCCGTGATGGAACGGCGATGCATGGCCCGTGTTGCTTGCTGTAGTCCAGCAAGGAGCCCGACATGGCCGAGCAAGACCCGAAAAAGACCGACCCCCATCCCGGCATGATGGGCGACGGCACCGAAGAACAGAATCTCAACCAGCCCGGCGACCCGTCCAAGCGGATCACCGAGGAAGAGGTCGACGACGCCTTCACCAAGGACCCGAAGATCGTCCCGAAAGAATAGCGACGGCGCCCGCTCTACCCCCGTAACCTCCTCCCGTCATCCTCGGGCTTGACCCGAGGATCGGGCGTCCCGCACGCAGCCGGCGTCAAGTTGATTACGGGCGAGTTTCCCTCTCGCCGAAGCGGAGCCGACGGTTCGATCCTCGGGTCAAGCCCCGAGGATGACGGCGGAGATGGGAGGCGCGGTCTAGATCACCTCAAGCCGTGCGGATGACGCCGTTGCGCGCCTCGACAGGCCAGGGCGTCAGCTTGCCGCCCGCGCAGGGCCCGCCGACGCAGGCGCCCGACAGCGGCTGGAACACCGCCCCGTGCCAGCCGCACATGATCAGCGCGCCGTCCGGCGTCAGATAGCGGTCCAGCTCCATGGCGATGGGGAAGCCCGCGTGCGGGCAACGGTCGACCCAGCCCGCGACTTGGCCGTCCTTCCTGACCACGAAACCGTGGAAAAAGGCCTCGCCGATCTGCAGCACGAAGCCGCGCGAGCCGGGATCGACGATGTCATCCTCGGCGCACAGGGCCACGTTCGGCGGCGTCTTCCAGACGCGCTTGCGCTCGTCAGTAGCGGGTTGGTCGGCTTCAGACACTATTCGCGTTCGGGCTTAAGCGGTCGGGTCAGCAGGGCCTCGATGGCCGCGTCCACCGTGGTCTCGCCCGCCAGAACGGCGGCGACGGCCTCGCAGATGGGGGTCTCGACGCCCAGCTTGCGCGTCAGCTCGCGCACCGCGGGCGCGCTTTCATAGCCCTCGGCCACGGAGCGCTTGCCGGCCAGGGCCTGCTCGACGCTCATGCCCTGACCCAGGGCCAGGCCCAGGCTCATGTTGCGCGACTGCGGGCTGGAGCAGGTCAGGACCAGATCGCCCAGACCGCACAGTCCGGCGACCGTCTCGGCCTTGCCGCCCAGGGCGATCGCCACGCGGGTCATTTCAGCGAAGCCGCGCGTGATGACGGCGGCGTGGGCGCTGCGGCCCAGTTCGCGACCCTCGACGATGCCGCAGGCGATGGCCAGGACGTTCTTCAGCGCCCCGCCGGTCTCGGCCCCGATCAGATCGTCGGCCAAATAGGGGCGGAAGACCGGCCCCGACAGCGCGGAGGCCAAAGCCACGGCCAGGGCTTCATCCTCGCAGGCCAGGGTCACGGCGCTGGGCAGGCCGCGCGCCACCTCGGCGGCGAAGCTCGGCCCCGACAGGACGGCGGGCGTGGCCGACGGGATGGTCTCCGCCAGCACCTCTGTCATCAGCTTCAGCGAGCCGCGCTCGATGCCCTTGGCGCACAGGACGATGGGCAGGCCGGGCCGGGCATAGGGCGCAAAGGCGGTCAGCGTCGCCCGCATATGCTGGGCCGGCGGCACCGCCAGAATCAGATCGCAGTCGGCCAGATGGGCCAGGTCCGAGGTGACGTTGATGGCCGAGTCCAGCTCGATCCCCGGCAGAAAGGCGTCGTTCATGCGCCGCGCGCGGATGCTCTCGATCACCTCGGGCTCGCGCGCCTGCAGCACGACCGCAAGGCCCGCCGCTGCTGCGCTCTGCGCCAGGGCCGTGCCCCATGCGCCGCCGCCGATTACGCCTGCCGTATGAAATTCCATGTCTTCTCCGGTCCCCCGACCACCGCCCGGACGAAAAGGCCCGTCAGGCCTTCGCGCCCTTACGGCCCGTTTTCTTGTGCACAGGATCGGCGTTCGCGCGCGCCTCGTCCAGAGGCCATCGCGGCCGGGCGGCGACATCAATGTCCGAGGTCAGCCCTTTTTCCAGCCGTTCGGCCCCCGCCAGGGCGATCATGGCGGCGTTGTCCGTGCAATAAACCATGGGCGGAGCCATGAAACTGAACCCGTGTTTCGTCGCCAGATCCTCCAGCGTGCGCCGGATGGTCTTGTTGGCCGCCACCCCGCCCGCGACGACGAAATGCAAAGCCTCATGCGCCTCGGCATAGGCCAGCATGGCCCGCTCGGTCCGCTCGGCCAGCTGGCGCGCAATCGCCTTCTGCACCGCATCAGCCAGGTCGGCCTTGTCCTGATCCGTCTCGCAGGTCTGGGCCAGACGCGAGGCCGCCGTCTTCAACCCCGAGAAGGAGAAGTCGCAGTCCTTGCGCCCCAGCAGCGCCCTCGGCAGCTCAAAGCGCGAGCCGTCGCCAGACGCCGCCATTTTCTCCAGCGCCGGCCCGCCCGGATAGCCCAGCCCCATGGCCTTGGCGATCTTGTCGAAGGCCTCGCCGGCCGCATCGTCGATGGTGGTGCCCAGCCGGCTCATGTCGCCGATGCCGCGCACCTCCAGCAACTGACAGTGCCCGCCCGAGACCAGCAGCAGCAGGAAGGGATAGGTCGTCTCCGCTCCCAGCCGCGCCGAGACCGCATGGCCCTCCAGATGGTTGACCGCGATCAGCGGCAGGCCGCGCGCCAGGGCCACCGCCTTGCCGTAGGACAGACCCACCATGACCCCGCCGACCAGTCCCGGCCCGGCGGTCGCCGCCACCCCGTCCAGGGCGGCATAGTCGATCCCGGCCTCGGCCATGGCCCGGCGGGCCACCCCGTCGATCATCTCGACATGGCTGCGGGCGGCGATTTCCGGCACCACCCCGCCAAAGGCGGCGTGCTCGTCGATCTGGCTGTAAATGACGCTGGACAGGACCTCGGCCCCGGCCGCCGACAGGCGCACCACCGAGGCGGCGGTCTCGTCGCAGCTGGTCTCCAGACCCAGAACCGTCAGCCCGGCGCCGGGGGCGCGGCTTTCGGCCCCAGTGCTCGGGGAGGCCAGCTTGGTTGCCCCCGTGGTCCCGCTGCTATAGTCCGCGCCAGTGTTCATCGGGTCGAGGTAGCGGCCCGGTTCCCCTTTCGCAACGGCTGCGCGACCTCATGACCCCGCTTCTTCGCATCGGCACCCGCCGCTCCAGGCTGGCCCTGGCTCAGTCCGGCATGATGCAGCGCGCCATCGGACGCGCGCTCGGCGTGGCCGAAGCCGACATCGAGGCCTTGGTGCCGCTGGTCGAGATCGTCACCACCGGCGACCGGATTCAGGATCGCCGCCTGCTGGAAGTCGGCGGCAAGGCCCTGTTCACCAAGGAAATCGAAGAGGCCCTGATCGACGGTCGCGTCGACGTCGCCATCCACTCGATGAAGGACGTGCCCGCCGAACAGCCCGAGGGTCTGGCCATCACCGCCGTCCCTGAACGCGAAGACGCCCGCGACGGCTTCATCAGCGAGCATTTCGCGACCTTCGCCGACCTGCCCCAGGGCGCCCGCCTCGGCACCGCCTCGTTGCGGCGTCAGGCGCAAGCTTTGGCCCTGCGTCCCGACCTGCAGATCGAGATGCTGCGCGGCAATGTCGACACCCGTCTGAAGCGGCTCAAGGACGGCGACTTCGACGCCATCCTGCTGGCCTGCTCGGGCCTGAACCGTCTCGGCTTCTCCGAGGTCATCCGCGAGCGCCTGTCGCTCGACGCCTTCCTGCCCGCCCCGGGCCAGGGCGCCCTGGCGATCCAGACGCGCGAAGGCGACGCCGACGCCGACTGGACCCGCCTCCTCAACCACGAGCTGACCGCCCTCGCCGTCGCCGCCGAGCGCGGGGCCATGACGGCGCTGGAGGGTTCGTGCCGCACCGCCATCGGCGCCTATGCGGCGATCGAAGGCGACGTTCTGCGCCTGACCACCGAAATGCTCAGCCCCGACGGCTCTGCCCGCTGGCGCCGCGCCGGTGAAATCTCAGGCGTCACCCCCTCTTCCGCCCTCGACGACGCCCGCGCGCTCGGCCTGCGCCTCGGCGCCGAGGTCCAGGCCGAGGCCGGCGACCAGAAGATCGCCCTCTAGGCCATGCGGCCGATCCGCCGCGTCTGGATCACCCGCGCCCAGCCCGGCGCCGCGCGCACCGCCGCGCGCCTGACGGCGCTCGGCTTCGAGCCCGTCGTCGCCCCCCTGCTGGCCATCCGCCCCCTGCCCGACGCCCTGGCCCAGGCGCCAGACTTCGCCATGGTCGCGGCCCTGGCCTTCACCAGCCCCAACGGCGTCGAGGCCTTCGCCGCCCTGACACCGGACTTGCGCGACCGCCGCGTCTTCGCCGTCGGCGACGCCACCGCCCAGGCCGCCCGCGACGCCGGCTTCACCGACGCCCGCTCCGCCGCCGGCGACATCCACGCCCTGGCCGCTCTCATCGCCGCCACGCCGCCCGACGGCCTGATCCTCGCCCCCGGCGCCCGCGAGCCCGCCGGCGACCTGCCCGCCCTCCTGTCCGACCACGCCGTTCAGCGCCTGCCGGTCTATAGGGCCGAGGAAACCGGCGCCGCCGTCCCCGCCGATTTCGACGCCGTCCTGCTCCATTCCCCCCGCGCCGCTCGCGCCCTGGCCACGGTCCTGACGCCCGACCTCGCCGCAAACGGCGTCGCCGTCTGCATTTCGGCCGCCGCCGCCGCCCCTCTGGCCGCCCTCAGCTTTGCCGAAAGACGCACCGCCGAGGCGCCCGACGAAACTTCCATGCTGACAGCGCTTGGCAAGTCCGCCGGAGCCGTATAAAGACCCGACCTCGCGCGGCCCTCGACACTCGTCAGGCCGCCGACCGGAGCCGCTTTAGCTCAGCCGGTAGAGCACATCATTCGTAATGATGGGGTCAGGTGTTCGAGTCACCTAAGCGGCACCACCGTCCCTTCCGACATTGGAATCAGAGAAACGACAGGCATCGCCCGCCGCGGGGGTCGCCGCGTTTCGGCTGATCGCGCGTTTGCGTAGCCGCCATGATTCCGCTCAACGGCTCGGTCATCCCTTGAACGTATAAGCATATCTTTATATGTCTGTCGGCCTCACCGTCTTGCAGGAGCCTGCCTTGGCCCGTTCGTCGTTTCTGTTTACCTCCGAGAGCGTCTCGGAAGGCCACCCCGACAAGGTCGCGGATCAGATCTCCGACTCGATCGTCGATCTGTTCCTGTCGAAAGATCCCGAAGCGCGCGTGGCGTGCGAGACCCTGACGACGACCAACATGGTGGTGATCGCCGGCGAGATCCGCGGCAAGGGCATCATGGACACCGAGGGCAACTGGGCCCCCGGCGTTCAGCAGGAGATCGAGGACACCGTGCGCGGCGTCGTGCGCGACATCGGCTATGAGCAGGACGGCTTCCACTGGAAGACCTTCGAGTTCCAGAACCACCTGCACCCGCAATCCGCCCACATCGCGCAAGGCGTGGATGCGGCCGAGGACAAGGACGAGGGCGCGGGCGATCAGGGCATCATGTTCGGCTATGCCTCGAACGAGACGCCCGAGCTGATGCCGGCCACCCTGCAATACAGCCACAATATCCTGAAGGCTCTGGCCGACGCTCGCCACGCAGGGACCGAGCCGGGCCTGGAGCCCGACGCCAAGAGCCAGGTGACGCTGCAGTACGAGAATGGCCGCCCGGTGCGCGCCACCTCGATCGTCGTCTCGACCCAGCACAAGGCCAACCTGAGCCAGAGCCAGGTCTCCGACATCGTCAAGCCCTACGTCGAGAAGGTGCTGCCGGAAGGCTTCATCACCGCCGAGACCGAGTGGCACATCAACCCGACGGGCACCTTCGTCATCGGCGGGCCTGACGGCGACGCCGGCGTGACGGGCCGCAAGATCATCGTTGACACCTACGGCGGCGCGGCCCCGCACGGCGGCGGCGCCTTCTCCGGCAAGGACCCGACCAAGGTCGACCGTTCGGCCGCCTATGCCTGCCGCTACCTGGCCAAGAACGTGGTCGCCGCCGGCCTCGCCGACCGCTGCACCATCCAGATCTCCTACGCCATCGGCGTGGCCAAGCCCCTGTCGGTCCACGTCGACCTGCATGGCACGGGCAAGATCGACGCCGCTGTGCTGGAGGCCGAACTGCCCAAGCTGATCGGCGGCGCCACCCCGCGCGCCATCCGCGAGCACCTGGGCCTGAACAAGGCCATCTATCGCCGCAGCGCCGCCTATGGCCACTTTGGCCGCACCCCCGACGCCGACGGCGGTTTCAGCTGGGAGAAGACCGATCTGGTCGACCAGCTCAAGGCCCTCGTCTGAGGCCAGCGTTCGCCTGAATGAAGAAGGGCGTCGCGGCTTCGGTCGCGGCGCCTTTTTCATATCTGCGGCCCACGACACAATCATGCCCTTGCATCAGGGGGCGTCTGGTCCTTTAAGCGCGCCAGATACGCCTCCCCGCGCCGATAAGGATTTTTCAACCCATGACCTCGCCCGCCCCCAAAGACCGGCCGATCAAGAAAGTCGTCCTCGCCTATTCGGGCGGGCTGGACACGTCGATCATCCTGAAATGGCTCCAGACCGAATACGGTGCCGAGGTCATCACCTTCACCGCCGACCTGGGCCAGGGCGAAGAGCTGGCCCCGGCCAAGGAAAAGGCGCTGAAGCTGGGCATCAAGCCCGAGAACATCTTCATCGACGACCTGCGCGAAGAGTTCGTGCGCGACTTCGTCTTCCCCATGTTCCGCGCCAACGCCCTCTATGAAGGCCAGTACCTGCTCGGCACCTCGATCGCGCGTCCGCTGATCGCCAAGCGCCAGATCGAGATCGCCCGCCAGCTGGGCGCCGACGCCGTCTGTCACGGCGCCACCGGCAAGGGCAACGACCAGGTCCGCTTCGAGCTGGGCTACTACGCCCTGAACCCCGACATCCACGTCATCGCGCCGTGGCGCGAGTGGGAGTTCCGTTCGCGCGAGGCCCTGCTGGACTTCGCCGAGAAGCACCAGATCCCGATCTCCAAGGACAAGCGCGGCGAGGCCCCCTTCTCGGTCGACGCCAATCTTCTGCACTCCTCGTCCGAGGGCAAGGTGCTGGAAGACCCGGCCGTCGAGGCCCCCGAGTTCGTGCACCAGCGCACCATCTCCCCGGAAGCCGCGCCCGACGTGGCCACCGTCATCACCATCGGCTTCGAGAAGGGCGACGCCGTCTCGATCAACGGCGAGGCCATGAGCCCGGCGACCCTGCTGACCGCCCTGAACCAGTACGGCCACGACAACGGCATCGGCCGTCTGGATCTGGTCGAGAACCGCTTCGTCGGCATGAAGTCGCGCGGCGTCTATGAGACCCCGGGCGGCACGATCCTGCTGGCGGCGCACCGCGGCATCGAGTCCATCACCCTGGACGGCGGCGCCATGCACCTGAAGGACGAGCTGGCGGTCAAGTACGCCCACCTCGTCTACAACGGCTTCTGGTTCTCGCCCGAGCGCGAGATGCTGCAAGCCGCCATCGACTACAGCCAGCAGAAGGTGTCCGGCACGGTCACGGTCAAGCTCTACAAGGGCAACGCCACGGTCATCGGCCGCGAGAGCGAGAACAGCCTCTACGATCAGGACCTCGTCACCTTCGAAGAAGGCGTCCAGGCCTATGACCACCACGACGCCGAGGGCTTCATCAAGCTGAACGCCCTGCGCCTGCGCGTCCTCGCCAAGCGCGACGCCCGCACCAAGGGCTAAGACCCTGCTTAGGTCTCCTCCTCGTCGGCGCCGCCGATGGGGAGGGGGACGAACTGCACACTGGCTGAAAGCGGCATAGCCAGAGCGAGCCCGATGTAGAAAGGCTTACCAACTCCTTTTTACATACTAGAGTTATTTAAAGCTCGACTTCACAGTCCTCACTGGCCCAAAAGGGCCGACCAAGCTGGGGGGCTGAAGCGTGAATCGTCGCACAATATCTTTTATCGGGGCCCTGACTCTGACTGCGGTCGCGGGCCTATCCATGCCCGCCATGGCTCAAGTGTCAGCGGCCACCTCGGTCGATCGGGTCGGATGCACTGGCGGCGCCTTCTCATTAAACCGGATCGGATCCGGCTATGACGGCGGGCAATATACCGTGCGTTCAAAAGCCACCATTGGTGGCGTCATCTACCAAGACAGCGCCTTTCTCAGTAACCTCCCCAACGGACCGGCAACCAGCCAGGTGATCGTGACGGGCGCCGTCGGCGCCTGGCCGATGCCGGAAAACCAGAGCCTGACCATCGAGCAGTCAATCGAAAGGCCCGCGGGTACAGTCCTGACTACCTGGCGGACCGTCGTCGACGGCTGCAACACCGGCAACATCACCTTCAATGCTCAGGTCTATCCGGCCCCTATACCGAGTCTGACCACATGGGCGCTCCTGGGTCTGATGGGGGGCCTGATGCTGATCGGTCTGGTGGGCGTCCAGCATAGACGACGCCACGGCTAGGCTATTCTCAGCCCGCAACCGCTTCGTCATGAAGAACAGCGGCCTGCATGAGCTCCCCTGCAGACTGTGATCAAGGCCGGGCGATCCTCAGGATCGCCCGGCTGCGGTCGTCCGTGACCCAGATCGAGCCGTCGGCCGCGACCGCCATGACCACCGGCGAACCGCGCGGCTGACGCCCGGCCACGCGGTCCCAGCCCGGCGTCAGCACCCTGCCCTTCACGCTCGGCGCCCCCTCTGGATAGGCCAGCGACCCGCGCGGGTAGATGGCGTAGCGCCCGCCGACGTCGGTCAGGGGCGCACCCTCCGCGTCCGTCTCCACCGCCGTGATCCGGCCCGCCGTGCGGCGATAGCCGTGCCAGGTCATCAGCAGCCGCCCGCGCAGTTCGGGGAACATCGCCCCGTCGTAATAGATCATGTCCAGCGGCGCCGCGTGCGGCGGCAGCAGGGCTGTCGGCCGATCCCGCTCGCCACAGCGCGCCTGACGCGCGGGCCAACCCGGCAGCGGCGTCTGCAGATCCACGCAATAGGGCCAGCCGTAGTGCCCGCCCTGCCGCAGCACATTGACCTCGTCGAACGGATGCTCGGGTGTGGTCAGATCAACCGAGTTTTCGGCCTGAAGGATGGTCCCCGACGGGTGCCGCACCAGGGCGATCGAGTTGCGCAGGCCCGACGCGAAGACCGTGCTCTCCTCGGCCCAACGTCCATTCCCCAGATAGGCGTGACGCCGCACCTGGGCGGTCGCCGCCTCCTCGACGCAGGATCCGCGCGCATTTGTCCTAGGCTTGCCCTTGGCGTCCAGACAGCGGTCGCTGGGCGCCCCGACATTGACCAGCAGGTCGCCGTTCCCGTCGAAGACAAAGCTCGACAGCGGGTGGCGGTTGTCGTGGAGCCGGTTGTCCGGCAGGTCGCCGATCACCGTCCTGACCGTCGCAGCCGGATCGGCCGCATCGGGGTCCAGCGTCAGGATGCGGTTCATCTCTGACACATAGATGCGCCCGTCCGGCCCGCGCGCCACGGTGTGCGGCATCGACAGCCCGCCCGCCAGGCGCCGCCAGCGCGCCGCGCCGTCGCTGGCGAACGACAGCCGCCAGACCGCGCCCTTGCCCGCCTCCCAACCGCCCAGATCGGTCACCAGCCAGTCGCCGTCGGCCAAGGGCATCAAGCCGCGCGGCATCCTTGGCCCCTCTGCGCCCGTCCCCTGCCACACCAGACCCAGGCAGAACCCCGGCGCCATGCGCACCGTGGTCGCCGGCCGGCCGCCGCAATCGCCCTGGACCGCATAGGCGCGCGCGGCGGTCTGCGCCGTAGCGTGTTCAGCGGCGAGCGGTGCGACCGACAGGATCAGAGCGGCGACGGTGAGCGGGATCAATTTCATACCGGCATGCTGACGCTTGCGCTCGCCTCGTGGCAAGGCCAACTTGCGCCCCTCTCCGGTCGTCCGAGCCGGTGTTTTGTTTGACCGGCCCCAGCCTGTCCCCTTCCGGAGTTTCTCCATGTCCCGCCTGACCCTCGCCGCCGCCGCCGCGGCCCTCATCGCCTGCGCCGCGCCCGCCGTCGCCCAGGACGTCGCCCCTGCGGCCCCGGCCGTCACCGCCGCCCCCGCCATGTCCCCCGAAGAAGCCGCCTTCGAGGCCAAGGGCCAGGCCTTCGACGCCGAAACTCGCCAGATGGGCGTAGAGCTGCAGGCGGTGATGGAAGACGCCAGCCTCGACGCGGCGACCAAGAAGACCCGCACCGACGCCATCATCACCCGCTACGAGCCCCGGTTCGAAGCCTTCGCCGGCGAGCTGGAAAGCTTCCTGCGCGCCATGGCCGCCGTGCCCGAGCGCGCCGCCCAGAAGGATCAGATCCTCGCCGCCGCCGAAGCCGCCCCGGCCCAGCTTCGCGCTGTCCCGGCCCAGATCCGCGCCAGCATCGACCAGGCCCTCGCTGCACCGGCGGCGCCCGCCGCGCCGAACTGATCCGGACAGGCGACTTGCCTTACCGCGATTTCACTTGAGCTGATCCCTCCTTCGGCAGACCTTGCAGCGTCCGCCGAAGGAGAGATCGACCATGATCCGCGCCCTGTCGCTCGCCGCCGCCCTGGCCCTGCTGCCCGTCTCCGCCGCCGTGGCGCAGGAGAGCAAGACCGCTGCGGAGGTCCAGCTGGAGGCGGCCGCCGCCGCCTTCGAAAAGAAGATGGAAGAGTTCGGCGAACGCGCCGAAGCCATTCAGGACGACGACGCCATCGATGAAACGGTCAAGGGTCTGCGCGTCGCGGCCCTGTGGTCGGAATACCAACCGCACGTCACGGCCTTCACCGCCGTAGCCGCGCAGCAGGCCGGCGAGATCGCCAACCAGGCCCTGGCCGAGATCGACATCGACGCCATCGTGACCGAGACCCTGGCCGGCGTGGCGCCCATGGTGAACGGCCTGGCGAGCAACAGCGCCTGGGCCACCCCCGATCCCGATCAGATGGTGACCTATGGCCTGATGGCCGACTACGCCGTCGGCCAGTCGATGGATGCGATCGAAGAGGTCAACGAGGCCTTTGCCGCGCCGGTCGTAACCCCGGCGCCGCCCGCGCCGCCCGCCGACGCCTGACCGCCCTCGACAAGGCTTGACCTGACCGGGCCTCCGCCGGAAAGGGTCTTATGGCCGCGCTTCCCGTCGATCCACATCTCTACGCCGCCTTCCTGGGCGTCATGGCCGTCATGGCCATCACGCCCGGCCCCGCCAACCTGTTCGCTGTGGCGACCGGCATGGAAAAGGGCCGCGCCTCGGCCCTGATCGGCGTGGTCGGCATGAACGCCGCCACCCTGGTCTGGTTCGGCGCCGCCGCCCTGGGCCTCGGCGCCCTGGTCGCCGCCTTCCCCCAGGTCTTCCGCCTCATCGCCGTGCTCGGCGCCCTCTATGTCGCCTGGTTAGGCGTCAAGGCGCTGAAGGGCGCCTTCGCCACCGCCGCCGAGCCGGATCATGTCGAGGTCCGGCGCGGGCGCAGCGCCCTGATCGACGGCTTCACGGTCCAGATCGCCAACCCGAAGGCCATCCTCTTCTTCACCGCCGTCCTGCCGCCCTTCCTGGACATGAACCGCCCGGTCGCGCCCCAGCTGGCCCTGTTCGCCCTGGCCACCATCGGCATGGACGTGATGTCGATGAGCGCCTACGGCCTCGGCGGCGCCGCCCTGGCGGAGCGGATGAACCAGCCCCGCTTCAAGCGCGGCTTCGGAATCTTCGTCGGCGCCCTGCTGATCCTTGCAGCCCTCCTGATCGTAACCAGATTGCACGGTTAGGTCATTCAGGTCCGTGATAAGGAACTTGGCCGTTCACGCCTCGTTCAGACCCACAGACGTTCAATGGACGTTCAAGGAGAACCTCCCATGAAACATCTTCGCAAAGCCCCGGTTCTGCTCGCCGTCGCCGGCGCCGGCGCCCTGGCCCTGGGCGCCTGCGCCACCGCCACCCCCTATCAACCCGCCGGCTACAACGGCGAGCGCGGCGGCTACGCCGAGCAGCGCCTGGAAGCCAACCGCTACAGCGTCAGCTTCTCGGGCAACTCGGTCACCTCGCGTGACCAGGTCGAGATGTCTCTGCTGCTGCGCGCCGCCGAACTGACGGTCGAGAACGGCTACGACTGGTTCGCCACCGTCACCCGCGCCACCGACCGCGACACCCGCTTCTATACGACGCCCGATCCCTTCTACTACGACCGCTACGGTCCCTACTGGGGTCCCCAGTGGCGCTTCTATCAGCGCGGCTACTGGAGCACCTGGGATCCCTACTGGGGTCGTGACCGCGACATCCGCCAGGTCGACCGCTACGAGGCCACCGCCGAGATCGTCATGGGCCGCGGTCCCAAGCCCGCCGGCGACCCCAACGCCTTCGACGCACGCGAGGTCATCAACAACATCGGCCCGCGCGTCCTGCGGCCCGCGTCCAAGTAAGAGCGCTATCGCGAGCGACGCGGTCGCTCGCTGCTTGAGCGCATTCTTGTGGCGCTAACGGCCTTCGGCCTGCTTGAGCGCCGAACTAAAAACGCCCGCCTCATCGCTGAGGCGGGCGTTGTTGTTTCTAGTCTGGGGCCTCAAGTAGCGCGCAGCGCGATAGGCCCCCTCAAGAAAGACCCTAGGGTCGGCGTCAGCCGACCCTAGGCGTCTTCAGCCGGCGCTTGTTGGCGTGGGTCGCGGGCGCCGTGCCCAACGCCTCCGGCACCTCGCCCTTGAAGTAGAAGCGCTGCCAGGCCTCCTTGGCCGCGTCGGGATCGCCCGAGGCCAGGCGGCTGTTGAAATCGGTGCGCGCCCGGTTCCAGGCGTCGAACTGGCCCCTCATGCCCGGATTGGACTCCAGCGAGCGGATCACCGGCTCAAAGGCCTCCACCTTGCGATGCTCGACCGGCAGGATGAAGCAGAAGGGCTCGCCCTTCTCGAACTTGACCTTGCCGGGCCGGGTGAAGATCCAGTTCATGGTGAAGGGGAAGGGCAGCCAGTCGGTCTCGATCAGGCCGGTCAGCGGCTGGATGCCGTCCTTGACGTGGTTGGGGGACCCTTGCGCCAGCATGCCCCAGCCCGGCGGCGTGCGGAACAGGTACTGCGGGTGCATGGTCAGCACCCCGCGCGAGAAGTGCGAGGTGACGAAGTGGTCCATCTCCGGCTGATGTCGGTCGGGGGTGATCTTGATGTCCGACTGGGCCGGGCCGCCGTTCCATTCGGCGGTGAAGCCGAACGGGACCAGGATCTCCCACCCCGTGGTGTTGGCCATGGTCAGCGGCAAGCAGCGATAGGGATGCCGGCTGGCGAAGGCGTCCATCCAGTTGCGCGACTGGCGGCCCGGCACCAGGTCGCACGGCCGGGCGGTCATCGGATAGCATTCCAGTTCCAAGTCGCGGCTCCCAAACAGGTCGAACAGAGGATAACGATAGTCCTCCTCCCCTATCGCCCCCGCCGCCCGCCCGACAAGGCCGAGATGACCGACACCGCTTCTGACCTGACTGTCCAAGACCCTGTCCCCGCCTATGACCGCGCCCGCCTCCTGGCCTGGATGGCCGAGAACGGTATCGCCCAGACCACCCACGACCACCCCGCCGTCTTCCGCGTCGAGGAGGGGCTGGAGCTCAAGGCCGACATGCCCGGCGTCCACACCAAGAACCTGTTCCTCAAGGATAAGAAGGGTCGGCTCTGGCTGATCTCGGCGGCCCAGGACACGGTCATCGACCTGAAACGCGCCCATCGGACGCTGGGCTCCGACCGCCTGTCCTTCGGCAACGAGACCCTGATGTGGGAGACGCTGGGCGTCCGCCCCGGCTCGGTCACGGCGCTGGGCCTGATCAACGACGCGGATCGCCGCGTGACCTTCGTCCTGGATCAGCGCCTGTGGGAGGCCGACCTCGTCAACTTCCACCCCCTGACCAACACCGCCACCACCGCCCTGGACCAGGCCGCCTTCCGCCGCGTCCTGTCGCTGCTGGAGCGCGAACCCCTGATCGTGGACTTCGACGCGCTGGATTAGGGCGAGACGGTCGCGACCTGGACCTGGCGACGAGGGCCGCTAATGTCAGCCCTCAAGTCAAATGGCGACTTCCGCTTCCGACCGAGGCCGTGTAAAAACGTGCTGAGCGACGGCGGGGCGGAGGTTGAGACGAAGCGCAGTACGCCTCGTGCTCAGGCCC